>Ga0315278_10006441_pt1 | contig 10674 bp, 13 predicted proteins | sample YL17G06_0_MG_FD_203880 | JGI IMG/M metagenome (GOLD analysis project Ga0315278, IMG submission 203880) | Sediment microbial communities from Yellowstone Lake, YNP, Wyoming, USA - YL17G06_0 | ecosystem: Environmental > Aquatic > Freshwater > Lake > Sediment | place: USA: Wyoming | collected... | reverse complement strand
GTTGCCACGCACACGGATGATTTCTGACTTAAGACGCTCTTCTCCATGCAGGATATAAGCAACCTCATTCTGCATCACCGGAGAATCGAAACTGACAGTTACCATGTTACCGCTGATTTTGGTAATATGCCCTTTTCTGGGTGCTGTCATTTATACCCCTTTAATGCTGTAAAGCTTGTTCAAGCAGGATCGTTCCATCTGCACTGCGTATGTTCTCCCAACGCTGGAGTATCAATAATTTATAAGCATAGGTTATCAATAAATCCAGATCAAAATAATGGCCTGTTGCCAACTCCTCCAATGCCTTCCAGCGCGTCTCGTCCAGTGTCTTCTCCGCATCAGGAACAGAAGTATGTATGTTCGCAGCCATAATTGCAGGGGCAATGGAAGAACCGCTGTAACCACCGGGTCGCAGATACGTCGCAGGTTCAATGTGTTTTTTTGTGGCACGTATCATGACCAGCTCATTTCTTAAGGCAACATCGAATTCGATCCATTTCTGAATAATCTGGTGACTTATGCCTTTTGCCGAATATTGTCCAGGTTGTGGCAGGGTACTTAATAGTTGAAAGTCTTTTTCCGGAATAAACTGGCGACATACTTCGAGAAAACGCTCAAAAGAGAATGGCGGTTTCATTCCGAAATGCAGCATAGGCAGGCTTGCGATTAAATAGGGATAAAAATCTGCCATCTTATTTCATTCCTCAATTGTTTCTTTGAGAATCTGGTTTAATTTCGGCTTAAGATATGTGCTGATATATTCCGCCAGGGCCTTATCGGTAAAATCATAGCAGGATTTTCCGTCATCAAAACTTATGGTAAAACCTCCTGAAATTTCTTCCGCGGGCCTCAAAATGATCTTTTTCTTCGTTTCTTCCCTGAGTTTGTGCAAAAAATTTTTTTCCAGGGTTTCTACGTCCTCCTTATTAAGTAAAACCGTAATTTCACTACTTTCCCCCGCACTAAAGTTCCTGACCACTTCCGATAAGAGTCTGAATAGTGCCTCGGGGGTCAGGGCCTGCCGGATGTCTGAAACCACAATGCGCCCAAGCATGGCATCAATTTCTTTTCTTAGGGAGAGAAGCAGATCCCTTCCCGCCTGAGCAAGCAGGGTTTTTCCTTTTTCGTCTTCACGGAAAATCCTGTCTTTCGCGGCAGCAATCATTTCCTCTGCCTCAAGCTTTGCCTGAGTAAGGAGGTCATCGGCTCTTTGCTTTGCCGCAGCCTCTATATTTTGAGCCTTTTCCTCCGCGGCCCTGATCCCTTCCTGATTTATTTTTTCGATCAAGTCTCTAATCTCTTCTGCCATATAAAAACCCCTTAATTTTTATGATATATCAGGTTGGCATAAAACATTTTTACCAGTCCAATATCGTTTTTACCCATTTCTATTGGAAGATCCGATTATTTGGTACTATGTGCCCTACTATTAAAAAATCATTGAGTCCCCCCATATTTCCGACCAGGAGAATAGGGGTCAGTCTGGCAATGCAGCATTGATTTCCTGCATCAGAATAATGGAATATTCCGATCTGCACGATATGGATAATTTAAATTAAGACAAAAAAGAGAGTGGAACAACACGGGGTGACGTAGACGTTTGGAGAGGTTTTGGTTCCCACAGATTTTTCTGAATACTTAAAAAAACCATAGTATGCCTCACCAGGATCCCCGGGATACAGGAAGTAGTCCTCCAGCATGTTGTCGATGTCACTCTTCACACCAGGCACATATTGAGAATGTGAGAATCCAGCTGGAGGAGGGGGGAAAAAATTCCTTGAACACCTGGGATTTGTCGTGAAGGTGAATGTTGATGTCATCACCAGTGGCGATATTCCGACTGCAATTCTCACAAAAGCCGGGTGCGAGAACGTTTCATCCATCATCATCGGTTCCCGCGGGTGAGGACTTGTCAAAGGTCTCCTGCCCGGGGGCGTTTCGGCTGATATATTACGCAATGGAAAGACGCACCTTTTGATTTTCCGGCACCGCCTTGCCAGGGAGCTTGAGGGGGCGGTATTCAACAGGTTCTGTCCCGGGATATTTACCCGGATACTATTCCCCACAGATTTTTTTAGACCCTGCAAAAAAGGCGCTGTCATCAATAAAGGATATTGAAGGATCGGCCGAGGTACATATACTTCATGTCGTGACGAAGGGGGAAACTCATGAAGATATCGAGTCAAATGTTTTTTAAAGCAACAAAGAAACTTGAGGAAATAAAAACCGATCTTACTCGTGCCGGGCTCTCAGTAAAGATGCATATCCGTCCGGGTCGACAGCCGGACGAGATTATCAGCCTTGCAAATGCAGATGACATCTCACTGATTCTTATGAGCTCGTACGGGAAAGGTTTACTGACGGGGTTTCTCGTCGGGAGTACCATGCCTGGTGTTGCCATCCACACTAACCGACCCCTGAGGGTCATCCGGACTCCGGGCAAACCGCGGAATTGAGAACGCGCACGGTCTTTTTTTTATCCGGGGGAACAATTCCGTACACTATCACCTTCCTTTACCGGGTTTCCATACGGATGACTAGCCGTCCCGAACGCCTCTTCTGGTTGCGGCAATATGCTCTCTTGCCAGTATTGTCCTGCCTTGCCAGCGCAAACCCTGAAATACAGCGAAAGCGGGAGTTTATTCTGGTATTTTAACGAAGAAAGACTATTTAATCAGAATCACAAAATTAAGTTGAGGATGGATATGCCAGATGTAACAAATGACGAGCGGGGGAGAAGAATTTTTCAGCTGCACAAGGAGAGAGCTGTCGAGACGGCAATAGAGAAGATCCGCCACAACCCGGGATCCTGTTTATCTGCATTTTCACCACAGGACATAAAAACGCTGAACTACATCCTTGGAGAGGCGTGGGTTTCCGTGGGGAGACAAATCTGGGAACAGAGTTCCTTTACCCGCCTGACCAGAAAAGATCTGGAGGAGATCATCAGTATCGGAAACAATGTAAACAGTAAGAAATTGCGGGAGGAGGAGGGGGTCAATAAGATCTGCGGGATCCTCAGGGGATCCATCTGATGAGTGGGGGGAAACGGGATCCCCTTCTCAGTACAGCAATATTTTTTTTGCTCCTTTTTTACTATTCATAAAAAATTTTTAATGGGAAACGATTTTTATTTTTAAGGAGTGAGATGACACTCCCAAAAAACCGTAGCTGTGCCTTCAAAGCACAGATGAGATCCAGACTACAGTTCTGTGGCTTTCTAAAAATCAGTCAGGATCATTTCAGCACGCTGATGATTTTTTATAGTGTTTCACCTGTGGCATAGTACACACCAATCGAACAACAGGAACATTATCCCAACATCCCTGCTCATTATTATCTTCATTCCGGGGTTCCCCGTTCTTTTGCTATCGACAGTCCTGTCCAAAGGGGGTGCCAGAAAGGTTATCACGTGAGAGGGTAATGAGAAAACTGATCACGCATTCGTGTGCGGGAGACGGGGGGTTTAAAAAATGCCTGATGTGTCGCAGAAAGAAGTAGGAAGACGGCTGTACCATGTGCACCGTGAAAAGAGAGTGGAGGAGACAATAAAAAAAATAAAACATGGCGTTGGCACCGACTGGAGCTCATTTACCCGGGAAGAGATCGATCTCCTCGGGCACCTGTTGCAATGCACCTGGAATGTAATTGACCAGAAGATCTGGGATGATCTGCCCTTTGGCAGTATGAAAAAAAATTCGGTCCAGAAAATCCTTTCATACGGTGAGAAGGTTGGCCCGGGAAAGAACCCGGAGCCGGCTGCAGTCGCGGAGATTAAAAAAATTCTGCTCTCTCTCAAGTGATCACCAATCCATTTTTTTTATTCGGATCTTGCCTTACCAAAAACGATATTGTACGAAAAGTGCCGGGAACAAGATGCCGGCGATTACGATGTCGCTACGGTCACACAATCTTCAATTGTCCCGATTCGCGCCACCGCACCGCACATATCCGGCACATAGGCAAGCGCCTTGCCACTGTTCACCATGATGGCCGGGTATCGTTCCATCACCGGTGAGACCACCATGCAGGTGTCGGCAAAGACCCGGGCCCCGCTTTTCTCAATGGTATCAACGGTCTTCTGGTTGTTAGCGATGACTCCCTGTGCGGCAAAGACGTAGAAGGGTTTTGTGACAATTTTTCCTTCGAGAAGCCGCGCGATATGGACAAGTTCAGCGGGCGAGCAGTGGGGACAGCCGACAGCAACTGCATCAACCGGGATTTCTGTAAAGAGTACATCGATCTCTGCTGGTTCTGTCGTGATAACCTCAAGAGATGACAGATTGAACTGCTTCATCTTTGCCTCCGGGGTTACATCTTCGACATGATAGAGCGCCACTGCCCCGGTTGCCGCCATTGCTGCGCCGAGTGCTTTCAGCTGGTCGGGATTGGGAGCGATGCCCCGGAAGAAGGGGATTTTATTGCCCACCAGTTTCCCGGCAAGATAGCCAAGCGCGCCGTAACGGGCAATACTCCAGTTCTTTTCACCGGGTTGTACTTCAATGACCAGCTGAGGCCTGCGGTTCTCTTCAAGGTGCAGCCCATAACAGGGAGTTTTTCCAACCAGTGCAGCGGCAAGCGCACCGGGTCCCCCCTCGCGGTTTGTCCGTGCCCCGATGACCGAGTTGGCGTAACTGACAGCGGACGATTCCGACCATGCAAGATGATCACCAAACGAAGTTTTGCGCAGGTAATAGGGAGTGCAGGTGCAATCAAGGGTCACACCGAGCCGCTCGTATGCTGCGATCACAGCCTGCTGTCGTTCAGCAAATGCAGGGTCAACCCCCATCTCCTGCCAGCGTTCGCGCGGCATGCCAATCGGGTTTAACACCGCCGGAACCACGGCCCGGGCATCAAGACCCGACAGCCATGCAAGCCCGTATTCACCGATCGTCTTGTACGAAGCCCCGCTCACCTGTGCACTACGGATCCTGACAAGCTGTTCTGCACCAAAAACCTTGCCAAGAGCGACGAGAAGTTCCAGCATCTTCTGCCGGGTCTCACCCTGCTCACCGGCAAGGATCTTCTCGTCGTCGGGATCAAGATGCATCGGGGTCACCAGTTCGCACGTGAAAAGTCATCCTCGCGCCCGAGCACCATCGTTGCATCGACCCCGACTTTGACATTGGTTCCGTCCTCGAGCTGGCAGGGATCGAGCGACGAGCCCCGGACGCCGGTGATCACCATGATATCACGGTCACCGCTCACCCGGGTCGCAATCGCATACTCCACGTCATTGGGATCACAGGGATCGATATCCTCGTCTACAATAACAACGTGCTTGAGTGAGGTGTGAGCGGCAAATGCTGCCATAATCGCGTTCTTTGCATCCCCCTGCGTACTCTTTTTAATCTGGATTACCGCGTGGAGGTAGCCGCACCCTCCTTTGGTCAGCACTACGTTCTTCACTTCAGTTACACCGGCAACCGCACGGTAAATCTTTGGCTCATAGGGAGCGCCCATCAGCATCTTGTGTTCATCGCCGCCGGGCAGGATACCGTGATAGATGAAATCCGGTTTGAGGTACATTCCGGTAAATTCAATCACCGGTTGCCGTCGCACGGGATCATAGGTTCCGGTGATATCTACAAAGGGCCCCTCCTCGGTTACTTCCCCGCCGATAAATCCTTCCAGGACTATCTCGGCGTCCGGGACAAGCACACCATTACTGCATTGCCGTACGGTAATTTCACCGCCAAGGAGTTCCGCCGCATAGTTCAGCTCCAAACCGGGAGGAACGCGGGTGCAGCTGGCAAAAGTCACGGCCGGGTGTGTCCCGATCGTTACTGCAATGGGGAGTTTCTCACCCTTTGCCAGCGCTTTTCCCAGCATCACGTGCGTGTGCCGTCCCTCAACAAGCCGGGCGGCCACCCGGTGGCTGTCCAGCACCTGCATCCGGTGGATCGATGCATTCTCCACTCCTTCAAACCGGGAAAAGACAATCCCCGAGGTAAGGTACTTCCCGGCATCCTTGGGGAAATGATGCATGACGGGAATTGTGGACAGATCAGGTTTTTTCATCGTGAGTGAACCTGCAGTTTTTACTTTCCCGTCAAATTTCGCATCGGCGAGTGTTTTTACCATCCTGTTCTCTTCGATACCGAGAGCAAGCGAGAGAGCACGCCGGCTCGCGGTGAGATTCATCACCGCACGGGCCCCCCCAATCTTATGGAAAAACACGAGTTTGTCGGTAGAAGCCGCCATCTTTGGCGCCTGCATGTCAGCCGAAACCGGTTCATCAACGTCAACAACGAGCCCGTGCTCCCGCATTTTGTCTATGAATTCACGCATCGTAACCGCTCCAGCGTTTTATGAGTGTGTGTTCCACTTCAAGGTGGTCAAGCACGCGGGCGACGACCATGTCTATTAAGTCGTCTATCGTTTTTGGGTGATGGTAAAACCCGGGGCAGGCCGGCATAATCACAGCCCCGGCATCCTCTGCGGCGAGCATGTTCTTTAAGTGGATCTTTGAAAGCGGAGTTTCCCGGGGGACAAGAATGCATTTCCGGTGCTCCTTTAAACAGACGTCAGCAGTCCGGGTGATCAGGTTGTCTGCATACCCGGTCGCAATTGCCGCAAGCGTCTTTGCGCTGCAGGGAATTACTACCATCCCGTCAAAGCGGTGGGATCCGCTCGCGATGGAGGCTGCCATCTGGTCAATATGATGATAGCTCGCTTTGAACCCGTCAAAAGAGACACCTTCATGGGCAGCGATCTGCCGGGCAACCTCAGAAACAATGATATGCACTTTTGCATCCCTGCAGAGCACCTCAAGCAGGCGCCGGGCATAGCAGGCGCCGCTTGCACCAGTCACGCCGATTACAAACTCTTTTACCATCTCAACCTCGCGCTCTCTTTGTGATACCAATGTCGGAGTCGGGATAAAAAGAGTTTATGCAGCAATAACTCTGGAAAAAATTCATTTTGTTTTAGGTGGCGCAAAGAAGCGGTACCGCACGTGTGCTTCCTCAACGCTGCGGGCATGCGACGGGTTAAGATCCCGCCGCGCTTCGATTACGAGAGTATTGAGAATATTGTGCAACCGGAGTGTGTCGTAATCCCTGTCCTTGTGTTCGTTCAAAAAGTCCAACAGGTCACTGGTGCTTTTAAGCACCCCGGAACTTCCCAGGAGATTTAAACGGTTGAGCGTCATGGCAAGGTTCTTTTTTGCGATATCCATCTTGTAAGGATCACCGCTGGCAAGGTTCAGCTCGGTAATTGCATTCAGCAGATCATTATAGACCTTGAGTTTGTGGGAGCTTTCATGCATCCTGCGCTCAGCACTGCGAAGTTTCAACAACGTGACGGCCATGACAACAACAATTGCCACCACACCGCATGTTACTACAATCCAGTCTTCTATCATCACATTCACCTCAGAATTTATGGGTTCCTCTTTGCCACGGTTATTATGGTGAGTGTTTGGGGAGAAGAATATATTATTGTTTATTTATTTACCGCAGGAACCCGGCACGGTATTCCTACTAGCCTCAAATGAACGCTTAAAAAAACAGCACTATCCGGATTTTTTACATTATCATAGAAACGAAGATGAACCAATTGAATTCACCACGGAACCATTAAAATCGATTAGTTACGAGTGTCCACCGCCTCAGGGCCTCTCCGAGGCACGGCGGGGCAAGGAGGTTGCAGCATTATTAGTCAAACCGCCGCGGGGGCGCCCCGTCGGGGGCGGCGGCGTTCATCGCAGCGCCAAAGTGGTGGGGGCAAGCCGAAGAAAAAGCCCCCTGTAAGATTAGAATCAGGTGTTAACTGGTAGTTAACCCTTAAAAAATTTTCACGAGTTCAATCACCCCGTGTGCAATCTTATCCGGATCAGAACAGCGTATCCTGCAGTGTCGGTTTTTTAATGTGCAGAACCTCCAAACCCGCTTCGGCAACCAGTTCCCTGTGTTGGGGGAGGGTATACACACCGAGGCGCCACTGTTCGCGCCGCGTTGCATTGAGAATCTGGATGCGCGGGGAGATCTCTTTAAAACCAACAACTGTATGCCGGTTTTTCACCCGCACTCCAAGTGACATCTCGCTCGGGATCGAGGGTATATCCACCAGGACCTCGTGCGGCAGGAGACCGGCCTCCGACGCGATCTTTTTAGCGAATTCCCGGCATTTTTCAATCGGTGCACCCTGCTCAAACAGCGGTGTGCTCACCTGGTCGCTGCCCGCGTAGATTGCCCGCTTATAGAGCCGGCGCTCATACAGCCGGAGGGAGAGTTCCCGGGCAACAGGTTTTTCTGAGGTGCGCAACGCATGCATACAGGCTGCATCATCCATCCTCATGAGGTGCTGACACCCCTCTTTTTTTGCCCCGTCAAGATGTTCCAGTACGGCGAGCTGGAACATGCGCTCTCCAATCCTGCTCACATGATGGAAGTATACCGTTGGCCGCATCAGCGTGCGGGCGATCAGGAGCGATTCTGCCGCGTTCACCCCATTCTCATCGAGCACGGTACCCGCATCGGTCCGGACCAGGTGCCGGATGAGGCGTTGTGCATCAACTGAGCCGTAGGGAGCACCGGTGTAATAGGCATCCCGGAGAAGGTAATCCATCCTGTCCACATCAAGATCCCCATGAATTATTCCTGACAGGGAATGTTTCCCTTTCACAACAGCGCAGAGTTCGGCCGGATCAATCGCTGATGCACGGAGCAGATCGCCTGCCTTTTCCTCAACAACCTCATCGATATCATCATGGGTACAATGCAGGAATTCCTCCATGAGTGGTTCACTCGCGTGGGAGAAGGGTCCGTGCCCGATATCATGGAGGAGGGCTGCAGCAACTACCAGCGTGCGCTCATCATCAGGGAGCCCGAACCGGCGTGAAGCTACGTCCGCAAGAAACATGGTCCCAAGCGAGTGTTCAAACCGCGTATGATTGGCGCCGGGATATACAAGATACGAAAAACCGAGTTGCCTGATGTAGCGGAGGCGCTGGAGCGCCGGGGAATCGAGCAGGGCAAGCGCAAAATCCTCCACCTCAACATAGCCATGGACCGGGTCTTTTATGATCTTCACGGATTCACTAAAAGAATCTTCATATACATTGCATAAAAGTATTGAGTAATGATCACGTTCCTTTCAGGTGGGACAGGAACCCCGAAGCTCCTGCGGGGTATGCAGAAAGTGATGGACCGTCATGAAATCTCTGTCATCGTGAACACGGCCGAGGATATCTGGATCTCGGGAAATCACCTCTCGCCGGATCTTGACACGGTTATGTACTTGTTTGCCGGGATCCTCAATACCGACACATGGTGGGGGATCAGGAACGATTCTTTCACCACCCATGACGAGATTACCCGGCTTGGTATTGACGAGTTCATCACAATCGGCGACCAGGACCGGGCCGTTCATATCGCCCGCGGGAATATGATGCGGGACGGGATGCGCCTGACCAACATCACAAAAATTCTCTGCGACCGCTTTGGCGTTCGTGAAACAGTTCTCCCGATGACCGATACCGAAGTGACAACCCAGGTAAAAACCGATCTTGGCCTGATCCACTTCCAGGAGTACTGGGTCCGGGCAAAAGGAAAGATCGAAATAGAGCAGGTGGTGAGAAGTTTCAATGAACCTCCTTTAGCCACCGAGGAGGTTCTGGCTGTGATCGAAGCAAGTGATACTGTTGTAATAGGGCCGTCCAATCCGATCACCAGTATTTCTCCGATTCTTGCATGCGAGGGAATAAAATCTGCCATCCGGGACAAATTAGTGATCGCAGTAAGCCCGTTCATCGGCAATGCACCGGTCAGCGGTCCTGCTGCGGCTCTTATGCAGGCTGCAGGATTTGAACCGGGTTCGGCTGGGACGTTACAATGCTATGAAGGGATTCCCGATATTTTTGTACAGGATATCCGCGATCCGGTGGACATTAGTGGCTCGGTCAGGTTTGATACACTCATGACAAGTGAGGAAAAAAGTATCGCGCTTGCGCAGGAGATCCTCCACCTTGCCGGGACACGCTGATCCCCGCATCCCCGCGGTTTTTTTAAAACCTGTATTTTGCAAACCTATATAATGCCGCACAATAACGGTTATCGTGAGAGATATGGAAAAAAACGTGATCTTAAAAACGGTTATTTTTATCTTAATACTTTGTGTGTTCATATCCGGGTGTATATCTGGTCAGGATTCCGGGAAAGGAACCCTTCAACTTACCTCATCACCTTCCGGCGCCCAGGTATACCTCGACAATCAATATCAGGGAAGTACACCCGGCACCATTGCCAATGTGGAACAGGGAAACCACACGCTTGAATTCCGGTACCCTGGATACCAGAGCTGGTCAGCAGGCATTGCGGTGCCTTCAGGTACTTCTAATTTTTTTGCAGCATTGTCACCGGTTTCAGGTACCCAGCTTCCCCATGATATAACTCCGGCAACAACGACAACTCCCAAAATTACGATCCAGTCAGGCAGAAGTACCATGGTTGTAGGAAACTCCATAGGATTTTCCGGTACATGCGTTGGCTGTGACAAAGTTTTATTGACAATATTCGGGCCGGGAAAATATTTGAACGGGGTATCCATGGTTCAACAAAATGTCAATGAAGCCGGTTCATGGAGTTACACCTGGAATCCGGGGCAGTCCGTCCAGGCGGGTTCATATACGGTTCTTGCGGAAGATGGCTGGAAAACTACATCTGGCAGGGT
>Ga0315278_10006440_pt1 | contig 10675 bp, 7 predicted proteins | sample YL17G06_0_MG_FD_203880 | JGI IMG/M metagenome (GOLD analysis project Ga0315278, IMG submission 203880) | Sediment microbial communities from Yellowstone Lake, YNP, Wyoming, USA - YL17G06_0 | ecosystem: Environmental > Aquatic > Freshwater > Lake > Sediment | place: USA: Wyoming | collected... | reverse complement strand
CGGTCGTCTCAGGATCGTGCACGAAGGGCTGCGCGAGAAGCACGACCTCCTCGTAGAACTTCCGCAAGCGGCCTTCGACCATCTTCTCGATGACTTGAGGAGGCTTGCCCGACTCTTTCGCCTGCTCGGTCAGCACGGCGCGCTCGCGCTCGACGACGGTCTTGTCGAGGCTGTCGACGTCGAGACTTTGCGGATTGGCGAAAGCGATATGCATGGCGACCTGCCGGCCGAAGGTCTTGAGGTCCTCTGGGCTGCCTGCGGATTCGAGCGCGACGATGACCCCGATCTTGCCAAGGCCCGGCGCGATGGCGTTGTGGATATAGCTCGCGACCACGCCATTGGCGGCGGAAAGATGCGCCGTGCGCCGGAGCGTCATGTTCTCGCCGATCGAGCCGATCATCTCCTTGATGGTCTCGGCGACCGTGGCGTTGCCGCTGCCAAATTTGGCGGCGGCAAGCTTGTCGACATCGCCCTTGGCCTTGAGCGCGGCGGCGGCGATGGCGCTCACCATCTCCTGGAATTTCTGGTTGCGGGCGACGAAGTCCGTCTCGGAATTGACCTCGACGAGGGCGGCCGCTTTTGCATCGGAGGCAAGCCCGATCAGCCCTTCCGCGGCGACGCGGCCGGCCTTCTTGGCGGCCTTGGACAGGCCTTTGGCCCGCAGCCAATCGACTGCGGCCTCCATGTCGCCACTCGTCTCGGCGAGCGCAGCCTTGCAATCCATCATGCCCGCGCCGGTCTTCTCGCGCAGGTCCTTCACCGTGGTTGCGGAAATCGTCGCCATGCTTGCCTCTACCGATCAGGCCTCGCGGGTTCGCGCGAGGCGCCTCGTAGCTAGTCCTTTTGCGCCTCGACGTCCGGCGCTCCCGGCTCCGCCGGCTTGGACTTTCTCGGCGGCCTTCTTCCGTCGTTCCTCCCCCTGCCGCCGCCAGGTCCCCTTCCCTCGTTCCGCGCCGGCGGCTTCTTCTTCGGGCGGGCTGGCGCGACCGGCCGCTCGCCGTCCTCATCGTCAAGTCCTTCGCCGACAGGCTCCACGGCGGCGCCGAGATCCATGCCCACCGCTCCTTGCGCGCGCTCGATGCCGTCGATGGCGGCGCGCGAGATCAGATCGCAATACAGGGTGATGGCGCGGCCGGCGTCGTCATTGCCGGGAATGGGATGGCTGATGCCTTCGGGATTGGAGTTCGAGTCCACCACCGCCACGACCGGCATATGCAGCTTGCGCGCCTCGGCAATGGCGATCGCCTCTTTGTTGGTGTCGATGACGAACATCAGGTCCGGTACCGCGCCCATGTCCTTGATGCCGCCGAGGGAGCGCTCAAGCTTGTCCTTCTCGCGGGTAAGCTGGAGAAGCTCCTTCTTGGTGAGGCCGTGATGCTCGCCCTGCAGCAGCTCCTCGAGCGACTTGAGGCGCTTGATCGAGTTGGAGATGGTGCGCCAATTGGTCAGCGTGCCGCCCAGCCAGCGGTGATTGACGTAGTATTGCGCGCAGGACTTGGCGGCATCGGCGACCGCCTCCGAGGCCTGGCGCTTGGTGCCGACGAACAGAACGCGGCCGCCTTTGGCGACAACGTCGGAGACCGTAAGCAGCGCCTGATGCAGGAGCGGCACCGTCTGGGTGAGATCGATGATGTGGATGTTGTTGCGGGAGCCGTAGATGAACGGCTCCATCTTCGGGTTCCAGCGATGCGTCTGGTGACCAAAATGCACGCCGGCCTCGAGCAGCTGGCGCATAGTAGCATTGGGCAGTGCCATTGGACTGCTAACTCCTTTTTCCGGTTCGGCCGCCGCGGGATAAGGAGGACTGGGCTAAAAGCCCAATCACCGGAGCGAGCGCAAAGACCGTGAAAGGCCTATGTGACGCTTAGCATCCCGCGTGTGAGATGTCCGGTTTATAGGGAGGCAATCCAGGCTTGGCAAGGCCTCGCGCCCGTAGAAGTTGAACCTGAGCGACCCCTAGAGCGCGCTGATGGCGGCGACCCCCTCCACGAGCTCGAGCGCGCTTCTCTGCTTCGGGGTCGCGTCGATGCCTTGCGGCAGCACGAACTCGACCTCCCTCGAAGGGTTGTCGAGGCGAAGCACGAGGCGGAACTGCCCCTGCCCGCCGCCCCCGCCCACCTGCTCGGCCAAGGGTGCCAGCGCGCGGGTGTCCTCGACGTAGATCTTCATGCCGGCATGGCGCGCTTCCGCCGCCTTGTCCAGGGAGACAAGGCGCTGGACCCTCACCTTGACGCTCTCGCCGTCGGCCTCGGCCTCGACATCGATCAGCACGGCAGTGCCTGGCTCGAGCAAAGCGCGCGACGCGGCAAGGGCCTCGGAGAACACCACCGCCTCGAATTGGCCGGTCGCGTCGGAGAAGGCCACGAAGGCATAGGCGTTGCCGCTCTTGCCCTTGCGCTCGCGGGCATGGAGCACAGTGCCCGCAAGCGTGCCGACCACGCGGCGAAGGCGGGCCTTGGCGGCAAATTCGAGCCAGGGCTCGGCGCCGAGCGCGTCGAGCACGTCCTTGTAGTCGTCGAGCGGATGGCCGGTGAGAAAGAAGCCGACGGCCTCGAACTCGCGGGAGAGCCGGTCGGTCGGGATCCATGGCTTGGCTGACGGGAAGTCGAGCTTCCGCCGCGCCGCGCCGCCGCTCTGGTCGGTCGTGGACATGGCCGCCAGCAACAAGGCCCCTTGGCCCGCTTGCTTGTCCCGGTGAGCCTGTTGGGCCAGCGAGAGGATACGGTCGACATTGGCGAAGGCGGTCGCCCGGTCGATGCCAAGCTCCTCCAAGGCGCCCGAAGCGGCGAGGGTCTCGAGCGCCCGCTTGTTCACGGCATGCGGATCGATGCGCTGGGCGAAATCGCGAAGGTCGCGGAAGGGTCCCTTGGCCTCGCGCTCGGCGCAGAGATGCTCCACGGCGTGCCGGCCGACATTCTTCAACGCCGCCAGCGAATAGCGGATGGCGCCGTCGCTCGGGATGAAGCCGACCTCGGAACGGTTCACCGATGGCGGCTCGATGCGCATGCCGAGCCGGCGCGCCTCTTGCGCGAAGCCGTTCAGCTTGTCGGTATTGCCCATGTCGAGCGTCATCGACGCCGCGATGAACTCGGTGGGGTAGTTCGCCTTGAGATAGGCGGTCTGGTAGGCGATGAGCGCATAGGCGGCGGCGTGCGATTTGTTGAAGCCGTAGCCGGCGAACTTCGCCACCAGCTCGAAAATATATTCGGCGCGCCCGCGGTCGACGCCGTTGCCGACGGCGCCTTCGACGAAGCGCGACTTCTGCGCCGCCATCTCCTTCTTGATCTTCTTGCCCATGGCGCGGCGCAGGAGATCGGCCTCGCCGAGGGAGAAGCCGGAGAGGATTTGCGCGATCTGCATCACCTGCTCTTGGTAGATGATGACGCCGTAGGTCTCGCCGAGGATCGGCGCGATCGTGTCGTGCAGGCTCTCGATCCCTTCGCGTCCGTGCTTGCGGTTCACATAGCTGTCGATGTTGTCCATCGGCCCCGGGCGGTAGAGCGCCACGATGGCGATGATGTCCTCGAAGCGGTCTGGCTTCAGCTTCCTCAGCGCATCCCGCATGCCCTGACCTTCGAGCTGGAACACGCCGACGGTGTCGCCCTTCTGGAGCAGCGCGAAGGTCCCCGCATCGTCGAGCGGGAACTTGGAGGGGTCGATCTCGATCCCCCGTCGCGCGATGAGCTTCCGCGCGGTCTCGATCACGGTGAGGGTCTTGAGGCCGAGGAAATCGAATTTCACGAGACCGGCGGCTTCCGCCCATTTCATGCTGAACTGGGTCGCGGGCAGCTGGGCGCGCGCATCGCGGTAGAGCGGCACGAGCTCGATCAGGGGCCTGTCGGCGATGACGACGCCGGCGGCATGGGTCGAGGCGTGGCGGTAAAGACCTTCGAGCCGCTGGCCGATATCGAGCAGCTTCGCCACGATCGGCTCGGCGTCGCGCGCCTCCTGGAGCCTGGGCTCCGCCGCGATGGCTTGCGGCAGCGTGATGGGATTGGCGGGGTTCATGGGCACGAGCTTGCAGAGCCGGTCGACCTGCCCATAGGGCATTTGCAGCACGCGGCCCACGTCGCGCAGGACCGCGCGGGCCTGAAGCTTGCCGAAGGTGATGATGTGGGCCACGCGGTGGGAGCCGTAGCGCTCGCGCACATAGGCAATTACCTCGTCGCGGCGGTCCTGGCAGAAATCGATGTCGAAATCGGGCATCGACACGCGCTCGGGGTTCAAGAAGCGCTCGAACAAGAGCCCGAAGCGAATGGGATCGAGATCGGTGATGGTGAGCGCGTAGGCGACGAGCGAGCCTGCGCCCGAGCCGCGTCCTGGGCCTACGGGAATTCCTTCGGCCTTGGCCCATTTGATGAAGTCGGCGACGATCAGGAAATAGCCCTGATAGTTCATGCCGGTGATGACATCGAGCTCGAAGGAGAGCCGCTCGGCGTAGGCGGCCGCGTCATGGCCGGGCGCCACGCCATATTGGGCGATCCTGTCTTTCAGCCCCGCCTCGGATTGGCGCCTGAGCTCGGCCGCCTCGGTCACGCCAAGCGCGCTCGAGGCCTCGCCGCCAGTGAGGAAGGGCGGGAGGATCGGCTGGCGCTGCAAGGGCCGATAGGCGCAGCGCCGGGCGATCTCGGTAGTGTTGTGAAGCGCCTCGGGGAGATCGGCGAAGAGCTGACGCATCTGCTCGGCCGTCTTGAAATAATGCTCCGGGCTCAAGCGGCGCCGGTCATCGACCGCGACATAGCTTCCTTGGGCGATGCAGATCAGCGCGTCATGCGCCTCGAAATCCTCCGCGGTCGCGAAATAGGGCTCGTTGGTCGCGACGATGGGGAGGTCGAGCTCGTAAGCGAGATTGAGCAATTGCGGCTCGACCGCCCTCTCCTGCGGCAGGCCGTGACGCTGAAGCTCCACATAGAGCCGGTCGTCGAAGATGGCATGAAGCGCTTCTACCCGCGCGCGGGCGAGCTCGGGATTGCCGTCGGCGAGCGCCGCATCGATCGGTCCTTCAAGCCCACCAGTGAGTGCGATCAGGCCTTCGGCCCGCGCCGCGAGATCGCCGATGGACGCAACCGCCTCGCCCGATTCGCTCGCCGCGAAATAAACCTCGGTCGAGAGGCGCATGAGATTGGCGTAGCCTTGGGCGTCCTTGGCAAGAAGCCCAATGCGCCCGTCGGCACGGGGGCCGTGCAGATCGCCGCCAGCAGCCGAGCTCTCGCGCTCGGCGGCGAAACTGAGCGAAAGCGTCAAGCCTATGATCGGCTGGATGCCGGCTTCCGCGAGCGCCTCGGAGAATTCGAGTGCGCCGAAGAGATTGTTGGAGTCGGTCAGCCCGAGCGCGGGCGCACCGTCGGCACCCGCCAGCGCGGCAAGCTTCTGAACCGTGAGCGCGCCTTCAAGCAGCGAATAGGCGGAGTGCACCCGAAGATGCACAAAGGGCTCAGTCCCGTCCGCCATGCCTTAAGACCCGCTCCTGAACGATAAGTCTCGTGCCCGCCCACCCTCTCGGATTCGGCTGCTCCGTTGAAGAGAGAGTCGGACATATCCCCGCTATCCGCGTGCCCGGCAGTATGTTCTTCTTTTGTTCTACAGACAATATCTAGAGACAATATCGAAGCAGCATGGGACTAGCCCCGGGCGATGGTCGCGATCGCCACCACGACCTCCTCCTCCACAAGGAGGCCGTCGGCGAGGCGCAAGGTGCGGGCCATGCGGGCGGCGAGGTCGAGATTATGCGTCGCTATCACCGCGGCGACTCCCGACTGCCGCACCAATTTCAGAAGCTGCTCGAACACGCGCTCGGCGGTCGGCGGATCGAGATTGCCGGTGGGCTCGTCGGCGAGCAGCACTTTCGGACCGTTGGCAAGCGCTCGGGCAATCGCTACGCGCTGCTGCTCGCCGCCGGAAAGCTGCGACGGGCGGTGATCCCAGCGCTCTTCCAGGCCGAGGGACGCCAGCAGCTCTTTCGCCCGCGTCTCCGCCTGTCTGCGCGTGAGCCCAAGAATGAGCTGGGGCAGCACGACATTCTCGAGCGCGGAGAACTCCGGCAGAAGATGATGGAACTGATAGACGAACCCCACCTCCATGCGCCGTATGCGGGTCTGCTCCTTGTCGGACAGCGTGACGCAATTGACGCCGTTGATGAACACGGCCCCCCGGTCGGGCCGCTCGAGCAGGCCCGCGACGTGGAGCAGCGTCGACTTGCCCGCGCCCGAAGGCCCGAGCAATGCAACGGCCTCGCCCGGGAAGAAGTCGGCGGAGGCGCCTTTCAACACGTCGATGCGGCGATTGCCTTGGGTATAGGCGCGCTCAAGCCGCTCAAGGCGAAGCACCGGCGCTGGTTTGGGGCTGTCCACCTTCGGCTCTACTCGTAGCGCAAGGCTTCGACCGGATCGAGGCGAGAGGCCCTCCAGGACGGATAGAGCGTGGCGAGGATCGAGAGGATGAGCGCCATGACGACGACCGAGACCGTTTCGCCCCTGTCCATCTCGGCCGGCAGCTGCGTGAGATAATAGAGCTCGGGCGCGAACAGCTCGGTGTCGGTGAGCCAGCCGACGAACTCGCGCAGATGTTCGATATTGGCGCAGACAAGCACTCCGAGCATGAGGCCCGCGAACGTGCCAACGATGCCAATGCTCGCGCCGGTGATGAAGAAGATGCGCATGATGGCGCCGCGCGAGGCGCCCATGGTGCGCAAAATCGCGATGTCGTGGCCCTTGTCCTTCACCAGCATGATCAGGCCGGAAATGATATTGAGGGCCGCGACCAACACGATCAGCGCGAGGATGAGGAACATGACGTTGCGCTCGACCTGGAGCGCGGTGAAGAAGGTCGCGTTCCGCTGCCGCCAGTCGCTGACATAGATGCTCGATCCGCCGGCGGTGACGATCTTCGGCGCGAGCTGGCCCACCTCGTCGGGCGAGTCGAGCACGACTTCCAGCACCGTCACGCTGCCGGGCTGGTTGAAATAGAGCTGCGCCTCGTTGAGCGGCATGAAGAGGATGCTGGCGTCATATTCGGACATGCCGATCTCGAAGATCGCCGCCACCGGATAGCGCTTCACTCTTGGCGCGGTGCCGAGCGCGGTCGAGGCGCCGCGCGGCGTGAGCAGCGAGACCTGGTCGCCGACCTTCACATTAAGCTCGTTGGCAAGCCGGCTGCCAAGCGCCACTCCGGGCGATGTGTCGAAGCCGTCGAGCGTGCCGAAGCGGATATTGTCGTCGATGGCCTTCAGCTGCTTCAGATCGGCCTCGCGAAGCCCGCGCACCAGAGCGCCGCTCGAGGTGGACGGCGTTGATATCATGACCTGCCCCTCGACCAGGGGAAGCGCCGACTTGACGCCTGGAACAGCGCGGATCCGCGCCGCCACGTCGTCATAGTCGGTGAAATTGGTGAGGCTGTGCACGACGACATGGCCGTTCAGCCCGAGCATCTTGTTGAACAGCTCCTGACGGAAGCCGTTCATCACCGCCATGACGATGATGAGCGTGGCCACTCCGAGCATGATGCCAATGAAGGAGAACCCCGCGATGACCGAGATGAACCCTTCTTTGCGGCGCGCCCGCAAATAGCGGAGCGCCACCATCCATTCGAAGGGCGCGAAAGCCCGCGTGCTTGTCTCTGCGCTCATGCCGCTTCCCTTCATGCCTCGCTCGCCGACGTGACCAGGCGATTCAATGCGGATTCGAAGGTGAGACTATGGCGGGCCCCGGTGGCCCGCTCCTTCAGCTCGACCTCGCCGGCGGCGATGCTTTTGGGGCCGACGATGATCTGCCAGGGGAGCCCGATCAGGTCCATGGCCGCGAATTTGGCCCCTGCCCTGTCGTCGCGGTCGTCGTAAAGCACGCTCAAGCCGGCGGCTTGAAGCTTGGCATAGATGTCCTCGCAGGCCCGGTCGGTCCCGGAATCGCCCATTTTGACGTTGATCAGCGCTACGTCGAACGGCGCCACGGATTTCGGCCAGATGATGCCGGCCTCGTCGTGGGAGGCCTCGATGATGGCGCCCACGAGCCGCGACACGCCGACCCCGTAAGAGCCCATCTGCACCGTGACGAGCTCGCCGCCCGGTCCCTGCACCTTGCATCCCATGCTTTCCGAATATTTCGTGCCGAAGAAGAAAATGTGGCCGACCTCGATGCCGCGCGCGGTCAGGCGGTCCGGCGCCGGCACCTCACGGTCGAAGCGGACGGCATCGTGCTTCTCCGAGGTCGCGGCGTATTTGCCGGTGAAGGCATCGACGATCGGGGACAGATCGCTCGCATAGTCGATGTCGGCGCCTGGCGGGTCGAGCTCGATGAGGTCGCGGTGGCAATAGACCTCGCTCTCTCCCGTCTCGGCGAGGATGATGAACTCGTGGCTCAGATTGCCCCCGATCGGGCCCGTCTCCGCCACCATCGGCACCGATTTCAGCCCCATGCGGGCGAATGTGCGCAAATAGGCGACGAACATCTTGTTGTAGGATTTGCGCGCGTCCTCGACGGTCAGATCGAAGGAATAGGAGTCCTTCATCAAGAACTCGCGGCCGCGCATGACGCCGAAGCGCGGCCTGATCTCGTCGCGGAACTTCCACTGGATGTGATAGAGGATGCGCGGCAAATCCTTGTAGGATTTCACCGCGTCGCGGAAGATCGCGGTGATCAGCTCCTCGTTGGTCGGGCCGTACAGCATCTCGCGCTCGTGGCGGTCGGCGATCCTGAGCATCTCCTTGCCGTAGACCTCGTAGCGGCCGCTCTCCTTCCAGATCTCAGCGGGCTGGATCGTGGGCATGAGCAGCTCGAGCGCGCCGGCGCGATCCTGCTCCTCGCGCACGATCTGCTCGATCTTGCTCAAGACCTTGAACCCAAGCGGAAGCCACGAATAGATGCCGGCGCTCGATTGGCGGATCATCCCGGCGCGGAGCATCAGCCGATGCGAGGCGATCTCGGCTTCCTTGGGATCGTCGCGAAGGAGCGGCAGAAAATAGCGGCTGAGGCGCATGGGCAGCTTTTTCGGGCGTTGGGGCGGATGCGGGGGTCGCGCCGCCGTTGGAAACAAGCCATGCCTTCGCGAGGGGCCTTGCTTCCCCCGCGGGTCCCCTTGGCGCGGCTAATAGCTTACTTTCGCGAAGGTAAGCAATGCTGGGAAAGGAAGCGGGCTTCGCCCCACGGCTCGCGCAGCTAAGAGCGCCCTTGAGACATTTCGTGGAGCGCCTCTAGCGTGGGGCAGATCAGGGCCCGCGCAACGGCAGGTAGCGGAGCCTTCTCGGCACGCGCGCCGGCTGACGGAGACTGCCTATTCCGAAGGCAGAACAGGCGCCGCCACGATGCCATGAAAATTCTTTGTTTCGCCCGGTTTGAAGCAAACGCGCTTTGTCAAGACAGGGCGTCAAGTATAAATCTGCGCCAGTCGGCGACAATCATGTTAACAATTTGGCGCTGCCACGCTAGTGTGCTCCGCACAACGTGGAGCGATCGGGACCATAGCGATCTCGGAGTTAAGCGTTAAGATTGGACTAGGTCCAAGTCTTGGGAGGAAGTAACTCCAGGCGCGCCGAACATCGGTGCAGCCGCTCTTAAAGCCAGCAATCTCGATTGTCGAAACCGACGGGCGAGCCTCGCGGGCCGGAGTTCAAGGAGTTCGTGTTACTGAAGCAAGGTCGGTTCGACCTTGCTTTTTTTTGCCCTAAGCGATCTTGCCCTCAGCGATCTGAATCGCGGGTCGCGGGGCAAATCCCTCACTGCACGCGGTCGTAGCGCGGAAAGAACGGGATCTGGTCGAGCGTGATCACGTGATGCACGACGATCGCGTAGAGCCCGGCGAAGACGATGCTCGAAACCACTGTCGTCGCCACCATTTTCGGCAGCAGGTTCGGCACATGCGGCGCGCTCTCGGCGTTCCCGGGCGTGGTCTTCTCTCCCGCCTCCTCAGAGGTGCGGACGCCGATCGGCAGCATGGCGAAAAGCACGATCCACCAGATGACGAAATAGATGGCGGCGGCGAACGCGAGTGTCATGGCGCTTAAGCCTGCTCGAGCTCGACCAGCGTGCCGCAGAAATCCTTCGGGTGCAGGAACAACACCGGCTTGCCATGGGCGCCGATCTTGGGCTCGCCTTGGCCCAGCACGCGCGCGCCTTGCGCCACCAGCCGATCGCGCGCCTCTCTGATGTCGGGCACCTCGTAGCAGAGATGATGGATCCCGCCATTCGGATTGCGCTCGAGGAAGGCGGCAATGGGCGACTTGTCGCCGAGCACGCCGAGCAGCTCGATCTTGGTGTTGGGCAGCTCGATGAATACCGTGGTCACGCCATGCTCGGGCTGGTCGACTTCGTCGGAGACATGAGCGCCGAGCGTGTCGCGATAGACCGCGATCGCGGCCTTCAGGTCCGGCACGGCAATGGCGACATGGTTCAAACGGCCGATCATCTCTCTTCTCTCTATTGTCATGCCCGGACTTGATCCGGGCATCCATGCCGTTACGGCTCAGCAATCGGAAAGGCCAGTGGAGTGGATTGCCGGATCAAGCCCGGCAATGACGAGTCTTATCACAACCGAGTCAGCGCTATAGCACCGTCAACAGCACGGAGCACACGGGCTTCTTGCCCCAGGCCTGATTGACGGCGGCACGGACGCTGCGGCGGACGGCCTCGCTCACCAGCGCGTGATCCTTGCGCTTGGGCTTGGGCAGGCTCTCGATGGTGCCGAT
>Ga0315278_10006439_pt1 | contig 10675 bp, 7 predicted proteins | sample YL17G06_0_MG_FD_203880 | JGI IMG/M metagenome (GOLD analysis project Ga0315278, IMG submission 203880) | Sediment microbial communities from Yellowstone Lake, YNP, Wyoming, USA - YL17G06_0 | ecosystem: Environmental > Aquatic > Freshwater > Lake > Sediment | place: USA: Wyoming | collected... | reverse complement strand
TGGCGGCCCTCGGGGGTGTCGTTGGGCGCCACCGGCTTGCTCGCCCCGAGGCCCGCCGTCTCCAGCCGGGCCGCATCGACTTGGTGCTTGCCCACCAGGTAGGCCTTCACCGCCGCGGCGCGCTTCTCGCTCAGCGCCTGGTTGGCGGCCGCGTCGCCGACGTCGTCGGTGTGCCCCTCGATGCGCAGCTTGAGGTCGGCGTGCAGCGTCAGCATCTGCGCGATGTCGGTCAGCGTCGGTGTGGACTCGGGGCGGATGCGGTCCGAGCCGGTGTCGAAGAGGATGCCCTGCGTGGCGACGCGGCCCTCGCTCGCCAGCTTGTCGTAGAGCTGGATGCGCCCGCCCTCGGCGATGCGGATGGGGCCGATGAAGATAGGATGCGCGTCCTCGGCCTCGATGAGGAAGTGCAGCTTGCTCGCCCGCCCGAAGGTGGAGTTGGGGATGTTGGCGTTGCGCGTCTCGTTGGTGTAGGCCTTCAAGTACTTCCCGTCCACCATCAGCCGGCAGAAGAAGAGCTTGTCGTCGAGGTCGCGGTCGAAGTTCACCACCGCCTTGCCGCCCGGTCCACCCCGGACCTCGAGGCCGCCGGGCGCCCACCAGACGTGTGAGAAGTCGGCGTCCCGGCCCCCCTGCGGGTCGGCGGACACCTCGATCCATCGTCCGTGCGGGCCGCTCATCTCGAATTCCACAGTGAACCGCTCGGGCAGGGGCGTCGGCAGGGGCACGTCGAACTCACTGTCCCAGCTGGTGACGCGCAGGAGGCGCCGGCCGCTCCACTCGGCGATCTCCATGTTGCCCTCCACCAGCTCGAGACGGTGCGGGAAGTCGCCCACCGGGTCGTTGGTGAAGTCGTCGAAGAAGAGCACCCGGCCGCCCGGCACGAAGTCGTAGTTGAGCCAGGCCCCTTCGCCGGGCTTGCCCGCCTTGGGGTCGGCGGCGGGGACCGCGGTGCCGCCGGCGGGCGCGGTCGCCGGGGCCGTCCGCGCGGCGGTGTCCGGCTGCGATCCGAAGACGTCGTTCACCGTCTTCTTCGTGCTGTCCTTGATCTTCTTGAGGCTCGGCAGCCCGGCCGCCGGAAGCGCGGCGGCGGCCAGCAGGGCGAGGACCAGGAGCGGGCTGCTCAGGGCGTGGATGCGGCGGGTCATGCGGGCCTCCTTCCCCCGGCCGGCGCGGCCGGGATCGCTCTAGTACGCCTTCGCGAACAGCGCGCGGCGCGGCGCCGGCCGCCCGCAGACGGCGCACGGCCCGGGGTCGGGCCCGTCGGCCAGCGGCAGGCAGCGCAGCGTGGCGGCGGTGCGCTCCTTGACCAGGGCCTCGCACGCCGCTTCCCCGCACCAGCGGGCGCGCACGAAGCCGCGGCGCGTATCGAGGGCGGCGGCCATCTCGTCGAGGGTCTCGGCGTCGCCGGTGGCGGCGTCGCGGTAGGCCACCGCCTGCTCGAACAGGCCGCGCTGAACGTCCTCGAGCAGCGCCAGGGTGCGCGGCCCCAGCTCGCCCAGCGGCAGGGGCTGCTTCTCGCGCCGGTCGCGGCGCGCCGCGAAGACCTGCTCGCCCTGCACGTCGCGCGGGCCGACCTCGAAGCGCACCGGCACGCCGCGCCGCTCCCACTCGTTGAACTTGAAGCCGGGGCTCTGCGTGTCGTCGGCGTCCACCTTCCAGCGCACCCCCGCGGCGGTGAGCGCCGCCGTGACGCGCTCGATGAAGGCGGTCACCGCGGCCCGCTCCTCGGGCTTGCGGTAGATCGGCACGACGATCACCTGGATGGGTGCGACCCGCGGCGGCAGGCGCAGCCCGGCGTCGTCGCCGTGGGTCATGATCAGCGCCCCCACCAACCGCGTGCTCACCCCCCACGAGGTCTGCTCGACGTGCTGCCGTTGCCCCTGCTCGTCCTGGTAGGTGATGTCGAAGACCTTGGCGAAGTGCTGGCCGAGATAGTGCGAGGTGCCGGCCTGCAGCCCCTTGCCGTCGCGCATCAGGGCCTCGACCGAGTAGGTGCGCTCGGCGCCGGCGAACTTCTCCGACTCCGACTTCTGCCCCTTGTGCACCGGCACGCCGAGGTCCTCCTCGAGGAAGGCGCGGTAGACCTCGAGCATGCGCAGGGTCTCCTCCATCGCCTCCTCGGCGGTGCGGTGCGCCGTGTGCCCCTCCTGCCAGAGGAACTCCGTGGTGCGCAGGAACAGGCGCGTCACCTTCTCCCAGCGCATGACGTTCGCCCACTGGTTGATGAGCACCGGCAGGTCGCGGTACGACTTGATCCAGCGCGCGTAGAAGTGGCAGATGATGGCCTCGGAGGTGGGCCGGATGGCCAGCCGCTCCTCGAGCACGTCCTCGCCGCCCTGCGTCACCCAGGCCACCTGGGGCGCGAAGCCCTCGACGTGCTCCGCCTCCTGCTTGAGGAACGACTCCGGGATGAGCAGCGGGAAATAGGCGTTCTGGTGGCCGGTGGCCTTGATGCGCGCGTCGAGCAGCCGCTGCATGTTCTCCCACAGCGCGTAGCCGTAGGGGCGGATGACCATGCAGCCCTTGACCGGCGCGTAGTCGGCGAGCTGGGCGCTGCGCACCAGCGTGGTGTACCAGCCGGAGAAATCCTCCGCCTGGCTCGGCAGCTTGTGGGCGTACTCGCTCTCGCTCTCGGCCGGCTTGCGGTCCTTCTCGGCTGGGCTCACGGAACTCCTCGGGGCTGGGAACCGGTGCGGCGCACGGTGTGAGCCGGCATGCTAGCAGAGGCTGCGGAGCCTCTCAACGGAGGCGGCCGGACGCCGGCGTCGGCGGCCCGGGCCGATCAGCCCAGGCCGATGGGCCGCTGGCGGGCGAGCACGGCAGCCAGCTCGCGGCGCACGGCGTGCGGCTCGAGGCCGGCGAGGCAGGCGAAGTGACCGAGTGGGCAGCGCCGCCGGCCGTGCACCGCGCAGGGGCGGCAGGACAGGGCGAGCCCGAGCACGCCGTGGCCGGGTCCCGCCGGGGCGAAACCGAGCTCCGGCACGGTGGAGCCGAACAGGCCCACGACCGGAGTGCCCACCGCTGCCGCCAGGTGCATGAGCCCCGAGTCGGGGGTGACCGCCGCGGTGGCGCGCGCCAGCAGGGCGGCGGCGACCGGCAGCGGGCCGGTGAACCACGCCGCCCGCGCCTCCCCGGCCACGCAGCGGTCGAGGAGGGCCAGGCGCTGCCGCTCCGCCGCGGTCGACACGAGCAGCAGTCGGCAGCCGTCGGCCAGCAGATGCTCGGCAAGGGCCAGGGCGTGGTGCTCCGGCCATTCCTTGGTGGGCCACGCGGCGGCCGGGGCGAATGCCACCACGGACTCGGACCCACCCACGCCCCAGCCCGCCAAGAACTCGGCTGCCGTGGCGGCCGCCTCCGCCGGGACCGCAGCGTGCGGTGGCTCCGCGGGGCCGGCCCCGAGACGGGCGGCGGCGTCGTGGAAGCGCAGCCACGCCGCTCGGACGGCCGGCGGCCGCCATCCCAGGCGGCGGGCGGTGCGCCCCCACACCCACGCCCGGCGCTCGAGGCCGCGCCCCCCCCAGCGCACGATCCGCGGCGCCAGGCCGCGCAGCAGATAGCGGCTCCGCGCGCTGCCCTGCAGGTCGAGGACCGCGTCCCACGCACCGCTTGTGAGCCGCTCGCGCCAGCGGCGGGCGCCGTCCGCCCCGCGGTCGGCTTCGGCCAGCCCCAGCACCTCGTCCGCCCACGGCTGGGCGCGCACCAGCTCCGCGTAGGCTTCCTTCACCAGGTAGGAGAGCGCCATCCCGGGGCGGGCCCGCGCCAGCGCGGCGCACGCCGCGAAGCTCAGCACCACGTCGCCGAGGGAGCCGAAGCGCACCACCAGGACCCGGCCGCCGGCGGCCGGCGCGGCGGCCCCGCTCACGTCCGGAACTGGAGCGCGTGCAGGCGGTGATAGACGCCGCCCTGGGCCAGCAGCTCGCGGTGCGTGCCCTGCTCGCGGATGCGGCCCTCCTCCAGCACCACGATGCGATCGGCGCGCAGCACCGTGGAGAGGCGGTGCGCGATGACCACCACCGTGCGCCGCTCCATGAGGCGCTCGACCGCCTCCTGCACCAGCCGCTCGCTCTCCGAGTCGAGGTGCGAGGTGGCCTCGTCGAGGATCAGGATCGGCGGGTCCTTGAAGACCGCCCGGGCCAGGGCAAGGCGCTGGCGCTCGCCCCCGGAGAGCGTCAGGCCGCGCTCTCCCAGCACGGTGTCGAAGCCGTGCGCCAGACGCGAGAGGAAGGCGTGCGCGTTGGCCGCCCGGGCCGCCGCCTCGACGGCGCCGCGGTCCGGGTGCGCCCGTGCGTAGGCGATGTTCGCCTCGACGGTGTCGGCGAACAGGATGGTGTCCTGCGGCACGATGCCGAACAGCGCGCGCAGCGTCTCCAGGTCCAGCTCGCGCAGGTCGGCGCCGTCGAGGGTGACGCGCCCGCGCGTCGGGTCGTGGAAGCGCGGCAGCAGGTCGACCAGCGTCGACTTGCCGGCTCCCGACAGCCCCACCAGCGCCACCTTCTCGCCGCGGCGGATCGTCAGGTCGAGGTCGCGCAACACCTCCGGGCCTTCGCCGTAGCGGAAGCCCACGCCCTCGAGGCGGATCTCGCGCTCGAAGCCCGGGACGCGGGCCGCCCCGGGCCGCGAGCGGATCTCGGGCACCAGGTCGAGGAGGCGGAAGATGCGCCCGGCCGCCGCCAGCCCCTCCTGCACGGTGGAGTTGATGTTGGCGAGGCTCTTCACCGGCGAGATGGTGGAGAGCAGCGCCACCAGGAAGAGGAAGAAGTCCGAGGGCCGCAGCGCCCCGGCCTCGTAGATGAGATAGCCGCCGTAGCCCAGCACGCCGGCGGCCAGCGCCACCAGCGTGATCTCGGCGAGCGGACCGGAGAGCGCCCCCAGGCGACGCAGGCGCACGTAGGCGCGGTAGTAGCGCTGGTTCTCCTCGGCGAAGCGCCGCTTCTCGTAGTCCTCGCCGCCGAAGGCCTTCACCACCCGGATGTTGCCGATGGTCTCGGTGAGCACGCCGGTGAGCGACCCGAGGCGCTCCTGCATGATCTCCGAGCGGCGGTGCATGCGCCGCCCCAGGGCGATGACCAGGATGGCCACCGGCGGCACCAGCAGCAGGCTGACCAGCGCCAGCTGCCACGACGCCCAGAAGATCCAGAACAGGCAGACGACGAGGAACAGCCCGTCCTTGATCAGGTTCGACACGCCGGCGGCGAGCGCGCCGCGCACGAACTGCACGTCGTTGACGACCCGCGAGGTCAGCTCGCCGACCCGCTCGCCGTGGAAGAAGCGCAGCGACAGGCGGTGCAGGTGGGCGTAGAGGTCGCGCCGCAGGTCGCGCACCACCGATTGCTCCACCGACACCATGAGGTAGGACTGCAGGTAGTCGAAGAGGTTCTTGAGCAAGAAGGCCACGCCCAGCGCCACGGTGATGCGGGTCAGGGCGGCGCGCGGGTCGTCGGCCGTCAGCCACGGCAAGAGCCATTCCTTGAGCGGACCGGGCCAGCGGGCGCTGAGCAGCGCGGCGCCGGGCAGGCCGCCGGCGGCCGGCACGCGCCCGCCGAAGAGCACCTGCGTGAAGGGGCTGATGAGCCCCAGGGAGAGGCCGCTGGCGGCGCCGTAGCCGAGCATGCAGAGGAACGCCACCGCGATGCGGCGCGCGTAGGGCCGCAGGTAGCCGGCCAGGCGCAGCAGGTCTCTCATCGGGCCCCCGGCGGCTCGAGCTCGGTGCGCAGCTCGAGGCCGCCCTCGAAGTCCTCGAGACGGTCGCTCGGCTCGCGCCCGAGCAGGCCGGCGCCGACGAGGTGGAAGACGACGCGCCCGGCGTCGAGGCTGGTGACCAGGCCCCACTCGTGCAGCACCGTGTAGGCCAGCGGGCCGTACTGGTCGCGGGCCAGCCCGATCGCTCCGCGCAGGAGCTCCTGGCCGGAGACGTGGCGCGGCCGCGGCAGGCGGGTCACCACGCCGTCGAGGGCCTGCATGACGAACAGGTAGGCCTCGCGCCGATAGCGCGGGTCGCGCTCGCGGATCCCGTCGATGAGGTCGAAGAAGCTGGGCTCGGACATGGAACTGGCGCCATCATAGGGTGGCGCGGTCCGCGAGGCCAGAGGGGGCCGGACGGCGGCCCCGGCGGCGCGGCCGGTCCTACTGTGGGTCGCGGGGGCCGCGCGCCAGCACCGTGTCGCGTCGGTAGCACGCCAGGCGCCGCGGGTGGTCGAGGTTGTAGTGCAGCCCGCGGCTCTCCCGGCGCCAGCGCGCGCAGCGCACGATCAGCTCCGCCACCAGCGCCAGGTTGCGCAGCTCCACGAGGTCCGCTGCCGGCCGGTAGCGGGCGTGGTCGCGCTCGATGTCGGCCCGCAGGTGGCGCAGGTGCGCGGCGGCGTTGGTGAGACGCTCGTCGCTGCGCACGATACCGACCATGTCCCACATCAGGCGGCGCACCGCCTCCCAGCGATGGGCCAGGCCCGCGGCTTCGAGCATCGGCAGGTGGCCGGTCGGGCGCCGCGCCGGCACCGACGGCGGGTCGCCATCGCGCGCCAGGGCGTCGAACACGGCGGCCGCGCCGCGGTGCGCCATCACCACGGCCTCGAGCAGCGAGTTGGAGGCCAGGCGGTTGGCGCCGTGCAGCCCGGTCATCGCCACCTCGCCGATGGCGAACAGGCGCGGCAGGCTGGTGCGGCCCTCGAGATCGGTGACCACGCCGCCGCACTGGTAGTGGGCGGCGGGCACCACGGGCAGCGGCTCGCGGGTCGGGTCGTGGCCCAGCTCGAGGCAGCGCTTGTAGATGTTCGGGAAACGCTGGCGGATGCGGCGCGCCCCGATCGGGGCCAGGTCGAGCAGGACGAACTTGTCGCCGCGGCGCTTCATCTCGCGATCGATGGCGCGCGCCACCACGTCGCGCGGCGCCAGCTCCGCGAGCCGGTGCAGGGCCGGCATGAAGCGCCGCCCGTCGACCGTGTAGAGCCGCGCCCCCTCGCCGCGCACCGCCTCGGAGATCAGGAACGTGCGGGCCCGCCGGTGGTAGAGGCACGTCGGGTGGAACTGCACGAACTCGAGGTTGGCGACCGCGGCGCCGGCGCGGTAGGCCATGGCCACGCCGTCGCCGGTGGCGATATCCGGGTTGCTCGTGTAGAGGTAGACCTTGCCGGAGCCGCCGGTCGCCAGCACGGTGGCGCGGGCGCGAAAGGCGCGCACGCGACCGCGCTCGCGGTCGAGCACGTAGGCGCCCCAGACGGTGCGGCCGCCGCCGCCTCGGGCCGCGCCGGCGGCGGGGCGCAAGCCGCGGCGGCCGGGCGCGGACGGCGCGGCGATCAGCTCGACCGCCAGATGATCCTCGAGGAGCGTGACGTTGCGGTGCCCCTGCACGGCGGCGAGCAGCGCGCGCTCGATCTCTTTGCCGGTGAAGTCGCCGGCGTGGGCCACGCGCCGCACCGAGTGGCCGCCCTCGCGGCCCAGCGAGAGCCCCTCGCGGTCCATGGAGAAGCGGACGCCGGCGGCGATCAGGTCGCGCAGGCGGTCCGGCCCCTCGCGCACCACGGCGCGCACCACCGCCGGGTGGCAGAGGCCGGCGCCGACGCGCAGCGTGTCGCGTACGTGCAGCGCGAGCGAATCCCCCGCCCCCGCCACCACCGCAATGCCGCCCTGGGCGTAGTTGGTGCTCGACTCGAAGTCCTGCTTCTTGGTGGCGACCAGCACGCGCGCCCGGTCGGCCAGGCGCAGCGCCAAGAAGAGCCCGGCGATGCCGCTGCCGAGCACCAGCACGTCGTAGTCGCCGTCGCGTTCCCGCCTCATCGCGCCTCCGCGGCCGCCAGCACCCGCTCCACGAGGGTCTCCGGCCCCACGTCGCCGTCGAGCCACTCCCATTCCACCTCGAGGACCTGCGCCTCGGCCAGCGCCGCCGGCGCCAGCCGCACGGCGTCCTTGGCCGAGACCAGGAGGCGTGCCCCGCCGGCGCGGGCCGCCCGGCGGGCGTGCTCCCACTCGGCCGGCGTGAAGGCGTGGTGGTCCGCGTAGGATCGCTCCCCCACGACCCGCAGCCCGGCCAGGGCCGCCGCCTCGGCGAGCTCGCCGGCGCGCGCCAGGCCGCTCACACAGTACACGGGCTGGCCCCCCGGCGGGTGCAGTCCCTCCGCGTCGCGCACGCCCGCGACCCGATGGCGGGCGTGCAGCAGCGGTCCGCGGAAGCCCGCGGCGCGCACCTGGTCGCGCGCCCGCCGGCGGTCGGCGAGGCCCGCCCGATCGGCGCGCGACAGGACGACCACGTCGGCGCGAGCGATCGCCTGGGGGGGCTCGCGCAGCGGCCCGGCGGGCAGGCAGCGGCCGTTGCCGAAGGGCCGGCGCGCGTCCAGGAGCACGAGGTCGAGATCGCGGGCCAGGGCGCGGTGCGCGAAACCGTCGTCGACCACGATCACGCGCGCCCCCTCGCGGGCCGCGCGGGCCGCTTGCGCGCGCTTGTTCTTGCCCGCGAAGAGGTGGACCCCGGGGGGCAGCCGCGCGGCGAGCAGCGCCGCCTCGTCGCCTGCCTGGCCGGCGGCCGGCGGACCCCACGGCCGGCAGACGACGGCGGTCGGCGCGCCGTGCTCCGCCAGCGCGCGGGCCCACCACAGCGCGCACGGCGTCTTGCCTGTGCCGCCGATCTCGAGATTGCCCACGGAAACGACCGCTGCCCCGGCGACGCGCTGCGCGCGCGCGGCCACGAGCCGGGCGGCGGCGAGCCCCGAACGGTAGAGGCACTCCCCGAAGCGGTCGAGGATTCCCCCGAGGGTCTCCGAGCCCGGCCGCGCCGGCGGCTGGCGCGAACCCGCAGGGCTCACTCTGGCGCCCAGAGGCCCGACTCGCCGAACCAGTCGAGCGTGCGCGCCGCCGCGCCGGCGAGCGAAGCGGCGGCGCGCCAGGCCGCCGCCGCCGCCGCGGCCCGGGCCACGGGATCGGCCGCCCAGCGGGCCGCCGCCGCCGCCAATTCCCCTGGGTCCGCGACGGTCAGCGCCCCGCCCGCGGTCCGCAGCGCCGTCGCGGCCGCCCGGCAGTTCTCCAGCGAGCTTCCCAGGATCACCGGCAGACCGAGGGCCGCCGGCTCGACGGGATTGTGCCCGCCATACGCCTCGAGGGTGCCGCCTACCACGGCGAAGTCGGCGGCCCGGTAAGCCTGGGGCAGCACGCCGAGCTGGCGCAGCCAGACGGCGGGCCCGCCCTCGCCCACCCGCCGGCGGGGATCGCCCCAGAGGTCGGGGTGGCGCGGCACGACGAGGGCGCGCAGGTTGTGCGGCGCGCCGGCGGCGAGGGCGGCGGCGACCCACCGCTCCTCGCCCGGCCGCAGGCTCCCGAAGACGCACCAGACTCCCCCGGGGTCGAGCCCCAGAGCGCGGCGTGCGGCGCGCCGGTCCGCGTCAGCCAGCGGTGCGCAGGCGGGCGAGCGGTCGAACTTCGTGTTCCCGGTGACGCGGACACGGCCGGCGGGCACGCCGAGCGCCGTCCAGCGCTCGGCGTCCAGCGCGTCTTGCGCCGCCACGGCCGTGAAGCGCGCCAGGTACGGGCGGAATAGCGAGGCCCAGCGCCGGTAGCGGCGCCAGGCGCGGTCGGAGAGCCGCGCGTTGGCCACCGCGATGCGCACGTCGCGCTCGAGGGCGGCGGCGAGCCAGGCCGGCCAGATCTCGGTCTCGAGCAGCACCAGGCGGCGCACGGAGCGGGGGGCGAGAGCGCGCCGGGCTGCGCCGAGGGACTCGACGGGGGGAGCCGTGACGAAGTGGGCGGGCAGATCGCGCGCCAGGGCCTGCCGGCCGCCGGGAGTCAGGGCGCTGAGCAGGATCCCGTCGTCGGGCCGCCGGGCTCGCCACTCGGCGACCAGCGGCGCGACGCCGGCCGCCTCCCCCACCGACGCCGCGTGGATCCAGGTGTCGGCCGGGGGCAGGGCGCGGCCGCGGCGGGCCGCGATGGCGGCCGGGTCCTGCTCCTGCCCCCAGCGCGCCGACCACGGCTCGAGCGCGCCGGTCAGCGCCCGGTACCACCAGGGAGGCAGCGGCACGCGGCGCGACGGCGCCAGGCCGTGCCGGAAGCCGGCGCGGGACGTGGGCTGTGCTCTCTCAACCACGGCGAGCCAGCGCCAGGGCGAGCTCGGCGGTGCGCGCCGCGGCGCCGGGCCGGCCGAGGCGCTCGCGGACCGAGGCGAGCCGCGCCAGAGCGCGGGCCCGGGGCGGGCCGTCGTCGACCAGCGGCGCGGCGGCGGCCGCCATCTCGGCGCCGGTGGCGCGGCCCTGCAGCAGCTCGGGCGCGACCTCCTCGCCGGCGACGATGTTGGCCAGCCCGACGCGGCGCAGGCGCACCAGCCGGCTGGCCAGCATCCAGCTCAGCCGGGAGAGCCGGTAGACGATGACCAGCGGGGTGCCGAGGGCGGCGGTCTCGAGGGTGGCCGTGCCCGAGGCCACCAGGGCGGCGCGGGCGTGGGCGGCGACGGCGTGGGTGTGGCCGGCGACGACGCTCACCCCCGGCTCCCGCGCGGCCCCGAGCGAGCCCATCCGCTCCGCCAGGCTCGGCGAAGCCGCCGCCACCACGGCGGCCAGGGACGGCCGCGCGCGGCGCAGGCGGCGGACCGCGTCGAGCATGGGTGGGAAGAGCCTCTCCACCTCCTGCGCCCGGCTGCCGGGTAGGAGCGCGACGTACGGCGTCCCGGCGGCCAGCCCAACCAGCTCGCGCAGGGCGG
>Ga0315278_10006438_pt1 | contig 10676 bp, 9 predicted proteins | sample YL17G06_0_MG_FD_203880 | JGI IMG/M metagenome (GOLD analysis project Ga0315278, IMG submission 203880) | Sediment microbial communities from Yellowstone Lake, YNP, Wyoming, USA - YL17G06_0 | ecosystem: Environmental > Aquatic > Freshwater > Lake > Sediment | place: USA: Wyoming | collected... | reverse complement strand
CGGCGGCGCGGACGCCGAGATGCGCGAATTGGCGGAAGAGGAAGTCCGCGACCTCAACGCTCGCATCGACACCGAGTCCGCGGAGCTCGCGAGGCTGCTGCTGCCGAAGGACCCGCGCGACGAGAGTAACATCTTCCTCGAGGTGCGCGCGGGCACGGGCGGCGACGAGGCCGCGATCTTCGCGGGCGACCTGTTCCGCATGTACGCGCGCTACGCGGAGAAGCAGGGCTGGAAAGTCGAGATCCTGAGCGAAAGCCAGGGCGAGCACGGCGGCTATCGCGAAGTCATCAGCCGCGTCGCGGGCCGGGGCGTTTATTCCCGGCTCAAGTTCGAGTCGGGCACGCATCGCGTGCAGCGCGTTCCCGCAACCGAGGCGCAGGGACGCATCCACACCTCCGCGTGCACCGTCGCGATCCTTCCCGAACTCGACGAGGTGGACGAGATCACGCTCAACCCGGCGGACCTGCGCATCGACACCTACCGCTCCTCGGGCGCGGGCGGCCAGCACGTGAACAAGACGGACTCGGCGATCCGCATCACGCATGTACCGACCGGGATCGTGGTCGAGTGCCAGGACGAGCGCTCGCAGCACAAGAACCGCTCGCGCGCGATGTCGCTGCTGCGCTCGCGCCTGCTGCAGGCCGAGCAGCAGAAGCAGGCGGCCCAGCAGGCGCAGGAACGCAAGCTCCAGGTGGGCAGTGGCGACCGGTCGGAGAGGATCCGCACCTACAACTATCCCCAGGGTCGCGTCACGGATCATCGCATCAACCTGACGCTCTACCAGCTGCCCGCCGTGATGGAGGGCGCGCTCGACGAGGTCATCGGCCCGCTGCAGCAGGAATGGCAGGCGGAACTGCTCGCGAGCCTGCAGTGAGCGGCCCGGCTGCAGCGACATGGCCACCGAGATCCGCGCGCTGATCGACGAAGGCGCCGCGCGCCTGAAGCGCGTCGCCGACGACCCGCGTCGTGAGTCGGAGATCCTGCTGGGTGCGGCGCTGGGCCAGCCGCGCGCCTGGCTGATCGCGCACGGCGAGACGCGGATCCTCGACTGCGAGGCTACGGACCGCTTCGAGGCCCACGTCACCCGACGCGCGCACGGCGAACCGATCGCCTACATCCTGGGCGAGAAGGAATTCTGGTCGCTGCCGCTGCTGGTCGAGCCCGCGGTGCTGATCCCGAGGCCAGAGACCGAACTCGTGGTCGAACGAGCGCTCGCGCATGTGCCGGCCGGGTCGACCGGCGCGGTGCTGGATCTCGCGACGGGCAGCGGCGCCATTGCACTTGCCATCGCCAGCGAACGGCCGGCCTGTCGCGTCGTCGGCACCGACCTCTCGCCAGACGCCGTGACGCTCGCAATGCGCAACGCGGCGCGGCTCGACCTCGCGCACGTCGAGTTCCACATGGGCTCGTGGTTCGAGCCGGTGCAGGAGGAGCGCTTCGACCTGATCGCAAGCAATCCGCCGTACATCGCGGACGGCGACCCTCGCGTGGAGGCTGGCGTGCGTCGTCACGAGCCGCACGCTGCGCTTTTCTCCGGGACAACAGGACTCGAAGCACTGGGCGCCATCGTGGCCGGCGCGCCCGGGCACCTGAATCCAGGCGGCTGGCTGCTGCTCGAACACGGCGACCAGCAGGGCGAAGCCGTGCGCCGCCTGCTTGCACAAAAGGGCTTCGTGGACGTTGTCACACTGCCCGACCTGGCGGGACTCGACCGATGCACCGAAGGGCGACTCGCGGGTCGCTGATCGCTGGACCTTCTGCACAGACGGCCGGGGCCGGCAGCAGACGAATTACGACTGCGGCATATCCGTCAGCCGGCGCCGCTGCAGCTTGCCTGCCGCGGTACGAGGCAATGCGCTCACGAAACGGAATTCTCGCGGGCACTTGAATCCGGCGAGGTGCGCGCGACAGTGCTCTGCAAGCGCATGCGAATCCACCGTCACCGCGTCTTTGGCGACGATCCACGCAACGACCGTCGATCCCAGGTCCGCATCCGGAACACCGGTCACGCCCGCCTCCGCCACTGACGGATGTCCGGCGAGGACCGCTTCGATCTCAGCCGGGTAGACGTTCTCGCCGCCCGAGACGATCAGGTCGTCACGCCGGTCTAGCACGTGCAGGCCGCCCGCATCGTCGAGAAAGCCGATGTCGCCGGTGTGGAGCCATCCGTCGCGCAGCGCCAGCGCGGTCGCGGCCGGATCGTCAAGGTAGCCCTGCATCACGGTCGGTCCACCAACGACGATCTCGCCGGGCTCTCCCGCGGCAGCGTCCTCTCCCTCGACGACGATCCGCACCTCGACTCCAGGCAACGGCAGCATCGGCGCCGGCCGGGCGGCACCCGAGCGCTGCGGACGCGCAGTCGCCACCTGCGACGTCGCCTCGGTCAGGCCGTAGGTCGGACAGACGGGATAGCCCGCGAAACGGGCGCGTGCCAGCAACTCGGTCGACGCAGCGGCACCACCGAGCAGCAGCACCTCGAGGCCAGCGGGCGCGGGCCGCGGCCCACGGTGATCGAGAAGTCGCGAGAGCATGGTGGGCACGAGCGAGATGCCGGCGATGTCGCCCTCGTCGAGCGCATCGCTCACCAGTGCCGCATCGAATCGTGAGTGCAGGCGGATCGGACCGCCGAACAGCACGCTGCGCACGACGATCGACAGGCCGCCCACGTGGAAGAGCGGCATGCAGGCGAGCCATCTTTCCGCAATGGCGGGACCGAGAGGATCGGCGGCCGCCAGCGCGCTCGCGGCGAAGTTGCTCCAGCTCAGGCACGCGCCTTTCGAGCGCCCCGAAGTGCCCGACGTGAACAACACGACGAGCAGCGCATCGTCCGCGGCCTCCTCGCCCGGCAACTGGCTGTGCGCGTCCGGCAGGTCCTCGAATTGCGGCACGGCGACGATCGTGAGTCCGGGCAGCCGTACGGCGAGCTCCGCGAGACGCGCGTCCCCGTGCTCGCCCAGCAGGACACCCGCACGAGCGTCAGTGAGTTGCTGTGCGAGTTCGGCGGTGGTCAACCGCGAATTCAGCGGCAATGCCGCCCTGCCGGCGAGCGATAGCGCAGCCAGCCACCCGACAAATTGCGCGTCTCCAGGCAGCAGCATCGCGACCGGTGCAGCGGCCGGCGGAACCGACGTGACTATGTGCGCCGCGCCGCGCCGCGCGCGTTCGGCAAGCTCGCCGAAAGTCCATGTCGAATCCTCGCCTTCGATCGCCGGGGCGTCGGGCGTGATTCCGGCGCGGGAGAGCAGTGCGAGTCCGAAGCTCATGGCGCGACGCCGAGGCCGGTCGTCGCCGTCAATCCGGCGCGCCCGTTGAGACTATCCACGGGATCGGCCACATCGCGCACGAAAAGTCCGGCAGTGCGCAGACCGTGCTGTGCGGACGCATCTCCCCACGCAGCCGCGCAGTGCAGAGCGTGACGAGCCCCGACGGCGCTCTCGAACGCGTGCGAGAAGACGACGTCGCTGCCGGCCTTGCGCACCAGCGTGGCGATCTCGAGCGCGCGAGCTGCGCCGCCGAGCATTGCAGGTTTCAGCACGAACACCTGCGCAGCCTCGGCTGCAATCACGCGCAACGCACCCTGCTCCGTCGAGACCGATTCGTCGACGGCGATCCGCACGGTTGAACGGCGCCTCAGCCGGGCGAGTCCCGCAACATCATCGGCCGGGAGTGGCTGCTCGACGAAATCGAAATCGAATTGCTCGACTGCGGCCAGCGCCTCGCAGGCGGTGCTCGCGTTCCAGGCGCCATTCGCGTCGCCCCGGAGCCGGATGCCAGGCCCGAGGCCCAGCCGCGCCGCGCGAGCGCGCGCGAGGTCCTCGTCGAGCGACGCAGCGCCGAGCTTGATCTTGGCGGCCCGGAACCCGGCGGCGGCTGCGCGTTCCGCTTCGACGCGCAGTGCCTCGGGTCCGCGCTCGATCAGCAAGGCCTGTACGGGCACCGCTCGCAACACCGCTCCGCAGAACGGGACACCGCGCAACGCGAGGAAGTCGGCAAGCGTGAGACCGGCGCTTCGGGCGGCGAGATCCCACAATGCGCCCTGTACTGCGGCGCGCGCGGCGGGAGCGTTGCGCAGGCGCAGCGCGACAGGCGCTGGCCATTCGCCCGGCTCGATCTCGAGTCCGTGGAACAGGCGTGTCGCGTCCGTGAGCGCAGCCAGCGCATCGTCCACGCTCTCCGTGTCGAAGCCTGGCCAGGGGGCCGCTTCCCCGAAGCCCGTGAGTCCGCTCGTGTCGTCGACGGCGAAGATCACGCTGCGCCGTTCGTCGAAATCGCCACGCGCCGTCCGCACGGTCCGGGCGAACCTCAGTTGCGCGAGGCTCGCCCGAGCCGCGAGGATCTTCACGATGCGAGGCCGAGCGCGAACAGCAGGCCGAAGACCACTTCGAGACGAGCGGTCTGCACGAGGCAACCATTCAGCGCAAGGCCGCGCTCGTGACGCATGCGGCCGGCGAGCTTCAGGGCGAGCGGCAGCGAAAGCCACGGCAGCATCACCCATGGTCCCGCAAGCCCGCGCCACCAGAGCACGAGCGGGACGACGTACCCCACGGCGAGCAGCAGCTGGTAGTAGACGCGCGTGGCAGCGTCACCGAGACGCACGGCCAGCGTGAGCTTGCCGGAGCGCGCGTCGGTTTCGATGTCGCGCAGGTTGTTCACGACGAGAATGGCGGTCGCGAGTGCCCCTATTGGAACGGACGCGACCAGCACCAGCGGCGACAGCGAATGCGCCTGCACGAAGTAAGTGCCGGCGACGGCGCCGAAACCGAAGAACAGGAACACGCTCAGGTCGCCGAGCCCGAGGTAGCCGTAGGGCTTTGGCCCGCCGGTGTATAGATACGCTGCGGCGATCGAGAGCAGGCCGAGCGCCAGCACCGGCCAGCCGGCGACCGACGTGAGGTACAGGCCCACGACGGCGGCTCCCGCGAACGCGAGCCACATGGCGCGCTTCATCTGCGCCGCGCTGATCCATCCCTGCTGCGTCGCACGCTGCGGGCCGAGCCGGTGTTCGTTGTCCGCACCGCGCTCGAAGTCGAAGACGTCGTTGGCGAAATTGGCGCCCACCTGCAGCAGCGACGCACCGATCAGCGCCGCCAGTGCCGGACCCGGCGCAAACACTCCTTCGGCCCACGCGACTCCGGTGCCGACCAACACTGGCGCCGCGGACGCGGTCAGCGTCGCGGGCCGGATCGCCTGCCACCAGGCGGAGCGTGCGCTTACGGTCGCCATGGGAAGCGCGAGAAGTCGGGCGGACGTTTCTCGTTGTAGGCGTCGCGCCCTTCCTGGGCCTCTTCGCTCATGTAGAAGAGCTGGGTCGCGTGCCCCGCCAGTTCCTGTATGCCGGCCTGGCCGTCGAGTTCCGCGTTGAACGCGGCCTTGAGGCAACGGATCGCGAACGGGCTGTGCGTGAGGATGCGCCGTCCCCATGCGACTGCTGTCGCTTCCAGCTCCGCAAGCGGCACCACCTTGTTCACGAGCCCCATTGCGAGCGCCTCCTCGGCGTCGTACTGCTCGCACAGGTACCAGATCTCGCGCGCCTTCTTCTGTCCTACGATGCGGGCGAGGTAGGACGAGCCGAAGCCGCCGTCGAACGAACCCACGCGCGGTCCCGTTTGGCCGAAGCGTGCGTTGTCCGCGGCGATCGTGAGATCGCAGACCACGTGCAGCACGTGCCCGCCACCGATGGCGTAGCCCGCGACCGCAGCGATCACGGGCTTCGGCAGCGAGCGGATCAGCCGCTGCAGGTCGAGCACGTTGAGCCGCGGCACGCCGTCCTCGCCCACGTAGCCCTCGTTGCCGCGAATGCGCTGGTCGCCACCGGAGCAGAAGGCCAGGTCGCCCTCGCCGGTGAAGATGATCACGCCGATCGTGCCATCCTCGCGCGCACGGGAGAACGCGTCGATCAGCTCGAACAGCGTCTTCGGCCTGAACGCATTGCGCACCTCCGGCCGACAGATGGTGATCTTCGCGAGGCCGCCGTCCCTCTCGAAGCGGATGTCCTCGTAGGTGCGAACGGCCTGCCAGTTCGGCGGGCTCGACGCCGCACGGGTCGTATCTGTCATGACGCGGTCTCCTCAACCGGATTCGGATCAGTGAATTGCGCCGGCCGGCCGGCCCGGCCCAGGAATTCCCTTGCGACGTCGATGAACGCGGCCGGCTGTTCGAGATGCACCGCGTGACCCGCATCCGCGATCTCACGGACCCCGGCCTCGGGGATGCGGCGCTCGAGATCCCTCGCATGCGCGACGAAGGTGCGATCGAGCGCTCCCGCGACGAGCAGCACCGGAACGTTGATGCGCGACAGGCCGTCGAACAGCGGCGGCTGCGCCGCTGGCCCCAGGCCCCGCAAGCTTGCTGCGAGCGAGCGAGCGTCATTGTCCAGGCGCTGGCGGCGCTGCGCCGCGACGAACTCGCGGCCGAGCCGCTGCTGCGATGCGAAGAGCGGTTGCGCGAGCCACTCGTCGACGAATGCCTCGATGCCGTCCGTCTCGATTCGGTCCGCCAGCGCTGCATCCGCGCGGCGGCGGCCTGCGCGCTCCGAGGCGCTCTCGATTCCGGCGCGCCCGCCGATCAGCAGCAACGACGCAACGCGTTCCGGGAATCGCAGGGCGAAAGCGAGCGCGAGCCGCGCACCCATCGAGTAACCCAGCCAGTGCGCCCGCGCATGACCGGCCTCTTCGAGCGTTGCGGCAAGCCGGTCCAGGCAATCGTCGAATGCGTAGAACCGCCCGTCGTCCGCGGCGATTGAACGGCCGTGGCCCGGGAGGTCCGGTGTCATCACCTCGAAGTCCCGGGCCAGTGCAAGCGAGACTTCGCTCATGCTGAGACCACTGCCGGTAAACCCGTGCAGCAGCATCACCGCGGGGCCTTTGCCGCGCCGCTCGAAGTAAAGTGGCCGGATTGTCACGCGGACCACTCCCGACTCAACCGGGCACTCACGGCCGCGTTTACCGCCGCGTGGAATGCAGTATTCGCGGCGCGGTCCACCGGCACCTCGATCACGTGCCTGCCGCCGGCGAGTGCCCGCGTCAACTCACGGGAGAACGCCGCTGCCGAGTCGACGCGCACTGCCTGCCAGCCGAGGCCGCGCGCGAGGCCGCACAAATCGAGGCCGTGAGGAACCGCGAACATGTGCTCGAACATCGGCCGCGGCAACGTGCGCGCCGCGGGCAGGTACTCGAATATGCCGCCGCCGTCGTCGTTGCTCACCACGATCGTGAGGTCGGATCCCTGCATGGTGCCCGCGAGCAATCCCGACACGTCGTGCAGCAACGCGAGGTCGCCGCACCAGAGCACGGTCGGCCGGCCGAGGATCGCGGCCGCGCCGAGCGCCGAGGACACCATGCCGTCGATGCCGTTCACGCCGCGGTTCGCCAGCAGTCGCAAGCGCGCCGCGCGGTGGTCCGCAAACGCATCGACATCGCGGATGACCATGCTGTTCGCAGCATAGAGCGCGGCGCCATCCGGCAGCCCGGCCCATATCGCGCGCGCAAGGTGCGGCGTCAGGAATCGCTGCTCCGCATCGCAGGCCGCAACGGCGCCTGCACGGGCGGCGCGGTCGGCTTGCTGCCACCTGGAACACCATTCAGTCGCTTGCACGGCCGACCCTGCCACCGCCTTCGACAGCTGGCTGCAGAATTGACGCGAACTCGTGCGAAACGCGCGAGTCGCACGATGCTGCGGGTCGCGGAATCCGTTGGCGGGATCGACCAGCCAGACGTCGGCCGTGGCATGGCGTGCCATCCAGCCGTTGATCGCCGCGCTCGTCGGCTGGCCGCCGCAGCGCACGATGAGTTGCGGTGCGAGAGCCGCCGCGACGGTAGCATCGCGCAACAGCAGGTCCGCACCTTGAATGATGCTGTCTGCCTGCGGCCCGCCCGCGCGCAGGCCCGAGGCGGGGTCGGCCAGCACCGGCCAGTCAAGCGCCGTCGCGAGCGCGTGCACGGCCTCGCCGAGCATCGGATCCCAGCTATCCGGCCCGAAGACCAGCACGCCCCGCTCGATGCCGCGCAATTCCTGCGCGAGTCCGTCGAGATCGGCAAGCGGGTATTCACCATCCTGCAATACGAGTCGCCGCGGCCGAACGGCATCGACACCCGGCACCGCTGCCTCGATCGACGCAGGCAGCAGCGGCTCACGGAACGGCAGGTTGAGGTGCACAGGCCCCGGCGCCGGACCCGTCGCCTCGAATACCGCACGGCGACCGAGGGCGCATGCATAGGAGATCGCAACGCTGCGCTCCGACGGACAAGGCGCTTCTTCGCTCCAGCGTGTGAAACCCGCGTAGAGCGTGCGCTGCTCCATCGTCTGCGCGGCGCCCCAGGCCCGCAGCTCCGGCGGCCGGTCCGCAGTCAGCACGATGAGCGGAACTCGTGACCGATGTGCCTCGGCGACGGCGGGCAGGAAATTCGCACCGGCCGTGCCCGACGTGCAGAGCAGCACGACCGGCCGGCCGGAGGCTTTGGCGAATCCGAGGGCCTGGAAGGCCGCGCTGCGCTCGTCCACGTGGACGCTGTTCCGCAAGCCCTCACGCTCGGCGATGGCGAGCGCAAGCGGGGTCGAGCGCGAACCCGGGCAGACGAAGGCGGCAGCGACGCCGGCCAGGTGCAGTTCACCGACCAGCGCGCGAGCGAAGCGGAGGTTTGCTTCACCGACGCAACTTGCGTCGGACCGGTCGTTCATCACGGCGCTCCCCACAGCAGCGGACCGAGCACGGTCCGCAGCTTCAGCTCGGTCTCGGTGAATTCGGCTGCGGGCTGGGACCGGGCCACGATGCCCGCCCCCGCCCATGCGGTGGCGCTTCTTCCCCGCGCCAGGGCCGAGCGCAAGGCTACCGCAAACTCCCCGTCACCGTTCGACTGCAGAAAGCCGACGGGCCCGGCGAACCAGCCGCGGTCTGCCTGCTCGTTCTCGGCCAGCCAGCGCAGTGCCGCCTCGCGCGGGGCGCCGCCGACGGCTGGCGTCGGATGCAGGCGGCTTGCGAGGTCGAGCAGCGACACGGGTGTGGCAGCGCGACGCCGCGCACGAATTTCGGTGCACAGGTGCTGCACGGTGCGCGTGCGGAGCAGCACCGGCTCGCTTGCCACCTCGACCTCGTCGCAGCAACTCTCGAGCGCGCTCTTGAGATGACTCACGACGATCGCATGCTCGGCGCCGTTCTTGCTGCTGTCGCACAGCGCCGCGCCGAGCGCGTGATCGGCCGCGCGTGAGGCGCCGCGCGGCGCGGTTCCTGCCAGTGCCGCGGTCACCACGACGTCGCCGTCGACGCGGACCAGGCGTTCCGGGCTCGCACCCAGGAAAACCGTATCGCCTTCGCCAACGGCGAACAGCGTGCAGTTCGGGTATCGCTCGCGCAGCGCAACGAGCCAGGCGACCGCGTCGATCGGCGAACCTGCGGTGATGTGTACCTCGCGGGCGAGCACGACCTTCTGCAGGTCTCCGGCGCGGATGGCATCGAGGATCCGTTCGACGCGCGCGACGTATGGCTCCGGTCCGCCGTTGCCGATCTCGACCACGCCACGCACCGGCTGGCCGAGCGCCAGGGGCCGCGGTCGCAGGTCGGCCCAGTGGCCACCGACCCGGGCGTCGCGTACATAGCGATCCCGCTCGCGCCAGTAGACGAGGTCCGGCAGCCGCAGTTCGCCGTCCGCAAATCCCTCCCAGAGTCCGTTGGCCGACTGTGCCGGGGCGAAGGCAAAGCCGCCGAGCAGATGGGCAATCCGCGGACCCGGGCCTTCCCAGCTGATCCTGCCGAAAGTTTCGCGTGCGAGTTCGTCCGCCGCGTGGAACCGTTCATGCCCCCTGACGGTGAGCCGGGCGGCGCAGCCGACGCCGACGCGGAAACGCCCCGCCGCCGGCTGCTCCCAGTAGAAGCGCGGCGCGGTACCCGCCGCCGCAAAGACCTGCAGTGGGTCGACCGCTTCGCAGGGCTCCGAACGGAATGTGAGGGGCGACCCGTCCATGACAGCCCGGCACTTTACCCGCTGCGGCGCCCAACGAGGAATACGTGCGCCCCGCCGCCGCCGAGCAGGGCGTGACATCGGGGCCGCGTCCCTTCACTATTCCGGCCCCGTCAACGACTCTCCACGGACCCCCCGCCATGATTCGCTTCGAGACCACACTGGGCAGCTTTACCGTCGAGCTCTTCGAGAAGGAAGCACCGATCTCCGCGAAGAACTTCCTCGACTACGCGGAGGCCGGGCACTTCGACGGCACCGTGTTCCACCGCGTGATTCCGGGCTTCGTGATCCAGGGCGGCGGTATGACGGCCGACATGCGCCAGAGGGAGACGCGCGCCCCGATCCGCAACGAAGCGGACAACGGACTCAAGAACCGCCGCGGCACGCTGTCGATGGCACGCACCAATGACCCGCACAGCGCAACCTCCCAGTTCTTCGTGAACCTCGTGGACAACGCGTCCCTCGACCCGGGCCGCGGCGGCGCGGGCTACGCCGTCTTCGGCTGCGTGACCGAGGGCATGGACGTGGTGGACAAGATCGCCGCGGTGAAGACTGGCAGCAAGGGCGGTCACCAGGACGTGCCGGTCACGCCGGTCGAGGTGAAGAGCGCGAAGCGGGTCGAGCAGGCCGGCTGATCCAGGCACGCGCGCCGAACAGGGCCGGGACCGCGGGTGGCGAAACGTCGCAAAGGACGGCTCGGCCGCTTGCTGCGCATCGCCGGCC
>Ga0315278_10006437_pt1 | contig 10676 bp, 8 predicted proteins | sample YL17G06_0_MG_FD_203880 | JGI IMG/M metagenome (GOLD analysis project Ga0315278, IMG submission 203880) | Sediment microbial communities from Yellowstone Lake, YNP, Wyoming, USA - YL17G06_0 | ecosystem: Environmental > Aquatic > Freshwater > Lake > Sediment | place: USA: Wyoming | collected... | reverse complement strand
GGGCCGTTCGACATCGAGGTGGTGTTCGTCAACGGAAGTCCGACGGCGGCGCAGGCGGACGCCTTTGCCCAGGCGGAGGCGCGCTGGGAGGGCATCATTACGTCCGACCTGCCGGATGACTACGCTGTACTCGACCCATACAGCTGCGGCAACCCAACCTCGATCGACCGCCCCATTGATGACCTGCTCATCTTTGTGGACGTGGGCGATATCGACGGCGTCGGTGGCATCCTCGGCGGGGCTGGGGTCTGCTACCTCCACGACGTAGGCCTGCTTCCGGCCATCGGGCAGATGAGGCTGGATGGTGCCGACCTGACCGACCTGGAGGCAAACGGGCTCCTCGTGCCAGTGATCACCCACGAGATGGGTCACGTCCTGGGCATCGGCACGCTCTGGGCTGACCAGGGGCTGCTCGCCGACGCGTCACTGTCGGGCGGGAGCGATCCGCACTTCACCGGAACGCACGCGCTCGACGCGTTCGCGCTGGCTGGCGGGGCCAGCTACACCGGTGCCAAGGTGCCGGTCGAGGACCAGGGTGGACCAGGCACCGCCGACGCGCACTGGCGCGAGTCAGTGTTCGACAATGAACTCATGACCGGGTACGTCAACTTCGGTACCAACCTGCTGAGTGCCGTAACGATCGGGTCGCTGTGGGACAACGGCTACGACATTGACCTGAGCAAGGCCGATGCCTTCACGATCATGTCGCTGCTCCGGTCCTCCTCGTCGAGGACGATCAAGCTCCACGACGACATCATGCGTGGGCCGATCAAGATCATCAACAAGCGGGGGAAGGTTGTGGGGACCTACCGCAAGTAGGAACGGCAGGTTGTCAGGGCGGGGAACCCCGGGGCATCATGCCCCGGGGTTTCTTGCTTGCGGGGCCGGACCCGCGCCCTCGCGCAGGACGCGGTACTGGGCTAGGATCAAGGCAGAGCAAAGTCCCGATTCCGGAGTGTGAATGCGCACCGCTTTTTATTTCGACGTCACCGCTGTGGTTGGGGGCCTCCTGCTGATGTGGACCGGCCTGACCCACCTGCCGCCGACGCGCTGGCTCTTCGCGGGCGATCGTAGCATCGGCTGGCAGCTGGGCTCCATCGCGCTCGCAGTGGCGGGTGCGGCCCTCGCATGGTGGCGGGCCAGGCAGGCGGTTTCCGCGCCGCTGCCCCTCCCGTCCATCCCCGGGGTTGCCGCCAGGACGTCCGGTGTCGGCAGCCTGCTTCTGGGCTGCGCCTCGAGCCTGATGCTCTTCTGGTGGCTCGCCAGCGGCCGGCATCGCCTCCCCTTCGGCCCGGTGGGCTGGTTCTTCGGCCTGGCGGCCCTGGTCGTCCTGACCTGGTGCGCCGTCGCTGCCGGCGCACTCTGGCTTGGTCGCGCCACGGAGCGGGAGCGGGAAGCCGATCCCAACGTGGGTTCCCCCATTGGCCTCTCAGCGGATTGAGCCCGCACCGGCCCGCCGGCGTACCTGGCGTCTCGTGACCTGACCACGCCTCAATCCGAAACAATGACTCGTGATCAATTCGGGGCTGGCCGCATGGTCCGCCCCGTTCGATTTTCCGGTTGCCCGAAGCGGAAGCATGCCTGTCGACGCGATCCGCATGGCCCGACTGGGCGGACGAGCCTCTGGAATCGTGATCGTCACAAACTGAAACATTGTCCAGGCGCTCGGCGTAGGGGGCACCGTTCTCCGTGGTTCCGCATTCGCTGCAGGAGGCTCCCATGCGTTCGATCTGGGTTCGCGCCGGCGTTGGCGCGCTTGCCGTCTTTGCGCTCGGCATGATGCTCTACACCGCGGCCCGTACCACCAAGGCCCGGGCCAGGCAGGCGCTGATGGGGCTCAAGTCGGAGCTCGATTCGGGTGCCGTGGTGGCCTGGGGCCACTTGGACCGGGCCGTCCCTTTCGTGCTCGACGGCAGGACGCTTGGCCGGCTCACTGATCTCACGTTCGATCCGGGGGAGGGTGGTGTGCCGCTGGCCCTCCACGCACTGGTAGCGCTCGACCGGGATCACCTCGACCCGGCCATGCTCTCATCCTGCGACCTCGTGCCGGTGAGCCCCGACAAGTTCGAGGTGACGCAGGGGTTCCGCTGCGCCACGCCGGGTGAGCGGGGGCTGCGTGCGGTCGGAGAAGTGCGGTTCGAGCCGGTGGGTGTCGTGCGGCCGGTACGCGCGGACACGGCGGCGCTGGCCCATTTGCGGCAGCACGGCAGGCTCACCCTCGACTCGTCGCATCGCGGTGTGCACGTCAACGCCACCGGCGACAGCGGCGAGCTGGTCAGCATCAGCGCCGACAGCAATGGTGCGTTCATCCATGTTAACGATGGCAAGGGCAAGGTGGTGCGGTTGACGGCGGACAAGAACGGGCTGGTGGTCAAGGTGGACTCGAGCGCGTCCAGATAGGCTGGTCGCGCCCGGAGGCTGCTGGGGGCGGACCTGATGGTCCGCCCCTAACGGTTTGTACCCGGCGGGTTTCCGGGAATGTTCTGCGGCGGGCCCGGCCGCCGCGCATAGGCGGCCACGCGCCAGACGCCATCGACGTCGTGCACCACGATAAGTTCCTCGCCCCCGAGCGTCTCGTTGTTGTAGCGCACCGCAAACTCGAACCGGACGAACTCGGGAAACGTGAACGGCGGTCGCACGAACGACTGCTGCAGGGTCAGTACCTCGCGGCCGACGACGGTATAGGGATTTCCGGTCTGGGGCCGAAGCGTTGCCATCCACGCGGTGGAGGAATCCCGCCGCAGTACCACGGCCACCTGGGCCCATGCTTCATCGACCCGGCCCGCGTCCATCAGCCCCAGCCATGGCTCCGCCACGGCAGTAGCGGCGGTGATGCCCTGGTCCATCTTTGCGAGCCGTTCGCGGGACACCAACTGGGCGTCGAGCTGTGTCGCTGAAACGCCGAGCAGCAGGCAGGGTAGAATGCAGTTCATGGTCATCCTCGGAAGTGTCGTCAGCGAGCCTGCAATTAGCCCTCGATCAGTGTTGTCCGCCATGACGGGCACGCTGCGGCCCTCCTTCGTGGGGCCGTGAACCGATGCTTTCTCTCCTCCTCATCGCCCTGCTGGCCGCACCGGTCCCCACGCTCCACGTGTCTCCTGACTCTTCCGTGGCGGCGGCAGCGCGACGGATCCTGGCAGCGGGCCAGAACCCGGCCATGCGCTGGCCCAGGCTCACCGATGTGCGTGGCAGTGCCGAGAGCCTGTATGCCGCTGCGGCACCGCGGCCGCTCTGGGTTCGCGATGGCCGGGCCACCCCGGCGGCGCGTGCGTTCGTGGGGGTACTCCGGGAGGCGGAGACCCGCGGCCTTGACCCGAGGGATTACGACGGGGCCCGGCTCGACTCGCTGTCCGCCGCGCTGGGGCCGGAGTCGTCCGTCGCGGAACTTGCGACCTTCGACGCCATGCTGACGGTTGCTGCGCTGCGGTTCGTGTCCGCGCTCGATCGAGGGCGCATCGATCCGCGGGTGGTGCACGCGAATTTTCATGTGCCCAACGAAGCCTATGACCTGCTCGGTGCCATCGCCGCGCTGACGTCGGCCGGCGGGCCCGACAGCATCATCGCGGCTGCCGAGCCGCAGTTCCATCACTATTGGCTCCTCAAGCGCGCGCTGGCGAAGTATCGCGGGCTCGCCCGTGACTCGGGATTGCTGCCGCTACCCCCGTTCCCTCGGCGGCTGAAGCCGGGCGGGTCGTACGTGGGCGCGGCCCAGCTACGCCGCCTGCTCATGGCACTCGGCGACATCGTGGATTCGATCGCGCCGGTGGCGAAGGACGACAGCGTGTATTCCGACGACCTGGTGCAGGGTGTCCGCCACTTCCAGGCCCGCCAGGGCTTCGCGGTCGACGGCGTCATCGGCGGCTCGACGGCGGCCTCGCTCAGTCGGTCCTTCCCCCAGCGCATCCGGCAGATCGAACTCACGCTCGAGCGCTGGCGATGGATGCCGAGGCAGTTCAGTGCGCCCCCGATCATCGTGAACGTACCGGCGTTCCGGCTGCATGCCTTCGGCACGATGGACGATTTCGAGGCCAGCCTGCTCAGTATGAACGTGGTCGTGGGCCAGGCATTCAAGACCGAGACGCCGGTCTTCGCCGCCGACATGACCTATCTCGTCTTCAGCCCCTACTGGGACGTGCCGGCGACGATCATGCGGAAGGAGATCCGGCCCGAAGCCCAGGCCAAGGCGGGCTGGCTGGCGCGGAACCACATGCAGCTCCTGCGGGGCGGCACTGTGGTGCGGGCGACGCCGGAGAACATTGCGGCCATTGGAGCGGGTGTCCGCGTGCGCCAGACGCCCGGCCCGTGGAACTCGCTCGGCCTGGTGAAGTTCATGCTTCCGAACGAGCACGCGATCTACCTTCACGACACGCCGTCGAAGAGCCTCTTCGAGGTTCCGAGGCGGGATTACTCGCACGGGTGCATTCGGGTGGCCGACGCGGTGGCGCTCGCGCAATTCGTGCTGCGGGACCAGCCGGCATGGACGCCGGAGCGGATTGCCTCGGCGATGGGCGCTGAGGCGCCGCAAACGGTGACGCTGTCCAGGGCGATTCCGGTCTTCGTGGTGTATGGCACGGCCGTCGCGCGGGAGAATGGCGAGGTATTCTTCTACGCCGACATTTACGGTCACGACCGAACGCTCGATCGACTGCTCCAGAAGGGCTATCCCTATCCGCGCTGACGCTGTGTTCCCGGGCCTCGCCGTTCTCCTCCTCATCGCCACCGCACCGGCGACCGCCGGGCAGGGTCCCGCCGCGCCTCCCGCGCCCACCGACTCGGGGGTGTCCGTGAACCTGCGCGAGCGGGCGGCAGCGCGGCGCTTCGAGGCCATGCGCTGGTCCGACGTGAGTGACGCGCGGGCGGCACTGCGCGGACTCTACGAGGCGAACGGCTGGCAGCCGCTGTTCCTCGACTCGCTGGGCCGGCCGACCGCTGCCACGCGGGCCCTGGTGCAGCGCTTCCTGGCGCTCGATGCGCATGGCCTGGATCCGGCGGATTTCAACGCGGCGCTGCACGACAGCCTGCTGGCCATGCTCGAGCGGGGCGATGCGGGGTGGACACCCGCCGAGCTTGCGGCATTCGACGCCCGGCTGGCGGTGGACGTCATCCGCTACGCAGCGGCGATGCGTTACGGGCGCGCCCGGCTTCGCTGGGTGGACGACACCGTCAACACGGGGAAGGGCATCCTGACGGTGCGGCGCGCGCCGATGGACGTGGGCGAGATCGTGACGACAGTGCGCCTGTCACCGGAACCGGCGGCCCTGCTGTTCCAGCTTGAGCTGCACAGCCCATCCTACCGGCAGCTTCAGGCCGCCCTTGCCCGCTATCGCCGGCTCGCGGCCGACAGCACGCTGGCGATGCTGCCGTCATTGCCGATCAGGCTCGCCCCCGGTCAGCCGTATGGCGGCGCGGCGGCGCTTCGGCGGCTGCTCGTGGCGCTAGGCGACCTTCCCGATACCCTCGCCGTGCCGCCGGCCGAGGGCGATACCATCTACGACGCGATGCTGGCGCGGGGGGTGAAGAGGCTGCAGCAGCGAGAGAACCTCCCGCCCGACGGGATCATCGCGAAGAAGACCGCCGCGCGACTGGCCACGCCGTTCGAGACTCCGGTGCGCGCGATCAGCATGACGATGGAGCGCTCGCGGGCGCTGCCCGCCCCGCCCACGGACAGCCTGTGGATCAGGGTGAACATTCCCGAGTTCCGTATGCGGGTCATGACGCCCGATTCCGGCGCGGCTCCTCCCGTCGCGATGAACGTCGTCGTGGGCGGGCGGGGGCGGAACGAAACGCCCGAGCTCGCGAGCACGCTGGGCATGATCGTCTTCAGCCCCACCTGGCGCGTGCCTCCCCGCATCATCCGCGATGAGATCGTGCCGAGGGCACTGAGCGACTCGATGTACCTCACGCGTCAGGGCATGGAACTGGTGCGAAAGGGCGAGGTCGTCCCCGCGACGCCCGAGAACCTCGCGCTGGTGGGAGACTCGATCGGTGTGCAGCAGCGTCCCGGCGACGTGAACGCGCTCGGCACGGTCAAGTTCATCTTTCCGAATCCCTATGGCGTGTACCTGCACGACACGCCGACCAAGTCCACCTTCCGGCGCGCCAACCGGGCCGAGAGCCACGGATGCGTCCGGCTGGCGGACGCGCCATCGCTGGCCACCTGGCTGCTCCGCGCCGACTCGACATGGACGGCGGACAAGATGAAGGAGGCGATGGCCTCGCCCAAGCCGATCGACGTTACCCTCGCGCAACGCGTGCCGCTGCGGCTCGTGTACGAGACCGCCGTGGTGCGGGAGGACGGCGGAGTCGATTTCGTTGCCGACGTCTATGGTCGCGACCGTGCAATGGAGCAGGCCCTGCAACTCGGCTACCCGTACCCCGCCCGGCAGCTGCCTCTGGTGCCCAAAAAGTAGACACCAGAAATCGTGGGTTTCATTCATCAATTGCACGAACTATCTTCCCCTCCGGGTCGGGCCCGTATCTTGTCCCGACGTGGGGCAGACACCTAATGGAAGAGGCTGGATGGCGAGAGTTCCAGGCAAGTGGCACGGGCGACGTTTGACATCGGCAACCGGAACGGTTGTCGTTGCGCTTACGCTACTTACGACCACTCTCGGGATGAGCGCGCCGCGGCGGGTCGGCGGGTCCGACTCGACCGGGGTGAGGGACAGTGCAAGCCTTGTCCTCCCGCAATTCCTCGGATTCAGCGGCAAGCTGCGGGCGTTGCAGGTCACCCCCGAAAAGATCGGCGAGAGCCCGGCGCTGGCCGCGATCATGGCACAGTACGGCATCGCGGCGGCCGGCATCCACAACGTGGGGCTGGTCTCGCCCGCTGGCGATTCCGTGGCGCTCATTGCTCTCATCCCGTTTGCGGCCAAGAACGGCGGCACCTTCCAGGGTTACCGTATCGGCTACTGGCCGCGTGAGCGGAAGTCGGTGACACTGTACGGTCTCCCCGATGGCTTCATCGAGGTCACGCAGGAAAACCAGGACGTCCCGCTGTCCAGCCGGTTCCGCGTGCGGGACTTCCTGACCAAGGACCAGGGCGCCATCTGGCCCAAGTACCTCGTGATCCAGCCCGCGCTCCTGGACAAGCTCGAGCTCATCGCCGATGAACTGGAGCGCCTGGGCAAGCCGGCCGCGATCAAGGTGCTCTCGGGCTTCCGGACGCCGCAATACAACGCCAAGGGTGTCTGCCGCCGTTGCGGGCGCGCCAAGGACAGCCGCCACATGTACGGCGACGCGTCGGACATCTTCGTGGATAGCGATGGCAACGGCGTGATGGACGACCTGAACGGCGACGGCCGCGTCACGGTGGCCGACGCCCGGTATCTCGCGCGCATCGCGGACCAGGTCGAGGGAGACCATCCCGAACTCACCGGCGGCATCGGCATCTACCGCGCCACCGGGGCGCACGGGCCGTTCGTGCACGTGGACACGAGGGGTTTCGTGGCGCGCTGGTAGGACAGTCGTCATCTGTCAGTTGGCAGTCGAACAGAAAGTGGCGAAGGGGAGGGGCGCATCACGCGCCCCTCCCCTTCTTGCCGACTGCGGACTGTCTGCCGACTGCCTAATGCTGGCTGTTCACTGCTTGCAGGGTGCCTTCGGATCGGGCTTCGGCTTGTCCACCACCATGCGATGATCGTCGTTCGCGACCGCCAGCGCCACGTTGGCGATGAAGGTGTCGATCCGCGCCATCTTGTTGTAGTCGATGAACTGCGGCTCATCGGTGAGCTGATGGTAGTCCTGATGTACGCCCGTGGTGAAGAACACGACCGGAATGCCGTACCGGGCATAGTTCGCATGATCACTGCGGCAGTAGATGTTCGCCGGGTGACCATTGGCATCGAGCGTGTAGTCGAACGCGAAGCCGTAGTTCCCGTCCACGTTGACCTTCTCCACCAGGTCGCCGAGTTGGGTCGAGAGGCGGCGTGAGCCGACCAGCTGCAGGTAGTTCGGGCCGCCTCTGGTGGTGCCATCGCCGAGGACATCGTCGGTCTCGTTGCCACGGCCGACCATGTCGATGTTCAGCTGCGCCACGATGGAGTCGCGCAGCACCGTGGGATGGTCGGTGAAGTACGCCGAGCCCCAGAGGCCCTTCTCCTCGCCGGTGTGCCACACGAACAGGATCGACCGCTTCGGCGTGACCTTGCTCTTGACCAGCGCGCCGGCAATGCCGAGCATCGAGACGGAGCCGGAGCCGTCATCGTCGGCGCCATTGTTGATGGAGTCGAGCCGCGGCCTGTTGACCTTGCGCAGGGAGTCGAGCGTGGCCTGCACCTTCGCCGTTTGTTCTGGCGTCGGCTTGGGGTTGCCGCTCTCGGCACCGGCGGGCCGCACGACATGGTTGTAGGCCCAGATGGAGTCGTGATCGACCGGCGGGCCGTCCCAGAGGCCGATGTGATCGTTGTGAGCGCCGATCGCGACGTACTCGCTCCTGAGCCTTGGGTCGCTGCCCCGGAGGATGGCCACCACGTTGCGGGCCGGCGTATCCACCTCGGTCGTCAGCATCGTGATGTTCGCTGTCACCGGGCGACCCGCAGCGCCGGCCGCGAGACTCGCCGGGCTCGCGCCGAGGATCGTTTCCGCGGCGGCGGGCGAGATCAGCATGGCGAATGGGCTGGTTGATGGACCCGCTTCGCTCTCGCCCTTGAGCGATTCCTGGGTCTTCGTCAGGTACTCGACGATCTGCGGCGGCGTGAGGTCGAGCGCCACGATCGCGATGCCGGCGGCGCTGGTGTACTTCTTTCGGTCGAGGCCCTGCCAGAACTGCCAGATGGGCTGGCCGTTCTTCCCGATCGGGGGCGAGAAGACCACGAGTTTCCCGGCGATCTGCGCGTCGGTGAGGCTGGCGGTGCTGTCACCGATGCGGCCCGCGTAGACCGAGCCGATGCCGCTGGCGGTGAACGTGGGGGCAAAGCCGAGCTGGGAGACGGCACCGAAGCTGACCCAGTCCTTGCCCGGCGCCAGCGGCGCCCCGCCGGCCGTCAGCGTCGACTTGGGATCGAGGCCCTTCCTTACCAGCGGTACGATCTGGAACCAGGTCCCGTTCTCCCCGGCCGGCTCGAGGCCCAGCTTCTTTGCCTGGGCCGCTATGAAGGTGGTGCCCTTCACGTTGCCGATGGTGCCGGTCTCACGCCCCTGCATCGAGTCATCGGCAAAGGCGTACAGGTCGGTCTTCAGGTTGGCGGGCGACACCGCCGGGAACGCGGAACCCGGTGTCGGCTGGGTTGCAGGGGTCTTCTGGCCGCTGCTGCACGCAGCCAAGGCGGCCAGGGCAATCGGCCCCAGTTTCAGGCGCATTCTCAAGACGGTCTCCCAGAGGGGGTAAATGGCGCGGGGATAAGGTAATGGCGAGCCGTACGGCTGGACCAGCAAAAAGTTCCGCGGGCTAGTTGATGGCAATCTTGTAGCCCAAAGTGAGTAGCCATGCCTGGTTGTGGATGTCCGAAGGACCATTGTACGCCACGTTACTGCCCTGGAAGGTGTTGCTGAAGCTGTAGTCGTATCGCGCCTGAAAGGCGAAGTGGAAGAAGTCGAACCCAACCCCAAATACTGCCGAGAAGTCGAGGCCATTGGCCGGGGGGTCGGAGACATAGGGACCGGCATTTCGCTCGCCGCACTTGGTGCTCACGTTGTCGTTGTCGATGTAGTCACACCGGACGTTGAGGCCGATCGAGGGCCCTGCTATCGCGCTGACGATTAGCGGCCACCGGCCCTCCGTGATGGGGTAGCGTGCCTTGAAGAGCAACGGGATCTCGAGATAGGTCAGCGCGTAGGCTGTACTCAACGCGACGCCGGAAGAATCGGCATGGTAGTTCGCGCCTTTCTGGATGTAGAACACCTGCGGCTCGATGGCGAAGTACGGTGTGATGCCGACGGTGACGAAACCGCCGGCGACCAGACCCGTCCGGATGTCGGCGTCGCCAACCCCCGCACCTCGCAAGGTCGAGAAGGACACACCAGCCATTGGACCCACGACAACCTTGGCGAGCTCGTCGTCGAACTGCGCGGCAGCGGTGCCAGCAGCCAGGCAGGCGAACCCGGTCGTGAACACAACGGTGCGAAGCAGGGTCACAAGTGCTCCTGACTGGGGTCACGGGGCAGATTTCGGGTCACAAACGGTACAAGCCGCACCCCCGTTTCGGGAGCGCGGCTGGCGGGCCACCATGTCACGACCCGAAACTGTACCGAAGCACGACGCATTGCCCGCCGGGGGGCTGCCGTGCACATTTACGACGTCATGATGTCCCTCTCCCTCCTGAAATCGGTCGCCCGGCGGTGCATCGCCGCGGTCGCCTTGTTCGGGTTCTCCCTGAACGTGGCGACGCCAACGATCATGCACGGCTGCGCCCACCCGGCGCCGGCGGTGGCGCCGGCGGCCGGTGAAATTCATGCCGGCCACCATGGTCAGTCGGCTGACCACGGGCCGTCGAAGCAGTCGTCACATGGCAAGACATGCCAGTGTGTCGGGCACTCGTGCGGCACCATGCTCGCCGTGCCGACCCCGGTCGCGAGCGGCCCCCGTGCGGTGCCCGTGGTTACCCGGCCCGAGCCGGTTCAGAGTGCCGATCGCCTCCCGGCGGTCGACCAGCATCGCCTTCCCTTCGCCGTCGGTCCTCCCAGCAGCCTCCTCGCCTGACCCGCTAGTACCCGTGGTTGCGCGCCCTTGATTGAGG
>Ga0315278_10006436_pt1 | contig 10677 bp, 7 predicted proteins | sample YL17G06_0_MG_FD_203880 | JGI IMG/M metagenome (GOLD analysis project Ga0315278, IMG submission 203880) | Sediment microbial communities from Yellowstone Lake, YNP, Wyoming, USA - YL17G06_0 | ecosystem: Environmental > Aquatic > Freshwater > Lake > Sediment | place: USA: Wyoming | collected... | reverse complement strand
ATGGCGCAGAAAGTGTTCGGGCTGCTCGGAAAGTGAGGCGTTAGTGCGCCTCGTCCCAGTTCCGCCCCACGCCGACGTCGACGACGAGCGGCACGCGTAGGCTCGCCACCCCTGACATCAGCTCCGGCAGCTCACGCTTCACGCTCTTCAGCTCGGGCTCCGGCACTTCCAGAACGAGCTCGTCGTGCACCTGCATGACGAGCCGGGTGCCGAGCCGCTCCGCGTCGAGCCACTTCTGCACCGCGATCATCGCGAGCTTGATGAGGTCCGCGGCGGTGCCTTGCATCGGCGCGTTGATCGCGGCGCGCTCGGCGCCGGCGCGCCGGCCCTGGTTCCCCGCGCGGATCTCGGGCAGCCACAGACGGCGGCCGAACACCGTCTCGACGTAACCCTGCTCGCGCGCGGCCTGGCGCGTCGCCTCCATGTAGCGCGCCACGCCCGGGTAGCGCGCAAAGTAGCTGTCGATGTAGGCCTGGGCCGTCGCGCGCTCGAGCCCTAGCTGCTGCGCGAGGCCGAAGGCGCTCATGCCGTAGATCAGTCCGAAATTGATCGTCTTCGCGTAGCGGCGCTCCTCGGCACTCACCTCGCGCGGCTCGCGTCCGAAAACCTCGGCGGCGGTCGCACGATGGATGTCGTCGCCGCGCGCGAACGCGGCAAGCAGGCCTTCGTCGCCGGAGATGTGCGCCATGATCCGCAGCTCGACCTGCGAGTAGTCGGCCGACACGATCGCGTGCCCGGGCGGCGCGACGAACGCCTCGCGGATGCGCCGGCCCTCCGCGGTCCGGACCGGGATGTTCTGCAGATTCGGGTCATTCGACGCAAGCCGGCCGGTGACCGCCGTCGCCTGTCCGTAGTTCGTGTGCACGCGGCCGGTCCGCGCGTTGACCATGCGCGGCAGCTTGTCGGTGTAGGTCGACTTGAGCTTCGACAATGCCCGATACCCGAGCAGCGTCTTCGGCAGCGGATAGTCGAGCGCGAGCTTTTCGAGCACCTCCTCGTCGGTGGAAGGAGCGCCGGTCGCGGTCTTCTTCACCACCGGGAGCTGCAGCCGCTCGAAGAAGATTTCCCCGATCTGCTTCGGCGAGTTGAGGTTGAACGGCTGACCGGCCTCCGCATAGGCCTTCTGCTCGAGCTCAAGCATCTTCTGTCCCAGCTCGTGACCCTGCCGCTCGAGGAGCGCCCCGTCGACCAGAACACCGTTGCGCTCCATGCGGAACAGGACCTCGCGCACCGGCATCTCGATCGACTCGTACACGAACCTGAGCTTCGCATCGGCCGCCACGCGCGGGTAGAGCACCTGATGCAGGCGCAGCGTGATGTCGGCGTCCTCCGCCGAGTACTCGGTCGCGCGCTCGACGCTCACCTCCTCGAAGCCGATGCGCTGCGCGCCCTTGCCGGTCACCTCGTCGTAGGTGATCGTCTTTACGCCCAGATGACGCTCGGCGAGGGTGTCCATGTCGTGGCGCGCGTGGCTCTCGAGCACGTAGGACTGAAGCAGCGTGTCGTGCGCGACGCCCGCCAGCTTCACGCCGTGATTCGCCAGCACGTGCTGGTCGTACTTCAGGTTCTGGCCGATCTTGGGCTTCGCAGGATCCTCGAGCCAGGGCCGCAGCAGGTCGACCGCCCGCGCGGCGCCGATCTGCTCAGGCGCCCCCGCGTAGCGATGCGCGATGGCGAGGTACGCGGCGTGTCCCGGCTCCACGGAGAAGGACACGCCCACGAGCTGCGCGATGAGCGGATCGAGCGACGTGGTTTCGGTGTCCACGCACGTCTCCGGCGCCGCGGCGATGCGCTCGATCCAGCGCGCGAGGTCCGCCTCGGTGAGCAGCATCTCGTAATGGCGCGGCGCATCCGCTGCCGGAAGCTGCGGCGCAGGCGCGATCGCGGGCAGACCGACGCTGTCGGCGACCTCCACCTCACGCAGCCAGGTCTTGAACCCGAAGCCGGCGAACAGCTCCTTCAGCCGCTCCGGGTCGCGTGCGCGCGGCACAAGGTCGCCCATCCCGAACGAAAGCGGCACGTCGCACTTCACCGTCGTGAGCGCACGCCCCTTGGGCAACCAGTCGCGGCTCTTCCGCAGGTTTTCGCCCGCAACGCCTTTGATGCTGTCCGCGTGCGCCAGCACGCCGTCGAGCGAGCCGTACTCGGCGATCCATTTGGCCGCGGTCTTGGGTCCGACCTTGTCGACGCCCGGGATGTTGTCCACCGCGTCGCCGACGAGCGCGAGGTAGTCGACGATCTTCTCGGGCGGCACGCCGAACTTCGCCCTCACGCCGGCGACGTCGAGTACCTCGTTCGACATGGTGTTGATGAGCGTCACGTAAGCGTCAACGAGCTGTGCGAGGTCCTTGTCGCCGGTCGACACCACTGTGCGGATGCCCGCGTCCGAGGCCTCACGCGCGAGGGTGCCGATCACATCGTCGGCCTCCACGCCCTCGACGACGAGCAGCGGCCAGCCCATGGCGCGGATCGCCTCCATGAGCGGCTCGATCTGCGCCGCGAGGTCGTCGGGCATCGGCGGGCGATGCGCCTTGTACTCGGGATACACTTCGTCGCGGAAGGTCTTGCCTTTGGCGTCGAACACGCAGCCGAGTAAATCTGCCTTGTAGTCGGCGACGAGCCGCCTTAGCATGTTCAGCACGCCGTAGATCGCGCCGGTCGGCTCGCCGGCGGGACTCCTGAGGTCCGGCAGCGCGTGAAACGCGCGGTACAGATAGGACGAGCCGTCGACGAGGACCAACAACTTGTCTGCAGCCATGGATGACAGTGTGAAGAAGGACCGTCCCGACAAGCTGCCGAAGCTCGTGGCTGCGGGCCACGACACGCGCGCGTACAGCGCGCGTGAGGCGTGGCAGCTGCTTGCGATTATGTCAGAGTTCGTCGAGGCCACCGAGCGGCTGAACCAGGTGCGCCCCGCGGTGTCGATCTTCGGCAGCGCGCGCACGCCCCAGGATCATCCCTACTTCGCGCTCGCCGAGCGCACCGCCCGGCTGCTGTCCGACGCGGGCTTCACGGTGATCTCCGGCGGCGGGCCGGGCATCATGGAAGCGGCGAACCGCGGCGCGTTCTTCGGCAGCTCGCCGGCCGTCGGCCTCAACATCGAGCTGCCGCGCGAGCAATTCGGGAACACCTACCAGGACATCAGTCTCTCGTTCCGCCATTTCTTCGCGCGCAAGGTGACGTTCGTGCGGTTCGCGACCGCTTACGTCGTGATGCCAGGCGGCTTCGGCACGCTCGACGAGCTCACCGAGGCGCTGACGCTCGTGCAGACCGGCAAGACGCGCAAGATGCCGATCATCCTCGTCCACGAGCCGTTCTGGCGCGGGCTGCTCGACTGGTTCCGCGACCGGCTGGTGAGCGAAGGCATGATCGACGCCGCCGACATGGATCTCGTGCAGGTCCACAACGAGCCGGAGCAGGTGGTGGAAACGATCTTCCGGCACTATGAGAATCGCGCGTTCATCCCCTCGCCCGCCGAGCGCGAGACGTTCCTCAACCTCTGACGGGACGAGCGCGGGATCGAATCTGCTAGACTTGAATCGGATATCGGGGATATCGTTTTCATGCGCCGCCTGCTCGCCGCCGCCGTTCTCGCCGTCGCCCTTCCGGTCGCTGCCCAGCCGATTGCCCCGCCGCCGACGCTCGAGCCGCTTCCGGCAGCGCCAACCGAAGTAGGCCTGGACCCGGAGCAGCAGGCGGCCGAACTGGGCATCACCATCCAGCCGGGCGACAAGGTCGAGCGCCACACGCTCGACGGTCAGCAGTACCTGATCGTGACCACGCAGTGGGGCACGCAGTATCACCTGATCGAAGCGATGCCGGGCTTCAGTCCCTACGCCGGCTGGCAATCCCAGGATTCCGGCGTGCGCGCGCCGATGTGGAGGGTCCTCGAGTGGTGAGCGGCGCCGCCCTCGAGTCGCACGGTCAACCGCACGGCCGCGGCGCATGTCGGTCTACACCAAGGTCACGCCGAGCCAGCTCGCCGACTGGCTGAAGCGCTACTCGGTCGGCACTCTCACCGAACTGAGGGGCGTCGCCGCCGGGATCGAGAACACCAACTACTTTGTCACGACCCCTCACGGCCGTTACGTCCTCACGCTGTTCGAGCGGCTGCCCGAGCAAAGCCTGCCTTTCTACCTCGGGCTGATGGCGCACCTCGCCCGCCAGGGCATCCCCTGCCCCGCGCCGATCGTCGATCACTCGAAGGGACTCTACTCGATCCTCAACGGGAAGCCGGCGGCGCTGGTCACGCGCCTCCCCGGCGCGCCGGTGATGTTGCCGACGCCCGCGCACTGCGCGGCGGTGGGTACGGTCCTGGCCTGCATGCACGTCGCCGGGCAGTCGTTCCCCGGCACCCTCGAGAACCCGCGCGGGGCGAAGTGGTGGCGCGAGACCGCGCCATTGGTCGGTCCGTTCCTCGACGCCGCGCGGCGGCAGCTGCTCGACGCGGAGCTCGAATTCCAGTCGCGCTATCGCTTCCAGGATCTGCCGCACGGTCCGATCCACGCCGACCTCTTTCGCGACAACGTGCTCTGGGAGGGCGAGCGCATCGGCGGCCTGATCGACTTCTACTTTGCGGGCGTGGAGGCGTGGCTCTTCGACGTGGCAGTGACGCTGAACGACTGGTGCGTACTGCCTGACGGTGAGATCGACCGCGAGCGCGCCATCGCGCTGCTCGGCGCGTACCACGCCGTGCGTCCCTTTAGCGCCATCGAGCGCGGCGCCTGGCCGGCGATGCTGCGCGCGGCGAGCCTGCGGTTCTGGCTCTCGCGGCTGCACGACTTCCACCTGCCGCGCGCCGGCGAGCTCGTGCACGCGCACGACCCCGAGCATTTCCGCCGCATTCTCGAGCTGCGCATTCGCGATGCGCACGACCTGCCCTGGGTCGGGTGAGGCGCGCGGCACGATGCTCGTCGTCCCCGCTGCGAACGGCTGGCTCTGGCTGAAGCGCGGCTTCGGTTTCTTCGGCCGTGCGCCGCTCACCTGGATCCTCATCGCAGTGTGCTACTGGGTGCTTGTTAGCGTCGTGGGCGTGCTGCCCTACGTCGGCCTCGTCGCCGTGATGGTGGCGACGCCTGCGTTCGCGGTGAGTTTCATGGCGATGTGCCGCGAGCTCGAGCGCGGGCGTCCGCTCGCGTTGCCGCTGCTGTTCGCGGGCTTCCGCCGCAATGTGAAGTCACTCGCGGCGCTGGGCGGCATCTATCTCCTCGCGATCCTCGGGATTCTCGTCGCGAGCCAGCTGTTCGACGGCGGCCTGCTGCTGCGCTGGATGCTGCTCGGCAAGGCGGTGCCGCGGGACGAGGCGAGCGGCGACGTGCTCGCAGTCTCCGCGATCGCCGCGTTCGCGCTCTTCCTGCCGGTGATCATGGCGTTCTGGTTCGCGCCCGTGCTCGTGGCGTGGCATGGGATGTCCGCTGCGAAGGCGCTCTTCTTCAGCTTCTTCGCGAGCCTGCAAAACTGGCGGGCCTTCCTCGTGTACGGCGTCGCGGTCTCGATCGTCGCCGGTCTCGTGCCTGGCATCGCCTTCTCGGCGCTCGCGGTCGCGGTGCGCGGCTCGCAGGGCGCGGCTGGCGTGATGTCGACGCTCGCGCTCATGGTGGTGGTCATCCTGCTGCCGACGCTCTACGCGAGCTTCTACGCGAGCTATCGCGACGTCTTCGCCGACCAAACGGCGGAATAGGCGGACCGGCGCCGAGGCGCGTACGCGCTGACGGCTTCACGGACGAGGTGAAGATCCTCACCTCGTGCCCGTCCTGCCTCCAGGGACTCGCGCGCTATCGCGACGACGCCGGGGTGGGCGCCGACTACATCGGCGTCGAAATCGCCAGGCACGTACTGGGCCCGAACTGGCTCGCAGAGTACATCGACCGCGCCAATCGCGGCGGTATCGAGCGCGTCCTGCTCTAGCGCCTGTCGGCGCGCCGACAGGCCGTTGGGCGGGTCGCACTTCCTTCTCCCCAAGACCTATGCTATTGTCATAATGACGTCGTCATAAGCCGCACCCGTCAGGAGGAGTCCGTCATGCCATCCGCCCGCCTCGTTTTCGCTCTGCCCCTCGCGCTCGCCCTCGCCGCCTGCCTAGGGGGAGGAGGCGGCGGATCGGATTCGAGCCCGCCGCCGGCCGCCGGCCCGTCGGCAGCTGCGGCGGCCGCCCCGACTCCCGCTCCGGCACCCGCTCCGGCACCCGCGCCCGGGCCGACGGTCGGCACGATGAGCGTTCTGATCGCCGGCCTCCCGGCCAACATCGAGGCGCACGTCACCGTCGCCGGTGCGGGCATGAATCAGTTCGTCACCGCGAGCCGCTCGCTCCCGAACCTCGCGCCCGGCGCGTACACGATCACCGCCATGCCGGTCCTCACGGGACAGTCCGTGATGGCCCCCGGAGCGGCCACGCAAGGGGTCCAGGTCGTCGCCGGACAGACCGTGAACGCGATGGTCAGCTACAACACCCAGCGCGCCTTCACGATCCGACTCGAGGAGGTCCCGACCGCCGGGGTCAATCAGCCCGTGTTCCTCGCCTCGCCACCGGGTGACGCGAGCCGGATTTTCGTGGCCGAGCGCCCGGGACGCATCCGCGTGATCCAGAACGGCCAGGTGCTCGCGACGCCGTTCCTCGACGTCTCGGCGCGCGTGTCCACGACCGGCGAGCGCGGCGTGCTGTCCTTCGCGTTCCACCCGCAGTACGCGCAGGACGGTCGCCTCTTTCTGCACTTCAACAACCTCAACGGCGACATCGTGGTCGAGCAGTTCACGGCGTCAGCGGGCAACGCGAATATTGCGAACGCCCAGAGCGTCGAGGTGATTCGGATCCCGCACCCGACGTTCGACAACCACAACGGCGGGGTCGCCGCGTTCGGCCCCGACGGCATGCTCTTCATCTCCACCGGCGACGGCGGCGGCGGCGGGGATCCGGGCCAGAACGCGCAGAACACCACGCGCCTGCTCGGCAAGCTGCTGCGGATCGACGTGAGTACGCTGCCGTATCGCATTCCCCCGTCGAACCCGTTCGCCGGCCTCGGGCGCGGCGAGGAGATCTGGGCGATCGGCCTGCGCAACCCGTGGCGCTGGTCGTTCGACATGAACGACCGGCGCCTCTACATCGCCGATGTCGGGCAGGGCCGCTTCGAGGAGGTGAACGTCGTCGCCACCGACGCGCCGAACCTGAACTACGGCTGGCCGATCACCGAGGCCTCGTCGTGCTATCCGAACGATCCGTGCAACAAGTCGGGCCAGACCCTGCCCGCCCTCGAGTTCGATCACCTCACCGGCGCCTGCGCCGTGACCGGCGGCTACGTGTACCGCGGCGCGGCGCTTCCGGATCTGCAGGGGCGATACTTCTATTCGGACTACTGTGCGGGCTTCATTCGCAGCTTCCGCCTCGCGCCGAACGGCCAGTCGATCGAGCGCATCGACTGGAACCTGCCCGCAGTCGGACGGGTGCTCTCGTTCGGCGAGGACGCGAACCGCGAGGTCTACGTCATCACCGCGAGCGCGAAGATCTACCGCATCGCGCGGCAGTAGGGAGTTCTCGCCACACGAGGGGCCACACCCCCTCGTGCGAGCCGCTCGATGCCGCCAGGCTCACCGCCGCCGTAGTGTCGCGCTTGTGACTTCTGCCGCCCCCGGGTCCCCGGGCGTCGGCGCGCGCCCATTCGAATCAACGGAATGGGCGATATACTCAATGCCAACGGAATACCAAGCAGGGGAGACGCTGGCCGGTACGCCCGGGCGGCGCGAGAACACGATGCCGAGCTTTCTGCCCACGCAGCAGCCGGTGGTGGCGGACGCCAAGAGTTGCGAGGACTGGCTCGCGCGGGCGACGCTCGCCGACCCGAAGCAGGCCTGCCACGAGCTGACCGGGCTGCTCGAGGCGCTCGAGGACGTGTCCCCGTCCGAGGGCGCGTACCTCGAGGTTCTCGAGCGGCTGCGCGAGCCGATCGTGATCGCGCAGGCCGAGCACGGCAAGAAGTTCGCCGCGCGGCCGCTGCCGCTCAAGGATTACGAGATCTCCGCGTTCGAGCAGGTCTATGACCTGTGGGCCACGCTCGGCCGCGCGTTCCGCCGCCTGCTGCGCGCCGCGATCGAGGACGGCAGCCCCGACCTCGCAGGCCAAGAAGCGCTGCTCGCGCAGCGTGCGCTCGACTGCGTCGGGGAACTGATGCTCGTGCACTATCGCGCGCGGCGCGAGGTGGATTCGGAGCTCTGGCAGGACCTGCATCAGGTGTATCAGACCGCGGAGCAGGCGGGCGTCGTGATGACCTCCGTATCGGCCGGCCACCGCTCGAAGTCGGTGTCGACCTGCACGGAAGTCTATGTGCGCGCACTGCTGCTGGCGCTTGCGAACCCCTACGGCCTCGCCGCGCGCGAGCTCGCGTGGACGCGGCGCTGGGCGACGATGTGGGCCTACAAGATCGATCTCGTTTCGGCCGCTGCGGAAGCGCAAGGCTACGCGGTCGACCTCGCGCAGAACCAGCCACCGACCTGGGTGAAGGCCGAGTCCGCGAAGCCGACCGTGCGCTTCCTCGAAACGACCAATCTCCGCCGCAGCGTGCGTAGCCGCGTCAAGAAGCTCGAGTCGGGCGTGGAACCGCAGACCCTCGGCCTCGGCAAGGACTGCGTGCAGCCCGAGGTCGGGCGACTGCTCGTGTCGCTTGGCCGCGCCTGGATCGAGTCGCCTGCGCAGCGGCAGTTCGCGCGGCGCCTCGTTACCGGGCGCACCGAGCTGACGAGCGGGCTTGAGTCGATCCATCTCGCGTTGAGCGGTAAGGCGTTCCGGAGCGCCACGCGCCACTGGGACTACACCCGCCGCGACGCCGAGCAGATCTACATCTACCAGGGTGTGTCGCCCGCGGCCGTGGCCGAGGAAGGCACGAGCGGATTCAGCGCCGAGAAGTGGGAGACGCTCGACGAGAGCGCGAACGGCTTTCGCCTGCGCCGCAAGGGCGGTGGGGAACGCCTCGCGCTCGGTCAGCTCGCCGGCCTGAAGCCGGACGGCGCGCGCAGCTTCATCCTGTGCGAGGTGCGCTGGCTGATGACCGGCATCGACGGCTCGCTCACAATCGGCGCATCGGCGTTGCCGGGCCTCGGGGCGGCGGTAGCGGTGCGCCCCGCGAGCATGCCGAACAACGCGCCCGAGGCCTTCACCCAGGCGTTCCTGCTGCCGAACGCGGCGGCGCAGCCCTCGTCGCTCCTGCTGCCGTCGGGCTGGTACCAGCACGGGCGCGAGCTGGAGATGCGCGAGGAGGCGGACGTCAAGCGCGTGAAGCTGCTAAGCGTCGTGCACCGCGGGTACGACTACGATCGCGCCAACTTCTCGGTGGCTGGACCGATCGCGGCCTGATCGGCGAGCCACGTCACGCGCCGCGCGGGAAACACCGCGGCAAACAGGCTGCCCTTCCCGGGCTCGCTCGCCACTTCCAGACGCGCCTGATGGTGCGTCAGCACGTGCTTCACGATCGCGAGCCCCAGTCCGGTCCCGCCGGTCTCGCGCGAGCGGCTCGTGTCGACGCGATAGAAGCGCTCGGTGATGCGCGGCACGTGGCGGGTCTCGATGCCGATGCCCGTGTCTTCGACGCTCATGCATCCTGCGCCGTCGCGCTCGCTCCAGGCAAGCGTGATGCGCCCGTCCTTCGGCGTGTAGCGCACCGCGTTCGAGACCAGGTTCGCGATCGCGCTGCGCACTTCGCGCTCGTCGCCCCAGAGGGTCGCCGCCGGTCCGGGCTCGAGCACGATCGAGTGCCGTTCTCCCGAGAGCGCGCGTGCCTCCTCGTGGATGGTGCGCAGCAGCGACTGCACGTCGATCGCCGTCTCGCGCGCCGGCATCGCGGTCGACTCGAGCTCCGACAGCGTGAGGAGGTCGTCGATCAGGCGCAGCATGCGGTCGGACTGGCTGCGCATCAGCCCGAGCACCTGCCGCCCGCGCGGCTCCTCGAGCGTCACGTTCCCGTCCGCGATCGTTTCCAGGAACCCGCTCACCACCGTGAGCGGGGTCTTCAGCTCGTGCGACACGTTCGCGACGAAGTCGCGGCGCATGACCTCGAGTTTCTCGGCCTGCGTCACGTCGCGCGACAGCAGCAGCTTCTCCTCCTGGCCGTACGCGACGATCCGCACCGAGAGCACGAGCGCCTCGCCGCGCTGGAGCCGCAGCGTGAACGGCTCGGCGTACTCGCCGCGCTTGATGTACTCGGCGAAGTCCGGCTGGCGCACGAGGTTGAGGATCGGCTGGCCGGTGTCCTTTCCGGCGTCTAGGCCGAAATAGCGCTCCGCGGTCGTGTTGCACCAGCTGATGTGGTCTTCGCCATCGAGCACGATGACCGCGTCGGGCATCGCCTGTGCGGCGCTGCGGAAGCGCACGAGCTGCGCGGTGAGGCGGTGCTGGCTCTGCAGCGCACCGCGGACGAACTTGTAGAGCGCCGTGAAGGCGCCCTCCCACTGGCCGCTCCCCATCGGCACGGTGGCGCGCAGGGGATCGCGGAGCCATCCGGCGAGCGCACCGAGGTTCGCGACGTGGTGGAGGAGCAGCGCGGCCAGTCCTGCCGCGAGCGTTCCCAAACCCCATGCCCGACCCATTGCGAGCCCGACGATCAGGGCGGCGACGCCGAGCGCGACGACGAGGAGCGCGGTGCGGAGCCAGACGGTCTTCACGATCCGGTTGGGCGCGAGGGAAGCGGGCCGAGA
>Ga0315278_10006433_pt1 | contig 10679 bp, 6 predicted proteins | sample YL17G06_0_MG_FD_203880 | JGI IMG/M metagenome (GOLD analysis project Ga0315278, IMG submission 203880) | Sediment microbial communities from Yellowstone Lake, YNP, Wyoming, USA - YL17G06_0 | ecosystem: Environmental > Aquatic > Freshwater > Lake > Sediment | place: USA: Wyoming | collected... | reverse complement strand
GTCCCGATCTCGCTGAACGTCGTGCAAGCTACCCCTTGGCATCGCTCCACACGATAGGCGGTGACCCCGACGGCGTCGGTGGCCGCGGCCCACCCCAGGTTGATCTGCGTGCCGCTCGCTGCGGTCGCGGTGAGGTTCGACGGCGCCGTTGGAGGCGTGTTGTCGAAGGTATCTAGGGCGAGGACGAAATCGTTATCCCCGGAAGAGTTGGCGGCAGGAGGAGTGAAGACCTGGACCCCGGAGTTCGAGTAGGTCCCGATCGTTGTGTACTGCCCGTTGGAGGGATCGAACCATCGGGCCAGAGCTGTTGCGGACATCTTCGTCATGTCGACGGTGATCGTCCTCCTGGTCGGGAGATAGGCCACGATCGAACTTCCGTCCGAAGCCCGCTCTGCGGTCGCGTAGTCGTTCGTGTTGATCTTCGAGTTACAGCCATCCGTGTAGTTGCCATCCGCACTGAGGAATGCGGTTCCGTATCCTTGCGTCACAACCGAGTGATTCGTATCGGGCTGGAACAACCACCAGGACCTTGCCTCGAAGAATGTTTTCGCGTAGCCCAGTTGGATAACGCTCGGAGCTGCAAGTTCCGAAGCCCAGTTGCTCGCAAACAAGACGAGGTGCTCGTTACCACTGGAAGTCCCCATGGCTCCGCTCAAGAGGGACCAATAGGTCACGCGACGTCCTGTTGAATCGTTGCACCACTTATTGCCGTTGTCGTAAGGTCCCTCTCCGAAGAACACCGGCTTCACCGTAGTTCTCGCATAAGCGACGGCCGTTTGCGCGTAAACTGGGTAATAGCTGTAGGTCAGATAAAAGTCGAGGGGAGTAGGCCATCCTGTATTCTCGCCGGAGTCCGATACCGGATCTCCAAGTTGGAGCGTATGGATGTGATTCGTGTCGGTACTCCTAATCCCAGTAGCTATGGCTCGCACCTTGTCATTGTAAGAAGTGGTTGCCCACTCTCGAAAATCATTGCCCGAGAGCCAGATGATGTTCGGATAGTTCTTGTACCGTGTCCCCAACCACGCCCCATAGGCCGTCAACTGTGCCGTCGTGTTCGAGTCGAACCAATTCAGGCCGCAGTTGCTACCCCCGCATGTTCCCGCCCGTAGATGCCCCCCTGTCTCCGAAGGATCGAGCAAGACGACAATCCCGTGAGCAGCCGCCTCGGTGACGACCGCATCCACGCGCTGCCAATAGGCTTCCCGAGTCGTCGTGAAATTGTTGGCGGTAGTGAACGGCGTGAGCCCGTCATAGGTACTATCGTCCGCGCGGCAACCCGCGCCCGGGAAAGCGGGATTCGTGATGTAGAGATTGCAGAGCGTCTCGACCCATACCGCGTTGATCCCGTAGGTCTGTCTCGACGCAAAATAGGTCGTCATGTTCGGCGTTCCCGAGGTCGGTGGGGGAACGTTCTGGGCGATCGAGTGAGGCGCATCGGCGATCATGAGCCACGGTGTCCCGTTCGCCTCGCGCATGATGCGTTCGCCTGGGACAACCTTGATAGGCCAAACGGTAGAACCTTCGATGGTCGTCGGGTACGCACTGACGTTGAGTGCGGCATCGTGAGCACGAACGCGGTAGTCGTAGGCGGTCTTGGGGTCGAGTCCGGTATCGCTATAGCTCGTACCGCTCGCGGTGGCGATCTCGGAGAAGTTGGAACAACCAACACCGGAGCAGCGCTCAACGTGGTATCCGGTGACGCCAACGTCATCGGTCGAGGCTGTCCAGGAGAGGTCGAGTTGTGTGCGACTGAAAGAGTGTGGGGTGACGGTCAGGTTCGTGGGGGCGGTTGGGGAAGCCGTGTCGGGTGTGCCGCGCTCAACTTCTGCGGCCAGTCCGATCATCTGACCAGCGTCGGTGTCCCCTTTGGCAACGGCAAGGTCCTTCCAACCATTGAATCCGTTGCCTACGCGTCCGGTACCGGAGCCTGTGCCTTCTCCGGCAAAGCCAGCGTACGGGAATCCGCTTACCCGACTATTCGGATTCGTTTCAATTTTGGAATAATGGACACTCGGAAGCAACGCCAACGTGCTGCCACCATGGCCGTAGTGCGCCTTGGTCGTTGCCTTCAGGCCATGGATGGAGAACAGCTCACTCCCGACCTGATCGCCGAGGCACTCATCAGAACATTGCCACAAACTACAAGCAGTTCCATGTTCGGTGACCCGAGTGTAGAAAGTACCCTGTAGAGCATCAGAACAGACGCAATTCGACGGGTTCGCGGTACACGATCCCTCTGGAGCGGCGCTGGCGTTACTCGAGATGCAAGTCAGCATGAGGAACGCGCCGACCAACCAGGGCAACAACCGGGACCACGAACTCTCGGCAGCGGCTCGGTCCATGCCTCCGGCAGCGTTCGCGAGCATAGGTCGATCCCTCCTGACTTTTACCGGTGACAAGCTTGCACGTCTCATGCCGCCTCGCCAGCGCACCCCGCGGTCAGTCCGCAGGGGCCGAGGGTTTTTGGTTGTCGCTCGCCACAACTCCATCCGCCTTGAGAGTGAGCAGTTTGCACTCGCCGGAGCTCATGGATAGATGGGATGAAGCGGCTGGCCCCTCTCGACGTGGTGGCCCAGACTCGGCCCCACACAAAGTTCACGCGGTCAACGCCGCGAAGAGGAGGCCAGCCGCTTCATCCCATCTATCCATCACCCCCACGCCGGAATATTGGGGTTGAAGCACCGATCCGTCATGTAGGCCACTTCATCCTCGGTAGCGTCGGGCCGCAAATGAAACAGATGATGGCGGTGAAACGCAGTCCCACCGCAGGCGCCAAACTGTTCCTCGCGGAAGGTGTACTGATTCCCCTCCACATCGAAGGCAACACGACCAAATCGAAAACCGTTTCGGCCCCACCCCAGGGGAAGAACGAGCAGAACGGTTGTGGCCGAGAGTCCAGGCAAGGCGAGCACGAAATCCTCTGGGCTGAGCGGCTGCCCCGGCTCGCTGGCGAACGCACCCGAGCAGGCGAAGGCGACGAGCAGGCAAGCGCCGTACTTCATGGCGAGACCCTCCCGAAGATGCCGCTGGTATACGCCAGGTCGCGGTATCGGCAACGGACCGGAAAGGGCCCGGGCTGCGACGCTTCAGCCGCCGATGAACGGTAGACTCCAGTGGCGTAGTCAAATCGTCCACCGAATCGGGGGAATCCCACCATGCGCGGACTTTCTATCTGAGGTGCGGGCGTGATTCTAAGGTGAAATCCGCGAGTTGGCCCGGTCAGGCCGAAGCGACGGGCGTCCGCGCCAGCAACCTCTCCAGGTAGCGGGACTTCAGTTGCCGGCTCGCCATCGCGCGGTGCACGGGCCCCGCCTTCAGGATGACCCCCAGCACGGCGGCCATCGCGCGGTGGCTCCAGAGGGCCTGGCGGTCGAAGATCAGGTTCTGGAGTTTGCCGCGCTCGATCGCCATCACGATCGTCCTGTGCGTCGAGTCGAGCGGCGTGATGACGCGCTCGCCGCGCGGGACCAGCCGGATTCCCTTGCGCTCGCACGACGCGGCGCAGACGCCGCAACCGAGGCAGATCGCTTCGTCCGGCCGCGCCGTCCTCTTCCGCGGCCGGAGCGGGTCGTTCGCCGAGACGAGGCTCATCGCCTCGACGGGGCACGCGTCGGCGCACTTGCCGCAGCCGTTGCACGCCGCGCGGTCGACCTCCGGCAGGAAGTTCGTCGTGTGGACCGGGTTGAGGAGCCCGAAGCGCCGCGCGGCGATCATCGCCTCGCAGCAACAGCCGCAGCAATTGCACACGAAGCTCACGCGCTCGCGCACGTTCTCGCCGAACTGGACGAGCTTCCGGTCGCGCGCCTCCTGAAGGAGATCGAGTCCCTCGGCCGTGTCCACCTCGCGCGCGATGCCGTGCCGGATCAGAGAGCGAGCGACCGAGTTGAACGTCATGCAGCTGTTCATCGGGGCGTCGCACGCGCGGCCGAGGTGCTCCATCTTGTGCCGGCAGTAACAGGTCCCTACGGCCATCGGCTGCGCGGTCTTCACGACCCAGCTCGCGCGCTCGTAGTCGAGAACCCGCAGGGCGTTCTCCTCCGAGAGCACCCCCTCGTGGACGAACGTCCGCCCGAGCTGCGTCTCCCCCTCGGTGAACAGGCTCTTGATGAACTCCTCTTCCACGTTGATGTATTCGTGGAAGAGCTCGGAGAGCGCCTTCTGGTCGAGGTCGCCGCGCACCCGCATCATCGAGAACTCGAAGAACCCCGCCATCGGCGGCGGGAGAACGTAGGTCGTGCCCGCTTCGCCCCCGCAGTCGAGCAGCACGCCTCGGTCGGCGAGCCGGTCGAGCGTGGCGCGCGTCTCGCCGGGGCTCATCTTCCAGATTGCGGCCGCGTCCTCGGTCGCGAACGGTTTGATCGGAAGCTCGGCGACGAGGCCCGCCTCGCGCTCGCTGAACAGCATGCGGAGGATCGCGAACAGGACGGTCGAAGGGGGAGCCCCTTGGGGGAACCGATTGATCCGGTCCACCAGGCGCGTGTAAGCCGACTGCGTCGTCAGGTGCGCCACGACCTCAAGGATAGAGGATGAGGGCAGGGGATTCCATCGCCGCCGACTAGCCGAGTCGCCGGAATTCGACGCTGGGATTGCGCTCCACGCAATAGTCGACGTCGCGCAGCGAGCGGAACAGCACGACGAGGCGCCCGGCGCCGTCGTGGAGCTTCGGCACACCCTGGTACGGCCAAAGGACGTTGGCGATTGCGGCCGGGTCGGCAACGATGAAGCGCGCCGCCATGTACGGAAGGCGTTCGATCGACGCGGAGACGCCGTACTCGCTCTCTAGGCGGGACACGACGACGTCGAACTGCAGCTCACCCACGGCGGCGAGGATGACGTCTCGCCGGCCGCCATCCGCTGCCACGAGAAGCTGGATCGCGCCTTCCTCTTCGAGCTGCTTCATCCCGCGATGAAACCGTTTGGACTTGTCGACGGCGACGCACCGGATGACCGCGAAGCACTCCGGTTCGAACTTCGGGATCGCGTCGAAGCGCACGGACGCATCCTCGCTCACCGTGTCGCCGATCACGAACACGCCCGGATTGACGACACCGACGACATCGCCCGGGAGGGCCTCTTCGACCGTCTCGCGATCGCGGGCGAAGAGCCGGTGGGGCCGCGTCATCCGGATCTCGCGATCGAGGCGTGCGTGGTGCACGAGCATGTCCTTCTTGAATCGACCCGAGCAGACCCGCATGAACGCCATCCGGTCGCGGTGCTTGGGATCCATGTTCGCCTGGATCTTGAACACGAAGGCCGAGAAGGACTCGGCCGTGGGCTCGACGATCCGGCCGTCACTCCGACGGGCGGCTGGCGGGGGCGCGAGCTCGATGAGCGCGGCGAGAAACGGCTCGACGCCGAAGTTGTTCAACGCGCTGCCGAAGAAGACCGGTGTCGCTTTCTCGTTGAGAAAAGCGTCCCGGTCGAACGCATGGCTCGCGGTGTCGAGCAGGGCGACGTCGTCTCGAAGCGAGTGTGCGGCCTCGTCGCCGAGCTCGGCCACGAGCCGGGCATCGTGGAGCGGCACGGCGATGACCGGCGCGCGGCGTTCGTTACGCTCCGTCCGCCGAAACCGGAGGACTTCCTGACGGTTGCGATCGTAGACGCCTTGGAAGCGAGAGCCCTGGCCGATCGGCCAGTTCACCGGCACGGCCGTGATGCCGAGCACGCGCTCGATCTCGTCGAGCAGATCGAGCGGAGCGCGCCCCTCCTGGTCGAGCTTGTTGATGAACGTGAGGATCGGCAGCCCGCGGGTGCGGCAAACCTCGAAGAGCTTGAGCGTCTGCGGTTCTATCCCCTTGACGCTGTCCAGGACCATGACGGCGCTGTCCACGGCCATCAGGGTGCGATAGGTGTCCTCGCTGAAGTCTTGGTGCCCCGGCGTGTCCAGCAGGTTCAGCAGCCGGCCCTCGAATTCGAACTGCAGTGCGGTCGTCGTGATGGAGATGCCGCGCTGCTGTTCGAGCGCCATCCAGTCCGACGTCGCATGCCGTCCGTTCTTACGGCCGCGGACGGCACCGGCGAGATCGACGGCGCCGGAATAGAGCAGGAGCTTTTCCGTGAGCGTCGTCTTGCCGGCGTCGGGGTGCGAGATGATCGCGAACGTGCGTCGTCGCCCCACCTCGTGAACGAGGCCACCCGCGTGGGTTTGGCTCAGGTTGCTCACTGCGAGACTCCGATAGCTGTCTTGGTATACGGCGGGCGCAAGATAGCCGATCGGCTCCATGACTCGCCGCCCGCCCCATTCACTTCGCCATACTTTCGTTGATTTCAGGCGTCCTCGAGCCTGGGAAGGGACTCGATCGTCGATCCTGGGCGATCCTGCGCGGTCGTTTTTCGCGCGGAACGCCTCCAGGAAGCTTCAAACTACTGCGCCGCAAGAAAAAGCCGCGACATCCTCACGTTTCACCTGAGGAACGGGGCTCCGGCGCCTGGAATCGGCTGCCCCTTGCGCTACATTGCGTCAATGCTGCTGACACCGGGCACCCGTCTCGGCCCCTACGAGATCACTGCCAAGCTCGGAGAGGGAGGGATGGGGGAGGTCTACCGCGCGCGCGACGCCCGGCTCAACCGCGACGTCGCGATCAAGGTCTTGCCGCAGTTGTTCGCCGACGACGCCGAGCGCCTCGCACGCTTCACGCGCGAAGCGCAGACGCTCGCATCGCTCAATCACCCGAACATCGCGCACCTCCACGGCCTGGAAGAAGCCGAAGGAGTCCGCGCGCTCGTGATGGAGCTGGTCGAGGGCGAAGATCTGTCGGTGGTGATCGAACGCGGGCCGATGCCGGTCGCCGAGGCGCTGCCGATCGCGAAGCAGATCGCCGAGGCGCTCGAGGCGGCGCACGAGCTGGGCATCGTGCATCGCGATCTCAAGCCCGCCAACATCAAGATTCGCGCCGACGGCACGGTGAAGGTGCTCGACTTCGGGCTGGCGAAGGCGATGGACCCGAGCGTCACGTCCGGTGTCGATTCCGCCAAGTCGCCGACGCTCACGGCGCGCGCGACGCAGCTGGGGATGATCATCGGCACCGCGGCGTACATGGCGCCCGAGCAGGCGCGCGGCAAGCCGGTCGACAAGCGCGCGGACGTGTGGGCGTTCGGCGTCGTCTTGTACGAGATGCTCACCGGCGAGCGTGCCTTCCAGGGTGACGACGTCTCCGACGTCCTGGCCGCGGTGCTGCGGCAGGAGCTCGACTGGTCAAAGCTCCCGGCCGCGACGCCACCACGCGTGCGCGAGTTGCTGCGGCGGTGCCTGGAGAGGGACGTCAAGCTGCGGCTCCAGGCGATCGGCGAAGCCCGGGTCGCGCTCGCTCGGCCCGACGAGTTGAGTGGGGTCTCAGGCGCGGTCCCCGGCGACGGCGCGGCGTCGCTCGAACGACGCGGGCTCCGTCGGGCCTGGCCCTGGGCGATCGCAGTGTTGGCACTCGTCGGATGGGCGGCGACGGCGGTCGTCCTGACGAAGCGCGCGCCTGGCGGCTCGAGCGAACTGCGAACCTCGCTCGCCCTGCCCGACGGGCTCGGCATTCCCACCCTCTACTACTACGGCAACGGTGCGCTCGCGACGCTGGCGCTTTCGCCCGTCGGCGACCAGGTGGCGTTCGTCGGGGTCGGAAACGGCGAAGGAGCGCTCTACCTCCGGCGCTTCGACAGTTTCGACGTTGTGCGCCTCACGAAGACCGAGGCCGCGGTCGCGCCATTTTTCTCGCCGGACGGCAAGGGGCTCGCCTTTTTTGCGCGTGGGCGCCTGTGGCGCATTGACTTGCCGGGAGGCGTCCCCGTAGAACTGGGTCCGGCGTCCTCGACCTCGGTGGGCGGGAGCTGGGGCGACGACGGCCAGATCGTCTACACGCCAAACTTCTCGGACGCCCTCTGGACGATCCCAGCCGCCGGCGGCACAGCCCGCGCGCTGACGAAGGTCGATCGCGCCGCGGGAGAAGTCAGCCACCGCTGGCCTTCTGTGCTCCCGGGGGGAGCCGGCGTGCTGTTCACGATCAAGTCGGCGACCAACGAGACGTTGGACGACGCGCACATCGCCATCGCGGATCTCAAGACCGGAGAGCACCACGTTCTCGTCGAAGGCGGCACGATGCCGCGTTACCTCGACAGCGGGCACCTCGTGTTCGCGCGGGCGGGGAAGCTGTATGCCGTTGGGTTCGATCTCGCGTCGGGCAAGGTTCGCGGCGCTCCGGTCCCGGTGCTCGAGGGTGTCGCCACGGCGCCAATGACGGGAGCCGCCTGGTACGACGTCACTCGTCAGGGCTTGCTGGCGTATGCCCCGGGCGGGAAGGTCAGCGAGGTCGGGCGCTTCTCCTTTGAGGGTCCAGGCCGCCCTGCGGAATTCCTCGAACGCCTGGACGCACGCATCTTCGGCGGTGGGATTCGACTCTCGCGCGACTTCAAGCGGTCGGTGATGCAGATCAGCGGCGCGAACGACAAGCTCTGGCTGATCGACTTGGAGCAAATGAACGTGACGCGTTTGACGTCTGGCGGCGGCAACGATGGCGGGGGCGTGGTGTCTCCCGACGGCCGCTGGCTTCTGTTCACGTCCGATCGCTCGGGGGGCGGATACCGCTTCTACCGTATGCCCCTCAGCGGCGGCGCGCCGCCAACGCCGTTGCTCGAGGGCGAAGGACAGCTTCACTCGATCTCGTATTCGACGCGCATGCTGGGCTTCAGTTTGGATTCGGCGCACGACGGGTCCGATGCGTACGTGATGGCGCTAGCGGACGACGGCACGCCCGCGGGCAAGCCGATTCTGGTGGCCGGGGGGACTGGCGACCAGGCCTCGCCCGCGGTGTCCGCGGACGGCACGCTGGTGGCGTATCAGTCGTCCGAGTCGGGTCGTGACGAGGTGTACGTCTCTCGCCTCGCCGATCTTGGAAACCGGCGCCGGGTGACCAACGACGGCGGCGCGGTCCCGCTCTGGAATCGCGACGGCAGCCGGCTCTTCTACATGAGCGGCAATCGCGTCTTCTCGGTGGCGCTTCGGTCGGCCTCGGAGCTGCGCTTCGACGCTCCGCAGGCGGTGACCGGGCCGGCGGCCCCCAGCGAGATCGTCACATTCGACGTCGCGCCCGATGGAACGTCGGTGCTCGTCGGGCGCGAGGCCGATCCGCTGATGCTGCGCCGCGACATACGGCTGTGGCCCGGCTGGGGAAAGACCCTGCGATCCGGAGAGTGAGACGCACGCGGCCGCGGCGACGATCCGATCTCGTCAGGCGGGTTCTGACCGACGAAGCCGGTGCATTACGACAATAGTGGTCCGGATAGAAGAGAACGAAAAGCCCCACGACGTTCGTTAACTCCGTAAAATAATAACCGAGTTAACGATCATGCCTCAGCAGCACACTCGAGGCCCAAGCGTGGACCGGGTCGAAGGTCCGAAGGGGGGCACGGGTGCGAACCAGGGCGAGGTCGCCGCCCGGCTCCACCGTCTCCTTCGTTACAGTCACATCTTCAGTTCGGCGGTTCGCGAAATCCTCGAGAGCCGTTACCTGGAAGCGGTCTCCGAGCACTCCATCACGCTTCCCCAGTTCCATCTCCTCAAGCTCATTGGCCTGAACGGTCAACACCAAGTCGGAGAGGTTGCGGAGTTCCTCGGTGTCAGCGCGCCGGCGGCCAGCAAGAACATCGACCGCCTCGAGAGCCTCGGCCTCGTCGCCCGCGCTCCCTGCGAAGAGGACCGACGGGCCACGCTCCTGTCGGCGAGTCCCAAGGGGCGGAACCTCATCCGCCGATACGAGGACCTGAAGAAGCAGCGGCTCACGCCCGTCCTGGCGAGGTTCGAGACCGCGGAGATCGACCGCCTCTCGGAGCTTCTGGAGCGGTTCTCGGTTCTGCTCTTCGAGCATGAGAAGGCCGGGGACAGCTTCTGCCTCCGCTGCGCCGCGTACTGCCGGGTGGGCTGTCCGATCGGCGAAGTCCTCGGCCACTGCCCCTACGACGCGATCCGTACTAAGAGTCGCGGCCGGAAACCGGTCGCGAGAGAGGAACTCTCGTGAGACCTCCGCCGGTAGAACGGTTCTGGCGGGTCCCGTTTGACGCGGAGAGCATTCCCCGCGTCTTGGGCTCGATCCATGTTCTCGAGGAGCGCTGCAAGGGGTGCGCGTACTGCGTCGAGTTCTGCGCGCGTGACGTCTTCGTGACGTCGAGCCGATTCAATCTCAAGGGATACCATCCCCCCGAGATCGTCGCGCCCGAGCGTTGCGCCGCCTGCCACTTCTGCGAGGTCCTCTGCCCCGAGTTCGCCATCGGTGTCACCGAGTCCTTCGGTGCTGCGGTGCGGCATGCATCCTGACCCCGCGGTCATGCTCACGGGGGCCCACTACCTGGATGGCGACCACGCGTGCGCCGAGGGCGCGGTCGTTGCCGGGTGCCGGTTCTTCGCGGGGTATCCGATCACCCCCTCGACCGAAATCGCCGAGCGGGTCGCACGGCGGTTTCCCCGCGTCGGAGGGGTCTTCATCCAGATGGAGGACGAGATGGCCGCAATGGCCGCGGTCCTCGGCGCGGTGTGGGGCGGAGCGAAGGCGATGACCTGCACATCCGGCCCCGGTTTCTCGCTCATGATGGAAAACCTCGGTCTCGGCGTGATGATGGAAGTCCCCTGCGTGCTCGTGAACGTCCAGCGAGGCGGTCCCTCCACCGGCCTTCCGACGATGGTCGGCCAGGCCGACGTC
>Ga0315278_10006432_pt1 | contig 10679 bp, 15 predicted proteins | sample YL17G06_0_MG_FD_203880 | JGI IMG/M metagenome (GOLD analysis project Ga0315278, IMG submission 203880) | Sediment microbial communities from Yellowstone Lake, YNP, Wyoming, USA - YL17G06_0 | ecosystem: Environmental > Aquatic > Freshwater > Lake > Sediment | place: USA: Wyoming | collected... | reverse complement strand
TATCCTTGATCATCGCAGACGCCTCGGCGCTGAGTCCTGTGAGGTCCACGAGCTTTTCCAGTGCATATTCCTGGACAGACATGCCGTCTCTGCAGATGATCATGGAAGAAACAGCGCCGTCTACTTTGTCAACAATATCTTTAAGAACTTCCAAAAAACTCATTTTTTCTCTTTTTTATGCCTTCGAGGAAAGATTCAAGTCTGGATACCAGTTCCTCTTTATCTTTGCCAAGAAGTTTTAGAAGGGATCTTAACTCTTCAGTGCGCTGCATAATCTGTCTGTTGTCAGGGTCTGCAGAAAGTAGTTTTTTGTATATATTCATGGCATCGAGGTACTTGCCCCCGGCTATATATTGATCAGCATCGCTTATATTAAGAGCGGATTCCCTGGATACTTTTTCTTCTATTGCGCTTATTTTCTCCTGCGGAGCAGGTTCTGGTTTCCTGAAAATGTCTTCAAATGAGATTGATTCTTCCTCGGGTAATTCCTCAGCTTCCATTACATCTGCCACAGCCTCTTCCTGTTTTTCAACTATTTCAGTGTGAGATTTCCATAACTGTAAATCCTCTTCGCTGATGGAAGTTTCAGGAATTTTATCTTCCTCTTCTTTTAAGTCTTGTGTTGTATTAAGTTGGGACTGCCATAAATCTGTCTCTTCCTGATTCATAAGTGTTTCTGGGGGGATTTTATCTGGTTCCTCAATTTTTTCGGTTAGTTCAGAAGGAACAGACCATAATTTACTGTCTTCTTCGCCGGCAGATATTTCTGAAGGCTGCTCTTCCTCATTTTTTTCTTCAGAGGTGGCTGTTGCCATCAAGTCTTTCTCGGTGAAAGGCATCCCAAATGGCTTCCCCTCTCCTTCTTCTGTTATGATTGGTTCTTGTTCGGCTTCTGATATTTCCTCGATCTGTTTTGCCTGTGGCTTTTGGACAGGGGGCACAGGTTCCTTCTCAAGGGAAGAAAGACTTGATGCTGCCCATTCATCCAGCGGGTTCAGTTTCAATACGTTTCTGAACTCTCTTATCGCCTTATCTTTATCTCCGAGCTCTCTGTAAATCTCGGCTAATTTTTTGTGGGCATATAAATTTTCAGGTATTGCTGCAATAACCTTCTCAAATTCAGCCATAGCATCAGCGAACATGCCTCTCTCAATATATATCTTGCCGAGTGAGACGCGTGCACTTAGATATGCGGGTTGTCTTTCAAGCCCTTTGATCAGCGCATCTATGGCTTCATCATACATCCCGGCTTTTTTGTATTCTTCAGCAAGGGGGACAAAAAGCTTGGAGTTCGGATCTTTTTCTATTTTTTCCTTGAGTCTTTCTATTTCTTCTGATGACATGATATGCCCAAATTTTCAATCAAATTAAAAAAAAAGTCAAGCTCTGATTTTGACCATCCTGTCCAGTATTGCATCCGCAACCGCGTCTTTACTTAAAACCGGGAGGCTGATCTCCTTTTCGCCCCCAATAATCATGACTTTATTCGTATCGACATCGAATCCTGAACCTGCCTCTGTAACATCATTGAATATAATCATATCCATATTTTTTTCTTTTAGTTTCTTTTTTGCGTTTTCAGTCTTCTGGCCTGTCTCTGCAGCAAAACCGATGATGAAAGGTTTCTTCTTTTTTTTGCCGGCTGCTGCAATAATATCCGGAGATCGTTTAAGATGCAAGATCAGCTTTTCGGATTTTTCGAGTTTCTTCTGAGACATTTCTGCAGGCGTAAAATCAGAAACAGCGGCTGCCATTATAAGGACAGTTGATGAAGGCAGTTCACTGGTAACAGCGTTGAACATGTCCCCAGCGGTCTCGACAGAAATGAAATGGACCCCTTTCGGTTTATCTAAAGATGAAGGGCCGCTTATTAATGTTACCTCTGCACCTCTCCTGAGAGCAGCCCTTGCTATAGCGTATCCCATCTTGCCGGATGACCTGTTTGACAAAAACCTGACAGGGTCGAGGTATTCCCTTGTAGGGCCGGCAGTAACAAGTATCTTTTCATTTAAAAGGTCCTTGTTCGCAAGTGCAGATTTCAGGGACTCGATAATATCAGGGACATCAGCCATCTTCCCAATGCCTTCTTCTCCACAGGCGAGCGAACCTTTTTCAGGACCGACCTGGATGACCCCAAGAGACAGGAGTGTCTTCAGGTTTTTCTGGAATACGGGGTTCTCGTACATCCGCCAGTTCATTGCCGGCGCAATAACTGTCTTGCCCCTGAATGAGAGCAGGCATGTGCTTAACAGATCGTCTGCGATACCATTGGCGAATTTGCCTATTATGTTTGCTGTCGCAGGCGCTATAACGAAGATGTCTGTATTTGCAGGGAGTGTTATGTGGGACATGGGATCACTGAAGATGTCTGCGTAGACCCTGTGCCCGGAGGCAACCTCGAGTGATAATGGTGTTACAAAGTTTTTTGCGGCCCCGGTCATAAGAACCGTAACCGATGAGCCTTCTTCCCTAAGTCTTCGTATTAAGTCAAGAGACTTGTAAGCAGCAACTCCTCCTGTAACACCAAGGAGTATGGATTTATTCCTCAGCACCTTCCTCTCGTTTTTCTACGAAGAGACCCTCAAGTGCCTTCTTGTCGAGAGTCTCCTTCTCATGGAGATAAACCTTCAGATCCTTCTCAAACTCAGTAAGGTCTTCGCCGGTAATCTCTTTCTTTTTCTCTTCAAGGATTTTTCTATAATCAAATCTCTTGGAATCTTCTTTTGCCTTTTTTGCCTGGTCTCCTATGAGAAATTCGATGGTATTGTCTACGGTCTCTTCAAGGGAGATAGTTGTAACTTTCTTCGCCTTTGTCTTAACCTTCGGGACAGCACCTACAGCGAGCTCCTTGGCCCTCTGTACTGCTATTGCTATGATCCTGAACCTCCCGTCTATCCGGCCATGATCATATTCAATCGGTAAAGAAATAATTTCCATGCTTACATTTCCTCCTGCTTTAAAAAACTCTCTTTAATCCAGAGCGGATTTATTTTTTTGATGCTGACTCTTTGTGAAATAACTAACGCCTCGAACTCCATGAGTGCATCCTCAAGGATGTCGTTAATTATAACATAATCATACTTATTGAAGGTTTTTATTTCTGCGATAGCCCTCCCGAGCCTTTTCCCGATTTCCTCTTTTGAATCTGTCATGCGGTTTTTCAGTCTTTCTTTTAATGTCTCGAGGGAAGGGGGAAGGATGAAGATATAAATGCCCTCCTTATATCTCTCCTTTATCTGCATAGCACCCTGTGTGTCTATATCGAGAATGACATCATTGCCGGAGTCCAGAAGTTCTTCAAGCCGTTTTCGTGAAGTGCCATACAATGCTCCGTGAACCTCTGCCCATTCAATAAACTCGCCTTTATCCGCCATTAGCCTGAAGTCCTGGCTGTTTATAAAGGTATAATCCCTGTCATTCACTTCTCCCTTACGGGGCTGCCGTGTAGTGTATGATACAGAGAATTGCAGATTCGGGAGTGAAGAAACGAGTTTCCTGCACAATGTTGTTTTACCGGCGCCGGAGGGTGCAGAAACTATGAATAAAGACCCTTTACTCTTCTTCTCCTGCAAAGGCTTCCTTTCCTTCGAAGAATCTCTGGGTAATGGTCTCTGCCTGGATTGCGGACAAGATGATGTGGTTGCTGTCTGTCACGATTATCGACCGGGTGCGTCTACCCTCAGTTGCATCAATAAGTCTGCCTGCCTTTTTTGCCTCTTCCCGAAGCCTCTTCATTGGTGCTGAACCCGGGGTTACAATTGCCACTACCCTGGAAACAGCTACCACATTGCCAAAGCCGATATTCACCAGTACGGGACTCAAATCACCTTTCTTCATTTTCAACCTCCAACCAGGTATAAACTACAGATTGAGGCTAAGGTTGAGGTTAAGATAATATTTTTCTCAGCCTTAACCTCAACCTTAGCCTTATTTTTACTGTATATTCTGTACCTGTTCTCTGATCTTTTCGATTTCGTTTTTCATATTGACTACAAGGTTCGATATGGAATAATCACCCGACTTATAGGATAAGGTGTTGACCTCTCTGTTTATCTCCTGAAGCAGGAAATCGAGTTTTTTCCCTATGGTATTGCCATTATCAATAATCTCTATGAACTGTTTGAGATGGTTTTCTGTCCTGCTTATTTCTTCTGAAATATCAAGTTTTTCTGCCATGATGGCAGCCTCCTGAACTATCCTGTTATTATCTATCATTCCTGCCTCGACTATCAACCTCAGTCTCTCAGTGAATTTTTCTCTCCATTTTATTACTTCTTCAGGCGCACGCACTTTTATTTCGTTATGCATCTCTTGTAACAGCGTTATCCTTCCACGAATCTCATCTGAAAGGAGGCTGCCTTCCCGCATTCTCATTGCCTCAAGATTCGAAACAGCTTCATGGAATGTGGTGTGCAGAGCATCTGTATCAAAATGCGGTTCTTCCTCCATCATGATTTCTTTGTATCCTGTAAGTGTCTCTATGCTGATTGTTCCGGGTAGAGAGAGTTCTTTCTGCAGATCCAGCAGGGCAGCGTATATGTTTCCTGCAAGATCCCTGTTTATTTTTAGCTGAGGCGCTTTATCGCTGTTTATCAAAACAGAAACATCAAACTTCCCCCTCTGAAATTTTCCTTTCAGGATATTCCTTAATGGTATTTCGTATTGACTCATGTATGGAGGCATCTTTATTGATATATCCATATACCGGTGGTTCAGAGAACGGATTTCAACCGTAAAATCATTACCTGCTGCACCCCCAAAACCTGTCATGCTTTGTATCATGTTTTACATAGAATATAAAAGACTCAGGAGATTTAGTCAAATAAGTTAAGCATTTAGCTTGAAAAATGCACAGAAATTGTCTAAAATGAGGTTGTAAATTTCCTTTGGAGGAACTGAAATGGCTGAAATAATGGAGATCAGATGGCATGGAAGAGGGGGGCAGGGAACGGTTACTGCTGCGAAAATTCTTGCAGATGCTTGCCTGAGTGGCGGAAGGCATGTGCAGGCATTCCCTGAATACGGCCCTGAAAGGGCTGGAGCTCCTCTAAAAGCATATAACCGGATCAGTGCAAAGGAACTCAGGATGCACTGTCCTGTTCTCAATCCGCGGGTTGTGAGTGTGGTGGATGCAACATTGCTTGATGGAATTAACGTTGCTGAAGGTGCTACAGAGGATGCGATATTTGTTGTGAACACATCAAAGGATCCAAAGGAGATAAGGGCAAAGTTGAATGCAGGCTCAAAGCAGAAGGTATTTACCGTTGACGCGACAAAGATTGCCGAAGATTGCATAGGAAGGGCTCTGCCAAATGCCCCTATGCTTGGAACCATATGTAAGGTGACAGGTATCGTAACCCTTGAGCACCTCCTTGAAGATGTCAAAAAAAGCTTTGGCAAGAAATTTTCACAAAAAATAATCGATGGCAACCTCGAAGCAACAAAGCGTGGATACGAGGAGGTAAAAGAAGGATGAAACTCAAGGGATGGAAAGAATTGAATCCGGGCGCTGTCATTACCGAGGCAGGCAGTGCAATAAAGTTTAAAACAGGGTCATGGAGATCTTCAAAACCGGTTTGGATAGAAGAGAATTGCATACAGTGTCTTTTTTGCTGGCTGTACTGTCCTGATATGTCGGTCAAAGTGAAAGACGGCAAGAGGGCTGAATTTGACTATGAATATTGCAAGGGCTGCGGGATATGTGCCATTGAATGTCCGGGGAAGAAGGGCAAGAAAGCAATCGTTATGGTAGAGGAGGGCAAATAATGGGTAAAATTGTTGCCGTAACCGGGAATGAGGCGGTTGCAAATGCTTTCAGGCAGGTAAACCCTGATGTCTGTGCAATGTATCCTATTACCCCTGCGACTGAGATGATGCAGAGATTTTCAGGTTTTATATCAGATGGCCGGGTAAAGACAGAACTTATTCTTGTTGAGAGCGAGCACAGCGCAATGAGTTCCTGTGTTGGTGCGTCTGCTGCCGGCGGAAGGGTTATTACTGGAACTTCATCTCAGGGACTTGCCCTTATGTGGGAGATATTATTTATTGCCTCAGGCACAAGACTTCCTATCGTTATGCCTGTAGTTAACCGTGCCCTGTCAGCCCCATTGAATATCCATGGTGACCATTCTGATGCAATGGGCGCCAGAGATACAGGATGGATACAACTGTGGTCTGAGAATGCACAGGAGGCATATGATAATGCCATTCAGGCGTTCCGTATTGCTGAACATATGGATATACGGCTTCCCATAATGGTCTGTATGGATGGTTTTATCATAAGTCATTCTAGAGAGGATAGAGTATCTGGAGGATGAGAAGGTTAAGAATTTTGTCGGTGAGTTCAGGCAGCTGAACCCTTTGCTGGACATAGAGCATCCAGTCAGTTACGGACCTCTGATACTTACTGACTATTATATGGAATACAGAAGAGCACAGGCTGAGGTTGCTTCAAAGGTTTCCGGGATCGTGCTGGATGTTGCTCGGGATTTTGAGAAACTATCAGGAAGAAAATATGATTTATTTGAGACATACAGGCTCGACGACGCAGAAATAGGGCTTGTCATCCTCAACTCTGCAGCCGGCACCTCAAAGGATGTGGTTGATGAATTCAGAAACAGGGGTATTAAGGCAGGTCTCTTAAAGCCCAGGTTATACCGGCCGTTCCCGTATAAGGAAACAGGAGAAGCTCTGAAACACCTGAAGGCTCTCTGTGTGCTGGACAGGGCTGATGCCTTTGGCGGTTCCTTTGGTCCGGTGATGTTAGACATCGCTACAAGCCTCTACCCTTACAAGGAAAAGCCGGTACTGATAAATAAAATATATGGACTCGGGGGAAGGGATTATATGCCTGAGCACGCAGAACTTGTTCTCAACGAACTTGTTGAGATAGCAAAGACAGGGACGGTCAAGAGCTATAAGGAATACATAGGAGTGAGGGAATAACATGGGAAAACTTACTTTAAAAGAACTTTCTAAGAAGGAAATCCGGATATCATCGGGGCACAGATTATGCGCCGGCTGTGGTGCCCCTACAGTCGTAAAAATGGTTCTCCTTGCGATTGATTATCCTGTGATCGCAGCAAACGCAACAGGGTGTCTCGAGGTTTCAAGCTGTATATCCGATTACACAGCATGGAAGATTCCCTGGATTCACAATGCATTTGAAAATGCTGCTGCCACCCTCTCTGGCGTTGAGACAATGTACAGGTCTTTGAAAAAGCAGGGCAAGATAGACAAGGAAATTAAGTTCATTGCCTTTGGTGGTGACGGTGGAACATATGATATAGGCCTGCAGAGCCTTTCCGGTGCCATGGAGCGGGGTCATGACATGCTCTATATCTGTTATGACAACGGAGCTTACATGAATACCGGTATCCAGCGTTCAAGTGCAACGCCTTTTGGCGCTGATACCACAACCAGGCCGGCGGGCAGCGTTATCCAGGGCAAGACCGAACAGAGGAAGAACCTGACAAAGATCATGGCAGCGCACAATATTCCCTATGCAGCCCAGGCTTCTCCAAGCCACTGGATGGACCTCATGAAAAAAGTGCAGAAGGCAATGGAGATTAATGGCCCGAAATTCATGAATATCATTACCCCCTGTAACCGGGGATGGAGATCGAGGACCGATGATGCGATACTGTTAAGCAGACTTGCTGTTGAGACCTGCTTCTGGCCGCTCTATGAAATAGAGAATGGAATTACAAAGATAACGTTCAAGCCGAAAGAAAAGAAACCTATTCTGGAATTCCTGAAATCTCAGGGAAGGTTCAAGCACCTCTTCAAACCTGAAAACGAAGGGTTACTGAATAGAATTCAGGCAGAAATAGACAGGGAATGGGAAAGGCTTCAGAAGGAAGAGACCTGTTATGCTTCTTGATTATCTCCGGATAATTATGATAGGTTTTAGACAATGAGTAGTTCAAACCTTGTAATGTACGAAGAGGAGTTCCGGAAGATCGACGCAGAACTCCAGAAGCTGCATCAGCAGTCAAACGCAAAGGTTGTTTTTCTTGTTGATAAAAACGGCCAACTGATAGCGTCAGCCGGAGAAACACACGACATCGATACGACATCGCTTGCATCTCTTACTGCCGGAAACATAGCAGCAACCGGAGGGATTGCAAGGCTTCTGGGAGAAAAGGAATTTACCATACTTTTCCACGAAGGAGAGAAGGACAATATCCATATATCGCTTATCGGACAGAGGATCATTCTGGTTGTCATATTCGACAGCAGGTCATCTCTGGGGCTTGTAAGGCTGCGTGTGAAGAAGACATCGGATGCAATCGGCAAGATATTCGATGAGATAACACAGAAGGTTGAAAAAGATAAGGGCGAGGGGAAATTGGAAGAGTCTATTTTTGCAGAGATCAGCGATGAAGATATCGACAACCTCTTCAGGTAGGTGCCTGGTAAGTGTCCTTTATTAATTATTCTTCACGTGAAATAAACTGTAAGATTGTCTACTATGGCCCCGGGCTTTGTGGAAAGACCACAAACCTTCAGTATATATACAGGAGAACGAATCCTGAACAGAAGGGAAAGCTCATATCATTGGCCACCGAGACAGAGAGGACACTTTTTTTTGATTTCCTGCCTTTATCCCTTGGTGACATCAAAGGCTTCAAGGTGAGGTTTCACCTGTATACTGTTCCGGGGCAGGTCTTCTATGCAGCGAGCAGAAAACTCATCCTCAAAGGCGTTGATGGTGTTGTCTTTGTTGCTGACAGCCAGCTTGAGAGAATGGAGTCCAATATGGAGAGCCTTGAAGACCTGAAGATTAACCTTGCAGAGCAGGGGTACGAGCTTGAGAAACTTCCGTACACGATACAATACAATAAAAGAGATCTGCCGAATGTTGTGCCTGTCGAGGAAATGGATAAGCTCCTGAATATCCGGAGGGTGCCATGGTTTGAGGGAGTTGCCGTAACCGGCAAAGGAGTCTTCGAAACCCTTAAAGCTGTTGCCAGACAAGTCCTGTTTGAACTGAAGAAGCACTGTTAATAAAAATTAAAAGAGGGGGTTCTTTACCCACTCTCTTATTTCGTCAAATAGGAATATCATCCCAGATCGCAGGGAGAGCTTGGTCTGCCAAAAGAATAGGTATTTGAACTAAAGGTAGCAGTCCCCTCAAGGCAGTGGAGAGTCTGATTTTACCTGTACCAAAACTGAATGTATTTAAGACTTTAATTTCTTCAGTCTCTTTGCAACCAGCTTATAGATTTCTTCTTTGTCTCTTTTCCCTATGCCAACAATCTCTATGACTTCAATCTGCTCTCCCAGGAGTCGATACACGATACGATATTTCTTTTTTGCGAAATACAGCTTATAGAATCCGGTTAAATCTATTCCGAACTTATTGCCGAGTGGTTTTCCAAGGAAGGGGTTGTTAGCAAGGGAGTCTATTTTTTTCGCAGCCTGTTTCTCTAATGAACCGGCAAGATTTTCAAAATCCTTCTCTGCAGCCGGTAAAAATCCAATCTTATAGGCCATGTCTTTTCTTTATCTTTTCCCACGGTATGTTTTTAGCCGGATTATAGACCTTAAGTCTTGTCTCGACTGTTTCTGCTATCTCCAGATGTTCAAGGATATCCTCAGCCTGCTTAAGAAGCGTATATTCTTCAGTAGAGAGAATAACTGCTGCCATTTCATTGTTTCTGAGAACAAATAAGGGTTCTCCTGTTTCCTGAATTTCCCGGAGTTTTTGGGTTAGTTCCCTCTGCAGCTTTGTTACAGGTATCATCTTTTCAGTATTTACTAACATAAGTTCACCTCCATAATAATTATTATACATATAATATTATGTATGTCAACATGTTTATAACTGTGTTTGTAACAGCAAAGTGATAATGTCCTGAAAGCAAAGTGTTTGAAAAGACTGTCAGCTTATTTAATCAGAAACTTTTGGGTCAATGGCTGGACGCTCTTTGAAGAACCAATCGTATTGATAAATAAAGTAAAAATTTGGTGGACGGTAGGGGATTCGAACCCCCGACCCCAACGTTGCGAACGTTGTGCTCTCCCAGCTGAGCTAACCGCCCACAGGATTATCTGATTTGATATTATAAGGATGTGCTCCCTATATCCACAAGTTATTTTGCAAATCATTATGGCGAACTCTGCTCCAATGGTTGTCATTATCCGGCTTGACCGGATAATCCAGTTCTTTTTTCTGGATTCCCCGATCAAGTCGGGGAATGACAATTATGCGGCTTTACTTATGGTCTTATTAATAATTTAGAGTGGTACTTGATATATTCGGGTAAAATCATTTATATTTTATTGACTTTTCAATAAGTATTTTTTAAGATTATGGTAATGCAAATCCTTGGAAAAGGATTAAGGATCAGAAAAATGTTTAGTACCCTGAACAGGGTAAACGAGCAGGAACCATGAAAGTCAGAGTTGGTGTCTATATTTGCAGCTGCGGGACAAACATATCTGATAATATAGATATCGATCAGCTTGTTCAGTTTTCATCCAGCCTCGAAAATGTCGGATATGTGAAACTCAACAGCCTCCTCTGTTCTGAAGACGGGAAAAATTTTCTTGCCGAAGATATCATAAAAGAAAAACCGGACCGTGTTGTTATTGTTGCCTGCACTCCGAAAGAACACGAAAAAACCTTCAGAAATGTCCTTCAGAGAGCCGGGCTTAACCCGTATCTGTTCCAG
>Ga0315278_10006430_pt1 | contig 10683 bp, 13 predicted proteins | sample YL17G06_0_MG_FD_203880 | JGI IMG/M metagenome (GOLD analysis project Ga0315278, IMG submission 203880) | Sediment microbial communities from Yellowstone Lake, YNP, Wyoming, USA - YL17G06_0 | ecosystem: Environmental > Aquatic > Freshwater > Lake > Sediment | place: USA: Wyoming | collected... | reverse complement strand
GAAATTGTCGAGCGTTCCCGGCCAGTTGCCAATGACCGGGTTCCCATCGAGCTCGCACTGATCGTAGAGACCCGACCAGGTGCGCTTGCAGCGCACGGCCGCGAACGCCGGAAAGCGATGCGCCAGCGCGGGCCACACAACCGCCTCGAAGTAGCCGTGGTCCACGTCGAAGTTGAAGTCGCGCGGCTCGTCTGCGTTCACCAGGCCGCCCGAGTAGCCGCGGCCCTCCGGCCGGAACGCGAGCCGGTCGAGATCCTTGACGTAGGGCAGCGGCTCGATCGCGTTCGGCGTTTCGAAGTAGTGCTCGAAGCGGCGCAGCGGCTCGATCGGCAGCGGCATGCCGGCCATCTCGCCGACGAGTTTCGCCCACGCGCCCGCAGCGTTGACGAAGTGATCGGCGGCGAGCATGCCGCCGGATTCGAGCGTGGCGGTGCGCACGCGCGCGCCCTCCCGCGCGAGCGCGACGACGCGATCCTTGACTTGCGTCGCGCCGAGCGTGCGCGCCTCGCGCCGGAACCCCTGCAATAGCGCGTACGGATCGCACCAGCCGTCGTCGGGCGACCACGCGCCGGCGGCGAGGTCCGCCACGTTCATCGACGGAAACTGCCGCGCGAGTCCTGGTCGGTCGAGGATCTCGACGCGCGCGCCGAGCGCGGTCTGCGCACGCCAGCTCGCTTCGAGCGTCGCGGCGCCGGCGTCCGGCACGATGAAGAGATACCCGCCCGGCTTCCAGCCGACCTCCGGGAGGGCGCGAATGAAGTCGATGCTGAACATCGACATCGCGATGTTCTCCGGGCCGGAAAAGAGCCGCCGTGCCCCGCCCGAGGCGCGCGGGGTCGAAGCAAGCTCGTAGGTCGGATCGGGCTCGACGACGGCGACGCGCAGCCCGGGCTGCTCGCGCAGCAGGAAGTAAGCGACGCTCGAGCCCATGGCGCCGCCGCCGATGATCAGTGCATCGAAGCGGTCCACGGCTCAACCACCCCGGCGCTGCGCGCCACCCCTCCTGGCCAGGAGGGGAAGGTGCGCGCTCACGCGGTCCCGACGACGTTTCGCAGCACGCCGATTCGCTCCAGCTCGCACTCGATCGTGTCGCCGGGCTTGAGATAGCCCTTCGCCGGCACGAGCGGCTCGCTGCCGTCGCCGCCGACCCACTTGCCGCCGAGCTCCGGGTCGACCGACCACGCCGTGCCGCCGGGCGTGCCGGTGATGATCACCGTGCCGGGCTTCAGCGTGAAATTCACCGAGAAGAAGTGGATCAGCTGCGCGCACGAGAAGATCATGTTTCCGGTCGAGGCGGACTGGCGCAGCTCGCCGTTGATCCGGGTGCGCAGGCGCAACGCCTGCGGGTCGGGGATCTCGTCCGCGGTCACGATGCACGGCCCGAGCGGCGCGGAGCAGTCGAACGCTTTTCCCCGCCCGAGCTCGTACCACGTGAACCCCTGCGCGTTGCGCCGCACCTGCCGGTCGCGCGCCGTCACGTCGTTGACGATCGTGTAGCCGAACACGTGCTCGAGCGCGCGCTCGACCGGGATGAATCGCCCCGGCGTGCCGATCACAATCGCGAGCTCGGTCTCGGAGTCGAGCTTCCTCGCGAGGCGCTCGTCGTGCACGATCGTGTCGCCCGGCCCGATCACGCAGTCGGCGGTCTTCACGAAGAACTCGGGCTCCTTGCCCGAGATCGGCGTGTTCGCCTTCTCCTTGTTGTGGTCGGTGTAGTTCGAGCCGCTGCACAGGATCGTCGCCGGTACGACGGGCGCGAGCAGCTTCACGCTTGCGAGTGGGCGGCGGCCCGCACCGGACGCGACCGTCTTGCGCGCCGCGTCGAGGGCGGCTGCACCGTTGGCGATCAGAGCTTGCGCATCGGCAACGCCCGGAAGCTCGACGACGGCGTCGCCCTCGAGCACGCCGACGCACGTCCTACCGTCAGCAGTATATCGAACGATTTTCATTACGGTCCTCGATTTGGTGCGAAAGGGCTATGAGTCTTCCTCCGGCTGCCACGGAATCAGCCAGCTCCGCGCGGCCAGCATGAACTGATCCAGCACGACGCCCGAAAGCAGCATGAGGATGATGTACAGGAAAACGGACGGCGTCTGGAAGAACCGCTGCGCGTACATGAGCGCCGAGCCGAGCCCGCCACCGCCGGCCACCATCTCGGCAGTGTAGGCCGTTATCAGCGCGACTGGAACCGTCACGCGCAGTCCGCTGAAAATGTAGGGCAGCGTCGCGGGAAGGATCACGCGCCGCAGCAGTTCCCTCTCGGACGTGCCCATCGCCTGCGCCGACCAGACGATAGTCCGCGACACCGTGGTCGCGCCATGGTAAGTCGCGACGATGATCGGGAAGACGCAGGTGAACGCGACGAGCAGGACCTTGGAGACGCTGTCGATCCCGAACCACAGGATGAAGATTGGCATGAAGGCGATCTTCGGCGCCGGAAAAGCGACCGAGACGAGCGGGTCGACGCCCCATCGCATCCATCGCGTGCGCGCTATCGCGACGCCCACCGCCGCGCCGATGACGAGCGCGATCACCAGGCCGCCGAACGCGCGGTACAGACTCAGGAAGAGCGGCGCCACGATCTCCCCGCCATTCAGCATCGGCCAGAACTGCTCGGCCACGGCCTGCGGGGAGGGCAGGAAAAGCGGCCGCACCCAGCCGGCATGCGCCGCGACCGCCCAGGCGAGGATGACAAGCGCGATCGGGTAGAGGAATTTCACCGCCCGCCAGGCCGCCTGCCCCAGCCACGTTGCCCCGTTCGCGGCAGCGTCCATCAGTGCTCGCCCGCCAGGTCTGCGGAGTCGTGCCAATGGAGCGCCGCGTGCATAAGCCAAACCATCGCCCGGTCGGCGGCGTACGCGACGGCGACGATCGCGAGAATTCCCGCGAACATGTACGCGTACGAGCCGTTCTCGCCGTAGAGAAAAATGAGCTTCCCTATCCCGGTCTTCGCCGCGATCATCTCCGCCGAGATCGTCAGCACCCACGAGAAGCCGAGTGCGATGCGCATTCCGGTCAGGATGCTCAGCAGCGACGCGGGGATCAGGATGCGCCGCAGGATCTGCGCACGGGGCGTGCCCATCGCCTGCGCGCTCCACACGAGCACTTGCGGCACCGCTTTCACGCCGTGATAGGTGCTGACCACAACCGGCAGCAGCGTCGCGAGGAACACGGTCAGCATGTTGGTGGTGTCGCCGATGCCAAACCAGAGAATAAACAGCGGCACGAGCGAGGCCTTGGGCAGGGAGTAGGTCATCGCGACGAGCGGGCCGAAGAAGCCGTTCGCCGCGCGGGAGGTCGCCATCAACAACCCGACCGCCACGCCCACCGCCGTCCCGATTGCGAGGCCAACCAGCGCCCGATAGGTCGATGCGAGGAGATTGATCCAGATCTCTCCGGCGCTCACCAGATCCCACAGCGCGGCGGCAATGGTGTGGACGGCGGGGAGGAAGTCCGGATCGACGGCCCGGGTCACGACCGCGATTTCCCAAACCATTAGCAGCGCGGCGAGGGACCCCCAGCGTCGCGCGAGCGTTATCATCGCGCGGCCGCCACCGCCTGGCGGCGGACGGCGAGCCAGACCTTGTTGCGGATGCCGTTGAACTCGTCGGAGAGCATGACCGCCTCACGGCCCTGTCGGCGGTCGACCTGGACGCGAAACTCATCGATCATCCGCCCGGGGCGCCGCGACATCACCAGCACGCGCTGCGCGAGATAGACCGCCTCGTTTACGTCGTGCGTCACCATTACCACGGTTTTTTTGGTGGCGTCCCAGATGCGCAGAAGCTCGTCCTGCATCACCTCCCGAGTCTGGGCGTCGAGCGCACCGAGCGGCTCGTCGAGCAGCAGGATCTGCGGATCGTAGGCGAGCGTGCGTGCGATCGCGACGCGCTGCTTCATGCCGCCCGAGAGCTCCCGCGGATAGCGGTTCTCGAAACCTTCGAGTCCGATCATCCGGACAAAACGCTCGACAACCGCTGCGCGCTCGCCCTTCGGCGTGCCGGTCGTCGACAGGCCGTAGGCGATGTTCTCCGCGACAGTCAGCCAGGGGAAGAGTGCGTACTCCTGGAACACGACGCCGCGATCGACGCCCGGCGCCGTGACCGGCCGCCCGGCGACCTCCACGACCCCCGTGTCGGGACGCAGGAATCCGCCGAGAATGTAAAGCAGCGTGCTCTTGCCGCAGCCCGACGGTCCGACGATCACGACGAACTCGCCCTCATCGACCGCGAGGTCGATTAGAGCGAGGGCGAGGACCCTGCCTTCGCGTGATTCGTAGTGCTTGGTTAGTCGCTCGACCCGTATGTGGCTCACCCCTTGCACTGACCCGGCAGCAGGGAGAGATCCAAATAGTCGGCGATCTTCACCGGCTTCTCGATCAGCCCTTCCTTGATCATCGCGTCTACCGGGACCTGGATCACTCCGGCGCTCACGCAGCCGTTGCGGTCGCGGTAGTAGTCGCGTGCGGTCATGAAGTATTGGTCGAGCACCGCCCCGGGCGTCTTCGTAAACTCGGAGGTGATCTCCACCGCACGCTTGCGGTTCACCGGGTCGTAGAACCACTGCAGGCCCAGGACATAGTCGGCGAGGAAGGCGCGGACCGCGGGCCGGTTCGCCTTCACGAAGGTGTTCGTGACAACATGAAAGATCACGCCGTAGGGCCCGAAGGCGTCGCCGCCCGTGAAGATTGAGCGCAAGCCCCCTTTCTGCAGCTCGGCGTTCATGAACGGCAGGATCAGCACGCCGCAGTCGATGCGCTTCTCGCGGATCGCGGCAGCGATGTTCGCGAATCCGATTTCCACAATCTGGACGTCCTTGCGTGGATCGAGGTTCTCCTTCTTGAGCCGCACGCGCAGCGTGAGATCGACCGCGGAGCCGTAGGCGTTGATGCCGACGCGCTTGCCGCGCAAATCGGCGACGGTCTTGATCGGCGCGTCGTCGAGCACAAAGAACGTGTTCTGCGCGTAGCCCGCGTGGCCGTCCTGATAGTTGTCGGCGATGATCTTCATGCCGCCCGGCACCGCGTCCTTCAGCACTGTGGTCGCAAAAATCGCGAACGACAGCGTTGCCATGTCCGCCTGTCCCGCGGCGAGCAGCGTCGCCGCCTCCGGCGTGCCGCGCGTGAACGTCATATCGACGGTGTAGGCCTTGCCGTACTGTTTCAGCACATTCTGCTGCATCCAGGGGAGAAAGATCACGGTCTCCATCTCGTTCGGTCCGATGCCGCCTCCTGTCGCATACCGGATCTTGACAGGCGACTGCGCGCGCACCGCGCCGACGAACGGAAACCCTAGCGTCGCGCCGGCCGCTGCGGCGGTCCCGTACTTCAGAAAGCGGCGCCGTGAAGTGCGGGGCTTGCTGGTCGTGCTGGTCATGGCTGGTGCTCCTTGTGGACTGCGGGTTTGGGCAGATTCTCCTCGGCACTCTCCTCCAGGCGGACGCGCTAGCGTCGTGCGCGCCCGCCGCGTCCCGTCGTCTTCTTCACTGTCTTCCGGGCGGTCTTTTTCGCGGCCGATTTCTTCTTTGCCGGCGCGCGCGTCGGGATCGGCACCGCCGCGACGCCTTCGATCTCTAGCAGCATATCGGGGTGCGCGAGCTCGGGAACCGCTACAAGCGTCCGCGCCGGCGGGTTGGCGCGGTCGAAGGTGCGGGTCGAGATCTCGTTGAGGATGTTCTGCTGGGTCATGTCGGTGAGGTAGATGTTGAGCTTCAGCATGTTCGACCAGTCGGCGCCGGCGGCCTTCAGGATCAGGTGGATGTTCGCGAACGTGCGCTCGCACTGCTCGCGGAAGTCACCGGCGAACCACTGCGCCTCCTCGGCCGGATCGTGCGGATGCTTGTGGTAGCTCGGAACGGGTCCGCAGCCGGAGAAGAAGAGCAGCCGCCCGCCCTCGATCAGGTAGCCGGCCGAGAACGGGCTGTTGTACTCGGGACGCATCGGAAGGTGGTGGACCGGAATCAGCTTCATCATTGCTCCTGTTTGAACCGTGCCGAAGGAATAATCGCGAAGCCCTCGACTTCGACCATGAAGTCGGGGTGCGATAGGCGCTTCACCTCGACCGTCGTGCTGGTCGGCAGCGCAGCGCCGAAATACTGCTGGCGGACGTCGACGTGCTTGAAGAACTCGTCGATGTCGGTGACGAAGGTGCAGGTGCGGACGAGGTCGCCGAGATCCGCCCCGACCGACTCGAGCGACGCCTTCAGGTTCTCGCCGACCTGGCGGAGTTGGGCGCCCATGTCGCCCGGGCCAACGATGACCCCGGCCTGATTGCGGGCGAGAAGTCCCGAGACGAAGACGAAGGTATGGGTGCCGAGGTCGTAGGTTGCGACCGGCGCGTAAAGGACATGGCCGCCGACGACCCGCTTCGACAGGCGCGATGGAAACGTGTTCCGACGCATCGACTCTCCCTTCTGACCGTTCGTGCCCAACCTCTGGCCGGTGCGCCAAATTGGTGCAATCCTGCACCAGTGCGCAGCTTCGCTGCGGTGCACAGAACCGGGTCCACGCAAGTCATCCTACGTGAGCCGAACGCTCTGAAAAGTACGGCTCGCGGAATTTACTTGTTTCCGTTTCTCGTCCAATCGCCTGCCATGCACAACCCACTCGACATGGTCGTGTTCGCCAAGGTGGTGGCGCTGAAGAGCGTTTCCGCCGCCGCTGGGGAGCTTGACATGTCCCGATCGGTCATCAGCAAATCCGTCGCACGCCTGGATTGCTCGCCCGTGCGGGTCGCGGCATAGCGGGCCCGCTGAGGATCCGCCACGTCCGCTATTCGGTCTTCCCCATCCTCTGCACCACGGCCGCGAGCCGCTTCGTGTCGGTGTCGAGGAACTGGTCGAACTGCCTGCCTTCCTGATAGTTGATCGGCGTGTTCACGTTGGCCATCGCCTTTTGGAAGTCCGGATCCTGCACCGAGGCGCGCACCGCGGCGGTGAGGCGCTCGCGCACGTCCGGCGCGAGCCCGGCGGGCGCGAACACCCCGGCCCAGATGTAGAACTCGACGTCGAAGCCCTGCTCTTTCATCGTCGGCACGTCGGGCAGCGCGGCCGTCCGGGTGCCGGCCCACGAGCCGAGCACCCGGATCTTGCCGGACTTGATGTGCGGGTTCGATACGCCCGGGGACTGCGCGCCGAGATTCGTCTCGCCGGCGATGAGCGCCGTCATCGCCGGTCCGCCGCCCTTGTAGGGCACGTGGAGAAGCTTCACGTCGGCGGCCTGCGCCAGCATCTCGAAGCAGGTGTGGATCGTGCCGTATACGCCCGACGAGGCGTAGCTGATCTTGCCCGGACGCGCCTTCGCATCGTCGATCAGGTCCTTGAGCGTCTTCCACGGACTGTCGGCGGGAACTAGGAGAATCGTCGGGTCGGCCGACACGAGCGCGATCGACGTGAAGTCCGACATCTGGTAGGTCGACGGCCGGCCGTTGACCTTGTCGGCCTCGGGGATCACGACGATCGACGAGAGCGCGGTCATGATCGTGTAGCCGTCGGGCTTCGCCTTCGCGACGAAGGCGTGCCCGACCGCACCGCCCGCGCCCGCCTTGTTCTCGACCACGACCGGCTGGCCGAGGTGCCTTGCCATCGACACCGCGAGCGGGCGGCCGGTGATGTCGGCGATGCCGCCGGGCGGGAACGGCACGATCATCGTGATCGGGCGGTTCGGGTACTGCTGGGCATGCGCGGGCAGCGCCGCGGCAGCGGCCGCGAGGGCCGCCAGGATGACCGTGAGTCTCATGTCTCCTCCTTGGGGTGGTGCGACGCGCTTGCGACGTACGCGCGGATTATGCAGGAACGGGGCAGGATCGCGGCGCGCGGGGAGGCGCAGCACTTGCCGAGCAAGTCGTCCGGTAAATTGTCCAGCAGCGCCGCTTCCAGATCGGATTCGGCCACGGCCTCTTGCGCCTTCAGGCCAAGGAGCCCGATGGCTCGGCGCCTCGGCGCGAAACGCGAGCAGACCGTCGCCATTGGCGACGGCGTCATCAACCTCTTCGTCTAGGGAATGTCTGAACAAGTTCGGGGATACCTCCCCCCACCCCTATGAATGAAGCTCTGAACAATGGCTTGTTCAGAGCTTCCCTAGGACTCAGGCGGCGCAGACAGCGTAGGAGGCGCGCGTCTGGTCCAGCCGTTCCATCGGGCTTCTGACGCCGCGCGCGCCGCGGTTCAGGACGTGCGTATAGACCATGGTCGTGGATACATCCGAATGCCCGAGCAGTTCCTGCACCGTGCGGATGTCCTGCCCGGACAGCAGCAGATGCGTCGCGAACGAGTGCCGCAACGTGTGGCAGCTCACCGGCTTGATGATGCCCGCGGCGCGCACCGCCTCCTTGATCGCGCGGTGGATGGTGTCCGGATAGACGTGGTGTCGCCGGATCACGCCCGACTCCGGATCAGTCGAGCGGCTGTTCGACGGAAACACATACTGCCAGCCCCACTCGTACCCGGCGCGCGGATATTTGCGCGCCAGCGCGAACGGCAGCGATACCTCGCCGTATCCCGCTGCCAGATCGCGTTGTTGCAGCGCCCTGACGCGGCCAAGGTGCGACTGCAGCGGCTGCACCACCGGCTCCGGCAGCATCGTGACGCAGTCCTTGCCGCCCTTGCCGTCGCGCACCAGGATCTGGCGGTACGCGAAATCCACATCCTTCACGCGCAACGACAGGCACTCGATCTGGCGCAACCCCGCGCCATACATGAGGCTTGCCATGAGCCATTTCACCCCTTGCAGCTGCGCCAGCAGCCGGCCCGCTTCCGCCTCCGTAAGCACCGTCGGCAAACGCACCGGCCGCTTCGCGCGCGTCATCCCGTCGAGCCACGGCAGTTTCATTCCGAGTACTTTCTGGTACAGGAACAGCAGCGCGGCGAGCGCCTGGTTCTGCGTCGCAACCGCGACGTTGCGCTCTGTCGCGAGCCAGGAAAGAAACGCCTGCACCTCCGGCCCGCCCATCTCGCGCGGGTGGCGCTTGCCGTGGAAGACGATGAAATAGCGGATCCAGAACCAGTACGATTTCTCCGTGCGTCGGCTGTAATTGCGCGAGCGGATCGCCTCGTGCAATAACTCGCGAAGTCGCCGGCCTTTTGCGGGTTCCGGCGATAGCGCAGAAGAATCAGGGCGTTGTTCCATTAAGTGCGGACTTTCAAGAAATATGTACATCCTTACAGTCCCATAACGCACTGATTCGAAGGCAGGTTGACGCCTCCCCGCGATGAACGGGGCTGTGATACACAGCAGGAATCGTAGTGATTTCACGTTGGGCAGTGCCCTAGCGGATGCTCATATACCAAGTTTTCCTCGTCGCGTTTGCCCTGTCTATTCTCATTGCTGGGCTGGTCGTGGCCGTGCGCCTCATCTGGTGCGCATACCAGTCTTTTCGTGCCCATCACATCGCGTTTGCGGCATTCTCGGTTCTGGCCATCGCGTGTCTGGCGGGGTTGTTCGCCGCCGTGCTGGTCGTTTGGTTCGGCTACGGGGTCGCTCATTCGAAGAAAGACATTTGGACCGATCTCACGGTCGTCGGTCTTACGGGACTTCCGTTTTATGCAGCGTCTTTCGCACTATGGCGTCTTGCAACCTACTTTCAGTCCGTCGTTAGGCGGCGCGCTGCCCAACCCGGCGCTGCAGCGGACGCGCCGCAAGTGGCGCGCCGCTGAGCTAGGTCGTTGGGCTGCAAGGCAGGGCACTCGATGACCACCGAACGCAAAGACACTTGGGCGGCGGGAAAACTGTACGAACCCTACGTAGGGCGTTGGAGCCGCATCGTTGCGCAGGAGTTTCTCGCATGGGTGGAGGCACCGCCCAACCTCGACTGGTTGGATGTCGGATGCGGAACCGGCGCGCTGACCGAGGTCATCCTGTGACAGGCCAGCCCCCGCTCCGTGAAGGGCATGGATCCATCGGCGGGTTTCATCGAGCATGCGAGGGCACACGTTATCGATCCACGCGCGACCTTTGACGTGGCCGACGCGCAATCGCTTCCCTTGAAGCCCGCGCATTTTGGCGCGGCAGTCGCAGGCTTGGTCCTGAATTTCGTGCCTAAGCCGCCTGTCGCGGTCCGCGAAATGGCCCGAACGGTGCGGCCTGGCGGCGTGGTGGCTGCCTACGTCTGGGACTACGCCGGGAAGATGGAACTGATGCGCTATTTCTGGGACGCGGCAGTGGAACTGGATCAGGCCGCTTTCGAACTGGACGAAGGGCGCCGTTTTCCGATTTGTCAGCCCGATCCTCTGACCGAGTTGTTCTCGCAGGCCGGACTTCGTGAAGTCCAAGTTCGAGCGATCGATGCTCCCACGAAGTTTCGCGATTTCGACGATTACTGGACGCCGTTTCTCGGCGGCCAGGCACCCGCACCGGGATACGCGATGTCGCTAAGCGAGGAACGGCGCGCTGTCTTGCGGGAGCGAATCCGCGCCAAGCTTCCCATATCGAGCGACGGCTCCATTCACCTGATTGCACGTGCCTGGGCGGTTCGCGGGACACCATGACATGAGCAACGGTGAGGCACATTGCAGCCCAACCAGTCGGTGCAGCGGACGCGGTAGGGCGTCGCGCCGCTGACCGAAACGTTGAAGCTGTACAAAAAGTCTCCTGCGCTGTCGTCGTTGCTTTCCTTCGAGCGTTACTCACAGGGAACGCTTTGAAGGGAGGGAAGGAAGATGGCGCGCTACAAGGTAGTGGATCGAAGC
>Ga0315278_10006428_pt1 | contig 10684 bp, 9 predicted proteins | sample YL17G06_0_MG_FD_203880 | JGI IMG/M metagenome (GOLD analysis project Ga0315278, IMG submission 203880) | Sediment microbial communities from Yellowstone Lake, YNP, Wyoming, USA - YL17G06_0 | ecosystem: Environmental > Aquatic > Freshwater > Lake > Sediment | place: USA: Wyoming | collected... | reverse complement strand
GGGTGGTGGCCCTGCCGCCGGGCACGGAGATGGTGATGCCGGGGGACAACGTGGAGCTGAACGTAGACCTGATCACACCGGTGGCCATCGAGAAGGAGATGCGCTTCGCCATCCGCGAGGGCGGGCGCACCGTAGGCGCCGGCACCGTCACGGAGATCGTCGAGTAAGGAGCCGCCATGCCGCGAGAGATCATCACCCTGCAGTGCATGGATTGCAAGGAACGCAATTACAGCAAGACCAAGAACCGCAAGACGATGACCGAACGGCTGGAGTTGAAGAAGTTCTGCCGCCGCTGCCGGCATCACACGGTTCACAAGGAAGTGAAGTGAGTGCGGAATGCGGAGTGTTTTCACTCCGCACTCCGTGTTCCACACTCCGCATTGGGAACAGGGGCGTAGGTTCAACGGTAGACCGCCGGTCTCCAAAACCGGTTGTGGGGGTTCGAATCCCTCCGCCCCTGCCAGCTCTCGGCGAGAGACCCGGGCCGGACATGGGCCGGGGAATTGACTGTGAAGGACGCCAGGGTGCGGACAGCAATCGGGGTACCCAGAGAACAAAGACGTGAGGGGGCGCTTATGGGCGCGATTGATACCGTCCGCTCGTGGCCGGTTCGAATCAAGGAGTTTTATAACGAGACGCGTTTGGAGATGAGGCGTGTCACTTGGCCGGAAATCAAGACCGTTCAAGCCACCACCATCGTCGTCATCGTCACTACCTTTTTCTTCGCCTTCTATCTCTGGTTTGCCGACAAGGTGTTCGACAAGATCATCTACGACCTGGTGATCAAGAAGTTTCGAGGGTGACCGTGGCCGAGCAAGAGCAGCAGCGGGAACAGACGGAGCAGCAGCGGGACGAGGCGGAGCGGCAGCCGGAACCGGAGGGCGAGAGTCTGGCCGGGCCGCCGCCGGAGACCTCGAAGCAGTGGTACATCATCCACACTTACTCCGGCTTCGAGCGCAAGGTGGCGGAGAGCCTGCGCAGCCGCGTTCAGGCCTTCGGCCTGGAGGACAAGATCGGCCGGATCGAGATTCCCACCGAGACGGTGGCCGAGCGGCGGGCGGGCAAGACCGTCGAGACGCAACGGCTCTTCTATCCCGGCTACGTGCTGGTCGAGATGGAGATGAACGACAACGTCTGGCACATGGTCAAGTCCACGCCCCGCGTCACCGGTTTCGTCGGAACGGGACAGACGCCGACGCCGCTTTCCCCCGAGGAAGTGGACCAGATCCTGAACCGGGCCGCCATTTCGGCCGAAAAGCCCAAGCCCAAGCAGACGTTCGAGAGAAACGAACCGGTCAAGATCATTGAAGGTCCGTTCGCGAACTTTACTGGTGTGGTGGAAGAGATCAACCCGGACCGCAACACCTTGCGGGTACTGGTCACCATCTTCGGCCGGTCCACGCCGGTGGAGCTGGATTTTTTGCAGGTGGAGAAGGTTTAACCACCAAGACACAAAGACACCAAGCTTGGTGCCTGGGTGTCTTGGTGGTGAGCGGAACCGCTCCAGATAGAGTGGACCATGGCCAAAAAAGTTCAAGCGCAAGTGAAGCTGCAGATTCCGGCGGGCAAGGCCACGCCGGCCCCGCCGGTGGGCCCGGCGCTGGGCCAGCACGGCGTCAACATCATGGACTTCTGCAAGGCCTTCAACGGCAAGACGTCTTCGAAGGACATGGAAGGCCTGGTCATCCCGGTGGTGATCACCGTCTATGTCGACCGCTCCTACAGTTTTGTCACCAAAACGCCTCCGGCGTCGGTGCTGCTGAAGCGGGCCGCCGGCATCGCCAAGGGGTCCGGCGAGCCCAACCGCAACAAGGTGGGGCGGGTGAGCAGGAAGCAGGTGGAAGACATCGCGCGGACCAAGCTGCCCGACCTCAACGCCGCATCGCTGGAAGCCGCCATGCGCAGCGTGTCGGGCACGGCCCGCAGCATGGGCATCGAAATCGCCGAATAGAGAAGAGTTATGCCGAACCATCGCGAAGGCAAGAATTACCAGAAAGCGCGCCAGCAAGTGGAACAGCGGCCGTATAAACTGGAAGAAGCTGTTCCGCTGCTCAAGAGAATCAAGTACGCCAAGTTCGACGAGACCGTGGAGCTGGCCATGCGCCTGGGAGTCGATCCCAAGCACGCCGACCAGATGGTGCGCGGCACGGTGGTGCTGCCCCACGGCCTGGGCAGGTCCAAGCGGGTGCTGGTGGTGGCCTCGGGCGAGAAGGTGAAGGAAGCCCAGGACGCGGGCGCCGATCTGGTTGGCGGCGAGGAGATGGTGGCCAAGATCCAGGGCGGCTGGATGGACTTTGAGGCCGTCATTGCCACCCCCGACATGATGAAGTCGGTCGGCCGGCTGGGGAAAATCCTGGGACCCCGGGGGCTGATGCCCAACCCCAAGACCGGCACCGTCACCTTCGAGGTGGCCAAGGCGGTGCGCGAGATCAAGGCCGGCAAGGTCGAATTCCGCACCGACAAGACCGGCATCATCCACGCCCCGGTGGGCAAGATCTCGTTCGACGCGCCCAAGCTGGTGGAAAACGCCAGCACGCTCATCACCAGCGTCATCAAGGCCAAACCGGCGGCGGCCAAAGGCAAATACGTCCGCAGCGTCACGCTCTCGGGCACCATGACGCCGGGCATCACCATCGACATCGCGCCGATTGAGACGAAACCGTAGTGGGCACAGCCCTTCAGGCTGTGCGCACAGGCGGAAAGCCTGTGCCACTGGGGAGTTCATGAAGAGCCGGTCGGAAAAGAAGAAGGATTTGGACGCCCTGAAGGCCGAGCTGGAGCGGAGCAACAACCTGATTGTTTCCGCCTTCACCGGCATGACGGTGACGCAGGACTACGAGCTTCGCAAGCAGTTGCGGGCCGCCGGCGGCAAGTACCGCGTGGTGAAGAACACGGTGGCCGAGCTGGCCGCGCGCGGCACCGCCGCCGAAGGCCTGCTGAAAAACCTGGCCGGGCCGACCGCGCTGGCCTACACCGACAGCGACCCGGTGGCGCTGGCCAAGGCCCTGATCGCTTACGCCAAGGCCAATCCGTCCCTCACCTTCAAGGCGGGCATGGTCGAAGGGCGGGTCATCTCCATCGACGAGATTTCCCAATTGGCCGCCATGCCCGGCAAGCCGCAGATCATCGCCAAACTGCTGTTCCTGATCCAGGCCCCGGCGCAGCGCCTCGCAACGGCGATCGGCGCGGTTTCGCGCGACATGGCCGTAGTGCTGAACCAGGCAGCCAAGGAGAAGAAGTTTTCGGAGTGACAGGGGAGCGACCCTGCATCTTCCGGGTGCGTGCCGCACGCGGGGGACTTGTAGCGGCGGCCTTGGGGCCGCCACGGCACAGAGAGCATGGCGGCCTGAGGGTCGCCGCTACATCAGAGTTGAGGAGAAGAGATGCCGGAGAAAATCGATAGCATCGTGGAACAGATCAAAGGTCTTTCCCTGCTGGAAGCGGCGCAGTTGGTGAAGCGGCTGGAGGAAACGTTTGGGGTCTCGGCCGCGGCTGCCGCCCCGGCGGCGGCGGCCGCCGGCGCGGCCTCGGCGGCCGGCGACGCGGCCCCGGTCGAGGAGCAGACCGAGTTCAGCGTGGTGCTGACCGCGGTCGGCGCCAACAAGATCAACGTCATCAAGGCCGTCCGCGAGGTTACCAGCCTGGGCCTGAAGGAAGCCAAGGAGCTGGTGGACGGCGCCCCCAAGCCGATCAAAGAGGGCATCAACAAAGAGGAAGCCGAAAACATCAGGAAGAAGTTCACTGAGACCGGCGCCACCGTCGAAGTCAGGTAACGAGGATCCGGTGTGGCGGTTTTTGCGGTCTGTCTGCATCTGTAGGGGCGCCCCCAAGTGGCCGCCCGCCACCCGCAAACAGCGCGCGGATGGGCGCCCACCTGGGGGCGCCCCTACAGATGGATTCAAGGGATACGGTTCGACCCGGAATTGGCTGTGTGCGTGATTCCATTTTGCGCGGCTGGCAAAGGGGCGGGAAGGGTGTCTGTTCCCGCCGCCGAGGTCCGGGACGTGCCCGTGCCGCGGGCGCAGTGTCATTGGCCGCCATCGGCCCATGGCCCGCTCCCGTTTTTCTCTGCGGGGAAGCGAACATGGGCCTTCTTTTGTCTGCGCGGAGTAGGGCGAAATGGCTGCAGGCCGTGGACTGTCGGGCAATCGGGTCGCCTACAGCCTACAGCCTGGGTTTTGAGGAGTTTCGATTCTTATGGAGAACAAGCAGCAGGGAACGCGCGAGCGGATTGATTTTTCCAAAATCAGGGCGGCGATCCAGATTCCCAACCTGATCGAAGTGCAGAAGAAGTCGTACGACCGTTTTCTGCAAATGGACCGGCTGCCCGCCGAGCGGGAGGACGTGGGCCTGCAGGCGGTCTTCAGCTCCGTGTTTCCCATCAGCGATTTCCGCGGCGTGTCGTCGCTGGAATTCGTCGATTACTCGATCGGGAACTGGGAGTGCAAATGCGGCAATGTCAAGGGGCTGCATCACCTGCGCTCCACCTGCCGGAACTGCGGCGCGGCCATCATCACCGACCCCTACGCCATCGGCAAAGACGTGCTGTGCACCCGCTGCGGCACCTTCAACAAGAACCTGGTCACCTTCTGCAACAAGTGCGGCGACCCGGTCGGCCTGCAATTGAAGTACGACGTCAGCGAGTGCCAGGAGCGGGGCATGAACTACGCCGCTCCGCTGAAGGTCACCATCCGCCTGACCATTTACGAAAAGGACCCGGACACCGGCTCGAAGAGCATCCGCGACATCAAGGAGCAGGAGGTGTTCTTCTTGCGACATCCCGCTGATGACCGAGAACGGGACCTTCATCGTCAACGGGACCGAGCGCGTCATCGTCAACCAGTTGCACCGTTCCCCCGGGGTCTTCTTCGAGACGGCCAACCAGCGGACCTACTTTTTGGGCAAGATCATTCCCTACCGCGGCTCCTGGGTGGAGTTCGAGTACGACTCCAAGAATGTCCTGTACGTCCGAATCGACCGCAAGCGCAAGTTCCTGGGATCCATTTTCCTGCGCGCGCTGGGCCTGAAGACCGACGAGGAAATCCTGCGCACCTTCTACCTGGTGGACCGCATCACGCTGCGGGACAAGAAGCTGTACTGGAACGTATCGGAAGGGTTGCTGGGCCTGAAGCTGTCGCACACCGTCGCCCACCCGAAAACCGGCGAAGTGCTGCTGGGCGCGGGAAAGAAGATGACGCCCTCGGTGCTCAAGGAGATCCAGAAGGCCCGGGTGCAGCAGACGGAGGTGTCGGTGAACGACCTGGAGGGAGCGTTCACGGCCGCCGACGTGGTCAACCTGGAGACCGGCGAGGTGCTGGTGGAGGCCAACAACGAGCTGACCACGGGCGACATCTCCAACATCCTGGACGCCGGCATAGCTGAGTTGCACGTGTTCTTCCCGGAGCGCGACGAGGCCGGGCCGGTCATCAGCCAGACCCTGAAGAAAGACACCATCAAGACCTCGCAGGAAGCGCTGATCGAGATCTACCGCAAGCTGCGGCCGGGCGATCCGCCGACGCTGGACACGGCCACGTCGCTGTTCCAGGGCATGTTCTTCGACCCGCGCAAGTACGACTTCTCGCGCGTGGGCCGGCTGAAGTTCAACATCAAGCTGGAAGTCGAGACGCCGCTGGACAAGCGCACCCTCGACCAGGAAGACTTCTACGCCACCATCCGCTACCTGCTCAAGCTGCGGCGCAACGTGGGGACGGTGGACGACATCGACCACCTCGGCAACCGGCGCGTGCGGGCCGTCGGCGAGCTGCTGGAGAACCAGTTCCGCATCGGCCTGGTGCGCATGGAGCGGGCCATCAAGGAAAAGATGTCGGTCTACCAGGAGATGTCCACGGCCATGCCGCACGACCTGGTGAACGCCAAGCCGGTGATGGCGGCCATCCGCGAGTTCTTCGGCTCCAGCCAGTTGTCGCAGTTCATGGACCAGACCAACCCGCTGTCGGAGATCACGCACAAGCGGCGCCTGTCGGCGCTGGGGCCGGGCGGGTTGAGCCGCGAGCGCGCCGGGTTCGAGGTGCGCGACGTGCACCCCACGCACTACGGCCGCATCTGCCCCATCGAGACGCCGGAAGGCCCCAACATCGGCCTGATCTCCTCGCTGTCCTGCTATGCCTGCATCAACGACTTCGGGTTCATCGAGAGCCCCTACCGCAAGGTGGAAAAGGGCCGGGTGGTCGATTACGTGACGGTCATCAACGGCGGCGACAGCGAGTTCAAGGTGGGCGACCACGTCGATAAGCGCAAGGTGGAGGAGGCCAGCGCCGACCTGAAGGCCCGCCGCAAGCGCATGATCGACTGTGAGCCGTACTCCTTCTACCTGTCGGCCTGGGAGGAGGACAAGTACGTGATCGCCCAGGCCAACGTGGAGCTGGACGAGCACGGGAAGATCGTGCCGGAGCTGGTGAACGCCCGGCAGGCCGGCAACTTCGTGCTGAAGAGCCGCGACGAGATAGACTACATCGACGTGAGCCCCAAGCAGCTCGTCTCGGTGGCGGCGTCGCTGATTCCCTTCCTGGAAAACGACGACGCCAACCGCGCGCTGATGGGCTCGAACATGCAGCGGCAGGCGGTCCCCCTGCTGCGCGCCGAAGCCCCGCTGGTGGGCACCGGCATGGAATACGTCACGGCGCGCGATTCCGGCGCGGTGGTGCTGTGCCGCCGCGACGGGGTGGTCGAGACGGTGGACAGCGAGCGCATCATCGTCCGGGCCGAGGGCGAGGGAGAGCCGGGCACCATGTCGGCCGCCATTCACGCCGATGTCTACCAGCTTACCAAGTTCAAGCGCTCCAACCAGAACACCTGCATCAACCAGAAGCCGACCGTGCGCAAGGGCGAGCGGGTGGCGAAGGGCTACGTGCTGGCCGACGGCCCCTGCACCGACCGCGGCGAACTGGCGCTCGGACGCAACGTGCTGGTGGCCTTCATGCCCTGGCGCGGCTACAACTTTGAAGACGCCATCCTGGTCAGCGAGAAACTGGTCAAGGACGACTATTACACCTCCATCCACATCGAGGAGTTCGAGATCGAGTCGCGCGACACCAAGCTGGGACCGGAGGAGATCACTCGCGATATTCCGAATATCTCCGAGTCGTTCCTGCGCGACCTGGACGAGAGCGGCATCATCCGCATCGGGGCCACCATCAAGCCGGGCGACATCCTGGTGGGCAAGGTGACGCCCAAGGGCGAGACCCAGCTCACGCCCGAGGAGAAGCTGCTGCGCGCCATCTTCGGCGAGAAGGCCGGCGACGTCCGCGACGCCTCTCTCTACTGCCCCCCGGGCATCGAGGGCACCGTCGTGGACGTGAAGATCTTCTCCCGCAAGGGCCAGGAGAAGGACGAGCGCACCAAGGCCATCGAGGCGGCCCAGGTCGACCGCCTGGAGAAGAACCTCAGCGACCAGATCCGCATCCTGACCGACGAGCGGCTGAAGCGCCTGGCCGCCCTGCTGGAGAACAAGAAGCTGACCGCCGACCTGCACGACGAGCGCACCAACAAGCGCCTGGTGACCAAGGGCACCGAACTGACCCCCGAGATCATCTCGCACATGAAGCCGCGCGACCTGAAGCGCATGAAGTTTTCCGACAAGGACCCGCGGCTCAACGAGCAGATCGATGAGATCGAGGAGATGACGTCGCGGCAAATCGACGTGCTCCAGAAGATCACCCGCGAGAAGGAAGAGAAGCTGAAGAAGGGCGACGAGCTGCCGCCGGGCGTGATCAAGCTGGTGAAGGCCTACATCGCCATGAAGCGCAAGCTGTCGGTGGGCGACAAGATGGCCGGCCGGCACGGCAACAAGGGCGTCATCGCCCGCATCCTGCCGGACGAGGACATGCCCTACCTGCCCGACGGGACTCCGGTCGAGATCGTGCTGAACCCGCTGGGCGTACCCTCGCGCATGAACGTCGGCCAGATCCTGGAGACCCACCTGGGCTGGGCCGCCCACGCCCTGGGCCTGCATTTCGCCTCGCCGGTGTTCGACGGCGCCACCGAGTCCGAGATCAAGAAGATGCTCAAGCAGGCGGGCCTGCCCTACCAGCGCAACGCCGGCAAGACCGAGCTGCGCGACGGGTTGACCGGGGAGAAGTTCGAGCAGTCGGTCACCGTGGGCTACATCTACATGTTCAAGCTGTCGCACCTGGTCGATGACAAGATCCACGCCCGTTCCATCGGCCCTTACTCGCTGATCACGCAGCAGCCGCTGGGCGGCAAGGCCCAGTTCGGCGGCCAGCGCTTCGGCGAGATGGAGGTGTGGGCCCTGGAGGCCTACGGCGCCGCCTACATCCTCCAGGAGCTGCTCACCGCCAAATCCGACGACGTCTACGGCCGCGCCAAGATTTACGAGGCCATCGTCAAGGGCGAGGCGGCCATTGAGCCCGGCGTGCCGGAGTCTTTCAACGTCCTGATCCGCGAGCTCCAGTCGCTGTGCCTCGACGTGGAGCTGATGAAGCGCCAGCCGCCGCAGTTGATCGAGCCGACGACGGCGATCGCTGATTGACGAGTGCGGAATGCGGAATTGCAGGCCATTCCGCGTTCCGCACTCCGCATGGGAAAAGTTTTGGGCGTAAGCCCGGGAGGATACCTTGTATAGAAGCAGCCCCTATGACCGAGCCAACCTGATCGCAGATTTCGATTCGATCCGCATCAGCCTGGCCTCTCCGGAGAAGATCCGGAGCTGGTCGCACGGCGAGGTCACCAAGCCCGAGACCATCAATTACCGCACCTTCAAGCCGGAGCGGGACGGGCTGTTCTGCGCCCGCATCTTCGGCCCGGTGACCGACTGGGAGTGCTTGTGCGGCAAGTACAAGCGCATGAAGCACCGGGGCGTGATCTGCGACAAGTGCGGCGTGGAAGTGACGCTGTCGCGGGTGCGCCGCGAGCGGCTGGGGCACATCGAGCTGGCCTCCCCCTGCTCGCACGTCTGGTTTTTCAAGGGCCTGCCCAGCCGTATCGGGCACCTGCTCGATATCAGCCTGCGCGAGCTGGAGCGCGTGCTCTACTTCGAGGCCTACGTGGTCGTGGACCCGGGCGAAGCGCCGGTCAAGGATCGCGAGATCCTGGCCGAGGATCGCTTCCGCCAGCTCCAGCAGGAGTACCCGGGCAAGTTCGTGGCCATGATGGGCGCCGAAGCTATCAAGGCACTGCTGAAGCGCGTGGACGTCGAGGCCCTGGCCGAGGAACTGCGCGACAAGATGAAGAACGAGACCAGCGCGCAGAAGCGCGTCAAGCACGCCAAGCGGCTCAAGGTGGTCGATTCCTTCCGCAAGTCCGGCAACAAGCCAGAATGGATGATCCTGGACGTGCTGCCGGTGATCCCGCCCGAGCTGCGGCCGTTGGTGCCGCTGGACGGCGGGCGCTTCGCCACCTCCGACCTGAACGACCTGTACCGGCGGGTGATCAACCGCAATAACCGGCTGAAGAAGCTCATCGAGCTGCACGCCCCCGACGTGATCGTGCGCAACGAGAAGCGCATGCTGCAGGAGGCGGTGGATGCGCTGTTCGACAACGGCCGCCGGGGCCGGGTGCTGCGCGGCGCCAACAACCGCCCCCTGAAGTCCCTGTCCGACACCCTGAAGGGCAAGCAGGGCCGCTTCCGCCAGAACCTGCTCGGCAAGCGCGTCGACTACTCGGGCCGGTCGGTGATCGTCGTGGGCCCCGAGCTGAAGCTGCACCAGTGCGGCCTGCCCAAGAAGATGGCCCTGGAGCTGTTCAAGCCCTTCATTTATCACCGCCTGGAGCAGCGGGGCCAGTGCACCACCATCAAGCAGGCCAAGGAGATGGTCGAGCAGCAGGAACCGATCGTGTGGGACATCCTGGAGGAAGTGATCCGCGATCATCCGATCCTGCTGAACCGCGCGCCCACGCTGCACCGGCTGGGCATCCAGGCCTTCGAGCCGGTGCTGGTGGAGGGCAAGGCCATCAAGATTCACCCCCTGGTCTGCACGGCCTTCAACGCCGACTTCGACGGCGACCAGATGGCGGTGCACATCCCGCTGTCGCCGGAGGCCCAGATCGAGGCCAGCGTGCTGATGCTCAGCTCGCACAACATCCTGTCGCCGGCCAACGGGCAGGCGCTGGCCGTGCCCACCCAGGACATGGTGCTGGGCATCTATTACATGACCAAGGCGCGCCACGGCACGAAGGGCGAAGGCCGCACCTTCGCCAACGTGGACGAGGTGGTGCTGGCGCTGGAGATGGGTGAGGTGGAAACGCTCAGCCCCATCCGCCTGCGCTACAGCGGGAGGGTCGCCGACCTGACCAAGGCGCGGGACAACCAGGACCTGCTGCATGCCGAGCCGGTCACCTTCCGCAACCAGTACATCGACACCACCGTCGGCCGGGTGATCCTCAACGACCACCTGCCCGAGCAGATGCCGTACGTCAACGGGCTGCTCAAGAAGAAGGGCATCGGCCAACTGGTGCAGTACTGCTACCTGCACTTCGGGCTGGAGACCACCGTCCAGATGCTGGACGAGATCAAAAACCTCGGCTTCCTATACGCCACCCGGGCCGGGATCTCGATCGGCATCGACGACATGGTGATCCCGGTCAACAAGCAGGCGCTGGTCCGCGAGGCCGAGAAGGAAGTGATCTTGGTGCAGCAGCAGTACATGGACGGCGCCATCACCAACGGCGAGCGCTACAACAAGGTGATCGGGATCTGGTCGAACAT
>Ga0315278_10006427_pt1 | contig 10684 bp, 13 predicted proteins | sample YL17G06_0_MG_FD_203880 | JGI IMG/M metagenome (GOLD analysis project Ga0315278, IMG submission 203880) | Sediment microbial communities from Yellowstone Lake, YNP, Wyoming, USA - YL17G06_0 | ecosystem: Environmental > Aquatic > Freshwater > Lake > Sediment | place: USA: Wyoming | collected... | reverse complement strand
ACAGCTGTTTGAAGCTTGACGACACCTCTTTACCTGGGCATACCGTCCGGACCATACCGTTGCAGTCGCAGCGGATCAGAGGTCCTCGGGCGACAGCCCGGACGAACTTCCGCGACAAGAGCATCGCGGTTCACCGGGAGGTGGACCGTGGCCCTCAGCCCCGATCAGCGAAGGCTTAGCTCTCGTGCGGGCGCCCAAGCGCTGCACGCGAAGTACGACAGCAAGACGATCTCGCAACCAGCTCGCGACGCGTTCTGGCGCAAGTTCGAGGATGAAGTTGACCTCGAACGAGGCTCCCGAACCGTCTCTTCTTCATCTTCGGTCCTCCCACGTTCTGCGGTTCCACGAATCCGGAACCAGATCGCCGGGGCCTGGCGGCGCTATCACGATCGGCGGCGGGATGCCCGATCCGGGCGGCGAGGGCTCTATGCCGTCCATCTGATCGGCGAAAGCGCTCAGGTCGGAATCGAATGCGTCGACTTCGTCGACTTCGTCCGAGAACTGCCGGAGAGCTGCAACCGCCTGAGCGTCCTCGATACAGCGCTGCACTTGTGGATCGACCGACGGCGGAGTGGCGGTAGGTAGCCGATGGAGGCGGAGGCGTCCCCGACGTACAGGCGGCCAAGAGGACGAGAAGCAACAACACTGCGAAATGATGGAGCCGACGCATCGACTTCCCCTGAGGTCCTGGGTTGGCCGTGGGCGTCGCGCTGACTCCGAGGACACCCTCGGAAAGGCGAGTGAGGGGATGTACCTACAGCATGATACGTAGCTCTACTTACCTAGTTCATAGTAGCTAGATTCCCCTAACCCTAAGTATTCAGTATGCAGGCTGAGCGGCGCACGATGCCCTCGTCACGACAGTCCTACGGAGGCAAGACGATGGCCGACCTCACGACACACAGGACAGGAAGCGTCCCTTCGGCTCTTCGCAGGGAGCAGGGCGCGGCGGCGGTCGAGTTCGCGCTCCTGGCCCCTGTCCTGTTCATGCTCGTATTCGCCATCATCGGGTTCGGCGTAGCCTTCATGCAGCTCCAGAGCGCACGCGGCGCCGTCCGCGAGGGTGCCCGTGCCGCTGCGGTCGTCGATGCAGACGGTGGCCGTAAGTCGAGCTCGGAGATCCAGACCATCACGGCGAACGCGTCCGCCGGCCTCATCTCCGCCGGGCAGGTCTCGGTGACGCTGTGCTCAGGCCCAGGTGCCCAAGCGACCGTGAGCTACGACACGGCCCAGGCCCAGAACGGGTCGGGGATCGACGTCGTGATCCCGTTCGTCCCGCCCATCTCCATGGACTCGACCGTCACGGCTCAGTTCATGTGCGAGGGGTGAACGGATATGAAGAGGAAGCTCAACGACGAGCGGGGCGCGGTCGCCGTCCTTGTGACCCTCATGATCGTCGTCTTGATGACCATGGTGGCCTTGTCAGTGGACGTTGGGGGGGCCATGCTCCGCCGCCGCGAGATGGTGAACGGTGCGGACGCCGCCGCCCTCGCTGCGGCCCTCACGTACGTCAAGGACGGCCGGCCGGTACTCGGTGCCGACGTCAAGGGAGTGGCCGACCAACAGTTCAGGCTGAACTCCCCCGGCTCCGTGACCAACAACCCGGGTGGCATCATCAGCACGATCACGCTCGAGCCGGGTTCGACTCCCTTCAAGGGGTCGCTCACCGTGACCTACCAGACGCTTCAGCCCATGTACTTCGCGCCGGCGTTCGGGTTCTCAAGCACCGCACAGGTGGGCACGACGGCGGCTGCCTCGTGGAGGGGCACTGGCGTGGAGGCGCCCCAAGTGGTCATCCCCGTAGGGTACGGAGCCACGTCGCACGACAAGGTCTACATCTGCAAGTACGTCGGAACCCCCGGCGTGGATGAGCGCTTGCAGACCGGGCAGAACCCGATCCTCGTGAGATACCAGGCCGCGCTGATGGGTAACGGCGGCTGGTTCCAGGACGCGCAGCGTTGGTCGTTCATCATCACCGTTCACCCCACGCCCGGCCCTGGCCCCGAGCCGGCGCCAGTCTGTCCTGAGTCTGAGCCGCACGTGTGGCTCTCCAACTGAAGCCCCGAACGGCGTTAGCTCGTTCTACCTCGGCCTCGCGACGAAGGGCGAGAATGCTGAAATCCGCCCTCGGAGGTAAGAGGGGTGATTCACCCCCGCACACACCGTCACGGGCGTGACAGCGCTGGGCTGGCGGCGTTCGGGGAGGTCACGGCATACAAGTACGACGTCCCCTGCCGTCCCCCGAGTAGGGTTCAGCTGTCGTCGAAGGGGCGTCGTGAGGCTGCACATCATCGGGCTTCCCAGCGCAGGCAACACCACGCTCGGCAGGACCTTGTCGATGCTCTGAGCGCTCCCGATCTCCTCTCGATCCCGGACGAGTCAGTTGGTCAAAGTGTCAGCGGGATCGAGGGGGCCCACGGGCCCTGCGCATGAACAGATAACTCCGGCATTGCCGCTCGCGTCGAACCTGCGGAAGTGCGCGGAATGTGGAAGTAAGCACACCGTCCGCGGGCCGCTTATCCAGAATCAGCCGTGCTACCGCTACACTAGGGGCCACTAGGCGGGGTCGATGGTAGCAGGCAAGGCCTCCCGCGCCGGAAACCCGATCCTCTTCGATCCACCAGCCGCCTCCCGCGTTTGACCTGCGTGGTTGCATCCGGATACGGTGGGCCGCAAGGACGCTTGCTGGCGGCTGGAGGGAGACGAGCCATGAACAAGGGTGGCCTGGTCGCTGAGGTGGCCAAGCGAACGGGGCTCAGCAAGGCCGACGTTGCCCGCGTGGTAGACGCCGCGATCGATTCGGTGCGCGAGTCCGTGGTGAAGGGTGAGCGGGTGACGCTCGCGGACTTCGGGACGTTCGAGCGCCGGCATCGCAACGAGCGGATCGCGCGCAACCCTCGGAAGCCGACGATCCCCATCGTGGTTCCGGCTCGCGATCTGCCGGCGTTCACGCCCGGCAAGGAATTCCGCGAACAGGTGCTCGGGGTGCGCAAGAAGTAGCGGTTCCGGCGGTCGCCGGGCCGCCAGCTAGTCGAACGTCACCAGGCGGAGATCGCGCGAAACGAGACCGCCGTCGGCCTCCACCAGGTCGAACTTCACGCGCTGGCCCAGCCTGAGCGTGCGGATCGCCGCATCGCCGATGGAGTCTGCGTCGATCGACACCTCGCGGCCGTCCTCCAACAACAGGCTGCCCGCCTTGGTCTCGTCCTCGTAGTCCTTGATCGTTCCCTGGGCCACAGTTGCTCCTCTACGTGCGGGTCGGCAGGCGCGAGACGACGTCCATGTCGCGCACCACCTCCTGGGTCCTGCCGTTCTTGCGAGCGTCGAGCACCGTGAGGATATCGTTCGGGACGTCCAGGTCGAACGCGAGCTCGGGGATCTGGACCACTGAGGCGGGGACGTCGGCCTCGGCGGCGGCAGCGAGGTGCCGGCGATACGAATCGGGACCGAACCGTGCGTCGATCACCGCGAGAGGCCGTCGCACCAGCAGGTTGGTGCCGCCCTCGTCGAGCGAGGGAGCCAGCACGACCGGACCGAGCGTGTGCAGCGCGCGCGTCAGCGCCTCGGAGGTCACGAGCGGTGTGTCGGCGAGCAGGACGGCGAGTTGCTCCACGGAGCGGCCCCGGGCCTCCTCCTCCACCTGACGCACGGCGTTCGTGAGCGGCGGCTCGTCCTCTTGGATCGCGTGCGCGCTCCTGGCCAGGGCGATCTCCAGCACGGCCTCATCGGGCGAGATCACCCACGTGTCCCATCCAGGGAGCTCCATCGTCGCGTCCAGCACGTCCTCGAGCATCGCGAGCGTGAGCGCCCCCCGCTCCAGGGGGGTCAAGACGGGGCCGAGCCGGGACTTGGCCTCGGCGAGGGACTTCACGGGGAGGGCGATCACACGCATGGTGGCTCGCAAGGGTAGCCGAGCGACGCGGTACCCTCACGGCCTGCCCGCGCGCTGGGCGCGTTCCCTGGGAGGAGGATCGTGGCGGAGCCCTGGTATCAGGTCGCGAAGACGGTGGCGCTGCCGCCGCTGCGAGCATGGTTCCGGCTGCGCTACGAGGACCTCGACGCCATCCCCGCAGACGGTCCGGCGATCGTTGCTTGTAACCACCTCTCCTACCTCGACCCGCTCACCAATGCCGACGCCGTGGTCCGGGCGGGGCGCCGGCCGCGGTTCCTAGCGAAGGACGATCTGTTCGAGATCCCCCTGGTTGGTGCCGCGTTCCGCGGCGCCAACCAGATCCCGGTGCACCGGGGCACGGGCGGCGAAGCACCCCTGCGGCGGGCGCTCAAGGCCCTCACCGAGGGGGAGTGCGTGGTGATCTACCCCGAGGGCACGGTGACCAAGCGTCCCGATCACCTGCCGATGGAGGCCAAGACGGGTGCGGTCCGGCTGTCGTTGGCCTCCGGCGTTCCCATCACGCCGCTCGCGAGCTGGGGGTCCCAGGCGGTCTGGCAGAAGTCCGGACCCGGGAGCCTGAAGTTCGGCCGGCCCGTGTGGTCGAAGGCCGGGCCGGCGTTCGACGTCACGTCGAGGGCCGATGAACTGGAGGATCACGAGGCCGTGCGGGCCATGACCGACGAGCTGATGGCCGCGATCACGTCCCTGGTGATGGACCTGCGCGCGCGCTACCCCGAGCCGTGGTCCGCCGAAGGGTAGGCTGGCGCGTATGGCCGAAGGACGGGGATTCTCCACGAGGGCCGTGCACGGCGGGGTGGCGCCTCCCATCGACCAGCAGGTTCCCAGCGTCCCGATCTACCAGACCTCCACCTATCGCTTCGACAGCTCGGAAGACTACGCCGAGACGATCGCGTTCCGCAGGCCGGGCTACACCTACACGCGCGGCTACGGGAACCCCACCGTGCAGGCGTTCGAGGCGCAGATGGCCGATCTCGAGGGGACGCAGGACGCGTTCGGGTTCGCCTCGGGGATGGCGGGTGTGCACACCTTGTTCACCGGGCTGGCCGCCGCGGGCGACCGGGTCGTGTGCTCGAGCGCCCTTTACGGGGGCACCCATTCCATCGCCACGAAGGTGATGCCGCGCTTCGGCGTGGCCGTGGACTTCGTCGACATCCACGATCTCGACGCAGTGCGTGCCGCGTTGCCCGGCGCCGCGTTCTTCTACGCGGAGACCATCGCCAATCCCAACGTTCGCGTGGCGGACCTGGCCGCGCTCGGTCCCCTCTGTCGCGCGGCCGGCGTGCCGGCGGTGGTCGACAACACGTTCGCCTCCCCGTTCCTGTGCAACCCCGCGGGGATGGGGTTCGACCACGTGCTGCATTCGGTCACGAAGTACGTGGGGGGCCACCACGACCTGATCGGAGGCGTGGTGTGCACGTCGCCGGAGGGACGCTCCATGCTTCGGGACACGGCGCTCGACACGGGCGGCACGATGGCTCCGTTCGAGGCCTGGCTCAGCCTGCGCGGCCTGATGACGCTGGCGCTGCGGATGCAACGCCACGGCGCGAACGCGCTGGCGCTGGCCGCGTTCCTGGAGGCGCACCCGAAGGTCGAACGGGTCTGGTACCCCGGACTGGACTCGCACCCCGATCACCAGGTCGCGGCCGCGATGTTCGGCGATCGGGGGTTCGGGGGGATGCTCGCGGTGGAGGTGGCCGGTGGCGTCGAGGGCGGTCAGCGGTTCTGCGACGGGCTCGAGCTGGCGTGGGTGGCCACGAGTCTGGGCGGCACGCACACGCTGGTGGGGCACGCCGCGTCCACCACGCATCGGCAGATGGATCCGGCCGCCCGGCGCGCGGCGGGCATCGCGGACGGGCTCGTGCGTGTGTCGGCGGGGATCGAGGACGCCGAGGACCTGATCGAGGATGTCGCCCACGCGCTGGAGCGCGTGTGAGCGCCCGCAAGCGGCGGGTGGCCGTGCTGTTCGGCGGCCGCTCCGCCGAGCACGAGATCTCGTGTCTTTCGGCGCGGTCGGTGATCGACGCGCTCGATCCGGAGGCCAACGAGGTCGTGCCGATCGGCATCACCAAGGAAGGTCGCTGGCATCGCCTGAGTGGCCCGCCCGCGCTGCCGGCTGAGACGGGGAGGCTCCCGGAAGTCACCCCAGGAACCGGGCGCGCGGTGGAGCTCGCCACCGAGGGGGCCTCCAGCGAGCTCGTGGCCGCCGACGGCAGCCGCGAGCCGATCGACGTGGTGTTCCCGGTCCTGCACGGGCCCATGGGCGAGGACGGGGCCGTGCAGGGCATGTTCGAGCTCGCGGGCGTGCCGTACGTGGGCGCGGGGGTCCTCGGATCCGCGGTGGGCATGGACAAGGCGATCCAGAAGGTGCTGTTCACGGCGGCCGGGCTTCCCGTGCTCCCCTGGGACGTGGTGCGCGAGCCGGACGTCTCGGAGGACCCCGAGGGCGTGGGTGCGCGCGCGGCGGCGCTGGGGTACCCGGTGTTCGTGAAGCCCGCCACGCTCGGATCGTCGGTGGGCATCTCCAAGGTGGCTGTAGCGGAGGAGCTCGATAACGCGCTGGCTGAAGCGTTCCGATTCGCGCGCAAGGCGGTGTTGGAGCGCGGGTTGGAAGGGGCGCGCGAGATCGAATGCGCGGTGCTCGGCAACGAAGACCCGGTGGCCTCGGTGTGCGGCGAGATCGTGCCAAGGGGTCACGCCTTCTACGACTACGCAGCTAAGTACCTCGACGACGAGGGCGCCGATCTCGCGATCCCCGCCGAGCTGCCCGGCGGGCTGGCGGAGCGGATCCAGCGGATGGCGGTCACGGCGTTCACTGCCGTGGAGTGCTGGGGGATGGCGCGTGTGGACTTCTTCTTGGGGCGCGACGGTGCCCTGTGGCTCAACGAGATCAACACGATCCCCGGGTTCACGTCGATCTCGATGTACCCGAAGCTGTGGGAAGCGAGCGGCCTACCCTACCCCGAGCTGATCGAGCGCCTGCTGGTACTGGCCGTGGAACGGCACGCGGCGGAGCGAACCAAGGAAATCCGGGTCCGCGAGCTGGAGGCTTGAGGAGCCCTGCGGGCTATAGGTGCACGACCGGGCAGGTCAGCGTGCGCGTGATGCCCTCGACGGCCTGGATGCGCGCCACGACGAGCTTGCCCAGCTCGTCCACCGTCTTCGCCTCCGCACGGACGATCACGTCGTAGGGCCCCGTGACGTCCTCGGCCTCGGCGACCCCGTCGATCGCTCGGACGGCATCGGCCACCGCTGCCGCCTTGCCCACCTCGGTCTGGATCAGGATGTACGCGTGAACCACTTGGACCTCCCGCTCGAGTGAGGGCGCCATGCTAGCCGCGTCGGGCTCGGCCGAGCAAACCGGCGCGGCGGTGGCACGATAGGGACATGTTCCGCGATCGAGAGCAAGCGGGCGAGCGGCTCGCCGAGGCGCTGGGGGAGCTCCGTGGGGATCGCGTCACCGTGCTCGCGATCCCGCGGGGCGGCGTGGTCGTGGCGGCGCCGGTCGCGAAAGCCATCGCGGCCGTCCTTGACGTGGTGGTCACGAGGAAGCTCGGCGCCCCCGGCAACCCGGAGCTCGCGATCGGGGCGGTGGCGGCCGGGGTGCGCGTGATCGACGACGCCGCGATGGGCGTGCTGGGCGTAACCCCCGACTACCTCGAGGCCGAGACCGAACGGCAGGAGCTCGAGGTGGTGCGGCGCGAGGCAGTGTACCGGTCGGGTGCGCCGGCACCGGAACTGAAGGGGCGCACCGTCGTGGTTGTGGACGACGGCGTGGCGACCGGGGCCACCGCGGTGGCGGCCCTCCGCCGGGCACGGGCGGCCGGATCGTCGCGGACCTGGTTCGCCGCGCCCGTGGGTCCGGCCGGGGTCTTCGAGCTCCTGGCCCCCGAGTGCGACCGCTGCGTGGTCCTGGAGACCCCGGCCCACCTGCGATCGGTGGGGCAGTGGTACGGCCACTTCGACCAGGTTTCGGACGCGGAGGTCATGGCGGCGCTGGGGCCGGCGCGGGAGGGCGGATGAGGATCGCGGAGCTGGCGGTCGCGGCGGGTTTCCTAGCGATGGGGATCCGGTCGTTCGTGTACTGGATCCGGCGGCCCTTCGAGAGCACCGACCCACGTGATCATCTGTTGTTCGCCGCGTTCGTGGTGGGACGGGTGGGAACCTGGCTCGCGATCGGCGGCATGCTGTTGCTCTCGGCCACGCTCAAGGATCCGAACGGGACCGGCGCGTACCTTCAGGGCCGCGCCTTCACGGACTATTTCTACGCCCGCTATTGGTGGTACCCGGTCGTCATCGCGGTGTTCGCGGCGATGCAGGTGGTTGCCGGGTGGTTCCTCGGCCACCGCAGCGAGGGCGAGCGCCCGCCCCGGGCGATGTGACGAACCTGCGCCAACCGGCGAGCGGCTCTCCACCGTTCGCCCCCCGAGGTGGTACAACCGAACCATGGCACAGCGGACCCGAACCCGGCTGATCGGCCTGGGCGCCGCCCTCGCGGTGGTGCTCAGCGTCGTGGGGGTCACGGTGGTGCGGGCCGACCCCAACCCGAACCTCGCGCCCGTGACCGCGGCCGAGCTCCTGGCCTCCACGGTGCGGGCATCCGCACAACCGGTGTCGATCTCGGGGGAGGTCACCACCCGGGTGGACCTCGGACTGCCCCAACTGCCGGCGAGCCTGGGCGGCAGTGATGGGTCGGTGAGCGCCTTGCTGGGGTCCCAGCGTTACAAAGTCTGGCGCTCACCCGAAGGACTCCGCGTCGCCAACATCCTGGAGCTCGGCGAGCAGACCCTCATCGCGAACCGCACCGAGGCCTGGTGGTGGCAGTCCGACGGGATGCAGGCCGAGCACCTCGTATACGCGGACCTGGGCGGGCTCGGCTCCGCATCGGACGGCGAGCACGGCGCCTGGTTCGGACCCGGCCAAGACCCCTCGTCCGCGCAGCGACGGTTCGACCCCTCCGCGATGGCGCCCCTGGCGCTCGCCGCGCTGGCGCCGTACGCGGACGTGACCGTCGACGGGACCGCGCGCGTCGCGGGTCGGGCCGCGTACGAACTGGTGCTCACGCCGACGTCCTCCGAGACGCTGATCGGCACCCTCGCGGTGGCGGTGGACGCCGAGACGCGCTTACCGCTGCGCCTGCAGGTCACCGCCAAGGGCGCCGCAGAGCCGTCGATCGAGCTGGGCTTCACCTCGGTATCGTTCGACGCGATCGATCCATCGGTGTTCGCGTTCACCCCCCCAACGGGAGCTAGGATCTCATCGCCCGAGCCTCCCAAGGGTCACGATGCGGACCACGCGATGGGCGCGATGCCCTCGCCGACCGTTCGCACCTTCGGGTCCGGTTTCGGCGCTCGCGTCGCGGTGCGCCTGGACGGCCCGCTCCCCGCGGAGGCCGCGGCCGTGCTGCCGTACGCCGGGCCGCTCGCTTCCGTCCTGCCGGTGGACGCCGGCGGGCGCACCTGGCTCCTGTTCGGGTTCGTGAGCCTCGACACGCTGCGTGGGGACGCCGACCGGCTCGCGTGAGCACCGCGATCGCCGCACGCAGCCTCACCAAACGCTACGGCGAGGTCGCGGCGGTCGACGCCCTGGACCTGAGCGTCGAGCGCGGCCAGCTCTACGGGTTCCTTGGTCCGAACGGGGCCGGCAAGACCACCACGATCCGCATGGCGCTCGGGTTGATCCTGCCCTCCTCTGGCGAGGTGGATCTGCTGGGCGAGCCCGTGCGCGCCGACCATGCGCCGCTCGATCGCGTGGGCGCGCTCGTGGAGGAGCCCGCGTTCTGGAAGTACCTGAGCGGGCGCAAGAACCTCGAATACTTCGCGCGCGCTGGTGCCGGCTCGGACCGCCCGGGGACCCGGGCACGCCTGGGCCGGATCGACGAGGTCTTGGACACGGTGGGCCTCACGGCCGCGGCGAACAAGCGCGTGAAGGCGTACAGCCAGGGGATGCGCCAGCGGCTGGGGCTGGGGCTCGCGCTGCTGGGCGAGCCCGAACTCCTGGTCCTGGACGAGCCCACCAACGGACTGGACCCGAGCGGGATGCGTGAGATGCGTCTCCTGCTACGTCGACTCGCGGACGGCGGCACCACGATCTTCGTCTCGAGCCACCTGCTGTCGGAGGTGGAGGCGATGTGCGACCGCGTCGGGGTCATGGCGCAGGGCCGGCTCGTTGCGCAGGGACCGCCCTCGAGCCTGCGCGGCGCTACGGACCGGGTGCGCGTGGAGGTCGACGACGCCGAGGCCGCGCGCAACGCGGCCGCGCGGATGTCGGGCGTGACCGTGGCCGAGGGACCGGAGCGGGGGGCGGGGGCGCTGCGCGTCACGTTCGCGGACGGCGTGGGTCCCGCGGATCTCAACGCCGCCCTCGTGGCCGCCGGCGTTCGCGTCCACGTCCTCGCCCCCGAGCGCGACACGCTCGAGGACGTGTTCCTGCACCTCGTGGAGGGCGCCGATGTACCGCGTTGAGCTCGCCAAGGCCTTCCACCGGTGGCGGACCTGGCTGCTCGCCGCGGCCATCGCGGGGATCCCCGCCGTGATCGTGCTCGCGATCAAGCTGTCGCCGCCGGAGCCGCAAGGCGCGCAGGACGCGCCTCCGTTCCTCTTCCAGATCGCCACGAGTGGGCTGTACGCGGCGCTCACCGGGCTCGCGGTGGTGCAGCCCTTCTTCCTCCCGCTGGCCACCGGCCTGTTCGCGGGGGACGCGGTGGCGGGGGAGGCGCAGGCAGGCACGCTGCGCTACCTCCTGCTTCGTCCGGTCCGGCGCACCCGCCTGGTG
>Ga0315278_10006426_pt1 | contig 10684 bp, 10 predicted proteins | sample YL17G06_0_MG_FD_203880 | JGI IMG/M metagenome (GOLD analysis project Ga0315278, IMG submission 203880) | Sediment microbial communities from Yellowstone Lake, YNP, Wyoming, USA - YL17G06_0 | ecosystem: Environmental > Aquatic > Freshwater > Lake > Sediment | place: USA: Wyoming | collected... | reverse complement strand
GGAACTACCGCACGCCCGACGACCACCGCAAGTTCACCGAGCTCTACAACGTCCAGCGCCTCCAGTCGAACACGATCGGCGCGTCGAGCAAGGTCGTCATCTCGACCATTCAGCGCCTCTACTCGATGCTCCAGGGAGAGGCCGAGCTCGATCCCGCGCTTGAGGAAGAGTCGCTCTACGAGAAGGATGGCGCGCTGTCGAAAGAAGCGCTGCCCGTCGTCTACAACCCGGCCATCCCGCCCGAGCACTTCGACGTCATCTTCGTCGATGAGTGCCACCGCTCGATCTACTCCCTGTGGCGCCAGGTGCTCGACTACTTCGACGCCTACCTTGTCGGCCTCACCGCCACGCCCGCCGCGCACACCTACGGCTTCTTCCAGCGGAACCTCGTGATGGAGTACAGCCACGAGGAGGCCGTCGCCGACAACGTCAACGTCGACTTCGAGGTCTACAACATCCGCACGCGGATCACGAAAGAAGGCGCGACGATCCGGCCCGGAGACTACCAGCTCGGGATCCGCGACCGGCAGACCCGCCGTGTGCGCTGGGAGCGGCCCGACGAGCTTCTGACCTACGGCGCCAACGACCTCGATCGAGCCGTCGTCGCCGAGGACCAGATCCGGACGATCATCAAGACCTTCCGCGACAAGCTGCCTACAGAGATCTTCCCCGGCCGTCGCGACGTGCCGAAGACGCTCATCTTCGCCAAGGACGACTCGCACGCCGAGGACATCGTCAAGATCGTGCGCGAGGAGTTCGGTAAGGGGAACGCCTTCTGCCAGAAGATCACGTACAAGTCGACGGACAAGAAGCCGTCCGACCTCATCCAGGAGTTCCGCGTCAGCTACAACCCGCGCATCGCCGTAACCGTCGACATGATCGCGACCGGCACCGACATCAAGTCGATTGAGATCGTCATGTTCATGCGCAGCGTCCAGAGCCGCGTCCACTTCGAGCAGATGAAGGGCCGCGGCGTGCGCGTCGTCGACAAGACAACGCTCCAGGGCGTCACGCCTGAGGCCGAGGCGAAGACGCACTTCGTCATCGTCGACTGCGTCGGCGTCACCGAAGGCTCCCTGTCCGACACCCAGCCGCTCGAACGCAAGAAGACGATCTCGTTCGACGCATTGCTCGAACACGTCGCGCTCGGTGGGACAGATCCTGACTACCTCTCGTCGCTCGCCGCCCGCCTCGCGCGCCTCGATCGCCAGTGCGGCGACGAAGATAAGAAGCGCATCACCGACGCCTCCGGCGGCACGCGATTGGCCGACATCGTCCACGGCATCGTCCGCGCCCTCGATCCCGACGAACAGATGGCCGTGGCGCGCACCGCGCAGAGCTTGCCCGAGGACATCGAGCCGGAGCCTGCGGACGTGGACGCCGCGGCGAAGGCGTTGCTCAAGGAGGCCGCTGCGCCGCTCGCGACGAAGCCCGCGCTGCGGCAACTCCTGATCGCAACGAAGCGCTCGTTCGAGCAGATCATCGACGACGTCAGCCTCGACGAGCTTCTCGAGGCCGGCAGTTCCGAAGAAGCGCGCGACAAGGCGCGCGCGCTAGTTCACTCCTTCGAGCAGTTCCTCGCGGACAAGAAAGATGAGATCGAGGCGCTCGAGTTCTTCTACTCGCAGCCCTACCGGAAGCGGATCTCGTTCGCCGACATCAAGGCGCTGCACGCGGCGATCAAGGCGCCGCCGCGGCTTCTGACGCCGGAGCGTCTGTGGGCGGCGTACAAGCTGCTCGAACAGAACAAGGTGCGGGGCGCGAGCGGCCAACGGAAGCTGGCCGATATCGTCTCGCTCGTGCGCTTCGCGCTGCACCAGGAAGGCGAACTCGCACCGTACGCGGAGGGCGTGCAGCTCCGCTTTGAGCATTGGATCGCGACGCAGGAGTTGGGCGGTCGCTCGTTCACTGTCGAGCAGCGCCGATGGCTGGAGATGATTCGCGATCACATTGCGCAGAGTCTCGAGATCACGCCGGACGACTTCGGATACGCTCCGTTTGTCGAGGAGGGTGGCCTGGGTAAGGCGCGTCAGGTTCTGGGTGCGGATCTCACGAAGCTAATGGATGAACTGAACGGGGCGCTCGTCTCATGAGGCACACAGTGCCCTTGCCGGAAACCTGGACTGAGGCAAGCCTGCGCGACATCGCATGGAACCTGCGGCCCCGGAGTAACCCGAGTGAGCATCCCGGGCTCCGATTCGTCGGAATGGACAATGTCGAGGCCCAGACAACGCGTCTGCTTGGCACGGTGCCCGCATCCATCATGAAGAGCACCGCGACGCACTTCCAGCCAGGTGATGTACTCTACGGGCGGCTCCGACCCTACCTGAACAAAGTCTTCACAGCGCAATTCGAGGGTCTCGCATCCGCGGAGTTCATCCCGCTCACAACCCCTGCAGGAGTCCATCCCGAGTTTGTGAAGTACCGCCTCAATTCGGCCGAGTTCGTAGCATTCACGTCGCGCCTTGACACAGGTGATAGGCCACGTGTGGACTACGAGCAGATCGCCGATTTCCGAGTCTCTCTGCCCCCAAGCGGAGAGCAGCACCGCATCGTCGAGGCGATCGAGTCGTACTTGACGCGGCTGGACAACGCGGGGGCGCTCCTGGAGCGGGTGGAAGAGAACCTCAAGCGCTATCGCGCCTCGGTTCTCAAGGCCGCCGTCGAGGGCCGTCTCGTACCGACCGAGGCCGAGCTGGCGCGTCGCGAGGGCCGGACGTCTGAGCCCGCGGGCGACCTACTGAAGCGCATCCTCGCCGAACGCAAGGCGCGCTGGATCGAAGACGCCGCCGAGAAGGCTCGCGCCAAGGCCGAGGAGAAGGCGCGCAAGACCGGCAAGCCCTGGACCGCGAAGGACAACGCCGCGGCCCTCGACAAGGAACGCGCCAAGGCCGCCAAGCAGCACAAGGAGCCCGCCGCGCCTGACACAAACGGCCTACGTGAACTCCCCGAAGGCTGGTGCTGGGCTGGGCCCGAACAGGTGTCGAGCGGCGAGCAGTATGCGATCGGGATTGGCCCGTTCGGGAGCAACCTCCTGGTCACCGACTACACGGACTCCGGCGTGCCCCTCGTCTTCGTCCGCAACATACGGGCCGAGTTGTTCGGGACTGAAGAAGACCACTACATCTCCGCTGAGAAGGCTGCCGAGCTTCGTCCTCATTGGGTGGAGCCTGGTGACGTCTTGATCACCAAAATGGGGGAGCCGCCGGGCGACGCGTGCCTCTATCCGCCCTCACGCCGGACTGCGGTCATCACTGCAGACTGCATAAGGCTGCGCCTGCATCCGGCCGCCGGTTCGCCGAAGTACATTGTCTACGCAGTTCGTTCGTACGGCGTCCGCACACAGATCGCCGCGATGACGAAAGGCGTGGCTCAGAAGAAGGTGAGTCTGGCGCGTTTCAAGGGCTTGGCGATCCCGTTCCCGCCAGTTTCCGAGCAGCTGCGCCTTGTCTCCGAGCTTGATCGCGTGAACGCGGTCTGCGAGGCAGTGGGGCGCGAGGTCCGCGTCAACATCGTGCGCGGTCAGCGTCTACGTCAATCCATCCTCAAGTGGGCGTTCGAGGGCAAGCTCGTCGAGCAAGATCCGAACGACGAGCCCGCTTCGGCTCTCCTCGAACGGATCAGAGCGGAGCGAGCGGCTACGGGCGCGGGCGAGTCTCGCGCGAGGAAGCGAAGGGGTGCGGAGTGAACGGAGACACGAACGGGCTCGTCGCGAAGCTGTGGAGCTACTGCAACGTCTTGCGCGACGACGGTCTGAGCTACCAGGACTACCTGGAGCAGCTCACGTTCCTCCTCTTCCTCAAGATGGCCGACGAGCGCGAGGCGCAGGGGAAGCCGAACCCGGTGCCGGAGGGCTATCGCTGGCGAGACCTCGCGGCTCCGCATATGGAGGGCTCGCGGCTCGAAGACCACTACCGCAAGACGCTCGAGGACCTCGGGAAGATGGGCGGCATGCTCGGCCTTGTCTTCCGCAAGGCGCAGAACAAGATTCAGGACCCGGCCAAGCTGCGGCAGCTCATCGTCGAGCTGATCGGCAAGGAGAGCTGGCTTGACCTGACGGTCGACCTCAAGGGCGATGCGTACGAGGGCCTGCTCGAGCGGAACGCAGAGGACACAAAGTCCGGCGCCGGCCAGTACTTCACTCCGCGCCCGCTCATCGACGGGATCATCGACTGCATCCAGCCGCGGATCACCGAGACGGTGTGCGACCCCGCCTGTGGCACGGGCGGCTTCCTCCTCTCGGCGTATCAGTACATGGCGCGGCAGAGCCGGGATCTTGACCTCGATCAGAAGAAGCACCTGAAGTACAACGCCGTCCGCGGCGTCGAGCTCGTTGATGCCGTCTCGCGTCTATGCGCGATGAACCTTCTCCTGCACGGCATCGGGCCGGACGGCGACGAGGCTGAGCCGCCGATTCGCACCGATGACAGCCTGCGCAACGAGCCGAGCGTGCACTACCCCGTCGTCGTCACCAATCCGCCATTCGGCAAGAAGTCGAGCATCACCGTCGTGAACGAAGAGGGCGAGGCCGACAAGCACACGATCAGCTACAGCCGCCCCGACTTCTGGACCACGACGACGAACAAGCAGCTCAACTTCGTGCAGCACATCAAGAGCCTGCTCGAGCAGAACGGCCGCGCCGCCGTCGTCGTCCCCGACAACGTCTTGTTCGAGGGCGGCGCCGGCGAGACCGTGCGCCGCAAGCTCATGCACGAGTGCGACCTGCACACCGTCCTGCGCCTGCCAACCGGCATCTTCTACGCCCAAGGCGTCAAGGCGAACGTCATCTTCTTCGACCGCAAGCCCGCGAGCGAGACCCCGTGGACGAAGACCGTGTGGTTCTACGACCTGCGCACCAACAAGCACTTCACCCTTAAGCAGAACCGCCTGGAGCGCAGCGCCCTTGACGAGTTCGTCGCCTGCTACAAGCCTGGCGAGTGGCACAACCGCGCTGCGACTTGGACGCCCGAGACCACCGACGGGCGTTGGCGGCCGTACACCTACGACGAGATCATCCAGCGCGACAAGGCCAGCCTCGACATCTTCTGGCTGCGCGACGAGAGCCTCGAAGACTCCGCCAACTTGCCAGATCCCGACGTTCTCGCCGCCGAGATCATCGAAGACCTCCAAGCCGCGCTCGAAGAGCTGCAAGCCATATCCGACGACCTGGCCCAGACGCCGGGCGCGAGAGAAGGAGAACGCGATGCGTAGCCCGAGTCCCACTGTCCAAGTCGCAACCAAGGTTGTGTATGCAGCGTTCGAGCTCCTGCGCGAGAACGGCGGGCAGATGAAGGTGCGTGACATCCTGGCAGGGGTGGCGAAACGTGTGCCGCTCGACGACTGGGCGAAGGAACGGTACGAGTCGGGGTACGTCCGTTGGCAGACGTTTCTCCAGTTCTACTCGGGCGACTGCGTCAAAGCCGGGTTCCTGCGCAAGAAGTCGGGCACATGGTTTCTGACCGAGGAAGGCGAGAAGGCGATGGCACTTGGCGCGGAGAAGTTCCTCCAGGCATCTGTCGACGCCTATCGAAAATGGGACGCCGAGAGGAAGAGTCGGGAACCGGAACCCGTCGAAGATCCTGTCGTCGAACCGGGGCCGAACCCGCTTCCGGCAACCATGGATCAGATCCAGGAGCTGGCCAACGAGTCGCTCGAGCGGCACATCGCTGGGAAGAACGCCTACGAGTTCCAGGACTTGGCCGCAGCGTTGCTGCGAGGCATGGCCTACTTCACGCCCTTCGTCGCGCCGCACGGCAAGGACGGCGGCGTGGACGTCGTCGCATACCGTGACCCGCTCGGGACGATGGCGCCGCGGATCAAGGTGCAGGTCAAGCATCGGCAGAACGCGGCTAGTGTGGACGAGATCCGCCAACTCATGGGACTACTTCAGCGAGACGGCGACGTCGGGATCTTCATCTCCACTGGTGGGTTCACCAGCGACGCGCGAAGCCTTGCTCAAGGAAGCCATGTTCACGTCGAGCTCATCGACCTCACGCGCTTCATCGAGTTGTGGCAGGGCAACTACGCCAAGCTAAGCGACGAGGACAAGGTGCTCATGCCGCTCGTGCCCGTGTACTTCCTCGCGGAGACGGACTAGGAGCAAGCGGTCACTTGCCAGTTGTGGAGGTGCGAGAGCGGCGATGCTCTACGATGGCGTTCGGTTCAGGTTGGCCATAGCGTGCGAGCTGCCAACACGGCCGCCCACAAGAGGAGAGGGCGCGCCGAAATGCTCACCAGAGGCCCGGCCCTTTCTTCAAGAGAGTGGGTCTCGGATGCGAGTGCAACGCTGTCAACACGAGTACGTCAGGAACACCCATGACCTGCGCGACAGACCGTTGCGGGACCAGGCATCGTCGGCCTGCACCTGCGCTCCCCAGGCCGGCAGGTGAGCGCCAGTGAGGCGAACGCCTACAGAAGGTCGCCGATGGTTCGCAGGCCAGAGGCATTGGCTGCAATGCTCAGGAAGGGTGCTGTCTAAAGAGGATCTAGTTGACACGGGGCAGCCGTATGCTAGAATGCTGGTTGGTGGGTGGGGAATTCGGTGCCGGGAACCCGAGGGTTCCCTTTGTTGGTGATTGCGATGTATGATGGAGACGCGGATCGGTTGTCGATGTTACTCGCGGTGGTCCGCTGTGTCGCAAGGTTAGAGAAGGAGGCGTCGGAATGTCGATGCTAGTCTGCGTCGTGCTGCTTCCGATAGCGGCGGGCACGGTGATCGGGCTGATCCTTGCGCATCGATCGCACGGGGATGACGTCGCGTTTGATAGAACGGTAGGTGACCAGTTGGATGAGCTTCCCGATCTCATCGCCGCCGCTCGGAAGAGCGTCATGGTGACCACCGACTTCGAGCCTCGATTCTTCAATGTGGAGGAGACTCAGAGTGCTTTCAGAAAGGCACTCAAGAATGGCGTGCGCATCCGCATCCTCACTGACGGGAAGGTACCGGAGTGGTACGCTGGCCAGAAGCAGCTCGAGATCAAGACCGTCGGTCATGTCGGTGCCCATGTGGCGGTCATCGACAGTCGACATGTTCGTCTTGAGAAGACCCATGATCACTGCCGATTCGGGCACACGAAGGGCGACGTTGGCCTTGTATTCCAGGGTTTCCCGAAGCTCGCGACGAAGCACGCGGAGGCATTCGAGACTGCATGGACAGCCAAGCGGTAGTACGTTTCTGCCCGTCGCTGCTGGTGTTCTGTTCGATTGCCTTTGCGCTCATGACGGCTCTGCCGCGTGTGAGGACGCACTTGAAGAGCCAATTCGACATCGCCCTATCGGAAGACGACCGGGACATATCGTACCGCGATTTTTTCTACTACTCGTTCTATCTTGAGGCCACCAAGGCCTTCGATAGGCTTGCGTTTGCGTACCTTTTCGGAGCGCTTGTCGTCCTCCTGCACCCCGTCGCCCCCGCTGTCGCATTGGCGGGGTACTCGTTCGTGCTATGTGCCACCATGGCCATCGTCGTCTGGCTCGCAGTCGTGGGGATCAAGACGCATCGGGCTGCCGTCGCGAATGCGCGTATCCGCGTGAACAACTCGCCCGTGGCAGCCCCCGGACAGCCGTAGCCGGCGTGCACGGCGTCGGGGCGCCGGGGTTTGGTCCTGCAATCCAGCACTGGACTCCAGCGCTTCCCACCCTGCGTCTGGCGGTCCGCGCCCCAAAGCCTACGCGACCGTCAGGGTCTTGATGCATTCGATGTCATCGCGGATCGCTTGTGCGGCATCCCACAGATCGACCGCGCGCTGGGTCCCTGCCGGAGGCACGCCTGGAACCGCAGCAAATGACAAGAGGCGGCCTCGTTGCCACCTCCCGTCACAAACCCATTTGTAAGGAGTCGTACTTAACAGCGGTTCTCGTACCCCTCAGGAATCACCCCCCCACAGACCTCTGCGGATTGCCCCCACCCTAGTGGTGAAGGAGCCCAATGAAGCGGCTCCAGACTGCCTGCACCATAGGCACCGGTAGGCCCACCAACCAGAGAAGGAACCGAATTGCGGACTGAGCGGCATCGGAAAGAGAAAAGACGCGCTCGATGCGCGTCTCTCCAACAATGTCGCGTTCCTCAACTCGTAGGCGCAGATCATAGAGGTTTCCGATTCGCACCGTCTTCTCGGTTGCCCGATATCCAACCTTGGTGAGCTGAGTATTCTTGTTACTCACACCCCGCTCACCTCCTTCTCCCCCGCTGACTAGGACGCCTTCTTGACTCCGGATCCCAGCAACCGGGAGATCTCTTCTTCGACCTCTCGCGACTCTTCCTCGGTGCAGAGGGCACTGGCGGGCTCAAGTATAAGCTCATACCCCCGCCCAAGATAGTCGACAAGAAGGTCATAGGTACCAAGGGCACGAAGGAGCAGCTCGCTTGTGGTCTTTGCCCTAGTTCGCATCCGCAGCTGCTCCAGCCTGTCAGCGTCAACTGTCGTGAGCCGGAACGTCATCGTTCGAGTCTTGGTTGGACGGCCTACCGTGAACGCCTCCCGCACTCCACGCCGCGTATTGGTCGCGACCTCCTTGGCCACCCCTCCGCCCCCAGCTCGCACGTGCATCACCCTTCTTCCTCCTTGGGCACTCCTAGAGAACAGAGCGCTCCGATGTCGGACGGATTGTAATACGTTGTGTCGTGCGTGTCAACCATGGTGCACGCCAGCCGCGGCAGCCGTTCACTGAGGCCGTGGTCAAGACGACGAAGGGCCTCCGGCCCATCAGGGACGTGGAGCTCAGGGCGCGAGGGTCTGGTCTTGCAATCCAGCACCAGCTTCTAGCGGATTGCGGTAGTCACGATGGGGTGGCTCCGTTGGCTAGCGCTTCCTCCGCGAGGGCGTCTTCGTGGTGCTCTCGTCGGGCGGCGCAGAACCCTCAAGCAGCCACCGCCAGAGAGGTACGAAGCGGATGGTTCCATCCATCCCAAACCACGAAGCGCGTTCCTCGCCTTCCTCGGAGTCGGTCAGGACGAGCAGACTGTCGCAGCCGAGTTCGTGCGATGCTTTGAGTAGGGCGCGAACCTCGCGTGCCTTCGTCCTCGGGCTCTCGAGGCTGTAGCACACCTGGATCAGCTGCGTGACGCGGACGCCCTGCTTGACGGCGAAGTCGACTTCGTCGCCTTGCGCGCCCTTCCAGCTGGGCGCGAGGGTCTGGTCCTGCAATCCGACACCGGCCGACGGGGTTCAGTCTTGCATTCCAGCACGAGGATCCTGGCGCGACCCAGCGACCAACGCCTTCGCGGCGCCTGGGCCGGCGAGAGAAGGGCGTAGCGAACGCACAGCCAGTGCCAGAGTGGCGCTGTAGACAAACGGCATACGCTCGTATACGATAAGCATACGATGGCTGGCGTGCTGGAGACCCTCTTCGGATCAGTGGCTCGAGTCAAGGTCTTGTCGCTCTTTCTGCAGGACGCAGCGAACGAGTTCTATTTGCGAGAGATCGCCCAGAAGACAGGCCTCGCGCTGCGCTCCGTTCAGCGCGTCGTGCACGACCTCGCTGAGATCGGCCTGCTCCTCCGCGAGCCTCGGGGCAATGCAGTCTACTTCCGCCTCGACCGGGACTTCCCCATCCTGCCTGACCTGAAGGGCATGTTCCTGAAGACGACGGGCCTCGGCGCCTTGCTTGCGGAGAGAATCACACGGGAGGGGGGAGTCGACGTGGCATTCCTCTATGGATCGGTGGCGAAGGGCACGGAGACTGCCACGAGCGACTTCGACTTGGCTGTCGTGGGGCAACTCGCGCCGCGGCGGCTGACGGCGTGCCTAACCGAGGTCGAACGGGAGACGGGCAGAGAGGTCAACGCAACGTTGTTCACGCCTGCTGAGTGGGGCGCTCGGCGCGACGCTCACGACCACTTCGTCGCGACGCTCCTTCGCGAACCGAAGATCATCCTCGTTGGAAGCGCGGAGATGCTGGAGGCGCAGCGTGGAGAGTAGGGGAGCCAAACGCCAGCCGACGTCGCCGGCAGAGATGCGCGCGCTCTTGCGGATTGTGCAACGCGACGTGGCGCAGGCCGAGGTCCGCGATCTCTATCCCGACGGGCGGTACGGGTTCCTATACAACGCTGGACTGCAACTCGCAACGATGGTTCTCCGCCTCGAAGGGCTGCGCGTGGGGGAAGTCGGCCATCACCGTGAGACGCTGCGCAGGGTTCGCGACCTCGTGCCGGAGCAGATTCGGGGATGGGTCGACGAACTCGATCACGCGCGCCGCAAGCGGAACGCGCTTACGTATAGCGACACCGGCCTGGTCAGCGAAAGCGATGTGGCCGGGCTCCGCGATACCGTAACGGAGCTCTACGCGTGGGTACGCGAACGGGCGGCTTCGTGGCTCGTGGACGACCCGCGCTGATGCACTCCCCATGGGCGGGGTGCGAGAGTCTGGCCTTGATTCCAGCACTGAATCCTGCTAGATCCGAGTGGGGCTGTGCGCCCAAGCGCACGGCGCTTGTCGGGTCAGCGCTTGCGCCGCGACGTGCGGTCTGATGGGTCTCTGTCGCTGACGACGCGCTCGTCGAGCAGCCAACGCCACAGGGGCACGAAGCGGATGGTTCCATCCATCCCGAACCACGATGCGCGTTCCTCGCCTTCCTCGGAGTCGGTCAGGACGAGCAGACTGTCGCAGCCGAGTTCGTGCGATGCTTTGAGTAGGGCGCGAACCTCGCGTGCCTTCGTCCTCGGGCTCTCGAGGCTGTAGCACA
>Ga0315278_10006425_pt1 | contig 10684 bp, 9 predicted proteins | sample YL17G06_0_MG_FD_203880 | JGI IMG/M metagenome (GOLD analysis project Ga0315278, IMG submission 203880) | Sediment microbial communities from Yellowstone Lake, YNP, Wyoming, USA - YL17G06_0 | ecosystem: Environmental > Aquatic > Freshwater > Lake > Sediment | place: USA: Wyoming | collected... | reverse complement strand
CGGCGCCGGGATTGCTGAGACGGGCGGTGGCGGGCAGGGACGGGACAGCGCCCGCCCGATTGTGGTAGGAATCCTCCGACGCGAACCGAGGAGACCGCCCGCGCGGGCGGCCGGCCAGGGAGGGAAGGGTGAACGAAGCGCTGCGCATCGCGATGGTGTCCGCCGAGCGGGTGCCGCTCGCCAAGGTGGGGGGGCTGGGCGACGTGGCGGGGGCGCTGTCCGACGTGCTCGCCGCCCGCGGCCACGAGGTGTCCTGCTTCCTGCCCCACTACGCCGCCATCCGGCTTCCCGAGGGGGCCCGGCGCGAGCGCGCCCTCGAGCCGTTCCCCGTGCCCCACGGCCGCGGCGAGGAGGTGGCCGCCGTCGAGCGCGTCACCCTGCCGGGGTCGAAGGTGGCCGTCTACCTGGTGGACCACCGCGGCGATCTCGCCTTCTTCCAGCGCGACGGCATCTACACCGACCCGGCCACCGGGCTGGAATACGCCGACAACCCGGCGCGCTTTCTGTTCTTCTGCCGGGCCGTGTGCGAAGCGCTCAAGCGCCTCGGCCGCCGCCAGGACGTGATCCACCTCAACGACAACCAGACCGCTTTCGTGGCCGCCTTCCTGCGCGAGGCCTATGCGGCCGACCCGTTCTTCCAGCGCACGGCCACGCTGTTCGCCATCCACAACCTCGGCTACCAGGGCCTCTACCCGCCCGAGGCGCTCGAGATCGCGCGGCTGTCGCGCGACCGCTTCCACGCCGGCTCGCCCTTCGAGTTCTACGGCAAGGTGAACCTCCTCAAGGTCGGTCTCGAGTACGCCGACTTCCTGAGCACGGTGAGCCCGAGCTACGCGCGCGAGATCCAGGTTGATCCGGAGATCGGCGCCGGCCTGCAGGGCGTGCTGGCGCGCCGCGCGGCCGACCTGGCGGGCATCCTCAACGGCATCGACTACCGCGTCTGGAACCCGGAGAAGGATCCCCGCATCGCGGCCCGCTACACGGCCCGCGACCTCACCGGCAAGCAGGCGTGCAAGGTGGCGCTGGCCCGCGAGGCGGGCTGGCCGGAGGACTCGGACTGGGCGATCGTCGGGATGATCTCGCGCCTCGCCGACCAGAAGGGCTTCGACCTGGTGGAGGCGGCGGTGCCCGAGCTGCTGCGCCAGGAGCTGCGGCTGTTCGTGCTCGGCGCCGGCGTGAAGCGCTACGAGGAGCTGTTCACCAAGCTGGCGCGCGAGCATCCCGACCGGGTCTGCGCGCGGGTCGGCTTCGACGACGGCCTGGCGCACCGCATCGAGGCCGGGGCCGATCTCTTCCTCATGCCGTCGCGCTACGAGCCGTGCGGCCTCAACCAGATGATGAGCCAGCGCTACGGCACCATCCCGGTGGTGCGCGCCACCGGCGGTCTCGCCGACACGGTGCGCGACTTCGATCCCGCCAGCCGCGACGGCACGGGCTTCGTCTTCCAGGGCTACGAGGCGGGCGAGATGACGGCGGCGGTCAAGCGCGCGCTGGCCAGCTACCGCCAGCCGCGCGTCTGGCACCGGCTGATCGAGAACGCCATGAAGCAGGACTTCTCGTGGGAGACGGCCGCGGGCCGCTACGAGGAGATCTACCGGCAGGCGCGCAGCCGCGTCGAGGCGCGCCGCTTCCGCGAGTGGGCGCAGGGGGTGGCCAGGGCCTAGCGGAAGGGGGCGCGGTGCGGTCGTCGGCGCGCTGGGAAGAGCTCGCGGAGCGCCACTGGCTCGCTGCCGGCGCCGCCGCCGTGGCGCTGCTGGCCTGGACCTGCCGCGGGGCGCTGTTCGGCGTCCCGGTCGGCGACGACTACCACTTCCTCTACAGCCTGGCCTTCCAGCGCCCGCTGGACCCCTTCGACGCGATGGGGTTCGCCTACTACTGGCGGCCGCTCAGCCGCCAGGCCTACTACGCCGCCCTGCACCCCTGGCTGTTCGCCGCCCCGTGGGCCGTGGCCGCGGCGCACGGCGCGCTCCTGCTGCTGCTCTACGCGCTGGTCTACCGGGTGGCGCGGCGGGCGCTGCCGGCGAGCCTGGCGATCGCCGCCGCGAGCTTCGCGATCCTGGCGGAGCCGATGCGCGCGCTGCTGGTGTGGCCCACCGGGATCCAGTACCTGCTGCCCGCCGTGATGGTCGCCCTGGCCGTGCACGAGGCGTTGGTCGGTCGCCGCGTCACGGCCGGGCTCGCCGCACTGGCCGCGCTCCTGAGCCACGAGGCCACGGTGGTCGTCCTGCCGGCGCTGCCGCTCATCGCATGGGGGCGGCGCCGGCCGCGGCGCGAGACGCTGGCGTGGGCCGCGGTCGCAGCCGCCGTCGCCTCGCTCTGGGCGGTGGGCCGCCTCGTCGCCACGACGCACGGGGCGCACTGGGTGGCGGTGGGGGATTCGGATGTCGTGCGCCTGCACGTCCTGCTCCCCGGTCTCGTGAAAGTGCTCTGGCGCGGCCTGCTCGCGCAGTTCAACCTCGAGGACGCGCCGCGGGTGCCGGCTCTGATCTGCGGGCTGCTCTACATCGGCCTGGCCGGCGTGGCGCTGTGGCGCTTCGCGCGCGACGGGGCGGCGCGCGCCCGCCTGGCGGCGCGGGCCCCGTGGCTCGTGGGTAGCCTCGCGGGCTTCGCCCTCGGCGTGGCCCCGCTGGTGCTGCTCTGGCCCGACTGGAACTCCTGGCGCACGCAGATCGCCGCGCCGTGGCTCGGGCTGGCGCTCTGCGGAGCCCTGGCGACGGCGCGGCCGGCGCTGGCCGGGCTCTTCTGCGCCGCGCGGCTGGCCGCTCTGCTCGCGATCCCGGCGGTCTCGCCGATTGTCGCGCAGGAGCTGCCGGCCACCACCTCGACCGTCTCCTTTGCGCGGCTCGTGCGCCTGCAGCGGCTGGCCGACTCCACACGGCGGGCGCTCCTCGAAGCGCACCCGACGCTGCCGCCCGGAGCATCGGTCTCGTACTGGTGGCGCATCCCGATGACCGAGGTCGGGCTGGCGGTGCCGAAGGCGTTCCGTGTCTGGTACGGCGACTCGACCATCACCTGGGACGGGCTCTGGGATCCGACGCAGCGCCCCACGCCCGGCGACGTGCTGCTGGTCTTCGACTCCGGCGTCGTGGACCCCGCGGTGGTCATCCGGCCCGCCACCTTCGAGCGCTGGCGGGAGGGCATGGCGGCGGTGCAGGCCGGAGATCTGGCGCACGGCGATTCACTGCTGGACGCGGCACTCGTGGCGCAAGCCAGCCGGCCTTCCATCCAGTTCACGCTGCGCATCCTGGCGAGCCGGGCGGCGGTGGCCTACACGGCGCGGGACTTCGCCAAGGCGGAGGCGCTCAACGAACGGTCCCGCCGCGAGCTCGGGCCCACGGGGTCCTTCTACGCGATGGCGGGCCTGCTGGCGCTGGAGAGAGGGGACTCCGCGGCGGCCCGCGCCGCCGTCGAGCGGTGCCTGGCGTCGGATCCCGGAAACGCCTACGGGCTCTATGCGGCACAGCAGCTCGGCCTGCGGCCGCAGGGTCGCGCGCCATGAGCCGGCGGGCGGCCCGCCCGGCCGGGTAGGGACGGAGGGCAGGGCGCCCTAGCGCGGACCCCCCGAGTTCTCCACGAACTCGGCGTGCAGGCGGCGCAGCGCGTCCTCGCCGCGCTCGGCCGGCACCAGGAGGCTGACGGCCAGCGACCCGGCGCGGGCCCCGAGCACCGGGATCTCGGCGCGCGATAGCGCGCGGGCGGCGGCCAGGGCGACGTCGGCGTCCCCGGCCAGATCGCTGCCCACCAGCGAGACCAGCGCGCGGCCGCCCTCGACGCGCAGCCGCCACCGGCCGGCGGGTTTCTCGGCCTTCTCCCACGCCAGCGCGAACGCCGCCGCCTCGCTCTCCTTCACCGCCCACGACAGGCGCACCCGCTCGCTCTCGGCGTCCAGGGCCAGCAGCTCGATGGCCGTGCCCAGCGCCGACAGCGTCTCGAGCGCCGAGGCGGCCGCGCCGGGGGCGCAGTCCTCGCCGCTCAGGAAGATCTGCGCCACTTGGCGCTCCAGGGCCACGGCCCGCACGGCCGGCCCTTCCAGGGTCGCGGGATCGACGATCACGGTGCCCTCCTCGTCGCTGAAGGACGAGCGCACTTCCAGGGGGACGGAGAACTTGGCGGCCAGGTCCACGCAGCGCGCGTGCAGCACCTGCGCGCCGAGGTGCGCCAGCGCGCCCATGGCGTCGTAGCCGAGGCGCGGGATGCGCCGGGCCTGCGGCACCAGCCGCGGGTCGGCGGTGAAGACGCCGGCCACGTCGGTGTGGATCACGCAAGGCGCGGCGAAGGAGGCGGCCAGCGCCACCGCCGTGGTGTCGGAGCCGCCGCGTCCCAGGGTGGTGATCTCGCGCTCGCGCGAGACCCCCTGGAAGCCGGCGACGATGACGATCTGTCCCTTGTTGAGCGCCTCGCGCAGGCGGTGCGGGCGGATCTCGGTGATGCGCGCGTGGCCGTGGCGCTCGTCGGTGAGGATGCCGCTCTGCGAGCCGGTAAAGGAGATGGCCTTCGCACCGCGCTCGCCCAGGGCCAGCGCCAGCAGCGCCATCGAGATGCGCTCCCCGGCGGTGAGCAGCATGTCCAGCTCACGCTGGTCGGGGTGCGCGGTGATCCGGCTCGCGAGGCCCATGAGGTGATCCGTGGACTCGCCCATGGCGGAGACCACGACCACCATGTGGTGGCCGGCGCGGCTGGCGGCGAGCACGCGCTCGGCCACCGCCTGGATGCGCTCGACGGTGCCCACGGAGGTGCCGCCGTACTTGTGCACGAGGACCGGCATGGGGTGGCGATAGCACAGGGGCCGCGGCGGAGTCAACGCGGAGCGCCGATCTCGGGTGGGTGACGGCGGGGGCGCGACGCGCCGGCGTCCACCCTCTCCTTGACAGCCGACGGCGGCCGCCGATAGGTTAAGGCCACCTTTCGAGCGGAAGTAGCTCAGTCCGGTAGAGCCCCACCTTGCCAAGGTGGTTGTCGCGGGTTCAAATCCCGTCTTCCGCTCCAGTTCAGGGCCGGTCCCAAGCGGATCGGCCCTTTTCCCTGCGCCGGGCGTCGGGCGCCGGACGGGGCCGGAACCCGGCGTCGGCCCGCGCCGAGGGAGGGCCGAGCTTGCAGACTCCCGCCGAGGTCAAGCTCATCGACACGCTCGCCGGTCGGCTCGCGCCGGCTGGCGGCGACGCGCCGCTCGTGCTCAGCGCCGGCGCCGGCACCAGCACGGTGATCGAGGACCGCCTCGTCGAGCGCGGCTGCCGCTTCGCCAGCGACCGCGTCGACGTGATCGACGCCACCGTCGCCCGGCCTTACGTGCGCCAGGTCTACCGCTGCTCGGTCGAGGCCATGACCCCGGTGCCGGCGGCGGCTTACGACGTCGCCTTCTCGAATTATCTGCTGGAGCATGTGCGCGACATCGAGGCGGCGGCCGCCGAGATGCACCGGGTGCTCAGGCCCGGCGGCTGCTTCGTCGCCAGCGTTCCCAATCCCACGGCCCCGGAATTCGTGCTGGCGCGGTGGACGCCCCTGTGGTTCCACCGCCTGCTCCTCGCCCGGCCGGTGGGGGAGAAGCACTACTCGTTCCGCAGCATCCCGCACCTGCGCGCGATCTTCGAGCGGGCGGGGTTCCGGGTGCGCGACGTCTGGCACTATTCGAGCACCGAAGACTATCTGCAAGGCGTTCCCGGGCTGCGTGCCGTCGCGCGCGCCTACGACCGCGCCCTGATGGGGCTCGGAGCGCAGCGCCTCATGGGCAACGTCTGCCTGGTCTTCGAAAAGCCGCCGACCGCCTAGGCGCGGCCCGGCGGCCGTCTCACGCGTCGAACGCCGCCGCCGCCGCGCCGTCCGGCGGCACCCGCCACGGCGTCCAGACCAACGCCACCCGGCTGACCGCGATGTCGGCCTTCTTGGGCCGCACCGGCACCTTCTCGATCGCCGGCTGCGACGCGTCGGCCCCGGTCTGCAGGCTCGCGGTCTCCGCCTGGAACTCGCTCTCCAGGGCGGCGAGCTGCTGGCGCACCGATGCGACGCTCTCCTTGGCCTGCGCGATGTCCTGCACCTCGCGTCCGGCACGGCCCACGCCGCGCGCCGCGGTCGTGGCGCGGCCGAGCGTGCTGGCGCTCACCGTCTTGCGCCCGAGGAAGGCGCCCAGCACCGTGGCGCCCACGGAGATCGCCGTCTGCAGCGTCTGCTGGCCGAGCTGCGCCTGCTCGCGGCCGACGCGCGCCTCGGCCTGCCGCAGCCGCTCCTGGAGCGCCGCCAGCTTGGGCGCGTAGCGCTCGCGCAGCTTGGCGGCCTGCTGGTCGCGGTTCTCGCGCGCCGCCAGGGTCAGGCGGGCGCGGAAATCCCCCTCGAGCTCGCCCGGCCGGGAGACCGCCTTGAGCGCGGCGCACGCGAACAGCTCGAGAGAGCGCGTGCGGTACAGAGAGTCGGCGAGGGCTTTGGACCAGGCGGCGTACTGGCGGGTCTGTGCGGCCCCCGCGGGCAGCGCCGCGAAAGCGGCGGCGGCGGCCGGCTCGGCGTCGAGGTCGGGCCCGGCGTCGCCGGCGGCCAGGACCGCGGCGCTCTCCCAGGGCTCGGGCGGCGGCGCGTCCCCCAGCGGCGCCAGCAGGTGCACCGTCTCCCAGTGGTCCACGCCGGTCTTCGCCTGGGCGAAGTGGACGCGCGCCGTGCCGAGGAGCGCCGGGCGGTACTCGAAGCGCTCGCCGGGCGCGAGCCCGCCGCGCCGGGCGAGGAAGACCTGGGGGATGTCGGCGGGTAGCACGGGCCGCGCGACGGGGGCGACCGCGGCGGCGGGGGCCGGGGCCGGCGCGGGGGCCGCCGCAGCCGGAGCAGCAGCCGTCGGTGCGGCCGCTGGGGCCGCCGGCGTGGGCACCGCTGCCGCAGAAGCCGCTGCCGCCTTCCGCCCGGCCATCAGCGTCTGGATCTGCGAGCGCGTCAGCGGCCCCCGCAGGTAGGACAGCGCCCAGCGCGTCTCGAACAGCGCCGGCTCGTCCTCGTGCACGTTGTTCATCAGGAAGACGCGGTTCTTGAGCCCCGCCAGCGTGGCCTCGATCTTCCGCCGGTCGAAACTCGCCCCGGCGGTGGCCGACGCCCCCTCGAGCCCCTCCAGCACGCGCGCCTTGTCGCGCTCGGTCTGCAGGCGGCCGAGGAACCAGGTGCCCGCGTTCGACAAACCCTTGTAGTCGAGGTCGACGGGGTTCTGCGTCGCCAGCACCACGCCCAGCCCGAAGGCGCGCGCCTGCTTCATGAGCGTCAGCATCGGCGTCTTCGACGGCGGGTTGGCGACCGGCGGGAAGTAGCCGAACACCTCGTCCATGTAGAGCAGGGCGCGCAGCGAGGTCGTGCCCGGCTGGGCGCGCATCCACGCCACCACCTCGTTGAGCAGCAGGGTGACGAAGAACATGCGCTCGGTGTCCGACAGGTGCGCGATGGAGAGGACGGACAGGCGCGGCTTGCCCTCGGCGGTCCACAGCAGCCGCTGCACGTCCAGCGGCTCGCCCTCCAGCCAGGCGGCGAAGCCGGGCGAGGCGAGCAGGTTGTTGAGGCTCATCGCCAGCTCGGCGCGCTCCTTGGGCGGATAGAAGGAATCGGTGTCCACCACGCCGACGCGCGCCACCGGCGGCGTCTGGATCTGCTGGATGAGCGTGCCGAGGTCGAGGGCGCGGCCCTCGCGCCAGGCGCGGTCGAGCAGCAGCGACAGCAGGATGTGCTCGCGGCCGCGCAGCGGGTCGGCCTCGATCTTGAGCAGGGCCAAGAGCCCCGACGCCACGCCGCTCACGCGCTCGCGGAAGGCGTCGGCGTCCTGCACCAGGGCCGCCGGCGGCGCCGACAGGGAGCGCAGCACCGAGAGCGGCAGCCCGGCGCTCGCCCCCGGCGTATAGATGGCCACGTCGGCGGCGGCGCGGAAGCGCGCGATACGCTCGCCGCTCTCGCCCCACTCGGCCAGTCCCTTGCGCCATCTCTCCGCCACCTGCGCGGCGAACTCGTCGGGCGCCGCGCCGGCGCGGGCCGCCTCGTTCTCGTCGATCCACGGCCGGAAATCGGCGGGGCGCAGCTCCGGGAAGGTCAGCAGCAGGTTCCCCAGATCGCCCTTGGGATCGATGGCGATCGCCGGCACGCCGTCGATGGCCGCCTCCTCGAGCAGCGAGAGGCACAATCCGGTCTTGCCGCTGCCGGTCATGCCGACGCACACGGCGTGCGTGGTCAGGTCCTTGGCGTCGTAGAGCAGGAGATCCTCGCGCCGCGCGCCCTTCTCCAGATCGTAGAGGCGTCCGAGGTAGAACGTGCCCAGCTTCTCGAAGTCGGCCATGTCGGGAGCGCTCCTTCGCCTCTAGCGCCAGCCCATCCGCTGGCGCAGGCCCAGGATATGTGCGGTGTGGTGCCGTCCGTGCCAGTCGTAATGGGCGGCCTGCGTGTCCAGGCGCACCAGGCGCCCCCGCTCGGGGTGGTGGAAGGTGCGCGCCAGCTCCGCCGGGCCGAGCCCGCGCAGCAGGGCCACCCAGCGCGCGTGCACGCCGTCGAGGATGCCCAGAGAGGCCGCCACCGGGAGGCGGGAGTCGGCGAGCTCCGCCCAGAGCGCCTCGAGGTAGGGCTTGACGGTCGGCGTCTCCTCGGTGAGCGCCAGCTTGATGCGCGTGTAGCCGTTCAGGTGGCTGTCGGCGAGGTGATGGACGATCTGGCGCGGGCACCAGCCGCCAGGCCGGTAGGGCGTGTCGAGCTGCTCGTCGCTCAGCCCGCGCACCGAGTCGCGCAGGCGGTCGGGCAGCGCCGCCAATCCGGCGATCGCGCCGGCGAGATCCTCGGCCGTGACCGGGCGATCGAGATCGAAGGGCCCGATGGGGTAGCGCAGGGCCTCCGCGCTCATGGCTTGGCCTCCGGCTCGGGGGCGGGGCTGAGCAGATCGAGGACCACGGCCCACGCGCCGTTGGCCCGCCGCTTCCAGATGCGGGCGTAGTAGCCGCGCTCGCCGGCGGCCACCCCGGCCAGGCCGCCCGGGGAGCGGTAGCTGCCGTACGTGTAGCCGAGGTCGCAGGCCCGCGCGACGGTCCCGCCGATCGGCTCCCAGCTGAGCCGGCCCGCCTGCGCCTGCAGCACCGGCCGCGCCGCCGGCAAGCCGACCAGGGGCGAACTTCCCTCGCGGTAGAGGCGCAGCTCGCGCGTCGCGAAGGCCTCGTAGGCCGGAGCCACGCCCTTGGCGGCCACGGCCGCGGAGAAATCGCGGTCCGCCTGCAGCAGCACGACGCGTTCGGAGTCGGGGTCGGCCGCCGGCCGCAGGACGGTCGCGCCGCCGGCGGCCCCGGGCTTGTAGGGGCGCGGCTTGGCTTTCGGGCGGGCGTGCGTGATGCCCACGTCGAGCGCGGCCTTCCAGGCGCCGTCCGGCTGTTTGCGCCACAGGGTGACGTAGTGGCCGAAGGCCGTGGGCCTGTCCGTCCGCCCCTTCGGCCGCAGCTCCCACGGGCCGGTCGTGTAGCCGAGGTCGCCGGTGCGGGAGACGTCGGCGAAGACCGGCTCCCAGCCGAGCAGCGCTTTGGAGGCGGGCCGCGCGGCCCCCGACTCCTAGCCGTTCACCGGCCCGGGCCGGAAGAGCACGCCGTCGTCGGCGAGATAGGCGAGGAAGCCGTCGCGCACGCCGCGCGCCGCGACCGTCTTGGCGAAGGCGTGTTCCACCTCGACCAGCGAGCGCAGCTCGGCGGTGGGATCGAGCTTCTGCGCGTTGTTGACCGGCCCGGTGGTCACGGCCGCCACGAGGATGGCAATCGGGAGCAGCATGGAGTCGCCTTTCACGGCGCGGCGGTGGTCTGCCGCACGGGGACGGAGCGCCCTGCGGCTCAGCCCAACCTGAGGACCACGCGCCCCAGCACCAGCTCGCCGGGGAGCGCGCCGAAGCCGCGGCTGTCGGTGCTGGCATCCGGGTTGTCGCCGGCCAGCTCGCAGCCGCCGTCGGCGGTCACGCTCGCCACGCGCTTCACCAGGCGCACGTCGCGCCGGTAGGGGTGGCGCGCCAGCACGACTTCGCCCGGCCGCGGCCGCGCGCGCCGGTAGGCGCCGAGGTCCACCAGGATCTGGTCGCCCGGGGCGAGCGCCGGGGACATGCTGTCCCCGTGCACGCGGAAGCGCGCGCGCCGCCCCACGGCCCAGAGGGCCAGCTCGGGCAGAGCCCGGGCTACGAAGCCGTGTACCACGCCACCTCGCGCTGCTTGGTCTTCCAGAAGATCCCGTGGATCTCCTTGATCGCCTCCATCAGCGCCAGCGCCTTCTCCTCGCTCACTTCCGCCTTGACGGCGGAGCACAACTTGGCGGCCTTCCAGAAGGTCTCGTGCAGGTGGGGGGCGCCGGCCAGATGCTCGGGCTTGAAGTAGTCCGTCCACAGCACGAGCAGCTCCGTCTTGGCGAGGTGCGCCTGCTCCTCCTTGATGGCGATGAAGCGGGCCAGCGTATTCTGGTAGGCGAGGTGGGCCTTCTCGTCGTCGTGCGACGGGTGCTTGAGGGCGAGGATCTTGCGGGTCATCGAGAGCACGGCCTCGGCGGCGACACGCGCCGAGGCCGGGTCGTACACGCCGCACGGGCCGTCGCAGTGGGCTTGCGCTGCCGGCGCCGGGAAGCGCTCGTTCAGGAACGCGCTCAGGATCTTCATCGGGTTTGACCTCCTTGCGTGGCGGCCGGGGACCGGGCGGAAGGCGAGGCGCCTGCAGCCGGCGGGATGAGGGAC
>Ga0315278_10006423_pt1 | contig 10685 bp, 8 predicted proteins | sample YL17G06_0_MG_FD_203880 | JGI IMG/M metagenome (GOLD analysis project Ga0315278, IMG submission 203880) | Sediment microbial communities from Yellowstone Lake, YNP, Wyoming, USA - YL17G06_0 | ecosystem: Environmental > Aquatic > Freshwater > Lake > Sediment | place: USA: Wyoming | collected... | reverse complement strand
TTGTCCCCTCCCGCCAGGGGGATGGGAAATTTTATTTTTTACGAGAACATCAAAATTGATGAACTCGTAAAAAGTCGTCACTCCGATGGAAACCGGAGTCCAGAGAATTTTTAAGTATTTGAAATAACTGGATTCCGGCTTTCGCCGGAATGACGGGAAACCTCACTTTTTGACTTTTTGCAATTCCATCAAAATTAGAAAAAGTGCAAAGTTGAAATTTTGATCCGCTCTGCGTTCTCCGCGTGCTCCGCGGCGAAGGTTAACCATTATTTATCGGGTATAGATGTTATCTTTCAGCTCCTTTGAAAGAACCGTTAAAACTTCGCAACCCCGGCTTGTGACCAAAACCATGTCCTCCAAACGCACCCCGCCCCATCCGGGAATGTAAATTCCCGGCTCAACGGTGAAGACCATCCCTTCTTCCACGACGCCCCGGCCTCTGGGGGAAATGAGGGGCTCTTCATGGACGGCCAGGCCAACCCCGTGACCGGTCCCATGTCCGAAAAATTTTCCATACCCCGCTCGGCCAATCACCTCCCGGGCGGCGCCGTCAATATGCCGAGCGCTCACCCCCGGGCGGATGGCCCTCACCGCCTTTTCTTGGGCCCGGCGGACCGTGTCATAAATTCTCCGTTGCTCTGCACCCGGCTTTCCCAGAATCACGGTCTTCGTTTCATCGGAGTGATAGCCCTGAAACCGTGCGCCAAAATCCACCACCACCATTTCCTTTCGCCCCATCCGTTTTTCCGAGGCCGCCCCGTGAGGAAGGGCCGCCCTCGGGCCCGAGGCTACGATGGTATCGAAGGCGGTCTTATCGGCACCCCGGCGTCGCATCCGGCACTCCAAAAATTCCGCCGCCGTCCGTTCCCTGACTCCAGGCTTGAATCGCGAGGAAGCGTCGACAAAACTCTCTGTGGCGATCCGGATGGCCCGGCGGATTTTTCCCCGCTCCTCGAGGTTCTTGCGGGCGCGCAAGCCGGCAATTTCCCGCGAAAGGGGGACGAAAGATACGCGGGCCAGTTTCTCCCGCAGCTTCTGGTAGCTTTCGTAAGGCATGGCCGCCGATTCGAACCCCACCCGCTTCACCCGCAGTCCTTGCAGAAACCGGGCAATCCCTTCAATTTTTTGCTTGTATTTTTTAAAGGCTGCATCCCGCACCTCTCCCCGCGCCTGTTCCTCGTAGCGTGAATCCGACAAAAAGGTGCGCTCGTGGCCCGTTATGATCAACACGCCGTCGCTGCCCGAAAAGCCGCAGAGATAGCGGATGTTTTCCAAACTCCAAAATAGAATGGCGTCGACTTTTGTCCGGTGCCTTGCCCTTTCCAATCGCTGCTCGGCGATGGTCATTTTCAAAATTTCCTCCAAAACATCTCTTCTGAAGGGCAGTCCAGCGGCCCCCGAGTTTCCCCGAGAAAAAGGCCGATCAGGTAGGGGGAGAATGGGCTTTCGAGGAGACGGCAGACAACCATCGCTCCAGCTGGTTCAGAATCTTCTTCTGGGAGACAGCCTTTCGTTCCTCCGCCATTCGCTTCTGAAGGCCCTCATACTTCTCCCGCACAGCGGTATTCTCCGGTTCCCGGGTCAATATTTCTTGATAAACCGAGAGTGCTCGATCCAGTTTACCCTGCTTGATGTAAATCTCCGCCAGGGTATCCGTACGAATCGCTGCGGGGAATGGCTTTTCGGCCCCGACGGGCTTTTCCGTTTCTCGAGGTCTTCCTGGATGATCGAACCGTGGAGTCGTCAAGGGAGGTTTTGCCTCCCCATGCGGCAAACCCGTCTCCAGGGGGCTTACGGGCTTCCTTGGGCTTCCTTCGGTTGGAGGAAGGGACAGCGATTTTTTCAGGACCTCCAGGGCTTTTTCCGGGTTTTTCTCATGCAAGTACACCAGGCTCAGCAACTTATAAACCGAAAAGCATTCTTCGATCTCCTGGGCTACCTTCTCCAATTCTTCCTTGGCCTGGGGAATCATGCTTTTCTCCAAGTAACATCTTCCCAGAAGCAACCGTCCGCGCACAGAATCCGGCATCTTTTCCAAGCCCTTTTGGCAGGTGGCGATGGCTTCTTCGTAGCGCCCCTGCGACCGGTACGCTTCAGCCAGATGGACGAAGACGCTCGCTTTTAGCCCCGCGGCCAGGGCGACTTCCTGCGCCCCTACTTCTTTATCCTTCCTTCCCTGCAAATCTTCTTTCATCGTCATCGACCATTCTGGGAAGGGCTCGGCCCCTTCCCCCTATTTCCCTTCTGGCTTACTCCTTCGTTAGAGAATAGCCTTCAAATCCCCCCAACCCCCCTTTGCGAAAGGGGGCAGGGGGGATTTTGATGGTTCGCGGGTTACGGGCCTCTCATGGTAGATCACGAAATAGCCTCCGGACGCGGGAAAGGTTCCTTAAATCATCCTGTGGAGTCTTTTTGGGGGTTTCCAGGATCATCGGAACCATCCGCAAAGCAGGATGGCTGAGCAGGGCCCGGAATCCCGCCAGACCGATCTTGCCCCTCCCGATATGCTGATGCCGGTCAAGGTGGGCCCCCAGAGAACCGGCGCAATCGTTGAGATGGAGGAGGGCCAGGCGCGTCAACCCTATGGTTTGATCCATCTCTCGCACCAGGGCTCCGGTTTTCTCCGTAGAGCGAAAATCATAGCCGGCGGCGAAGCCGTGACAGGAATCGAAGCAGATTCCCACTCTTCCATCCTTCCCCAGCCGTTCGATGATTTCCTGGAGTTCTTCAAAAAATACCCCGACGGAGTTCCCCGCCCCGGCGCTGTTTTCCAGCAATACGGACACCGGGGAGTTTTGATCCCTCACGGCCCTCAGCGCTTCAACCACCCGTCTCAGCCCGAAAGCCTTGCCCTTCTCCTTGGCGCTGCCCAGATGGGTAACCACATACCGGGCTCCCAATTGCTCGGCCCTCTTTATATCCAAGCTCAGGGCCAGGACGGACCGTCGGTGCAAGCTTTGATCGGCCGAAGCCAGGTTCAGAAGGTAGGGCGTATGCACCACGATCGGATCGATTTCCCTGCTTCCGACGGCCTCTCGAAAGGCCGCGACCGCCCGCGAAGAAAGAGGGGAAGCCTTCCATCCCCGTGGGTTCCGGGAAAAAATCTGCATCGCCGAGCAGCCCAAATCCCGCGCCCGGGAGACGGCTTTATCGATCCCCCCGGAAATGGAAACGTGGACCCCGAGTCGAATGAGAAATTCTAGCACGCCCTATCGTCTACCAAAGAGTTGAGTAACGAATATGAATATGAATATAATGAAGGCCTTTCCCCTCTGTCAAGGCTAAAATGAGCTGACCGGCTAACCCATCGAGGCTTCCCCTTCTTATGTGGGCAAGAATGTCCCCCTGTCACCTGACCCTGATCACCGCGCGGCATAGCTTTTTTAAAGCAATGCGATTCGGTCAGTGAAATGAGGAATCGTCGAAGAAACCCCTGGGGGGCTAGGCGGAGCTTGAAAAAGACAGGACCGTATGTTAACCTAAACGTTGAATAAAGAACTCTACATGCATCACCCCCACCCTTCCCTCCCCCCTCCGAGGGGGAGGGTTAGGGTGGGGGGGCAAATGTCAGCAAAGGTAAGGTCCTGGGGCCATCTATAAAAAGCATTTCTGCCACCTGAATGAAAGGCCAAAAAGAATATTTTTGGAAAAGTTTTTGCAACCATAGGGTTAATCTGGCCTATAAAGGGGAAAAATTCATATCGTTGGGGAGTGGAGAATGAAGATTACGAAAGAGGAAGTGGAGCACGTGGCTTTACTGGCCCGGTTGAAATTCAGCGAAAGCGAGAAAGAGCGCTTCACCACCCAAATGAATAGCATTCTGGAATATATGGAGAAGCTCGAGGAGCTGGATACGACGCACGTCGAGCCCACCTTCCATGCCGTGGCCCAGACCAACGTCTTCCGGCAAGACATTGTCAAACCTTCGATTCCCCGGGATCTCTCCCTGAGCAATGCCCCGGATGGCGATCGCGGATTCTTTCGAGTCCCCAAGATCATTGAATAGGACGCAGATGAACGCAGATTTACAGGATTAAAAAATGAACTCAAAAGAAAGTTGCTATCATGCGGGGAATTTTGAGCCGTCGGGGTTTTAACTCCCGGGGGCCGTCTTACCCCGGTCAACTTTTTGGGGCCGTTTCCAGTAATAAGGCATCTTTATTCTGAATTCTCTGTTATGAATCCTGAAATCCGCAGTTTCCGCCTTTATCTGCGTCCTATAAATTTTTCACAGGTGTTGATATGGAACTTTACCAGCTGACTGCCCACCGGCTTCATGAAATGCTCTTGCGCAAGGAAGTGACCTGTCGCGAGATCACCGAGTCTGTCCTGAAGCGAATCGAGAAGGTGGAAGATCGCATCCATGCCTACATTACCCGGATGCCGGAGCAAGCCATGCAGCAGGCCGCCCGGGCCGATGCTCTCTTTCAAAAAGGAGAGGCGGGCTCCCTAACTGGAATCCCTCTGGCGATCAAGGACCTGATCTGTACGCAGGGAGTGCGCACCACCTGCGGTTCACACATCCTGGAGAATTTTATCCCGCCCTATGATGCGACGGTCGTCGAGAAATTAAAAGCTGCGGGGGCCATCTTCATGGGCAAGGCCAACATGGATGAGTTTGCCATGGGATCTTCCACTGAAAATTCTTCCTTCGGACCCACCCGTAATCCCTGGGACCTTACGCGGATTCCCGGCGGGTCCAGCGGAGGGTCGGCTGCGGCAGTGGCTGCGGATGAATGCATCGCTTCGCTCGGGTCAGATACCGGGGGGTCCATCCGCCAGCCCGCGTCCTGCTGTGGCATCGTCGGAATGAAACCGACCTATGGTAGAGTTTCGCGCTATGGCCTGGTGGCTTTCGCTTCTTCCCTCGACCAGATCGGCCCGTTCGCCAAGGATGTCCGGGATACCGCCCTTCTGTTGATGGCGATCAGCGGCCATGAATCCCGGGACTCCACTTCCGTGGACATTCCTGTACCCGATTATACCAGCGCCCTGACGAACGACGTCCGGTCCATGGTTTTAGGAGTCCCCAAAGAATGCTTCATCGAAGGCATCGACCCGGAGGTTGAATCTGCCGTCCGGGAAGCGATTCGCACCTTGGAAAAATTAGGGGCTCGGGTGGTGGAAGTTTCCCTCCCCCATAGCGATTACGCGCTGGCCGTCTATTACATCATTGCTCCCGCGGAAGCCAGCTCGAACCTGGCGCGTTATGACGGGGTGAAATACGGATTCCGGGCGAAAGGAAACCGCGATCTTTTGGAGATGTACAGGGAGACCCGCTCTCAGGGGTTCGGGGCGGAAGTGAAACGCCGCATCATGTTGGGGACCTATGCGCTCTCCGCCGGGTATTATGAGGCCTACTATCGGAAAGCCTCGCAGGTCCGAACGCGGATCCGGGAAGACTTTCAAAAAGCCTTCTCGCAGTGCGACGTCCTGTTAATGCCCACGGCGCCCACACCGGCCTTTCATTTGGGGGAAAAGGTGGATGACCCATTGCAGATGTATCTCTCCGACATCTTTACCATCCCCTGCAATCTGGCCGGCCTGCCCGGTCTCTCGCTCCCCTGCGGTTTCAGCGGGCAGGGGCTGCCCATCGGCCTGCAGATTCTGGCCGATCATTTCCAGGAGGAGAAGATCTTTCGGGTGGCCTATGCCTTCGAGCAGAATACGGAATTCCACCGGAGGAAACCAAATCTATGAAAGATAAAGCGTGTTGCGGTGTTGCCGTTCGCTGGTTTTCAACTGCAACACGGCAGCACTGTAGCACCGCAGCACGAGTTTCAGTGCTAAATTCACTCACACGAACACTGTTTTTATGATCGGAGTAACTTATGGAATATGAACCGGTCATCGGCCTGGAGGTTCATGCCCAGCTTTTGACCCAGAGCAAAATTTTCTGTACCTGCTCCACCCTCTTCGGGGGCGAGCCCAACACCCTCACCTGCCCGGTATGCACGGGCCTGCCCGGAAGCCTGCCCGTTCTCAACAAGAAGGTCCTGGAGTTTACCTTGCGCGCGGCCCTGGCCACTCACTGCCGGGTTGCCCCTTACTGTCAGTTTGCCCGGAAAAATTATTTCTATCCCGACCTCCCCAAGGGGTATCAGATCTCCCAGTATGAGCTGCCCCTGGCGTCGGACGGCTATATTGATATTCATAGCGATGGCCAGAAGAAACGCATCGGCATCATCCGCATTCATATGGAAGAAGACGCGGGGAAACTCCTGCACGATCTTTCTACGGAGCGGGGCGCCCACAGCTACGTGGACTTCAACCGTACGGGAGTCCCGTTGATCGAGATCGTCAGCGCTCCGGACATCCGCACTCCCGAAGACGCCAGCGCCTACTTGAGAAAACTGCGGGCGATCCTGATGTTCCTGGATATCTGCGACGGCAATATGGAAGAGGGAAGTTTCCGCTGCGATGCCAATATTTCCCTCCGTCCGAAAGGACAGCAAGCCTTTGGCGTCAAGACCGAGCTAAAAAACATGAACTCCTTCCGCAACGTCCAGCGGGCCCTGGACTTCGAGATCCGCCGCCAGACCGCCCTCCTCGACCAGGGGGAACGGATTATCCAGGAGACCCGTCTGTGGGATGCCGCCAAAGGAGTTACTTCTTCCATGCGAGGAAAAGAAGAAGCGCACGATTATCGGTACTTCCCCGACCCGGACCTCGTTCCCATGGTTATCGACCCGGAGTGGGTCGAATCGGTTCGCTCCAGCCTTCCGGAACTCCCAGAAGCAAAGAAAGAGCGTTTCCTCCGCGACTATGGGATCCCCGGGTATGATGCCGAGGTTTTGACCACTTCCAAACCTCTGGCCAACTACTACGAGGCTTGCCTGCGGGTTTATAATAAGCCCAAGGGGGTCAGCAACTGGATTATGTCCGAGCTTCTCCGGGAACTCAAGCGGGATGAGCGGGAAATCGAAGATTGCCCCGTCTCTGCACCTCATCTAGCCGAGATGCTCAAGATGATCGACGACGGGATCATCAGCGGCAAGATTGCCAAGAGCGTTTTCGAAGAAATGTACCGCAGCGGGAAACAGGCGGAAGAGATTGTCAAGGAGAAAGGCTGGGTCCAGGTGACGGATTCGTCGGAAATCGAAAGAATCGTCGAGCAGGTTCTGTCCGCGAACCCCAAGGAAGTGGACGCCTACCGCAAGGGCAAAGAAAAGCTTTTTGGCTTTTTTGTCGGCCAGGTGATGAAAGCCACCCAGGGGAAAGCCAGCCCGCAACGGGTAAATGACCTTTTGAAAAAGAAGCTGGCGTAGGGGCGACCGGCCGGTCGCCCCTACAACTATGCCGGGTTAGGTATTTCAAACACTTTAGGCACTTCAGGCACTTTATTTTGAGTCTTCTCCCCCAGCGCTGGCTAATCCTGATCGTCATCAATGCGGTCTACTTTTCGGTCTATTTCCACCGGATATCTTCCGCCGTTCTGGCCCCCTACCTCATGGAGGCCTTCTCGACAACGGCTACAAGCCTGGGGGCGATGTCTTCCGCCTATTTCTATCCCTATGCTTTGACCCAGCCCATCGTGGGCATACTTACGGATCGATGGGGGGCCCGGAGGGTGGTCACCCTTTCAACTCTGATTGGATTCATCGGGGCCCTTCTTTTCGGGCTGGCCCCTTCCCTATTCATGGCTTCTATGGCCCGGGGCCTGATTGGTTTGGGCGCCGCCGGCGTTTTTGTCCCCGCTCTAAAGATACTTCTCCCGTGGTTTGGGCCGCAAGCTTTTGCCCAGATGAACGCCATTCTTCTGGCGGTCGGAAATTTTGCGGCGATCGTGGGTTCCACGCCTTACGCCTGGCTGCTCCAGGAAATTGGCTGGCGTTCTTCCTTCTTCCTCATCGCGGGCCTCACTTTACTCCTGGCCATATTCTCCGTGGCCTATCTCCGAGACCAGCCTCCCGATCTTCCCAGCCCAAAAGAAGAAAGGCAGGACACTCACCCGTCTCCCCCAAAGAGCGATTGGAAGATCTTCAAAACCCCTTTCTTCTGGCACATGAGTATTTTGTTCTTTGTCTACGGCGGTCCCTTTACAACCTTTCAGGGATTGTGGGGGTATCCCTTTTTGATCGATGTGTACAAATATGACAAACTCCAGGCGAGCAATCTGATCATGGCGATCGCCTCGGGGGTCATCCTGGGAGGGCCTCTTCTCGTTTATTATATCGGTAGATCATTTCCTGGGAAAAAACGACAGATGCTATCCATCTGCATCGCCGTCCAGGCTTTTAACTGGTTCTGCATTACTTTCCTGGGACGTTCTCTGAGTTATTTCTCCTTAGGGTTGATCTTCTTCCTGATGGGAACGGTGATGGCCGGAACCCTGTCCTTGTTCTGGGCGATCGTGCGGGAAGTCTCTCCGGGGGAAAAACTGGGCACCGTGATGGGATTTATGAATCCTGCCCCCTTCCTGGGAGTCGCCCTCTTTCAGCCTCTGACTGGCTTTCTCATGGACCGGGTGGGAAAAATCGGAGGGGCCTTCCCTTTTGAAGCGTATCAGCATGCCTTCGCCTTATGCTTGGGGGCGGTTTTAACCGCTTTCATCATCTCTCTGGTTGCGAATCGGGCGGAGAAGCCTGTATGAACATGTGTCTCCTCAGATTTTCCAGGGCTGGCTTACTCATTCTCCTTCTGTCCTCCGGTTTGGGAAATCCCGGGGAAACGAGCCTGTGGGCAGCCGAATCTCCTAAAGCCCAAATTAGAACCTACCTTATGCAGGGGATCGAAAAAGGATTCGACCTGGACGAAAGAGGTGCATCCGCTGAGCTGATGAAAGCCGTAGAGGTGGATAAGGAGAATCCTTTAGGGTTTGCCTTGCTGGCCTTGTCCAACCTTTTCTTCTATGAGATGAGCTTTGACGAAAAGAAGCGGGAGAGAGACCAAAAGTTCATGCTGCAGTTCATCAGCGAGGCGCTCACCAAGGGAGAAAATCGCCTCGAAAAAGACCCCAAGGACGGAGGTGCCTTCTTCTCCATGGCGGTAGCCCAGTTGGTCAAAGTCCGCTGGGACATCACCCGCAAAAACTATTTCACCGCCCTTCGCGGGGCCCAGAAAACCCGGGAATACCTGGACCAGGCTAAAGAACTGGAGCCAGAAAATTTCGATATCGCCTTTGCCCTGGGTTTGCTCGACTATCACATCGGCCACTTGCCCGGTCTGACCCGTTTTCTTTCTTCTCTTTTCGTTACGTCGGGGGACCCTCAGAAAGGACTGCAAGATTTGAAGATTGCAGCCCAAAAGGGATATTTTTTTAAAGACCTGGCCAAGGCCGAACTGTTATCCGCCTATGCCAACTTTGAAAAACAACCCGAGCGGGCTTTGCCCCTGGCCCGGGAATTGAATGAAAGGTTTCCCCACAATTACAACATTTTATTCGCTCTGGCCAACGTTCTCTCTGAATTGGGCCGTTCGGATGAGGCCTTTTCGGTTGCCCGGGAAATCGAGAATGGAATTAAATCCGGCGCTCCGCCCTTCCGCCCAGAACTCTGGCCCCGCCACTCCCAGCTCATGGGGAAGATATATTTTGACAAAGGAGAATACGCTCAGGCCTCGGAATATTTCCGCCGGGCCCTTCAGGACCATTCCTCATATAACGCACGGGTTAGGGCTTGGGCTTTGGTTCGATTGGGTATGATCCATGATGTCCGCAAAGAAAGAAATCTGGCGGAGGAATATTATCGGAAGGCTCTGGATACTGAAGGCGGTGAAGGCGCAGCACTGGTGACCGCCAAGCAATACCTTAATACCCCTTATTCACTGCCTGACCGCAAATGAAAAGCTGGATTGCAGAGGTAGAAACAGTAAAAAGCGTTCTCCATCAGTGTCATCCTGAAAAACATTTCTCCGCTCCATTCCCCGACAAACGATGTAATGAAGGGCACCCGGTGCATCGATCCGTGATTTCCATGGCATACGGCAGCATATATCGTATCTAACCAAAAAAGGAAGTTATATTTTCAGGGTCGCCCCCTCAATCCATTTGCAAGTATGATTTTTGCGACTCTTGCTGTTAGGTACTTAAAATAGGTTTCGGGGCGATTTGGTATGGCGATTAATCTTCTGTAGTGTTCAAGTGTAATTTAGTATCTTTTAGAAAAGCCCAACAAAGAGCTAAGGGGCGTGGCGGCTTTACGCCGCGTCCCTCTTGAGCAACTGGTTAGGGTTAATCATTTTTGTCCCATGTCAAGGGCTGGCCCCATGGGTTTTTCCATTTTAGGCAGTCTCTTTTTGTCCGTCTCCTCACAAATACTTCAGCTATGGACTTTTTCTGCAGCCTAAATAGCATTCAGCAATCTTGAAATCTCAAAAATGAATTCCTCTATTGCCTTATTTTTTGCAGCGCTGAGTGTCATCGTACCTTTCTCGCTAACGTAAATATCCTTTTCAACCAACACCTTTTCCGTGGAGTCAGTAATCCTCGCACGGGCCTTGATCTCGCAAATGAATCTTATCTTCTGTGATACTCCCATACTTTCAAAATCTATATAAAGGCGTTTCCCTTGATCGGACATGGTTACATCGGTTGCAAGGATCTCATTTACCGCTCGAAAATGATTGGTCGCTTTCAGACTGGCGATGATGGAAGTCCTGAGATTCTTCAGGTCGTTATCATCGAACGTATAGGTATAAAGACCGCTCCTTCTATTAATTTCCTGAACGATCAGTATTTCAAGTAG
>Ga0315278_10006422_pt1 | contig 10685 bp, 9 predicted proteins | sample YL17G06_0_MG_FD_203880 | JGI IMG/M metagenome (GOLD analysis project Ga0315278, IMG submission 203880) | Sediment microbial communities from Yellowstone Lake, YNP, Wyoming, USA - YL17G06_0 | ecosystem: Environmental > Aquatic > Freshwater > Lake > Sediment | place: USA: Wyoming | collected... | reverse complement strand
GAGGGCCGGGCGACGCCTACCAAGCGCTTCGTACGCTACGGGCGCCGGGCCGAAGCTGCCAACCATCCCAGGTCGCCACAGCGCCCGCAATGCTGAGGACCAGGCCCAGGAAGCCGAGCGCCAGGGCGTGCTGCATGGACCGATCGGGCGCGAGCCGCGCCCCGATGTCGCCGCCGGCAACGCCGTAGATGCTGCGATCGGCCGTCGCAAGCAGGCAGAGCACGTCGCCCATCGGCTGGCCTAACGGCGGGAAGACGCCGCTTGCGTCCAGCACCACTCGGATCTGTGGCCGATCTCGGGACCGAACGCCTCGAGGGCGAGCGGCGCACGCAGGTGGCCCAGGGCGGCGCGATCGCTGCTGCCCGCCGGCGACACCCCGCGCGCCGCCAGCAGCGCCTTCACCTCGGGCGCCGGTACGACGCGCCATCCCGCCTCGCGGGCAGCACGCCTCGCGGGCAGCACGCCTCGCGGGCAGCATCCCAGCCGGCCGTTGAATTAAACAGCCGTTTGAGTCAGACTCGGCGCGCCGGCCACGGAGGAGAAGCCCATGCGCAATGGCTTCAAGGTCTTCGACGCGGATGCCCACGTCATCTATCCGCCGGACCTGTGGACCCGCTTCCTCGACAAGAAGCACCGCGACCGCGTGGGCCGCCGCCAACCCGTGCCGGGCTTCGAGACCTACAACCCGGTGACCGTCGACGGCCGCCACACGCAGCACGACACGATCCTCTACGGGCAGTTCCAGAAGCTGATCCACTGGACCCGGGAAGACCAGATCGCGAAGTACGGCGAGGAGCTGCTGCGCGAGGGCTTCACGGGCGATCGCGTCGCCCGAGCGCTGGCTCGCGACGGCATCGACGTCGCCGTGATCTACGGCCCCGAGTACGACATGTGGTTCGAGGGCATCGACCCCGAGATGCAGGCCGCCATGGCGCGGGCCTACAACCGCTGGGGCCAGGAGATGCGCGAGAGCTCCGGCGGGCGCGTGCACACGGCGGGCCCGATCCCGCTCCTCGACGTGGGCCGGGCCGTGGAGGAGATCCGCCACGCGCACGACGAGCTGGGCATCCGCTGCTTCTGGGCGCGTCCCGACGAGTTCAACAAGCGCACGCTCGGCGACCGCTACTACGACCCGATCTGGGAGCTGCTGGTGGACCTCGACTGCACCTTCGCGACCCACGAGTTCATGGGCCTGCGCGGCAACTCGTTCGGCCACGAGCGCTTCCGGGGCTTCAGCGAGTGGCACTCGGTGGTGCACACCTTCGAGGCCATGGGCGCCATGCTCTCGATGATCTGCCACGGCGTCTTCGAGCGTCACCCGAGCCTGCGCGTGGCCTACCTCGAGGCGGGCTGCGGCTGGCTGCCGTCGTGGCTGCACCGCATCGACGAGCAGCTCGAGATGGCCGGCGAACGCGAGTTCCCCGAGCTCACCCTGAGCGCCACCGAGTACTTCCGGCGCAACTGCTGGATCTCCACCGAGTGCGAGGACCCCTTCCTCGCCGACGTGATCCGCTGGTTCGGCGACGGCCACATCGTCTACGAGAGCGACTTCCCGCACCCCGACTCGAAGTTCCCGCATTCCACGCAGGAGTTCCTCGGGCTCCTCCCCGATCTCATCTCCGACGAGAACAAGAAGAACGTGCTCTGGGACAACGCGGTCGACTTCTACCGCTTCCCGAAGTCCTACCTCCCCACGACCTTCTCCGAGGCCACCGACGCCCCGCACTCCGCGAGTGCCTCGCGAGCGGAACGCCGATAACCCGCGTCCTCTCCGCCGGCTGCCACATCAACGAGCCCCCGTGGCTCTCGAGCACCGCGAGCGCGACCCGCGCGTCTCCAGCCTCGATGGCTTCGGAGATCGCCTGGACGGCCCTCTCCGCCATTCCGCCATGCCGCGCGCAGCGGCGGCGCGTGGCGCGGCCCAGGATGCGCCGCGGAGCGCTGCAGTGTCAGCGGACTCTGCGCGGCGGCGCCTCGACCGTGGCGTCGGGAAGCGTGAGCCAGGCGTCGAAGAAGCCCTCGCGACCGTCCGCGCCCCGGTAGAGGATCGCCACGATCACGAAGCCGCGCTCCACGTCGTCGGGGAACGGCGCCCACGGCTTCGAGCGACCAAAGACGACGCGGCCCGCGGCGTCTACCGCGAGGCTCCACGGCGTCAGCGCGACGTAGCGGGTGCCCGGGTCCCGCGTCACGTCGCGCAGGTCCCCGTCCGCCGTCGCGACCTCGACGCGAAGCTGCGCCGATCCCGGATCCGCGACCGGGAAGGGCCGCCCCGAGGCGAGCTCGCTCCCCGCCACGGAGACGCGCAGCCGCGCGGTCGCCGGAGGACGGTTCTGGTACAGCGACCAGATCTTCGGAACGTACCCCTCCGGCGTTCCGTCCTCGAAGCGGAACGGAATCGAGTGGACTCGGGTCGCGGACCGGCGAGCCGACACCTGGAAGTGCAGGTGCGGCGTGGCGGCGTGCCCCGTGCAGCCGCTGTAGCCGAGCAGGTCTCCGAGGGCCACCGGCTGGCCTTCCCCGACGGGGATGCCTGGACGCAGATGGAGATAGCTCGTGAAGCTACCGTCGTCGTGGAGGACGGTGACCCCGTTCGCCGCGTACTCGCGGTCTTCCGGCAGCGCGCACTCGGTGAAGCCGTCCACCACACGCGCGACGGTGCCCGCCCGCGCGGCCCAGACCTCCGTACCCTCGGGCATCGCGAAGTCGATCGCGAACTCGTTGTACCCCCTGTGGCTCTCGTTGCTGGATAGCTCCTGGCTGACGATCCAGTGCACGCGCCGGTCGAACGGCAGGGCGTACTTGCGGTGGAGCTGCACGTCTGGATCGATCGGTGCAAAGCGCAACAGGCGCTTGGGGATCTCCTCCCCGAGCCAGGCGAGGATCGCCGGCTCGGACTCGCCCGCGTCGATGCGGTTCGCGACCTCCTCGAGGAGGACGTTCTGGTCGATGCTCTGCGGGCTGATGTGGAAGTGCTCGAGCCGCTGCTCGAGATTGCCGCGGATCTGCTCGAAGAGCCGCTCCTGAGCCGGACTGAAGGGCGCCTCCTGTGGCTCCGCCGCGCTTGGCGCGCGAGCCCCGGCGAGCCCGGAGAGGAGCGCGAGCGCCACCGCGAGCCGGTGAGCAACCACTCGGGAGTTCACGACGACAGTCTAGTCCACGCTGGGTGCTGCGGATTGCGCGTGCGGCCCCCGACCTTCTCGCCGGGGACGTCATGCCCGCCCTGGTCGACCCGCGTGCGACCCGAGCACGGGCCCACTCCGGGCTGCTGACGTGGAGAGCTGGCTCTTCGGGCCGGAGTGGCCCCGGGGCGCGCGCGGCGATCCAGTCGGCGGCGCGGCGCGGATCTGCGACAATCGGGCCTGATGGAACTCCGCGAGCTCTCGATCCACGACCAGCGGATCAGCTACCGCACGGCGGGCGAGGGGCCGGTGCTGCTGCTGATCCACGGGATGGCGGGCAGCGCCTCCACCTGGCGTCAGGTGATGCCCGGGCTCAGCAGGCAGTACACGGTCGTGGCTCCCGACCTGCTCGGCCACGGCCACTCCGACAAGCCGGTGGGCGACTACTCGCTGGGCGCGTTCGCGAGCACCCTGCGCGACCTGCTCGTCGCGCTCGGCCACCAGCGGGCCACGGTGGTGGGCCAGTCGCTCGGGGGTGGCGTCGCGATGCAGTTCTCCTACCAGTATCCCGAGCGCTGCGAACGGCTGGTGCTGGTGGGCAGCGGTGGCCTCGGTCGCGAGGTGAACCCCCTGTTGCGCTGGCTCAGCCTCCCGGGCTCCGACGCGGTGCTGCGGCTGGCGTGCGCAGCGTCTATCCGCAACGCGATCGAGGCGGTCGGCAGCCTGGCGGCTCGCGTGGGTCTCCAGCCGGCGCCCGTCGTCGCCGAGCTCTGGCGCAGCTACGCGTCGCTCGCCGACGACGCCACCCGGCGCGCCTTTCTGCGCACGCTGAGGGCGGTGGTGGACCCGCGCGGCCAGGCGGTGAGCGCCGCCAATCGCCTGCACCTCGCCGCCGAGGCGCCGACGCTGATCGTCTGGGGCGACGCCGACCCGATCATCCCCGTCGAGCACGCCCACGCGGCCCACGCCGCGATCCCGGGCAGCCGCCTCGAGATCTTCGAAGGGGTCGGGCACTACCCCCACTGCGAGGCGCCCGAGCGCTTCGTCGCGATCCTGACGGAGTTCATCGAGTCGACGGTGCCCGCGCGGATCACCGTGGCCCCGCACCACGTGCTGCACTCGGCTCCCACCTAGCCATTCGGCCCCCACCGGCGTCCTCGGCTACGACGCCGCGCGGATCTTCAGCCCGAAAGCGAGCGCCCCCGGGCCGATCCTGCGATCGACCCGGGGGCCTTACGAGGGAGAGGGACAGGACAGCGAATCTTCAGGCAGCGACGCGGCGGCGCGGGCTCCCGGCCGCGAGGCCGAGCAGGCCGAGGGTCAGCAGCGCGGCGCTCCCGGGCTCGGGGACGGCGGTCAGATAGTCGACCGAGATCAGGTCGCCACTATCACTGGCGTTGAAGAGGGCCAGCGTGATCGTGTCGATCGAAGAGAAATCGATGAACCCGAATGCCGAGTACGGAAAGACGTAGGCCTGCTGATTGAATCCGATCGCCTGAAACGGGGACGCGACAGGCGTGCCGCCGTCGCCGACGGTCAAAACGGCTCCCCAGGTGGTTCCGACGAGGTTCGTGACGAAGATCTCGAAGTAGTTGTCCGTGGGATCGCCGTCGACACTGAGATTGATGTTCGAGCTGGTCCAGACCGCTGTGGCGCTGACACCCGGTTCATAGGTGTCCGTCACGACCAGATTTCCCGCGACCTCGCCGATCGTTCCACCGGTCTGGAACAGGGCGGGATTGCCGAAGAGGTCGGGAGCGTTCGTGAACTGATCGATGATCTCGACGGCCTCGGCGCGCGGGGCGGCGAAGGCGGCAGCGGAGAGCAGCGTGAGCGTCAGCAGCTGGATGTTTCGGCGCAGCATGAGAGAGGACTCCTGGGTGGGCAATGGCTTGGGTTGTCGGTTTCTTCGAGGGAGACGTAGCCGTAGGTGCCAGGGTGGAAAAGAAGGTGTCACCGCAGCGCGTTGCGGGGTCACGCCAGCAGGCGATGCCAGCCTCCGGGAGCTCCCCGAGGACGAGCCGCCCCGGAGCGCCGCGTCCGCCTCGAGGGCGGCCTCTATCTGCCGCAGCTTCGCCCACAGCCGCGGCAGGAGATTCTTGGCAGTCGGGAGGTCGATCCGCCGCTCGGCCAGCTCGCGGGCCACCCGCTCCCGCTCGATCCGGTGCCCCGTTCGTGCTCCCAGCCGCCGTCTGCGTGCGCGGGTGGGACTTGCGTGCGCATCGCCGCCGGGGCGCCTCGCCCCACGAGTGGGACGGAGTATCCCCCCCGGCACGAGCGCTTGCGCGTCTTCGACGTGCGTTGCGTCCTGGTGCGTCCTCCGCGGGTCCCCCGGCGGCTCGTCGCGCTGGCACACCGCGTGCTATACCCGGCCCACGGGGGAACCGTGGCGAGGCCGCCGCGGTCGACGATCCGAGCGTCCCGTGGGCGCGCCGAGCGCCACGAATACACGAGAGGGGGGAACATCTAGTGACACGGAAGAGCGTATACGCAGTCCTCGCGGCCGCCCTGGCGGTGGCGTGGGCCGGACCGGCCGCCGCCGGTTCGAAGTCGAGCCTCGCTGCCGGCGGAAGGACGATCGGAGGGCCGGGCGACTCCACGATCGCGGCGAGCGCGACCGAGACGGTTGCCTCGCAGGTCGGGTCCGACGGCTGCGCGACGGTGGTGAACACCGGCAACGCCGCAGTCGATCTGAGCCTGATCGGCAACGGCACGGCGACGGTCAACGTCGCGAGCCGAAAGACCGTCGTCCTCTGCCGAAGCAGCCTGGCGACCGTGAACATCATCTGCCAAGCCGTCGGTAGCAGCACCTGCTCGGTCAGCTGGCGGATCGACGCCAACTGACGCGCCGCCCGCCTCCGCCGCAGCCCGGCGGAGGCGGGCGGCGCAGCCCCTCCCTCCTGGGACGAGGGGCCCGGTCGCTCGGCAGCCGCGTGAGCGGGGAGGCTCGAAGAGCGGCCGGCGAACCGTCGCAGCGCTCGCCCCAATCTGGCGAACGCCAGTCCACAGGATCTAGGCTACTCGCGTGAGTGGGGAAGGCATCGCGCCGTCGCGCCCGTCTCCGGCGCCGGAACGGAGCGCCGGCGTCGAGGTCGCCGACGGCGAGGTGCGTTGCGTCGGTATCTGGACCGTCGACCACCTGGCCGGGCTGGAGGCCCGTCTGGATCACGTCGCTTGGCCTAGCGGCACGGAGGTCGTGATCGAGGGCGCGGCCGTGAGCGCGATGGACACGGCCGGCGCGTGGGTCCTGCGCCGGATCCTCCTGAGCCTCGAACGCGGCGGACGGCGGGTATCGCTGCGAGGTCTCCGCGCCGAGCACGAGGCCCTGCTCCGGATGCTGGGTTCGCCCGACATCGGGGAGGCGCTCGCCACGGCGGTGGTGAGGCCTGCGTTCCTGGAGCGCGTGGGGGCGGCCGCCTGGAACAGCGCCCAGCAGGGTCTCGAGATGCTCTCCTTCGTGGGGGAGATCGCGATCGTGGCCCGTCGGTCCGCCGGCCGGCCGCAGCGAATCCGCTGGAAGCCGGTGCTGTACAACATCCGGACCGCTGGATTCGACGCGCTGCCGATCACGGGGCTGCTCTGCTTCCTGATGGGGATCGTGATCGCCTACCAGGGCGCGACGCAGCTCCGGCGCTATGGCGCCAACATCTTCGTGGCGGACCTCGTGGGGCTCGCCATGCTGCGTGAGCTCTCGCCTCTGCTCACCGCCATCATCGTGGCCGGCCGTTCCGGATCGGCGTATGCCGCACAGATCGGCACGATGAAGGTGACGGAGGAGGTCGACGCGCTGCGCACCGTGGGCATCGTTCCGATCGAGCTCCTGGTGCTGCCGAAGATCGTCGCGCTCGGCATCGCGCTGCCGCTCCTCAGCGTCTACGCAGATGTCCTCGGCGTCGCGGGCGGCATGCTGATGGCAAAGCAGGAGCTCGGCGTCGGCGTTGCGGACTTCCTGGATCGCCTCCAGTACGCGCTGCGCCTCTCGGATTTCCTGGTGGGAATCGGGAAGGCGCCCGTGTTCGCAGCCATCATCGCCGTGGTCGGATGCTTCCAGGGCTTCCAGGTCGCGGGCGACGCCGAGAGCGTGGGGCGTCGGACCACGGTGAGCGTGGTCCAGTCGATCTTCCTGGTGATCGTCGCCGACGCACTCTTCTCCGTAGTCTTCAATACCCTGGGGATCTGAGATGCAAGGCCGGGAAAGCAGGTCCGAGCCGATCCTCGAGGTGCGCGATCTCCACACGCGCTTCGGCGACACGATCGTTCACGCCGGCGTGAGCCTGGAGGTCCGCGAGGGCGAGATCTTCGCGCTCGCCGGGGCGAGCGGTTGCGGGAAGTCCACCCTGCTCCGGGAAATCATCCTGCTGCAGCGGCCGCTCTCCGGCTCGATCCGCGTGCTGGGGCGCGAGGTCGTGGGCCTCGACGACGAGCAGGCGCTGCCGCTTCGACGCAACTGGGGCGTGATGTTCGAACGGGGGGGGCTCTTCGGCTCACTCACGGTCCGGGAGAACGTGGGGCTCCCCCTCCGCGAGCACACTCGGCTCAGCGATCGCCTGATCGACGAGATCGCCGCCGTGAAGATCGCCCTCACGGGGCTGCCGCCCAGCGCCGGACTCAAGTACCCTGCGGAGCTCTCGGGCGGCATGCGGAAGCGCGCCGCGCTCGCGCGGGCGATCGCGCTGGATCCCACGCTGCTCTTCCTCGACGAGCCGACCGCCGGGCTGGATCCGCTCAGCGCCGGCGGCTTCGACGAGCTGGTGAAGCACCTGAAGGAGCTGCTCGGGCTGACGATCTTCGTGGTCACCCACGACCTCGATCTCCTCTGGCGGGTGGCGGATCGCGTCGCCTTCATGGTCGAGGGGCGGATCGCCGGGGTGGGAACGATGCAGGAGCTGTCGAAGTCGGACCAACCGCTCGTGCGAGAGTATTTCTACGGCCCTCGCGGCCGAGGAGCCTGGGAGCAAGCATGGAAACGAAGGTGAACTACGCCATCGTCGGGGCGTTCGTGCTGGTGCTCTCGGTGGCCATCGTGGGCGGCGTGCTCTGGATCTCCTCCGGTCGGGCGGCCCGGAAGGATTACGACACCTACCTCGCGTACTTCACCGAGTCGGTCTCGGGTCTGAACCGCCAGGCTCCCGTCAAGTACAAGGGCGTCGAGGTCGGTTCGGTGCGGGAGATCGGGCTCGACCCGGACGATCCGCAGCGGGTCCAGCTCGTCCTCGCGATCGAACGGGGCGTCCCGATCAAGCAGGACACCGTGGCGCTTCTCAGCGTCCAGGGGCTCACGGGCATCGCCTTCCTGGACCTCGAGGGCGGCTCGCGGGAGTCGCCGCTGCTCGCGCCGACGGAAGCCGGCGGCTACCCGGTGATCTCGACCCGACCCTCGCTGTTCCGGCGGCTCGACACGCAAGCGACCGCGCTCGTCGACGATCTCTCGAAGGCGGCAGAGAGCATCAACCGGCTCCTCGACGAGGACACGCGCGCGGCGCTCCAGCGTGCGATCCGCGACCTCGAGAGCCTCGTCCACGTGGTGGCAGGGCGCTCGAAGGCGATCGACGCGAGCCTCATCGACGGGGCACGAACGCTGGAGAACAGCGCCCGGGCGAGCGAACAGCTGACCGTGCTCATGGAGCGGATCGGTCGCAGCGCAGAGGCGGTCGAGGGCGCCGCAGCGCAGACGGCGCAAGCGGCCGAGGCCGTGCGCACCACTGCGGGCAATGCTGCGGGCGGACTGGCGCAGCTGCGTGCCGAGACGCTGCCGGAGCTCCAGCGGCTGATCGTCGAGGTGCGGACCGCGACGGCCTCGCTCGGCCGGGTGACCCAGAAGCTCGAGCGGAACCCGAGCGCGCTCCTGATCGGACGAGAGGCGATGCCGCTCGGCCCCGGGGAGTGAGATGATCCCGTCTTCCAGCGCGGCGGCGAGGCTCGTGTCGACGGCAGTGCTGGCCTTCGCCCTGGCCGGCTGCGCGCTGCTTGGAGGGTCACGCGCGCAGGCTCCGAGCCTCTTCGCTCTCGAGGCGACCTTCGACGCGGTTCCTGCGCACGGCACGCCGCCGCTGACGATCCTGGTCGCTGCGCCCGTGGCGCGGCCCGGCTATGACAGCGCGCGGATGGTCTATGTGACGAGAGCGTACGAGCTCCGGTTCTTCGCGCGCCACGAGTGGGTGGGACCTCCCGCGCAAATGCTCGCCCTGCTCCTGGCCGAGGCGCTCGAGCGAGGCGGAAGGTTCCGGACGGTGCTGAGCCCGTCGGACGTGGCTCCGGAGTTCCGCCTCGAGACCGAGATCCTCGCACTCCAGCAGGAGTTCACGCTGCAGCCGAGCCAGGTACGCTTCGCGCTCCGGGCGCAGATGGTCGACGTCGCGGAGCATCGCGTCGTTGGCAGCGAGGATTTCGAGGCGGTGGAGCCCGCGCCGTCGGACGACCCCTACGGCGGCGTGGTGGCCGCCAACCGCGCGGTGGCTCGCGTCCTCGAAGACCTGGCGAAGTGGTGCGACGCCCGAGCGCCCGGCCGGGACGGATTGGATTGAGCGACACGCCGGATCGCGGACGGGCGACCAAGCTGGCGGCGAGGAGTCCCCCGTGAAGTTCTCGCTGTCGTTGCCCGTGTTTCGCGATCCCGCCCATCGCGATCCGTTCTGGCAGAGCTTCGAGCTGGCCCGGATCGCCGAGGAATCCGGCTTCGACACCGCGACGATCGGCCATCACCATCTGATGCCAGGCAACCAGAGCGACCCGCTCACGTTCATGATGGCGGTGGCCGCGCGCACGCAAACGTTGCGGGTCGGCACCGGGATCTTCCAGCTCCCCATCCACCATCCGCTGCGCGTCGCAGAGCAGGTCGCGACGATCGATCAGGTCTCCGGCGGCCGCGTCTCGCTCGGCGTGGGCAGCGGCTGGTGGCCGCTCGAGTACGAGGCCCACGGCTCGGATTTCCGCCAGCGCGGCTCGCGCATGGAAGAGGCGCTGCAGATCCTGAAGCGGGTCTGGACCCAGGAGAAGACGTCCTTCGAGGGCCGCCACTACCGCTTCCCCGAGCTCACCGTGTACCCCCGTCCGGTGCAGAGGCCGCACCCACCGCTCTGGGTCGCGGGGGTGGCGGACGTCGCAGTCGACCGGGCGGCGCGCCTCGGCGATGCGTGGCTCTGCGGACCGGTCCAGTCGCTGGCGAAGGCCCAGGCGTGCCTCGGCGTCTACCGCCACGCGTGCGCGCGTCACGGCACGCGGCCCGACTGGATCCTGCGCCGCTACGCGTGGATCGCCCCGACCCGTCGCGAGGTCGAGGCAGAGATCCTGCCGGGCTACGTCGACGGCCTGATGGACCACTGGCGCGAATCGGTGGGGGACGAGGAAGAGCAGCGGCTCTTCGCCCGCATCGACTCCGGTGAAGACGTCACGGCCCAGGAGATCGCGCGCGACCGCCTGCTGTGGGGCTCGCCCGAGGACTTCATCGAGCAGATCGCGCGCTACCGCGAGGCCACGGGCTGCGAGCACGTCCACACGGCATTCGGAGCCGGCCTGCCGGCCGGCTCGAGCGAGCGCTCGACCTTCGGCACGTTCGAGCAGCAT
>Ga0315278_10006419_pt1 | contig 10690 bp, 8 predicted proteins | sample YL17G06_0_MG_FD_203880 | JGI IMG/M metagenome (GOLD analysis project Ga0315278, IMG submission 203880) | Sediment microbial communities from Yellowstone Lake, YNP, Wyoming, USA - YL17G06_0 | ecosystem: Environmental > Aquatic > Freshwater > Lake > Sediment | place: USA: Wyoming | collected... | reverse complement strand
CCCCGCAAGCTGCACCTGCTTATGGAACCATTAACCATGTCGGATGTCAACATACAAGCACAGAGGCAGTCCGTCGCCGATGCCTTAGTCGCCCGCGACCGTGCGGCCTTGCCTGGCCGATCTGCCCGCCGGGGCGACAGTCGGAACGTCCAGCGTCCGCAGAATCGCCCAGGTCCGACACCTCAGAAGCGACCTAAAGTGCGTCCCCCTGCGTGGAAACGTCGAAACGAGGCTCTCAAAAGTCGCCTTTGGCATCGTCGATGCCGCTATTGTCGCCTGCGCAGGTTTGAACCGGTTAGGTCTGGCCGGGAAGATATCGGGCATCCTGCCGCCGCGAGAGTTCCTGCCAGCCCCGGCACAGGGTGCGTTGGCGGTGCAGACTCGAGCCCCTGGGGCTGGACCTGCTGACATTGAGCTGGCCGAACTCGTATCGAAACTCGACGACAGAGAAGCCCGAATCACCGCCCAGGCCGAGCGCCATATCCTCGCATCCATGCACGGCGGGTGCAGCATACCATTAGGGGTCTATTCGGAGATTAACGCAGGTAATATCTCAATAGACACAATGATATAGGACCTCGAAGGCGAGAACTACGTCAAACGCTCAATAACCGCCCTTCTAAACCAGGCCCTCACCGCCGCCGAAAAGATCGCTCTCGAATTGTTGGCCGCCGGCGGACGGGAAATCCTTGACCAAATCAGGGCCGAGCGATGTGATTAAGCCCCCAGAAGCATCAGTGCAGGAAACGTCTATTATGGGCTTCTGGAGAAGCAGGCGCGGCCTTTCAAGTTTTTTCAATTTTCTGAGAAAAATCTCTTGACTATGAACATTTTGGCCTATATAATAGTATTTCGATTCGCATAGTCAAGATAAAGGTTATGATGAGATTACCAAGAAAATGTGAATATGCATTGAGGGCGGTCTTTGAGTTGGCAATGCGGGACAATAGCCATCCAATCAAGATTCACGAGATCGCTGCCGTTCAGAACATACCTCCGAGGTTCTTAGAGGTCATTCTTAACGAGCTGCGACACGCAGGACTCGTCGAGTCCCGGCGAGGCAAAGTTGGCGGGTATATGCTGGCGCGATCTGCCGAGGATTTGACCGTCGCAGAAGTTATCGAGCATATCCAGGGTTCGACCTCGTTTGTTCCAGATGCAACAAGATCCGCGAGAGATACAGGCCTTTGGGGAAGTGAGGCATTCAAGGAGTTCTGGCGGGAAGTAAGCGATGCTGTTTCAAACATTTGTGCCACCAGAACTTTTGCTGAGCTTGTTGAATTTGAACGGGCCAAAAGAGATCGGCGCGTTCCGAACTATAGTATTTAGGCCGATAAGACAGGATTTGGTGAAGGTTGCGTTTTTTTTGTGGGTAATTCCAGTATTACCATAGGAATACTTATATCGCTGGAGCAAAAACTGGTGGAATCACATATCAGGAGCATAGCGAAGGCCATAACCTGGCGTGCAGGCGGGACAGCGGTCACTTTTGCCATTGCCTGGATTATGACACGGCAACTCGAGCTGGCCGCACAGATTGGCCTATTGGATACGGCTATTAAGATCGGGGCGTTTTACGTACACGAACGAATATGGAATCGGCTGAGCTTCGGTAAGCCGAAGCTCCCGGAATACGAGATATAAGAGTTTTCAACTCAATTACAGAAGGAGATTAGGGTCATGTTGATCGAAGAAGTGGAACAGAATGTTGTGGAACTGGTCGAAAAGCTGAACTTCGCGGAAAAGGTCGAGCGATCTCTCGGATTGATAGAGCGGGCCTACGAGGAATTCGGCGAGAGGCTGGTGGTGGCCAACAGCCTCGGCAAGGATTCCAGCGCCGTGTGGCACCTGGCCAAACGGGTCAGCCCGGATATTCGCGGGTTTATCATAACCACGAGGTTCAAGCCGGCGGAGACCAAGCAGTTTATGACCGAGGAGGTGGCAAGGTGCCCTGAGCTAAGGGTATTCAGCAGCGATGAGGAGATACCGGAGCGGCTCTACGCCACGGACCCGGATAAGTGCTGCGAGATACTCAAGGTCAGGCCGACACGGCAGGCCGTCAAAGAGATGGACGTTGCCTGCTGGGTTACGGGCCTTCGCTGCACCGAAGGGCGGACACGCACGGACTTTACGGAGATACAGGAGTTGGACAAGGGCCTGATTAAGCTCAATCCCATCCTGACCTGGTATGAACGAGAGGTCTGGCAGTATCTGGCGCTGCACAATGTGCGTGTTAATCCGTTGTACCTGAAGGGCTACAGGTCTCTCGGATGCTTACCTTGCACGACAATTGCCCAAGGAGCTGACGAGCGGGCTGGCAGATGGATCGGGACGAGCAAGTGTGGCGGCGAGTGCGGCATTCACACCAGACCGCTGAAAGCCTCTGCCAGAGTGAGGTAAGGCAATGAATGAAGAGACGAATGCGTGGCCGATGCCGAACCGGCTCTTGGGTGTCTATCCTCAAAGACAAGAAGGTTTGTATATGCAGCGGGTGAACATACCGGCGGGCCGGATAGGCTGGCATCAGTGGCGCAGAGTAGCTGCTCTGGCGGCAACGTACTCGCCGGGTTTTCCTTTGCACATAACGACCCGCCAGGACATAGAGTTTCACAACATTATGGAACAAGACATCTGTGCAGTGCAGCAGGGTCTGGCCGAGGCGTCATTGACAACCTTTGGCGCAGGCGGTGATTCGGTCAGGAACATAACCGTCTGCCCAGCCTGTGATTTCTGCAGCAAGGGTCGTGACTTGATGCCTCTGACTCAGTTAGTCGGCCAGCATTTGCACCAGCACCCGGCGATATTCAACCTGCCTCGCAAATTCAAGCTCAGTTTCTCCGGCTGTGAGCGGGCTTGCGCGCGAGCGTGGCTCGGCGATCTTGGGTTTGTCGCCAGGCCGGGCGGGACCTTCATGGTTATCGGGGCCGGGTCGTTGGGCGCCAGGCCGGCTCTGGGTATTGAACTCTACGACGAGCTGCCGGGCAGCGATGTCCTGCCGGTTTGTGCTGCGGCTGTGGAGTTCTTCGAAGAACACCGCGACCGTCAGAACAGGCACCGAGCCCGCTTTCGCCACGTAAGAGAGAATTTGGGCGACGATACCTTCCGAGCAGAGCTGGACGCAAGACTGGCCCGCGTCAAGGCTCGGCAGTCGTGGCCGGAATTCTCGCAGCCCGCGAGCACAGATGACATTGTCTTGTTGCATCGACTGCAACCACCCAACGGCAATATCAGCCCCAGCAGCGCTCTTGAGCTTGCCGATGCTGCGCAGCCAAAAGGGGCGGTGCTTCGCATCAACCTCGACCATGGGTTGGAACTCTACGGGCGGGAGACGTTCGAGCTTCCCGAAAGTCTTGAAGCCTTCGCCGGCAAGCCAGTGATTGTTGCCTGTCCCGGCTCGGTGACGTGTTCGAAGGGCTTGGTGGACTGCTGGGCCGCCGCCGCGAACATAAGAGATGCGATTGGCGGTCTGTCCGGGCCGGATATGAGAATATGCATCTCCGGTTGTCCGAATAATTGCGCCCATAGCGCAGTAGCCGACATCGGCCTGATAGGCATATTGAAAAAGGAAAATGGCGATTCGGTTCAATATTATCGCCTGCTGAGAGGGGGCGGCAACGGACGAACCCCCCGGCTGGCTGAACCGTGGTGTATCGCCCGGGCGATAGATATCGCTGAGATTATCAAGCGTGAGCTAAGAAAGCTCAAGCCGCCTGTCGCACAGATGGTGCCTTTCGCCGGGAATGCCGCCTCTGATGAAGGGGCCAAAATCACAACTGCAACCGTTGCGAAGATTCTGTATAATTGCCTCGAAACTGCAGATCGCAGATCTTGAATGACTGCTCGGAGGAGAAACGATGATGCAGAGATACTCGAGATTTCTTCGCCCGGGCGAGGTAGTGACGCTCGTTGCTCTTTTTTCAGCTTGTCCGAAGTCGTGCGCATCCGGACCAGATGCAGACCCGGCTACGACATATATCCCCAGGTTCGAGAGGATATTGACACAGAACATCGTTCCTTTCTGCTATGAGAAGAGCCGCGGCCGCGCTTGCTGACTGCTTGGCGTTTCGTTGACCGAATCCGGGTTTTGGCCCTGCATCTTGCCGGACTTTAGCCAATTAGACGACGGTCTGTCCAGAGATTTCCCCCAGGGACCGTATCTGCGCTTCAACCGGGGCCACACGTCAATTGGTGCGGGGCCGGCCCTGTTTGTAGAGTGCGATCTTCTCGGTGATTTGCTTTGTGAGGGGTTCGTCGCCGGTGTAGCGAGTGATCACGAGGGCCTTCTCGAGCAACGCGACTGCTTCGGTTTGTCGGCCGGTTTTGAAATAGCCGGTGGCCAGATTGACAAGCACAGCAGCGTTGCCGGGGTCAAGGCGCGCCGCCTCCAGCCATTGGCCTATGGCCTCATCCAGCTTGTCCTGCTGGGCCAACGCCACCGCGAGATCGTTGTGTGCTGCGATATCGTTGGGCCGCAGCCGCACAAACACCGAGAGATGTCGGACCGCTTCATCGAGCTTTCGCCGGCCAAGCATCAGCCGACCAAGGTTGTAGCGGGCATCTGCATTGTTCGGGTCGAGACGCACCGCCTCAGACAAATATGGCGCAGCCTCATCCGGCTTCCCTCTGGCCAAGAGCAGCGCTCCGAGGTTGGCCTGTGCGCTGATGTGGTCGGGTTTGAGGCGCACAACTTGCGACCAATGCTTGATTGCCTCGTCGGGCTTATTGCTGCGCAGCATGGCCTGACCGAGGTTGTAATGCGCCTCGGTGTTGTTGGGGTCGATGCGTATCGCTTCCGACCAATGACTGACGGCCTGATCCGTCTGGCCCTTCTGAAATAGGGCGGTTCCCAGATTGCAGTGGGCTTCGGCGTTGCCGGGGTTGAGCTCAAGCGCCCTTTTGCATTGGCGTTCAACGCCGTCATAATCGCCGGCCTTAATGAACTCTCTTGCGGCCCGGACAAAAGAGAGGTCATCGACGAATTGCTCGCGGATATTCTCAATGGCGGATGGTTCGGCATCGACAAATTCAGGTATGTTGGCGGCTCTGCCCCGCTCGGTGAAGCGATCCAGCACAACGGGCGGCATGCTTTCCCCCTGCTCGTCGATATGGGTCAGGAGAAGCTGGGTATAGGGAGAATTGACTTTCGAGGAGAAGACCAGCCATTTGCCGTTCGGCGACCAACTGTGCCAGGAGTTCATCCGGTTCGTGTTGGCGCGCAGTTTTCTTGGCTCGCCTCCCTCAGCCGGGATGATATGAAGCTCGCTGTCCGGCTGAAGCAGCATGTAATTTGCGGCTTTGCAGAACACAATCCACTTGCCGTCCGGCGAGTACCTTGGAAAGAAGTTGCTCATACCGTTGCCGGAGGCGCCCTTTAGCGGCTCGGCCTTGCCGCCCCTGCCCTCATTAAAAGGTATCCTGTACAGGTCGAACTTGAAGGGCTTTTGCTCTTCGAGGAACTCCCAGCATTCATCGCCGCTCAAGAGGATTTTGCGCGGGCCAGTGACATTCTTGAGCTTGTATGCCTGGGTTGCGGCAAAGACGATGTGCTTGCCGTCGGGGCTCCAGGTCGGGTTGCTTTGAACCAAGTTCGGGTCGTCCGCTCCCGGCAATGACTGAAAGGTGCGATTCTGCCTGTCGTATATGCACAAGATGCCCTTGATGGGGAAAAAGAGCTGTGAAAACTCCAGACCCGGCTTGGGGACAAATACGGACTCATCCTTCACCGTGCTCACGACAAACCTGCCGTCGGGAGAGACCTGCGAGAGCAGGCCGAATGTCAGCTCCTCCTCGTCTCTTTTGTAGTCGCTCCACGTTATGATTTCGCTGCTGTTGAGAACCATTTGTTCTTTGACGGGCACAATGGCGTATGAGCCTTTATCGTTGGCGTAATCCACGTCCATCCCCAGAATGCGGGCATCCGCAGAGAACGAATGGCAATTCCCGCAGACAGGCATCTTGTCAAGCACAATCGGGGGCTGCTGAGGCGAAGATATCGCCCCAAAACGCCAGCGGATGTGACTGGGGTCCTTAACGGCATCGACAAACGGCAGGTTCACTTCCCGGTAAAATATGGGCGCGCCGACCTTGTCTTTAGACGTTTTGATGCGAATTTGGTTGGCCGAGAGGATTTTGCGCGGCGCCTTGCTGTTGACGCCCAGAATAGTCGCTTTCGCCTGGTTCTCCAGAGACCGCTGCTTTATTTCCTCCCATACCGCCGCTTTGGGTATCCACTGCGGTTCCTGGGTGAGGCAATTGATGCCTCCTTTGCCGTCCTGGAATTCGATTGTCTGGAAAAGTACTACCCGGGGGACGACTACGTGGATGTACTGGGAAAATCGGCCTATGGTATGGGCTTGAACTTCTCGGAGTACGACTGGGCCGTGAAGAAGAAGAGAAATGCCGGGAAAGTGATCTGGTGGTCGGAACTGGGAATCCGAGGACGTTCCGACCCCCCCAGGGACTGCATGGATGTCTTCAGAAGACTGAAAGACAGCTATCCCGAACTGGCGGGATTTGTCTTCTGGAGTGACAGCGGCCACTACAACGTCATCGGCAATGAGAATGGAGCCGAGTTTATGGCATGTCCCGGAATCATTACCCTGGAATAATTGGCCGCAACGTGCGTAGCAGAGATTTTCGCTGTATTGCCGGCCATCCCGTCCCACAAGCTCCGGGCTGCGCTCTGCGAGTATGTAGATAGGTCATTGAATCCGTTGTACCTCACCCAGCCCTCGCATAACCATCTACTAATACAGCACTTATGGAATGGACATTTTTGGCGAAATGGCAGATAAGAGGTTGTACGGTTGTATGTTGGTTGTATGGATTTGGCCGTTTTTGGGCCCGTTTGGGGGCAGAAAAAGAGGGCTGCAGGCCGCCTCTTACAGTTCTGTAGATCTGACCATGAAACGTTGAAATCGAGGCCCATATTGTGGTACTATCGAAAGTGTGGCGTGCAGGAGCACAGATTATGACGTTAAATGGCAAATCCCGGATATGATCAGTTGGGAAGTTCCGGTGACTCACTGAAAACCATAAGATTGAATAGAAAGAGAAAAACCCTATGAGCATCGACAATAGTACGACACTCACGCGGCGTCGGTTTCTGACACGTGGGGTGATGGCGGCAAGTGCGGTGGCGCTGCCGTATTATGTTCCGGCCCCGGCGCTGGGACGCGGCGGGACTGTTGCGCCCAGCGAACGCATCGTGATGGGCGGAATTGGAATCGGCGGCCGCGGTTCTCAAGATTTGGGTTGGATATTGAACGAGCCGGATGTGCAGTGGGTCGCCGTCTGTGATGTCCTAAAAAGCCGGCGTCAAGCGGCCAAGAACATGGTGGACAGTAAATATGGCAATAAAGATTGTGCCGTGTATGGCGATATGCGACAGTTGCTGGCCGAGCGGACGGATGTGGATGCCGTGTTGATTGCCACCGGCGACCGCTGGCATGCGCTGGCTTCGATCATGGCCATGTGGGCTGGCAAGGATGTCTATTGTGAGAAGCCGGCCTGCCTCACGATGGCGCAGGGGCAGATGGTCGTGGAGACCGCGCGCCGGTATGGCCGGATCTATCAAACCGGCGCCCAGCGGCTCAGCGAGCCACATCACGTGTTTGCCATAGAAATGGCCCGATCCGGCCGGCTGGGCCAGATTCATACCGCTTACGCCGACATTCGTTGGCGCGATGGGTTGCGTCACGACTGGTTGCCAGCAGAACAGGAACCATCCAAGGATGAACTGGACTGGGATGCCTGGCTCGGTCCATGTCCCTGGCGCCCTTACAACGGCGGTTATGTGAATGGAGCAGGGTGGTATCACTTTTATGATTTTGCTACCGATGTCGCGATGTGGGGGGCGCACACGGTTGCCCAGGCCCTGGCCGGACTCGACATGGCGGACGTTTTCTTCATCGAGTTCGAGTATGAGGGTCCGGATGAGACGATGGTGACACGCTTATCCAACGGGGTGAAGTTGGTTCTGTTCCGAGTCGGCGGCTCGGTATGGGAACCGTGCAAGTTTTGGCATGGCTCTTGTGGTGAGCGGTTCGATGGTCCCGAAGGATGGGTCGCGGCCGCTGACGGTTATTCGAGCCCCGATGTCTCATCGCCGTCGCTGTTGCGCGAATACAAGAAAGTGCTGGCCGAATACGCGGGCCGGACACAAAGGCAGATGAACCACGTGCGGGATTTCTTAGACTGTATCCGGTCACGCCGACTCACGGTGGCGAACCCTGAAGTCATGTATCGGTCCATGAACATCTGCTTGGCTGCAGACATCTGCGAGCAATTGAAGCGGAACCTGAAGTTCGATCTGCGCAAGGCTGAGTTTGTCGGCGATCCCGAAGCCAACCGGATGCGGTCCCGCGCGATGCGTGCCCCCTACACGATCTAATTCAACCCCTCTCTGACGTCAATTACAAATCCCCCGTTGCCTCAACGGCTGATGTTACCATGATCGGCGCCCATATTCACTCCGTTACTCATCTTTGAAAATGTTCTCAAAAGTGCTGCTGGCTCGCACTCAAGTCTGGGCGTCTCGCGGCCACTTGACCATTTGATGGAATGCCTTCAAAGAGGTTTGCCATGCGAGATTAGTGTGATTTTCGCGCGTGGGGCCGGTCCATCTACTGCGCTGCACGAGAACCGCATCTGATTCGCGCCGGCTGAGAGGACAGGAATAGCCCCATCCGGCGTCACTTTGGTGATCACCTCACCTTTCGGCCCGTAGAGCACGCAATCATTGTCTCCGCTGAATTCCAGGTAACTGCCCGACGGCATCTCCACCGGCAGGATTATTGTCCGGCCATTGACCGCTATTGTGGGATTCTTCACCGTCCAGGCAACCATCGGCAGTGCCTTGATGGGGCCGATGGTGCATTCGGCCTTTTGGCCATTCGGCAGATTGTTGTACCAGATGCTGAGCGATTCAACCGTGCCGAAGTCAACCGTCTCGCGGTAAACGTTGTAGAGCCATTTGCCGTCATTCCAAACGTAGTCGCTCCAGCGGGCTGATTCTGTTTCGATGAGTGTAAACAGTCGCCGACGCCGCAACAGCGGCAGCGGCTAAGCTCAGTCCAATCGCGAGATAGCCAACCGATTTACGCATAAGGCGTTTCTACGCCGAGCCTTCCGAAATTGTCTGGCCGGTCCTTACCAGGAGGTTATCGGCTGACTCGGCGCTGGGCTTTAACTGCAATCGTCGTGAGAATCCTGTATAATTGCCGGGATATGATCGAATGCCTCAGATTACTGAAGGACGGCAGAGACTAACCGCTCAGCCGATACGCAGCTTTCGAAAAAGGCTTGCTGTAATCAGCGAGTCCAATTATAATGCCGCCTGATGTGGGAATGAGCCAGAGGAGTTATAACCCGGACCTTGCCGGTACAACGATGACTCCGAGGATGTCGGATGATGAGGCATATCAGGGCAATAATACTGGCGGCCGGCAGGGGCAGGAGGATGCTGCCTCTGACGAATAACGTTCCCAAATGCCTGCTGACGTACCGCGGCAAGAAGATACTGGAGCATCAGTTGGATTTGATCCGGCGGAACGGGATATCGCAAATTGTTGTTGTCACAGGTTTTGCCGCCGATCTGGTGCGGCAGGTTGGAGGCGATAATATCACCTACGTTCACAACGAAGACTATCTTAACACGAACAGCATCTACTCGCTGTTTCTGGCAAGGCAGTTTCTGGATTCTGATGTGCTCTTGATGAACTGTGATGTTCTGGCCGAGCGAGAGATAATCGAGTCACTGCTGGAAGAGGAATTCCCTAATGCCGTTGCGGTTGACTTCCGCTGGCCGTTCACAGATGGGGAAATGAATGTCAAGGTCTCAAATGGATACGTCATTGAGATAGGCAAAAATGTGCTGGCGGCAGACGCCTCCGGCTACGGCGTCCAGTACACAAAGTTCGGCAAGGAAGGCGCAGAGACCCTCGCAGATGAAATCACACGGCTGGTTCGGACCGGCTGTATAGACGGGTTCCCATCCGATGCCTATGGCGCCGTAATCGCTCGGCAGGGCATTAAGGCCGTTGACTTGGGAGAGAGAACCTGGTTTGAGATTGATACTCCTGAAGATTTTGCAGAAGCCCTAACTCTGAATATCACCTGAAGTTCGGCGTTTGCCTCAGAAGGTGCGGAGAATGAAGCGACATGATTCGAGAACTACTACGCAACATCGCAAGCAAGCCGTGGAAGAAGAACCGCAAAAGGAACGTGCTTCTGCTCGCCAGCAATGAGATTATGTTCGGTTACACCTACCCGATCTACGAAGAGCTGCAGAAAGACGAACGAATTCGCCCGTGGTTTTGTTTTGGTTCTCCGCCAAGATATGAAAAAGAGAACCTGTCTGAGATCAAGAGGGAGCACAGGCCGCGAAGCATTCCGTATGAAATCGCGCGGTACGTCAAATGGGACCTGGTGCTCTACCCTGTGCACAGTCGGCCTTTTCGCAGGGGTTGCAGGAAGATATATGTCGGTCATGGTCTCAGGTCGGGCAAGTCGTCCAATGGCGAGGTTTTCAAGTACGGCCGCCACGCTCGTGACAGAGACAACAGAATCATTTACGACAAGATATTCGCCGCGAGCCGCTACGAGGAGGAGCTCGTAACACGAAATTATCCTGATTTCTCCCCCAAGATTCGCGTGGTCGGAAGCCTCCTCGCCGATTCGCTGTTGGCGA
>Ga0315278_10006418_pt1 | contig 10690 bp, 6 predicted proteins | sample YL17G06_0_MG_FD_203880 | JGI IMG/M metagenome (GOLD analysis project Ga0315278, IMG submission 203880) | Sediment microbial communities from Yellowstone Lake, YNP, Wyoming, USA - YL17G06_0 | ecosystem: Environmental > Aquatic > Freshwater > Lake > Sediment | place: USA: Wyoming | collected... | reverse complement strand
AGGCTGAGCCGCTCTTCTGCCGCGGAACTCGTTGATTCGGCAATCGGGAAATCCGAGCCAGACAATGTTTTCTCTGGGTACGCCCAGGCTCTGATAACATTCGTAGCTTTCGTCCCGCCTGATATCGGCAATCGTGTCCTTTTCCTCGATGCTGCAATAGCCCATGCTGCCGTCGGTGACGATTAGTATATGCACGGGCACTTTTTCCCGCTTGGCCAACTGGATGAGCAGGCCGGCCCCCAAAACCGCATCGTCATCGTGCGGGCTGATCATCACAAAGCGCTCCTTATTGCCCTGCCAGTGCCGCGAGACGCCGGCGAGGTACGAGCCTACCCTTCGCTCGTTGCCGACCAGACGCACAAATTCGATTTCTTCTTGCATTTGTTCAAGCTCACAATTAATATCGTTAAGTTGTGTTAAGAATGCTGAAACGTGGTATTAACCGACAACATCGTGTCTTCCAGCACCAGGATCCAGCAAGAATGGATATTATAGAGAGTTTTGCGGAGAGGACAAGGGGCAAGAACTTGTCGGTTGTCTTCCCGGAGGGTAGAGATGAGCGGATAATCCAAGCGGCGCGCAGGCTCAAGGACGAGAACATCGCTGAGCCGATTGTGCTGGGCGGGCCGGGTCAGATCGAGGCAGCGGTGGAGAAAGCCGGGACGACTCTCGACGGCATCACGGTTATTGACCCCAAGGAGAATGACAAGCTCGATGCCTATGCAGAGAATTATTGCAGCCGGAGGGCCGACATCTCAGTCACGGTGGCGAAACGGATTGTCGTCAAGCCTCTGTTCTATGCCGGCATGATGGTAGCTTGCGGGGATGCCGATACGGCCGTCGGCGGCGTCGCCAGTGCGACTTCGATTCTTATCCAGGCCGGCGTTTTGACAGTCGGCCTGATTCCCGGAATCAGAACTCCTTCAAGCTACTTCCTTATGATTATCCCGGACTTCCAAGGCGAACGGGACAAGCCGTTCATATATGCCGACTGTGCCGTCAATATTGACCCAAGCGCCGAGCAGCTCGCCGATATCGCACTTGCCTCTGCTGTAAGCGCGCGTCGCCTTCTCGGCGAGGAGCCGCGAGTTGCGCTGTTGTCATTTTCGACAAGGGGAAGCGGTTCCGGGCCGAGTGTTGCTAAAATAAGGAAGGCCCTGGAGATAGCGCGTGCCCGCGAGCCGGCTCTGGCCATTGACGGGGAATTCCAAGCCGATTCGGCTATTATTCCTCGTGTGGCGGCAAAGAAGGTCAAGGATCAAAGCGCTGTTGCAGGAAAGGCCAATGTTATTATCTTCCCGGATCTTAATTCCGGGAACATAGCCTACAAGCTGACGCAGTATATGGCCGGCGCCCGCGCCATCGGACCGTTCCTGCAGGGATTCGCTAGGCCGATAACGGATCTATCCAGGGGTGCAACCGTAGATGACATTGTCGCAACGGTCATATTGACTTTAGCGCAATTAGGGTAGCAATGACGAGCGTTCGATAAGGTTTGAGATTGCCGCGTCGTCCCGACGAGTCGGGACTCTTTGCAATGACAACCCTGGGGCGCCTGACAAAAATGAAAACTTTCCTTCTGTCATTCCCGCGAAACTTGTCCTCGACACCGATCGGGGATCCAGAGAGTCAAAGGTGTGTGAGACCTCATCTTGTTACAGGCTCTCAGAATCGGTGTTGACAGACCAGTAAACGGCAAAGGAATAACGCTAAGATGAAAGTACTTGTAATCAATGCAGGCAGTTCTTCGGTTAAGTATTATCTGTACGAGATGCCGCAGGCCGAGGTCCTGGCCAACGGCGTTGTGGAGCGGATAGGAGAGGGAGGCGCCAATCTGCTCCATTGCGTCGGAGGGCAGACGCATAGCGAGGAGGTCCGGGTCGAGAGGGTCGGAGAGGCGATGGAGCTAATTCTTCAGACGCTAGCTAATGAAGATGTCGGGGTGGTGGAGAACATTTCTGAAATCGGCGCGGTCGGGCACAGGGTCGTTCACGGCGGCGAGGAGTTTACCGGCTCGGTGGTTATTGACGAGCGAGTTATTGCGTCGATAGAGAAGTATGCTGATCTGGCTCCTCTGCACAATCCGCCGAACCTTGCCGGCATCCGGGCCGTGCAGCGCCAGGTTCCGGGGGCAAGGCAGGTCGCGTGCTTCGATACGGCGTTTCACTCGACGATCCCGAAGGTCGCGTATATGTATGCGCTGCCGTACGAGCTTTACGAGAAGTACGGCATTCGCAGGTACGGCTTTCACGGGATTTCGCACAGATACGTCGCGCGGCGGGCCGCTAAGCTGCTGGGCAAAGGCAAGTATGAGATAGACGCTATTACGTGCCATTTAGGCAACGGTTGCTCTATTGCCGCGGTCAAGCAGGGCCGATCCGTTGACACCTCTATGGGTTTTACGCCCTTGGAGGGGGTTCCTATGGGGACGCGATGCGGCGACCTCGACCCGGCTATCCTTTTCTATCTTGGCGACAAGGGCTATGACGTTAAGACCCTTAACAGAATCTGCAATAAGCAGAGCGGGCTGCTTGGGCTTTCCGGCGTCTCGAATGACGTGAGGAGCCTTGTAGAGATCGCAAGACAGGATGATGGCCGTGCCAAGCTTGCCGTTGACGTTTTTTGCTACCGGATCAAGAAGTATATCGGGGCCTATGCGGCCGTGCTCGATACCGTCGATGCCCTGGTGTTCACTGGGGGAATCGGGGAGAACGCCGTTGGTCTGCGGGAGCAGATATGCAGCGGGCTGACGCAGATCGGGGTGACGATCGATGAAGGCGCGAATTCGGCGGCGATAGCCGAGGAGACCGAGATTAGCACAAAAAATAGCCGGGTCAGGGTCCTGGTGATCCCCACAAATGAGCAGGCCGCCATCGCGAACGACACATACGAGCTTTCCGGCGACAAACTGCCTGCTGTCTCAAGGTAAGGATGCCTTAATCGAATTGCTTCGAAATATCGCACCCTATGCCTGGCAGGGCACGATGAAACATACCTCGGCTAATTTGTCAGGCCGGCGATGGCTGCGCCAATCAGGGTTGCGTTTTCGACGCTGACGATTTCGTAGAAGATCTCCTTGCGGTTCACGAGGTAGTCCTTCAAATAGTATTCCACTCGCTGCCTGAGCGACTTTAGTTTGTAGAAAGTTGTTCCTTCGGCGACGATGCAGACGGGTCGGCAGGGGTTCTGTCCCTTGCCGCTTTTCATAGACACAGATGACAGATTGATAGCGGTCAGTTTGGCTGCTCGCTCTATTAGTCTATCGATCAGGTAATATGCGGCAGACAGGTCGTCATCGCCAGCGTCTTTTAAGGCGGAAGCCAGCGGCCCGCCCTTGCCCTGCGGGTAAGACATAAACTCATCGATGTCCTTGGTGCTGAGCTTTTCAATTTTAATGATGTTCGCCGCGGGGCCTTTGGAGAAGAGGCCGTCCCGGGCCGCTGCCTGAACGGTGCTCAGGCACAGCGGGCCTAAATAGGCGCCGGAGATCATCTTCTCAAAGATATTGATGCCGGGGCTGACCGAGGCTTGGTCGAATTCCTTGTCTATCTTGCCGCGAGGCGCCTTGCCGAAGCCGCCCGACTCGACGTTGACAATCTGGCTTGCGGCGGGGTCAAGGTCTTTGGCCTTCGTGATATTCTTGTTGTGCTCCACGTAGCTGCAGTTTGTGCCCGTGCCGAGGATAAGGCCGATGAATGTGTCAAAGGACATGCCCTCGACTTTGGCTCTGCCGGCGAGCAGCGTGGCGACCGTGTCGTTCAGCAAAATGATATTTTTCTTGTTCCCTTTGCCTGAGCCGGCGAGGGCGAGGTTGAGGTTCTCGCCGACCATCTGTCCGGCAACTTCATCGGCCTTAATCTCTTTGGAGAAGTACAGGACCCTGCCGTCTTTGTTGGGGAAGATTTCGATCGGGTAGGAAAAACAAAAGCCGACGTTGGGGCTTTTGTCGATGACGTGGTCCAAGTACCCGGCCATAGTGTTGAAGAAGTCCTTTTTACTCGTTTTCTGCTTGAGACCGGGCATAGAGAATACCTTGAAGTTCTCGATATTTGCGTTGCCGTCCCGCGCGAAGCTGACGGTGGCGACTCGGAAGTTGGTTCCACCGGCGTCCATCACGATGACGGGCCTATCGAATGGGATATCACGCTCGGTCTGGATATAGGTGGGCAGCATAGCCAGAGAGCTTTTTTCTCCAGCCAGGCCGCGTTTCATCTCATCGAGGAAGATTCCGCAGGTCTTCTCCATATCCAGCGCATCAGGGTTCATCTGGTTTTTATCCAGGAATCTGTTGACGTTGCTTTTGACCTTTTCCACGCTTTGATCTCCTTTGGATTTCTATCGCTGCACGTTCACCGAATCCCTGGTGCCCAAATCGTTTATTGTAAAGGCCTCGTTGCCATCGTCTGTACTATACTCCGCCGGAGTAAGCCTGTCGAACCTTTTTCGCATTCCTGCCCGCCATACTGAAAGCCCGCTTCTGCCCGGGTTCACTTCACACTTTACATCTTGAACTTCGAGGGCCTGAGTTAAAAGGGGATTTTTGCCCTTGACATACATTGGGGAGGGGCAATATACTTACGTATCTTGTTTTCCCTTGCAAACTTGGACTGGATTGATACCTCAGGATTTTGCTATCATCCTTGAGTTTCTGGGGTTCTGTGAAAGTGTGGTTTGTCTTAGAAGGAGAATATCGAGATGTCAGAAAAAAGAGTCTATTTCTTCGGCGGCGGCAAGGCTGAGGGCAACGCGAAAATGAAAGAGCTTCTTGGCGGCAAGGGCGCTAATCTTGCCGAGATGACGAATTTAGGCGTCCCCGTTCCGCCCGGCTTTACTATCGCCACGAAGGTTTGCGATGAGTATTACAAATCCGGCGGCAAATGGCCCAGCGGCCTGGGCGACGAAGTCGATAAGAACTTAGCAAGGCTCGAAAGGGTTATGAACGCCAGTCTCGGCGACCCGGACAAGCCCCTGTTAGTCAGCGTCCGCAGCGGCGCCGCCTCATCCATGCCCGGGATGATGGACACTGTGCTGAATCTGGGGCTGAACGATGAGGTGATTGAGGGGATTATCAGGAAGACGGGGAATCCGAGGTTTGCTTATGATATTTATCGGCGGTTTATCGATATGTTCGGGGACGTGGTTATGGGCTGCGACCATGAGTTTTTCGAGGAGAAGATTCATGCGGCGAAGAAGAAGGCCGGGGTGGAGCTTGATAGCGACCTGAACGCCGACCAGTTGAAGGGGGTCGTCGATGAGTACAAGGAGGTCTATAAGAAGCACGTCGGGGCGATGTTCCCACAGGACGGCAAGAAGCAGTTGAAGCACGCCATCGACGCGGTGTTCGGGTCGTGGATGGCGCCGCGGGCGGTGAAGTATCGTCAGTTGAATAATATTACGGGGCTGCTCGGCACGGCTGTGAACGTTCAGGCGATGGTGTTCGGGAATATGGGCGATGATTGCGGGACGGGCGTCTGCTTTACCCGCAATCCGAGCACGGGGGAGAAGGAATTCTACGGCGAGTTCCTGATGAACGCCCAAGGCGAAGACGTTGTGGCCGGCATAAGGACGCCGATCGAGCTGAAAAAGCTTGAAAAAGTCATGCCGGATGCCTACACGCAGTTGACCAGGCTGATGACCCGGATGGAGAACCACTACAAAGATATGCAGGATATGGAATTCACGATTCAGGAGGGGGTGCTTTATATCCTGCAGACGCGGAGGGGCAAGCGGACGGCCGAGGCGGCGGTCAGGATGGCCGTCGATATGGTCATCGAGAGACTTATTCCCAAGAAAGAAGCGGTGATGCGAGTGGCGCCGGAGCAGTTGGATCGGCTGCTTCACCCGCACTTCGACCCCAAGGCCAAGCGCGAGGTAGTTGCAAAGGGGCTTCCGGCGTCGCCGGGCGCGGCGGTCGGCCAGGTTGTGTTTACCGCCGACGTTGCCGAGGCCTGGAGAGAAAAGGGCAAGAAGGTAATTCTCGTTCGCAAAGAGACCAGCCCGGAGGATATAGGCGGGATGGATGCGGCGCAAGGGATTCTGACGAAGTCCGGGGGCATGACCAGCCACGCCGCGGTTGTCGCCCGAGGGATGGGCAAGCCATGCGTGGCGGGCGTGGGCGCTCTGAACATCAACTACCAGACCAAGAAGATCGACGTCGGAAAAGTGACTATCAAAGAAGGCGACTGGATCAGCATGGACGGCACGACGGGCGAGGTCATGCTCGGACAACTGGCCACCGTCCCGCCGACGATGAGCGGTGATTTCGCAAGGTTTATGAGGATGTGCGACCGCGTTCGCACGTTGGGCGTCCGAACGAACGCCGATACGCCCGATGACGCCAAGCGAGCCAGGGAATTCGGCGCGGAGGGCATCGGCCTATGCAGGACCGAGCACATGTTCTTCGAGGGCGACCGGATTTGGCCGGTGCGACAAATGATACTTGCGGCGGATGATTATGCCGTGATGCTTAGGAAGCTGGACGCGGCGCAGGACAACAAGGAGAAAAAGGCCGTCGAGAAGGAATACGCCACGGCGAAGGCGCAGTTTGAGGGGGCGTTGAAGAAGCTGCTGCCGTATCAGCGAAGCGACTTCGAGGGTATTTTCAAGGCGATGGCGGGGCTTCCGGTTACTATCCGGCTGCTTGATCCGCCGCTGCACGAATTCCTGCCTCAGGATGCGGCCAGCCAGGCGGAGATGGCCAGGCGGCTGGGCGTCAAGCCGGCTGTTGTCAAGGCGAAGGTGGATCAGCTCCACGAGTTCAACCCGATGCTTGGGCATCGCGGGTGCCGGCTGGCAGTGACGTATCCGGCTATTTACCGTATGCAGACAAGGGCGATTATTGAAGCGGCCCTGAATGTTAAGAAGACGGGACAGAGCGTTCTGCCGGAGATTATGATTCCTCTGGCGGGGGCGCTGTCCGAGCTGAAGTACGTCAAGGATGAGATTGTTGACGAGATCAAGATAGTTTTGAAGGAGAGAAAAGCCTGGCTCGACTATATGATCGGCACGATGATAGAGGTCCCGCGGGCGGCTTTGACCGCCGACGAAATCGCCACGGAGGCGCAGTTCTTCAGCTTCGGGACAAACGATTTGACGCAGATGACGATGGGCTTTTCGCGCGACGATGCGGGCAAGTTTTTGGGCGAGTACGTGAATAAGGGCATCTATCCCGCTGACCCGTTCCAGAGCCTCGACCAGACCGGGGTCGGCAAGTTAGTCGAAATGGGGACAAAGTTGGGTAGAAAGACCAGAAAGAAACTCAAGGTCGGTATCTGCGGCGAGCATGGCGGCGACCCGAACAGTATCGATTTCTGCCATCGAGTCGGGATGGATTACGTTTCCTGTTCGCCGTTCAGAGTGCCTATAGCAAGACTGGCGGCGGCGCAGGCGGCGGTGAGGAATAAATAACCGGGCCGGTGGACAGTGCCCACCCTGCCGGTTCAAATTCGAATTTCGAAATCCGAGACAAATTCGAAATCCAAATCATCGAATGACCGAAACCGCCAAAAGGCGGGTGAGTCGAAGATTATCCTGTATGATTCTGTAGAAACGAAGGCGCACCGGGGCTGTATAGGACGGGGTTGTTTGCAATTTCGATGAGTGAGAGGTTCCTTTTGATTAGGCTATTGGATTTACAGGAATCGAAGGGAGCCAAAAGATGGGAGCAAAGTCAAAGTTGGGCGTATCGGAACGTCGTGAGATCATATTGTCAATACTACGGCGTGAAGAGCCGGCCGGCGTGATGGCAAGGCGTTTTGAAGGCGGGATTCATATTCGGGCGGGCTGTTCCGCTCGGCGTGCGGCGGCCACGTTGCGACGAGCTTCTTGGGCAGCCCATTTTCACTCAGCCGCCGGTCCGAGCGACCCAGCCCTGGGGCCTTTTGCAACCGCACGCAGGGTCTATTCGAAGCATAGGCGTATCGATCTGTTTACAGTCAGGAACCTCACACAAAACCACAGAAACTTCTTCCACTTGAACTGCGTGCCAAGACAGTATAAGGAGGCGAACATGAAGCGAGCAAGCATGAGAAAGTTGGGAATCATTGGATTCGTGTTAGCATTGTTGCTCTCGGAGCCGAGCTTTGCCCAGCAGCGGGGGCAGGGACAACAAAAGACAAGACGCACACAACGGGTCGTGCCGATGAAAGAAGTCCAGATCGCCAGTCCTGACGGCAAGGTCAAGCTCATCGTTGGATCCAACCCGGAGCGGCTGACCTATTGGGTGACGCTGGAGAATACGGCGGTGATTGAGCCGTCCCCATTCGACATGAGAATGGATGGCTACAATCTCTCCTGCGGTGTTACATTCAACAACCTTGAACGCTACACCATCGACGAGACTTATCCCTGGCATGGCGTCCACAGTACGGCGGTCAATCGCTGCAGCGGCGCCAGGATAGCGCTCAGACATGACCTGAGCATGATCCCCTACGTTCTGGAGATCCGGGTTTTCAATGATGGTGTTGCTTACCGTCACGTCATTGCCGGCGAGGCGGGTGCCGTCCGCACGCCCGATGAGTATTCGCAGTTCATTCTCCCTGCCGGTTCCACGGTCTGGTACCATGACCTGGACGGGCACTACGAGGCAGAATACGAACAGCAGGACATCTCCGAAGTGAAGGCCGGACAGTGGGCCGGCCCGCCGCTGACTTTTCAATTGCCGGGCAACGCCGGATTTGGCTCGATCACCGAGGCGAACCTCGTCAACTACTCCGGCATGGCCCTGGAAGCCGACGGTCGCCGAGCCTGGATCGTGGGTCTGGGCAACCGCCAACCCATCAACTATCCCTACGAACTCCGCTATGGACGCGAGGAGGCCAAGCGCCTCGCCGCACCGGCGTCAATTACCGGCACGATCACCACGCCCTGGCGCGTGGTGCTGGTCGCTCGCGACCTGAACGTGCTGGTCAATAGCGACGTTCTGCCCAATCTCTGCCCGCCCGCCGATGCGAAGCTGTTCCCCCAGGGGATGGGCACGCCGTGGGTCGAGCCGGGCCTGTGCGTGTGGGATTACGTGGACCGGAACTACGCGCCGAGGGGCAACGCCAGCCAGTTGGACCGCATGAAGGATTTCTCCCGGATGGCCGGCGAGATCGGGGCCAAATACCATATTCTTGAGGGATTCGCATACGGCTGGTCCGACGAGCAGATCCAGGAATTCGTGAATTACTCGAAACAGCAAGGCGTGCGAGTGCTGTTCTGGCGACACAGCAGAGAACTGCGCACAACGGAGGAGCGGGAAGAATTCTTCGCGCGTCTGCATCGCCTGGGCGTAGCCGGGGCCAAGATCGACTTTTTCGACCACGAGGCCAAGGAGAACATCGATTTGTACGAAGCACTGCTGGAAAAGGCGGCGGAGCACCAATGTGTGACCGACTTTCACGGAGCGAACAAGCCGACCGGCCGGCTGCGGACCTGGCCCAACGCGATGCTCTATGAGGGGGTCCGCGGGATGGAATCGAGCGGGCTACAGCGGCGGGCGCGCCACGAGACGATCCTGCCCTTTGCCCGATACCTTGCCGGGCCGACCGATTACACGACAATGATCTTCACCGAGCGGCGGCGAGACTCGAGCTGGGCACACCAGATTGCCTGCTTGGCGACGTTCCAGAGCCCCATTCTGACTATCGCCGCCCATCCGCAAAGCGTGCTGGACAGTCCGGCGGCGGACGTGATCAAGAGCATCAAGGCCGTGTGGGACGAAACGGTCGTTTTGCCGGAGTCGAGGATCGGAGAATTGTCAATTTTCGCCCGGCGAAGCGGCGATATGTGGATGCTTGCGGCAATGAGCGCAGGACCCGCCAAGACGATTCAGGCGCCCCTATCGTTTCTCGGCGACGGCCAATACGAAGCGTCTCTGGTCCGTGACAACAAGGAAAACTCCGGCGCAGTAGTCCTGGAAAACAGGACCGTACGGCGCGGCGATACGCTCACGATTGAGATGATTAGCGGCGGCGGTTTCGTAGGCCGCTTCACTAAGTAGCAGCAGCTTTTAATGCACAGCGTCACCTCGACATTGGGAAGATGATAGACAGGGGATACGGCGTGAGACGAGTGTTGAAGATCGGGGCGCAGCCCATCTTGGCCGATTCTTCCTGATTACGGCATCATTTCCGGCAGTCTTTCGAGAGTTGGCAATGGCACGTAAACCCTTGTCAATAAACAACGACCGAATTTTCGGCAGGGAAATCATAGTTCCGCAGGAATCTTTGGGTGCACCCTGTTTGAAAGTCATGCTTTGAGCACTTGACACGTAAACCGGAATACGCAATGATATACAATCAATGATTGACGTGCGCCTTTCTGATCCGGCGGCCCTGCCGTGGCAAGGCCACTTGCGCAGCAAGAGGCAGAATCGCATTGAGTCACGAAAGGAATGGTTCGACAAGCTCACCATCCTGAGCCTGTCGAAGGAACGAGCAAGGTGTCAGGTTCATAGGAGACAGATGTTATGAAGATCAGGGTTTTTGCAGTGCTGTTTATGGTGTCTGCAGGTGCTGCATTCGCAGCGTCGATGAGTGTTCAGGTGCGGAACTGCAAGGTGCGGGCGACTCCTTCACAACTGGGCCGTGTCATCGGCACGGTGGAGTACGGCGCAGTGGTCCAGGCCGGGGCGCCGCAGCAGGGCTGGTACCCCGTGACCACAGCGAGTGGCGAGAAGGGCTGGCTGCACGAGTCAGCACTCTCCAAA
>Ga0315278_10006417_pt1 | contig 10690 bp, 7 predicted proteins | sample YL17G06_0_MG_FD_203880 | JGI IMG/M metagenome (GOLD analysis project Ga0315278, IMG submission 203880) | Sediment microbial communities from Yellowstone Lake, YNP, Wyoming, USA - YL17G06_0 | ecosystem: Environmental > Aquatic > Freshwater > Lake > Sediment | place: USA: Wyoming | collected... | reverse complement strand
CTGGAACATGCTGTTAATAAATTTACATTACCAGCTTTATCTATGATCCCAGTTAAAAAAATCTCCGAAAGCAATGAGATCAATCCCGAACCACAGATACCTTTCGGCTTGCCTCCTCCAATGACGCGATAGGTTGGTTCCAATGTTTTGCTGTTGATCCATACTTCTTCAATTGCGCCATTCGTTGCCCTCATGCCGTTGGTCACTCCTGCGCCTTCAAAAGCCGGTCCTGCTGAGCACGCACAGGTGACGAGCCAATCGCGGTTGCCCAAAACAATCTCGCCATTTGTGCCAACATCGAGAAAGAGAGTCACGCTTTCATTTTTGTGAAGCCCAGCCGACAACACACCCGCAGTAATATCCGCGCCGACATACGACGCAACGCCTGGTAAACAATCCACGCTGGCTTCCGGGTGTGTGTTTATTCCAATTTCGCGCCCGGTCATCAATGGAGGATGGTTGACTGTGGTGATGAAAGGTGAAAGTCGAATGTTGGATGCAGGGATGCCGAGAAGCAAATGGATCATTGTGCTGTTGCCTGAGATTGTGGCTTTTACCACTTCCGCAGGTTTGACTTTGACTCGCTTACAGGCCGTCTCAAGCAATTTATTGATTGTCTCCAGCACGCGCTGGCGGAGTTCCTCCCCACCGCCATTTTTACTTGCGTACATAATACGGGAAATAACGTCTTCTCCGCGGGCGATTTGGCCATTGTATTCAGCGACCTGTGCTTTGACCTGTCCTCTCACCAGATCCACCAACCAAACCGTAACGGTGGTTGTGCCAATATCGATTGCGCAACCCCAGAGTGGTGAATATTCGTCAATAAGATCGGGCTGCAACAAGATCAAACGCAATGGTTGTTCCAAATTTTCAAGTGGATATTCGAGCACTGCGGTGACATTCCACTCACCCGCGCGCAAGACATCACCAATCGTTTGAAGCGAAGTAAGTGAAACATTCACCTTGTTGATATTCGCCTGCAATCTCAATGCGGATTGCAAGCGTGACCAGTCATCGGTTTGGTCATCCAGCGTGGGTGGATTGAGTCGCAACTGCACACGGCGGACGGTTTGGTCTTGTGGATACTCATAATCAGCGGGGACTGTGATTTCGGCAACGACGCGATCTGTTGTTAGTATTCGTTCAATTTTCTCCTGCGGTGGAATATTGATCGAAACATCACTTTCCACAACAGTTTGACAGGCGAGCGCATAACCCTGTTCCACATCATTGGGGGAAAGTCGCAATGTGCTTCTGCGACGGACGTTTCCCTGTGTGACCTGCACTGCGCATCGCCCGCAGCGTCCCTGTCCACCGCAAGGTTGACCGATTTCCAAACCTGCCATCTGCGCAGCAGCGGAGAGGACGGTGTTGGTAGGCACGCTAACAGTTGATGGTTTTCCGTCGAAAGTGAAAGTGACAGAATGTTTCATGGCTGATAGAAGAAAGCTAGACAAGTAAACACATGTGTGCCTCTGGACAAGTCTCCGTGTCTACCTAATTCAACGCCTGCTTCATAAATGCGGGCAAATCCACCGCCTCGCGCGGTCCAACACGGATATCCCAGTCGGGGAGTTCTTCTTCAAGTTCACCAGAAAGAACTGCAACATGACCGGGCAGGACAAGCCGCTTCTTGCTGACTTTGCTGGCTACGTCAAAACCTTTGATTGCTTTGGCGATCCTTTCCGCATCAAATTTTCCCGCTGCCCAGGCGGTTAATACGGACATGCCTTCAGCGTCTGTCACAACCAGCCACGCTGGCAAACCACTTCCTTCTACTTCGTTTGCAACAGAGAAATAGGTGATGCTGAAATTGGTTGTAACAAGCACAGGGCTTTCGGGTTTGGGTGCGTTGATCTCGTAAACACCAGGTAGGACTTGGATCGGCTTTTGTGGATCGGTATAGATGTTTTCGCGTAGAACAAGCAATGGGTAGAGCAATTCGGGTTTGAACTCACTCAGAACAACAAAGCCCGCATATTTTGCGATCGCTTGCGCGGCGGCGATGCCTTCATCTTTTGCATCGCAGGGGAAGGCGATGACTGGATAACCAAGCGAGCGCAAGTTGGATTTGATCGCGAGCTTGCGAACTTGCGTGGAACGCACCAGCCACTCGCTCATATTCTTGCCACCGAGGTCAAGCACCATGTTTTCGACCCCCAAGGCTTGGATCTTTTGGGTCAAGTCTGCGAGCGCCTCAAGCGAATCTGCTTTGACGGCGAGTGCGCCTTTGTGCTTCTTGGAAAGATCCGCAAAGGCTTCATAGTTGGATGAGTCTGCAGCGTAGATCAAAGCTGATTCGCCAGCAAGCAGGCCCAGGGCGGAGTCCAGAAGCGGGGCGTCTTTCGCCATCAGAATAAGTGGACGTTTGGTCACAGTCCGAATTATTTTAATGGCTGCAACCAAATCTCCATCTGCTTCAACGGCGAAGCCATCGATTGAAAATTCCATCCCCACATAATTTACTTTATATGTGTCAGCTTTTATAACTTTCTTTTCAAGCTCTGGGTCAGAGGCCTTTACGCGTATGAATAAGCCAGTTTTGTTGAAAAAAGTCTTTTCATGACGGAATATTACCACTTCATTGCCCGCTTTGATTTCGGTACCAGCCTTAAGAGTAATGAGGCGGATTGGCGGTGCAGCAGACTCAGCCAGTTGTTTTTTGGATGCGTCACTGACATAAGGGCAAGCAGAGAGTTCAACCTGCTTGGAAGCGAGTTTCATTGCAAAGGCAAGGCAGGTGGGGAAACTGCATTCTTTGCAATTGGTTTGAGGAAGTAATTTATAGATCTGGATTCCAGATAAAGCCATATCAACCTCCGATATTTGGTATTCGGTAGTCGTGAATGGTGCGTCCGATTCCCGAAGAAATATTCCCGATTCTCGTTACGCCATCACCAATTCTTCGATCGCATCTTTGATCCGTTTCACCGACTCTGGATGCCTCAACACAACAACATCCGCGCCTGATTCAACCAACGCAAAGGCGGTGAGTGTTTCCCAGTTAATGGCGCGCGCTTTCCAATCACCCCAGCTTTCAGGTACGCCTTTGCCGACTTTGGATTCTTTTGTTTTCCATGCTTCAAAGCCAGGTGTGACGATGATCGGCAATTGCGTCATCGAATCGCCTTGCAACGCCGCTAACCGCAAACGCTCCATCACCGAGTAGCCATACTCAATCCCATACCCCAGCGCACCTGTTGTCGGGTCTAGAAGGATGCGGTCTTTGGGCATGCCCATATCGTTGATGAGAATGTTTAATTGCTTCGACAGGTTCACATCCATCGGTGTGCGCGCCTGAACGAGATGTCCATTCGCCATGGCGGTCGCGACAATCGTGCGATAGTTTTTATCTTCGCAGATGCCAAGCACAACCTTCTCGCCATTCGTGGCTTCGGAGACAGGTACGAGCAGTTCGTTATCTTTTTCCACTTGACCAGGTCCCCAGATGATGAGTGGCAGTCCGCTGGCGCTCAATACAGACTTGACGGCTTTGACTGCGTCGGCAGGTGAATCATCCAGCATCAAAGCGAGGACGATGATGTCTGCGCCTGTCTCTTCAGCTTTTTTTGCCCATTGAGCGGGATCTGACATCACGTCGCCCCAAACATCAACCAGCAAAGGTGACCAATCATCCGGCTTGCGTGACTTGATCTCAACTGCGATTACAGGTTTGTTCGGCATAGGCGCTTCATAATGCAGGTAGGGCATGCATGTTTGTCCGCCAAGCGTGATGGACTTTGCACGCGTACCGCCCTCCGGACTTGTCGCACCGATGGTGATGGTCTTGATACTGCCAAGCCATTTGTCTATTGGAATTTCGATGGGCATGTTTGACTCCTTGGGTATTGTATACAGGTACACGGGTAAACAAGAACACAAGTCATGAACAGGAGTGTTGAATTAGCTCCTTGTTATAATCCTGCTTTCTTTCTCGCTTCATCTCTTTTTTCAATAAATTGCTCGATCGGGGTTTTTCTTTCTGCAGCGAGACCCAGATCTTTTAGATCCTTCTCATCCTTTGCAGCCATGTGACGCAAAATGTGACGATAAGAAATATATGCAGCGGGATAAATAATCCCTGCGGAGTTGTGCAGCATGTACGCGATTCGAATGCCTTTATCTTTCATCATATGCGCGGCGACAACGAGGGAAATATCCGCGGGTAATTCAGGCACGCCTTCGCTCATGATGTCTTCCGCGGTCAGCGTTACATACCCTTCGCGCGCATACGCCCGAACCAGTTCGTCCGCGCCGACGATGCCAACGCCATGACCTTCTGCGTCGAGAACGCACATTGCTTCGACATTATTCTCCAGAAGGAAACGTGCAATTTCAGTTACGAGCGAATCATGCTTGCAAGTGGGAACACCCACAGTCATTAGATCGCGAACGAGGTATGGTTTCATATTGATGGTTGAAAGATTGAAGGTTGAGAGTGGAGGTAAACCTTCCATCTTATTTTAGAACATCGGCTCCATCGCCATTGCGGGATGATTGTGTGCCTCCAGCCATGCGAGCAAATCTTCAACCGAAGTAATATTCTTTTCATCCGCGATCTTCTCCATGAAATCGGGATCACCTTCACGCGCACAGACAGCCTTGAATTCATCCGCCATGGTCTCTTTCAGTACAGACGACATCCAGACCACACGCTTGAAGCCGCCATCTGAAGAGATGAACTTGGGGCTGATGAGATAGAACTTGCCGACACCCATCACTCCCGGGGTTTGCAGACCGCCGCCCGCTATGCCTGCGAGTGTCGAGAAGGTCATACCTGCAGGGGTCATAGAGGTATCCTCGCGGCTGAGTACCATCACGCCATTAGCCTCGGGGATAAGCATTACGATGCACTCGAAACAACCACAAGCGGTCATTGGATTCTCCATGATGGAGTACATCGAAACTTCCTGCACCACGCCATGCGAACCCATTTTCGCGTATTCATTCGTGCCTTGCCAGAGGCCTTTCTTGAAGTCCATTAACTTGCCAAGTTTGATGGGTTGGTTAGGGCCAGTGGGATTGATGCTGAATGAAGCTTTGCAGTCCAGCCAGTTGTACGCACCACAGAGACCGAGCCGTTCGGGCGAAACCACGCAGACGTGATTCGGCGCGAACGATTGACATAACGTGCAGGAATAGAACTCGTCCACTTTATCGTCTGTCAAATCTGCGAGACGTTTATTGCGGAAATCGTACATGACACGCGCCTTCTCAAGCCATTCAGCATGTAAAGCTGGCTCGGTGACAATTGTCACTTGAACTTTATCGACGATCGCCCCAAAATCCTCGTGGAATCTTGCGTGCAGGATTTTACCAAAGTGTTCAAGATTGAAACCTTTTTCTGCTGCGGCATTCGATAGGCGGATCCAGGCAATGTCGCGTTGACCGACATGTTGAATGCCCGACGCACCGTTCACAAAATAATGGATTTGCCTCTCAAGCACGGGTTCAAAGTCTTGTTGCATTTGCCTACCTGCGACTTTGACGATGATACCCATATCCATCGAACCTTGTGATTCGATCGTCGCATAGTCAGGTCCGACGACTTCGATCTTGCCATCCGTGACATCATCAAGTTTCGCCATTTGTAGAAATTCAAATGCTCGGCTGTGTTTACCGCCGAATTCCACACGTAAATCTGCTTTGCGGACGACTTCGCCTTCAAACGCGGAGCCATACAGCACAGGCACATCCACGTTGGACACTTTCACCTTAACGCCGCGCACTTCGATACACTTCTGCACCAAGCGCTCGGCTTTTTCCAGATCATCTTTGCCGTCAATTTTATCAAACGGCATGGAGACGACATGCTCATAGGTTGTAACGCCAGTTGGCGAAATTTCAGGGATGACAGTATCCGCGATGACAGGGAATCCAAAGTTGATCGCGCCCGCTGCGGCGGCATATTTCAGGTCATCCACTTCGCCCAATGCAAGTACGAACGCAAAAACGCGTTCCTTGTTGTATAGCAAAATCTCTCGAGACATACCAGGTTTCATGCCACCAAAGGTTAACGCAGAGCGAGTGGCAAAGCCCAGCGCGTAAATCGCTGAGATTGTATCGGTCCCAAATGGGACAGTGTATGTGTCGTAACCCAGTTCCACGCCTTCTTCCTGCAATTGATGGATGATGCTTCGTCCATTCACGTTGCCAGAAAGAAAGGTCAAAATGTTTCGGCGCTGCAACTCATTCACGATCTTTACCGCAGTAGCATTGTTCTTCGCACAACCGACGATTGCAGCAAATCCAGGCATACGCCCATCTACGAGTTGAATACCCCACGTGCGCAGTTGAATGTCGTCAATAGGACCATTGAGATGACCATGTCCATTGGCGCTGCTGTAGCTCGTGCCACCAGCCAGGGTAAAATCCTCGGGCATCGGTTCAGGCTGAAGTCCATAGATGAAGCGGATGGCTTCGATCGTTTCAGCCGCGAGCAGGGTCGCCATTCCTGAATCCAGGGTCTCGCCAAGATAGGGAGTCCAATGCCTGCCCGCAGGGACGGGATGAAGCAGTCCGCGGGTGATTTCGAGGACTGATTTCAAGTCACCAATTTTTTCAATGGACTTGCCCGTCATGCCGAGGATGGTGGGGAGGTAGTACGCTGTGTTGGGAAATGAAACGGGCGTATCCGCACCTTTTTCGGTCAGCACCTTGTTAAGCATGACTTCGGCTTCGGTTACCAGCGCGTTCGCGCCACGAATTGCTCTTGTGGCTATGTATCGTGACATGTGTTCCTCCAAGTGGAAGCCGGGATTCGTGATTCGGGGGTTGTATCTATACCAAAATCCCGATTCCCAATTTCCGAATCTCGTTATCCGTAAATTGCTGCTCTTTTTTGATCAAGCGGTAACTTCTCCAGCTCAAGCATCTTCGCATCGCCGGAGCGGCCGAACTTGTTCGGGTCATATTCAGGCAGGCCGAGCGCGGCGCGCTTTTTATCAATATGTGCAAGCGTTGCCTCGATCATCTTTTGCGGATCGGGAATAAACTCCAACTTGCCACCATAAATACTCTCCCAACCTTCGCTGATGTAACGAAGCACCTCGTCACTATCGCTGACTCGGTCTGGCATGCCGCTCACAGGCGACGCACCACCGAAAATCACGTACGCACCAGATGCGACGCAATATGCTGCAATTGCCAGTGCCTTCTCGCTCATCCATTCCGGTGCAAGGCCGACCGCAGGTACCTGATCGATGTCATCTCCAAGACCGCCCTCTTCGACCATTTGAGTGAGCACTGTCAGGATGCGGGTATTGTCGACACACGAGCCCATGTGCAGGACTGGAGGGATTCCAATCGTTTCACAGATTTCGCGCAGACCGTTTCCGACTTCGCTCAATCCTGCTTCGCCCAGCATAAGCCCCAACTTACCCGCAGCAATTGCGCCGCACCCCGTTTGCACAACGAGCACATCCTGCTTGAGCAATTCCTTCACTACCATATTGTGAAGATAATCCTGTGATGAACGCGGATTATTACATCCTACAATCGCGGCTACACCGCGGATGCGACCCGCCATGATGGCATCGTTCAATGGACGGAACGAAGCACGATACGAGCCTCCCAGCATGTAGTTGATGTACTCATGCGAAAATCCAGGGATCAGGTCCTCTTTGATTTGCGGGATGCGAACCTTTACTGATTCGCGATTCTTGAAATTGTCAATTGCAGCCTTCAGGATTTCCTTTGCTATGGTCAACGCTTTGTGTTCATCAAACTCAATATGGGTCGCGCCTTTGATCTTGACCTTCGGTGAAGTTGTGATGATCAATGTGTGGAAATTCTGCGCCAGACCTACCAGTGCCTGCATGATGCACTGTACATCCACGACCATCGCTTCGACTGCACCCGTCAAAATAGCGAGTTCTTGATGCAAGAAATTACCCGCGGCAGGAATGCCCTGCCTCATCAGTATTTCATTAGCGGTACAACAAATGCCAGAGAGTTGAATCCCATTTGCGCCCGCAGCTTTTGCATATTCAATGATTTCAGGGTCTTGTGATGCGGCAACGAGCATTTCGCTCATGCTTGGCTCATGCCCGTGCACCACGATATTGACCATGTCTTCTTTAATGACACCAAGGTTGGCTTGGCCTAAAATCGGTGCGGGTGTGCCAAAAAGAATATCCGAAATATCGGTGGCGATCATTGAGCCACCCCAGCCGTCGGCCAGTGCTGTTCGTATTGCGTGGTTCAATATGTGGGCGGGGTCCTGGTCATCGCCAATGTGGGTGCGGTGCAACGCCTCAACTACTTCGCGGTCCACGCCGCGCGGCCAGACATTTTGCTCGCGCCAGATCTGCTGTCTTTTCTTGGGGGCGCGAATAGCTGGGATGATCTCGCCTCGCTGTTGACCGAATTGCCCAATGTAAAGATCAGCCAATTCGTTTGCAATTTCTTCAGGTGAGCGTCCCTCGATCTTGATATCGTAATAGCCAGCCACCAACCTCAGTTTCGCCACATCACGGATGCTGTAGCCTTGAGCTTCACCCTGTGCTGTCGCTTTCAATAAGAATGCCATATCGCGGCCATGATCGCTATGAGCTGCACCGCCTGCTGCGATGGCGCGCGTCAGGTTGCGTGCCTGGATCGTATCAAGCGTTGCGCCGCATACGCCCACCTCACCACTCTTGGTCAATCGGCATGGCCCCATTCCGCATTGCTTACAACACATGCCTGCAGCACCGATATTACATGCCACCATATTGTCAGCGCGAGTAAAAGCGGTTCCGATACCCAATTCCTCCGCGCGAATAAGCATCTGCTGCGCGGCAGGATCGGTCGAATAATCTTTGATTTCACGTTTCTTTGGCATGATTCACATCCAGTTAATCGTCAGACATTTTTACGGCGCCCAAGCCCGGGCATGGCCAGAGCGGACGTCTCTTGAAGTCCACACTCTGGGCAAAGGAAACTGTCCCTTTGACACTCTCATTTATGGCGGTATGTCGGAAGAGGTTATCCCCTTCTTTCTTCTCGACCGCAATGCCGGTCTCGATCAGCATAGGCACTTCACCAAGATAGCCCGCCTCTTCAAGGCACGTGCTGATTTGTTCAACTTTAATTATCGCTGGGTCATATTTGACTTCGATAACCTGAAAGGCGCTACTTGCATACACTTCGCTGACCCCCTTCAATTCAAGCAATATTCGCCTTACCTCAGAAACATGATGGTCTCCGTAAAGCGCGGGCGTCTCGAACGTTTTAATCTCCATTAAGGAATCTCCTATAAAAAGATGGGTGTAGCTATGAACGAAAACATCGCAAAAACATCGACTCTACTAATATTGTATTATTCTAGCATCCGGACTGACCGTAAAGTTGTGAATATTGTCATAAGAAAGCCTGACAAAAGTACCTAACATAGGCGAATTATGAGGTGTTTAAAAATCCGAAAGGTATAATCCGCGCGAGAATGGGAAATGACTAGCTTTGGACGGGGATGGAGACCATCCCGCTTGGAAAACTCATCCTCGCAATTAGCGAAGCGGATGCATGAATTGCGGTCAACGCTTCAATTACTTGACCCAGTCCTGATAGCCGCACGCAGCGGTATAACCTATCAGACGTTTGGTCCCGACCGTGGCGAATTTCATATTTCTTTTTTGGAAAGAACGGTCACTCTCAAGTATCCCAACCTGACAGGTTTCAGCGATACGGATGACGAATTATCTCCTATCATTCAAGCTCTATTGTTATATTACCTAATTACAGCAGACGGCACAGGTTTGACGGGTAAATGGGTCTCTTTCGCAGACCTGCCTGATGGACGAATGTACAATTCCGCATATCAAGGATATAGTGGTGATGAAATTGCTAGAGTATTTAGTTTCGATTTACCTGCATTTAGATCGGCTTGTTTGAAAACCGGTGGAAAGCCCGTGCAAATTGGTAGTGCTTCATTTGTGATACAGGCTTTACCATACCTTCCAATGCTCGTGACATACTGGCTTGGTGAAGAGGATTTCCCTTCATCTTGTAAAATCCTTTTTGATTCATCCGCAACACATTATCTGCCAATTGATGGATGCGCTATCGCCGGAAGTGTATTGACCAAGAAGTTGCAGTGTCTGAAGTCTCCAGACTTCGAGAAGGACAACAAAAATTCAAGCCCAACATCTGGAGGTGTTGGAAATCGATTTAATGGTGAAACATGAAACTTGCAATTACAGGTAAAGGCGGAGTTGGCAAGACCACGCTCACTGCATTGCTTGCCCAGGTGTACGCGGATATGGGACGTCAGGTGTTGGCTGTGGATGCTGATCCATCTCCATGCCTGGCAGGTGCATTAGGATTCCCAGCAGAACTGCGTTCGCAACTCAAGCCAATCGCTGAGATGGATGAGTTAATAGAAGAACGCACAGGAGCAAAGCCTGGAACAGTTGGCGGCTTCTTTACGATCAACCCGCGTGTGGACGACATCCCCGAACGTTTTAGCGTTCTCCATCGCGGTGTGCGTCTTCTTGAAATGGGCTCAGTGGAGCTGGGCGGCTCAGGCTGTATTTGTCCCGAAGCGGCTATGCTTAAAACTTTATTTACACATTTATTGTTTCGCAAAGACGATATTTTATTCCTTGATATGTACGCAGGCGTTGAACACCTCGGCCGCGCAACGGTTGACTTTGTTGATGCCATGCTTGTAGTTATTGAACCAACGAGGCGCAGTCTCGGTACGGCG
>Ga0315278_10006416_pt1 | contig 10690 bp, 7 predicted proteins | sample YL17G06_0_MG_FD_203880 | JGI IMG/M metagenome (GOLD analysis project Ga0315278, IMG submission 203880) | Sediment microbial communities from Yellowstone Lake, YNP, Wyoming, USA - YL17G06_0 | ecosystem: Environmental > Aquatic > Freshwater > Lake > Sediment | place: USA: Wyoming | collected... | reverse complement strand
TCGGTCGGTGCTAGGACGCCATCGCGCGCTTGGCGAGCACGAGGGCCTGGGCGGTCTCGGCGGCGACCGCCGCGTCGCGGCAGTAGGCGTCGGCGCCCACGGCCTTGCCGAATTCCTCGTTCAGCGGCGCGCCGCCCACGAGCACGATGTACTTGTCGCGAAGGCCCTTGGCCTCGAGCTCGTCGATCACGACCTTCATGTACGGCATCGTGGTCGTGAGCAGGGCCGACATCCCCAGGATCTCGGGCTCGTGCTCCTCGAGCGCGGCCAGGTAGTTCTCCACCGGGTTGTTGATGCCCAGGTCGATCACGTCGAAGCCGGCGCCCTCGAGCATCATCGCCACGAGGTTCTTGCCGATGTCGTGGATGTCGCCCTTCACCGTCCCGATCACGACCTTGCCCATGCGCTCGGCGCCCGTCTCGGCCAGCAGCGGACGGAGGATCTCCATGCCCGCCTTCATCGCGTTCGCGGCAAGCAGCACCTCAGGCACGAACAGGATCCCGTCGCGGAAATCGATCCCCACGATCCGCATGCCCTCAACGAGCGCCTCGTTCAGCACCTTGTCTGCGGGCCAGCCGCGCGCGAGCAGCAGCTCGGTGCCCTCCAAGATCGCATCGGCGAGCCCGTCGTAGAGGTCGTCGTGCATCTGCGGCACGAGCTCCTCATCGGGGAGTGCGGAAAGGTCGATCTCTTCGTCGCTCATCGCAGGCTCCTATGCCTTGAGTCGTTCGCCCTTGGGATCCCACAGCGGTTCGTCGGTCACCGTGGAGGCGTGCCGCACGCCGAAGTACTCGACCTCGACCAGCGTGCCCGGGACCGCGAGCGCGGCCGGCAAGTAGCCGTAGACGATCCCCCGCCCGATCGAGTAGCCGTACGCGGCCGAGGTCACGTAGCTCACGACCTTGCCGTCGTGCCAGACCGGTTCCTTGCCCATGACCACGGTGCGGGGATCGTCGACGGTCATGCAGGCGAGCCGCTCGGCCGGTCCACCCCCGTCGCGGATCGCCTCGAGCGCCTCGCGGCCCTGGAAGTCCTTGTCCCACCGGACCGCGAACCCTAGCCCGGCCTCGATCGGATCGTGCTCGGTGTGGATGTCCTGGCCCCAGAGCCGGTAGCCCTTCTCGAGCCTCAGCGAGTCGAACGCGCCACCGCCGGCCGCGATCAGGCCGTGGTCGCGACCGGCCTCCCAGAGCAGGTCCCAGATCCGGTCGCCCATCGCGAACTGGCCGTACAACTCCCAGCCGAGCTCGCCCACGTAGCTGATGCGCTGGGCCCACACGGGGCTGACCTCGCCGACGTCGATGTAACGCGCGGTCAGGTACGGGAACCCGTCGTCCGAGACGTCGGCGTCGGTGACCTGCCGCAGGATGTCGCGCGCGCGCGGGCCCCACAGCCCCAACGCGAAGAGCGAGCCGGTGCGCTCGGTGATCGTGACGCGCTCGCTTTCGCGGCACTGCCGACGGAGCCACGCCAGATCGTGCTGCCCGCTCCCCCCACCGGTGACGACGCGGAAGAGCTCCTCGTCCTTGCGGATCACCGTGAGGTCGAGCCGGATCCCGCCCGTCGGCGTGAGCGCGGCCGTGTATACGATCGACCCCACGGGCCTGTCGATCCTGTTCGCGAACACCCGCTCCAGGAACGCGAGCGCGTCGGGCCCGGCCACGTCGAACTTCGCGAAGGGCGTGATGTCGAACAGGGCCGCGTGCGACCGGGTGGCGAGGTGCTCGGCCCCCACCTCGGGGGACCAGCCGCGCGCCGCCCAGCCCGCGCGTCGCGACCACTCGTGCGTGACCCCGCCGACCAGGTCGTGGTTCGCGCGGAACCACTGCGGCCGCTCCCATCCGGCACCCGTCAAGAACTCCGCGCCGAGTCCCCGATGCCGGGCGTGGAACGGCGTGAGCCGCAGGTTCCGCGGCGTCGTCGGCTGCTGCAACGGGTGCAGGATGTCGTACACCTCGCGGTACTGCTGCTTCCCGCGTTCGACGACGTAGGCGGGCGACGTCTGGAACGGATAGAAGCGGTTCGCGTCGGCCTCGGCAAGATCGTAGGAGGGCTCGCCCGTCTCCATCCACTCGACCACCTGGCGCGCCATGCCGGCGGCGTGCGTCACCCACACGGCCTCGCACACCCACACTCCACGCACGGCCGCGCTCTCGCCGACCACCGATCCGCCGTCGGGCGTGAACGAGAACATCCCGTTCAGCGACCGCTCGGGGGCGCTCGGCCGCATACGGCCCTCGAGCGACGGGAACATCCGCGCCGTCTCGTCCTCGCACAGGTCGAAGTCGTCGGGCGTCCACGGCATCAGGGAGGGCATCGGTCCGTCGCCGTGGCGCCGGATCGAGGGCTGCGGCGTCACGATCGGCTCGTGCCGGTAGTTCCCGATGCCGAAGTGATCCTCGCGCTGCCGGAAGTACAGGGACATGTCCTGGTGGCGCACGACCGGCTGCTGGGCCCAGGTGTCTCCCGCGAGCCCGACGAGCTCGGGGATCGGGTCGGTCCACACCAGCTGGTGTTGCACGGCCACGAGCGGGATCGGCACGCCGGCCATCGCGCCCACGGTCGGTCCCCAGAAACCGGCGCAGATCAGCACACGCTCGCACTCGACCGGGCCGCGAGTGGTCTGCACCCCGTGCACCCGTCCGTCGCGGATATCGAACCCGGTGACGATGACGCCGCCCTCGAACCCCACGCCGCGCGCCTGGGCCTCGCGGCCGAGCGCCGTCACGATCTTCACGGTCTTGCCGGCGCCGTCACTCGGGATCCAGTAGGCACCCAAGATGGTGCGCGGGTCGAGGAGCGGGCTCTTGTCCACGGCTTCGGCCGGGGTGAGCAGCTCGGTGTCCTCGATACCGAAGGAGCGCGAGTAGCCCTGGCGGCGCTTCAGCTCTTCCATGCGCTCGGGAGTGGCGGCGACCTCGAGCCCGCCGACGCCGTACCAGCACCGCTCGCCGTCCAGGTCGACCGAGTCGTAGAGCGCCACCGAATCCTGCGCGAGCCGGCTCAGCGTGCGCGACCCGTTCGTCTGGAAGATGATCCCGGGCGCGTGCGAGGTCGAGCCCCCGGTCTCGAAGAGCGGCCCCTGATCGAGCACGAGCACGTCGGTCACACCCAGGTCGGTCAGGTGGTACGCGGCGCTCACGCCGACGATGCCGGCGCCGACGATCACCGTCTGGGCACGTTCCCGCATCACGATTCCCTCTCACGACCGGCCGGCCCGCGGGACCGGCCCCCGGATGTTCTCACCAGGTGTTGCGACAGCAAGGGTTCAGTTGCGCTCGTAGCAACGCCAATGACCTTGTTCCACGAGACTTGACGCAGGCGGGGGCGGCCCGAAGGCCGCCCCCGTCGCGGTCGATCTGCGCGAGAAGCTAGCCCTAGGCGGCCAGCCCCGCGTCGACCCACGACTGCCAGACGTCGGGGTTCGCGTCGATCCAGTCCTGCGCGGCCTTCTCGGGATCATCCCCGTTGCTGATGGCGAGGCCGATGCCGTTCTGGTCGTCGTTCGTGTACTGCATCGCGGACAGGAACGCGAACGCGGCGGGCGCGTTCGACTGGAGGTCCGAGTTGAACGCCTTGTAGAGGTCGTCCTGCGGGTACGCGCAGGCGTACGCGTCGGCGTTGTCGGCCGCGGCCTGCTCGCACTCGGGCGTGACCGCAGGGAGCTCGACCATCGTCAGGTCGTACTTGTCCTGCGCCCAGTGAGGCGTCCAGAAGTACATCAGGATCGGGTCCTGATTCTGGTACGCCGTGTCGAGCGCCGTCAGCTGGGCCGCCTCCGACCCCCCGTACACGACCATGAAGTCGAGGCCGAGGTTGTCGGCGATCGGTTGGTCGAAGGTCACGAAGCTCGGGTCGCCGTCGAGCAGCTGCCCCGAGCTGCCGCTCTCGGCGGTCGAGAACATCGACTCGTTGCCCTTCAGGCCTTCCCAGGTCGCCAGGTCGGGGTTCGCCTCGACCATGTAGGTCGGCAGCCACCACCCGATCTGCCCGGTCACGCCCAGCGTGCCGCCGTCGACGACGCCCGCGCCGCTCTCGATGTACTTCTTGTAGTCCTTGGCATGACCCGACGGCCAGACCTCGAGCGTCGCGTCCAGGTCGCCGTTGGCGAGCGCCGGGAACTGCGCGTACTCGTCGATCTCGGTCAGCTCCACCGTGTAACCGAGCTGCTGCTCGAGCAGGACCTTGGCCACGTTCGCGTTCGCGGCGGAGCCCACCCACGGGCTCACCGAGATGTTTACCGTGGTCCCGCTGTTGTCGGGCACCGTGGCCCCGGACCCTCCCGAGGCCGGCGTACTACTCGAGTCTTTGACGTCACTACACGCCGCGGCGAGTAGTGAGAGCGCCGCCACCGAGGCGACGAGCGCCCACCTACGCGAGTGCTTCATGCTTCCCTCCTTCATCCTTGCGGTTGGTTCGCGGTCCCTCGGATCGCGCGTACGCGCGTCCAGACCCCCGCGGTTCCCACGGGCCCGCGCATCGTGCGGGGCGCGGTTCCCATCGCCTGCGTGATGCGGTCGATCACGATCGCCAGCAGCAAGATGCAGATGCCGGCCGTCATACCCACCCCGATCTCGCCGTGGGAGAGCCCCCTGATCACCTCGAGCCCGAGGCCGCCACCGCCGATCAGGCCGGCGATGATCACGACGGAGAGCACCATCATGATCGTCTGGTTCACGCCGAGCAGGATCGAGGGGCGGGCGAGCGGGAGCTGCACCTTCGTGAGCATCTGGCCCGAGGTCGCGCCGAACGACTCGGCCGCCTCGACCGTGTCGTGCGGCACCTGACGGATCCCGAGGTCGGTGAGCCGGATGCAGGGCGGGAGCGCGTACACGAGCGCCGCGATGATCCCCGGGATACGGCCGACGTTGAACAGCGCGATCACCGGCACCAGGTACACGAACGCCGGCATCGTCTGCATCGCGTCCAGGATCGGCTTCAATATCTGCTGGAAGCGGTCGCTCTTGGCCGCCGCGATCCCGAGCGGGATCGCGAGGATCACCGAGAGCGCCACCGCCACCGAGACCTGCGCGAGCGTGTTCATCGCTATGTCCCACATCCCGAGCACGCCGATCGCTGCCAGACACAGGAACGACATCAGCGCGAGCTTCCATCGGTGGGAGACCTGCCACGCGAGGAGCGCGGCCCCACCGCACACCATCCACCACGGGGTCTCGGTGAGCACCCGGGTGAGCGGCGTGAGCATGTAGATCGTGACGTGGTCGCTGATCCACCGGGTAAGCGCGCCGAAGGTCTCCGTGAACCAGTCGACGACGGTGTTCGTGCCGTCGGCCAAGGAGACCGTCCAGGCCTCGGGGAAGTCTTGCTGTTGAAGCACCTGGCGGCCGATCAGCACCGCGAGGATCGTCACCACGAGCGCGGCCACCCAGAGACTCCATGTGGGGACCGAGCGACCGAAGACCACCGCGGTGCGCTGGTCGCCCCGTCGGCGCGCGTTGCGCTGGCTCCACGTGTACGTCACGCGGTCGAGCACGATCGCCATCGCGACGATCGCCAGGCCCGCGTTGAACGCGTCGCCGACGTTCAGCGTGTTCAGGGCGTTGTAGACCTCGCGGCCGAGCCCCTTCACGCCCGTCACGGCCACGATGACCGCCATGCCCAGCGCCATCATCAGCGTCTGGTTCACGCCGAGCATGATCGAGGGCTTGGCGAGCGGAAGCTGGACCTTGCGCAGGATCTGGCTCCGCGTGGCCCCGTAGGACTTCGTCACCTCGATGATCGTGTCGGGCACGCTCCGGATCCCAAGACTCGTGAGCCGGATCGCCGGCGGGAGCGCGAAGATCACCGTCGCGATCAGTGCGGTCGCCGGGCCGATGCTGAATAGCAGTACCAAGGGGATCAGGTACGAGAACGCCGGGATGGTTTGCATGCCGTCGAGGATCGGCCGCAGGATCCGTTCGACGCGGTCGCTGCGGCCCGACCAGATCCCCACCGGGATCCCGATGATGAGCGCAGCGAGCACGGCCAAGAGCATCAGGGCGAGCGTGAGGATGCTCGCCTCCCACAGCCCGAGCACGCCCATCGCGAGGAAGCCGATCGCCGCCAGGAGCGCCATCCGCCACCCGGCCAGGACCCCGGAGATCGCGGCCGCGGCGGTGACGACGCCGAGCCACGTCATCCGCTCCAGCACCGTGACGAACCCGTCGTAGACGGTCTTCGTGAAGTCCTTCAGCGGCACGAGGAACCCGGTGAATAGCCAGTGGGTCCTCTGGCTGTCGAGGACCCAGTTCGAGAACGACTCGAACGGCGCCTTCACGTCGATCACCCACGACTCGGGGAACCCTGCAGTGAGCTGGAACCCGATCGCGATGGCCGCCACGATGCCCACGAGCCAGGCCGCCCGACGCGGCCACGGGTTGGCAGGCGTGTGATGGATCACCGCGACCCGCTCACCGGCCTCCTCTTCGAGCTGCGCGATCGGCTTGTCCGGGCGGAGGTCGAGGGTGCTCATCAGTTCCTGTCCTCGATCATCGCGGAGAGCACCGCGGTCCGGTCGACGACCCCGATCTGCGCCCCTTCGTCGACGACGCGGAAGGGTCGATGCTCGGAGACGACCATCGGGAGCAGGTCGCGGACGATCGTCCCCGCGTCGACGTCGCCCGCGTAGTCGGCGTCGCCGTTGGTCGACCGCATGATCGTACGGACCGTGAGCACATGCGTGCGCGGCACATCCTTCGTGAAGTCGGCGACGTAGTCGTCGGCGGGGTGCGCAACGACCTCTTCGGGCGTCCCCACCTGAACGAACGCGCCGTCCTTCATGATCGCGATGCGGTCGCCGAGCTTGAGCGCCTCGAGCAGGTCGTGAGTGATGAAGATCATCGTCTTCTTCACCTCCTTCTGGAGGCGGATCACCTCGTCCTGCATGTCGCGTCGGATCAGCGGGTCCAGCGCACTGAACGGCTCGTCGAACAGCATGATCTCGGGGTCGGTCGCGAGCGCGCGAGCCAAACCCACGCGCTGCTGCATGCCGCCCGACAGCTCGTCGGGGTAGGAGTCGCCCCAGCTCCCGAGGCCCACGGTGTCGAGCACCGTGCGCGCCTTCACGAGCCGCTCCTCCTTCTCGACCCCCTGCACCTCGAGCCCGAAGGCCACGTTCTCCACGATCCGCCGGTGCGGGAGCAGTCCGAAGTGCTGGAACACCATGCTGACCTTGCGGCGACGGATCTCACGGAGGTGCTCCTCGTCCGCGGTGAGCACGTCCTCGCCTTCGATCAGCACCGCACCCGAGGTGGGTTCGATCAACCGCGTGATGCACCGCACGAGGGTCGACTTGCCGCTCCCCGACAGGCCCATGACCACGAAGACCTCGCCGGGCGCGACCTCGAACGAGATGTCGCGCACGGCGGCGACGCAGCCGGTCTTGTCGAGAAGCTCGGCTCGCGGCAGCGAGGCGTCGGCCGAACCGACGATCGAATCGGCGCTCGGGCCGTAGACCTTCCAGACGTTGCGACAGGAGACCGTGACCTCGGAACCGTTCGTTGGCTCGTTCACGCGCGACCCCTCTTCCGCTGAACCGTGACCGTCGGATACTGGGCCCGGAGCCACGATGGCGCAAGGCAGGGGTTGCGGCTTCAGCAACAAGGGGTGCGCACGGCGCGGGCGATTGCGGCACACTACGGCGCCATGGCGCCCACGCGATACGACTTCGTGATCATCGGGGGCGGCTCGGCGGGGAGCGCGCTCGCCAACCGCCTGAGCACGGATCCCTCGAACCGGGTCCTCGTCCTGGAGGCCGGCCGCCCCGACTACCTGTGGGACGTCTTCATCCACATGCCGGCCGCCCTGCCCTTCCCGATCGGGAGCCGCTTCTACGACTGGAAGTACGAGTCCGAGCCGGAGCCGTTCATGAACGGGCGCCGTATCTATCACGCCCGCGGCAAGGTGCTCGGGGGCTCGAGCAGCATCAACGGGATGATCTTCCAGCGAGGGAATCCGCTGGACTACGAGCGGTGGGGCGCTGACCCCGGCATGGAGACGTGGGACTTCGCCCACTGCCTCCCGTACTTCAAGCGCATGGAGAACTGCCTGGCCGCCGAGATCGACGACCGGTACCGCGGCCACGCGGGACCCCTCGGTCTCGAGCGCGGCCCGGCGACGAGCCCGCTGTTCGGCGCGTTCTTCGAGGCGGTGCAGCAGGCGGGCTACCCGCTCACCGACGACGTGAACGGCTATCGCCAGGAAGGCTTCGCGCCGTTCGACCGCAACATCCGCAACGGACGCCGGCTCTCGGCCGCGCGCGCGTACCTCCACCCGGTGATGAGGCGGCCCAACCTCGAGGTGGAGACACGGGCGCTCGCCACCAAGATCGTGTTCGACGGCACCCGGGCGGTCGGGGTCGAGTACGCGAGGGGACGGGGCGCGGCCCAGCGCGTCCGCGCGGGAGAGGTCGTCCTGTGCGGCGGCGCGATCAACACGCCACAGCTCCTGCAGCTCTCGGGCGTCGGGAATGCCTCGGAACTCGAGGCGCTCGGCGTGCCCGTGGTGCACGACCTCCCCGGTGTGGGCGAGCACCTCCAGGACCACCTCGAGGTCTACATCCAGTACGCCTGCACGCAGCCCGTCTCGGTCGCCCCCTACATGAAGTGGCGGTGGCGCCCGCTGATCGGCGCGGAGTGGCTCTTCCTGCGCAAGGGGCCGGGCGCCACGAACCACTTCGAGGCCGGCGGCTTCGTGCGGGGCAACGACGACGTGGACTACCCGAACCTGATGTTCCACTTCCTGCCGATCGCCGTGCGCTACGACGGCTCAGCGCCGGCGAGCGACCACGGGTACCAGGTGCACATCGGCCCGATGTACTCCGACGCGCGCGGCACGGTGAAGATCACGAACACCGACCCGTCCCGCAAGCCGGCGCTCCGGTTCAACTACCTCTCGACCGACCAGGACCGCCGCGAATGGGTCGAGGCGATCCGCGTGGGGCGCTCGATCCTCAAACAGCCGGCGTTCGCGCCCTTCAACGGCGGCGAACTCTCGCCGGGGCCCTCGGTCGAGACCGACGAGGAGATCTTGGACTGGGTCGCGCGCGACGGCGAGACCGCGCTGCACCCGTCGTGCACCGCCCGGATGGGCACCGACCCGATGTCGGTCACGGACCCGCTCACGATGAAGGTGCACGGTACCGAGGGTCTGCGCGTCGTCGACGCGTCGGTGATGCCCTACGTCACGAACGGGAACATCTACGCGCCCGTGATGATGACCGCCGAGAAGGCCGCCGACCTGATCCTCGGGAACACTCCGCTCGAACCCGAGACCGTCGACTTCTACCGGCACCGCGACCAGGGCTGAGCGCGGCCGAGCGGCCGCACCGCCGTCAGCTCAGGCCGAGCACGACGAGGCCGAGAACGGTGAGCCCGATCCCCACGTACTGGTTCACCGCGGGCCGTTCGTGGAGCAGCCCCACCGAGAGCACCACGGCGATCAGCGGGAACACGGCCGACGCGATCAGCACTACCGACAGGAACCCCTGCGACGCGCCGTAGGAGAACGAGACCACGCCCAGGAGATCGGCGGCGCCCACGGCCAGCGCCATCAGCAGCCCGCCGTGGAGCCCGACCCGGCCGAAGCGGTGCCGCTGCGTGATCGCGAGGATCGTGAAGGCCAGCAGCTGCACGCAGCGCGACGCCCACAGGCCCGTGACCCAGCCGACCTCCTGGGCGAAGTACCCGAGGAGGAACCCCCCGATCCCGAACAGCACCGCGGACACGATCGCCCACGGGAGTCCGGCGGCCCTGGTGTGCGTGCCCTCCCGCAGCTTCTTCAGGTCGGTGGAGGTGAGCATCACGCCCACCACGGTGATGAGCCCGCCGAGCAGGGCGATCGGACCGGGCCGCTCCCCCAGGAAGACGACCGCGAGCGTCACGCCCACGACGGCGTACGTCGCCCCGATCGGCGAGACCACCGCCACGGGCCCGAGCTCGAGGGCGTGGTAGTGGCTCACGTACGCCCCGGCCGACGCGACCCCGTTGGCGAGCAGCAGCAGGAGGTACGCCGACATCACGCCGGGGTCGTGACCGCCGGCGAACAGCAGCACCGTCATCGCGAGCGCGCTGAGTCCCTGCGCGATCAAGACGGTGGGCAGGCTCCCGATCCGGCGGCTCGAGACCGCGCCGCCGAAGTCAGCCAGACCCCACCCGAGGGCGGCCGACAGGCCGAAGATCACTCGGTCCGGGCTTCCGCCAACGCGTCGACCGCCACCGCGCCCCGCTCGTCGATCAGGAGCGGGTTGGCTTCGAGCGAGGTCAACCGGTGCCGCAGGTCGTGCGCGGCCCGCGCGACCCCTTCGACCGCCCGGGCCGCCGCGCGCAGGTCGTGGTGGTGCGGGTCGAGGCCGCAGTGCGCGGCCTGCTCGGTGAGATAGTCGAGCGCCTGCCTGGGGGTGAGCGGGCACGGCACGAACACGGCCTCACCCGCCTCGGCGAGCGCCCCGCCCGGGCGCACCGTGATCAGCGCACCGAAGCGATCGTCGATCACCGCACCCACGAGCACCTCGGTGCCCGACGCCATCTCCTGCACCAACACCTTGGGGGCCGCCGCCCCGGCGCGCCGCGCGGCCTCGAGCACCTCGGCCGCCGCCACCTCGACGTCGGTCGGGTTCGTGAGACCCAGCCTCACGCCACCGAGCTTCGCCGTGTGCGGGAGCTCGGGGGCAAGCGCCTTGACCGCGACGGGG
>Ga0315278_10006414_pt1 | contig 10691 bp, 18 predicted proteins | sample YL17G06_0_MG_FD_203880 | JGI IMG/M metagenome (GOLD analysis project Ga0315278, IMG submission 203880) | Sediment microbial communities from Yellowstone Lake, YNP, Wyoming, USA - YL17G06_0 | ecosystem: Environmental > Aquatic > Freshwater > Lake > Sediment | place: USA: Wyoming | collected... | reverse complement strand
CAGCTTAAAGCCATGGCGTGGCAACAAGCGTTGCACCACCGGAAAGACATGATTTCACCACCAGAAATATCAGTTCGAGACCTAACCCTCTCTCCTGATTCGATCTGCTGACCACAGGTGAGCTCGGTCGTTATACGGAAATAATAATTCTCTTCTCAGCTGGGATCATTCCCATGATCTCCTGTAACGTTGGAGGCTCTTTGCCTTTAAAAAGTTCAGCCATCAACCCATTATGCCCTAAATGCCCAAATTCGTGGGTATAGACAGGACGATCCAATGTTTTCTCAACTGCTTCATGAAATACATCAAAAGGCATACAAAGCAACCTTTGGAGTATTTGAAATTCAGCCCGTTGTCTCAAACCCATTTCTTTCCATGCCCCACTTTCAGCAAATTCAATTGCTTGTTCCTCAGTTAACTGGATCACTGCCTTATACTGTTTCTGTCCCATCGGGATTCTCCTTTCAAAGAAAGATAAAAGACCATATAACAAGCCATTCGAGCGGACGTTTGATAGTCCGTTATTTTTCTTGGTCATAAGTGCCTCCGCCGCTCAATGCGGACGTATAACACGCCGCTGAGTTCAATCGTTATACTCCAATCCCCCTGCCGGTTATTTCCTTATAATGAAATAACTCCTTTTGAATTTCCTTTGACAAGTCATAAGCCTCTTTTGCTGTTAAGATATCATCCACTGCAATATGTATTCCTGCCTCTGTTGCTAACACTACGAATTTTTTAAGCATTGGGGCTCCGGGGCCATATAACTATTTTTTTTTTCAGTTCTTCTTTCGTTGGATATTCTCGATCAATCATAAAACCCCAGACAACAATTCATTCGAGCGGATCGCCAGTTTGTCAAGATCGTTATCAGTCCCTTCTAAATGAATCCCATAGAAAGGACTGATAACGATAGGGTTGGTTACTTCTGTCGTTGTGCTATTGTTTGTCGATTTTAAAATCTGGATAATTTCCACTAAAGAGTAAAAAATATAATCTTCTTTACTCACCGCCCTAATTGCACCTTTGGGATGAAAAATCTTTTCGTATTCTTCTCTCATTTCCTCGGCTGCCATTTTACCCTCCCTTGATCTTTTTTTATGCCTTCCGAAATAATCTATACCCAGCCTCCAAGGTTTCAATGCGTTTAATCAGCATATTTTCGTGCTCGTTGGATTGAACAAGATCGACCTCCAATTTTTCTTTCTCTATTTCTTTCCCTACTTTTTCTTTTTCCAACTTTTCTATCTGGTGCATTATACCAACAACGTGGGTGAAAATGTTTAGCAGTATTCCATCGTCCTCTCTCTCGATAACCTCTTCATTGTAAAATCCGGTTTCTCGTTGCCACCGCACCATAAGTTGTGTTTTCATGGTTTCTCCCTCCGTGTCGAGCAAGCGGTCAATAGCCAGCATTTCCAGTCGTGTTCGATATTACCACTCTTCCCTATCTGGCCACAGGTGTTGTATTGACCGCCGCTCAGGTTACTCTCCCTTATTCTCTCTTAAACATTTCGCACAATACAGACAATCCTCGAACTTTGCCAATGGTAACATCTCTCCGCATCCGTCGCATCCCTGTTCCCGATAATTGTCTGTGCCGCAGCACTCAGTCTCGACTCTCCAGTCGATCACCCCCCCGAAATCGTCCCCGAACGCGTAATCGACGGCCTCAAGTTGGGTAGGTAATGGGAGTACACCATGCTTGTGCTGCTTTTTGTAGTGATGAACTTGTTGCCATGTTTGTTACCTCCCTGTTTAATTTTTTATCTCTAATCACTCCAGCGGACGCCCAGGAGTGCCGCTGACCTCTACGTTATCATTCAATCAATCCCACCGCCACCCTCTCGCTTTTGGAACGTCCCATAAATACCGCTTTAGCCATCCCAGACTTAAACAAACCCATCCACCGTGTTGCAAAAATCTGAAAGGTTGCCATCCATTAATAGCAAAATAAAACCAACCCAAATTGCCGCCCGCTGCTTTTACTGGCAATCTATGAAAATAAAGTTTCATGCTTGCATACCTCCTAATTTTTTCTGTATAATTAGTTGTTATGTTGTCTTTTAGCCACCAAAAATCAGGGACATCTATCACCCAAGGCATCCCTGTAGTATTAGAAGTAAGATGCAACATAACCAGTCACTCAACCAGACGGTCAATGGCCGTCACGGGTTCATTGGCGGTATCCCGCCGGTTAGTTTTACGTTATGGGAAAATAATTCCCTTTCTTAACCACAACCAAATTGCTACTTTTATGGCCCATCTTTGAGGCAATCCTATTCTTATTGTAAAACCCTTGAGTATTTTCATGGTTAGAAATGCTCTTACTATTCTGAATTTTTTTAATCTTTGCCAAGTTATTTTGATCATTTGGTCTCCTTGGTTAGACTCCAAACCCTTTGACATTAGCCTCCAACTCCTCAACTCTTTCCACCAACATCTGTTTGTGCTCAAAACTATGCCGCTCTGAATCAATGAGTCTATCCTCTAACTCCTCGGTTTTGAATAATAGTTCTACTCTGGATATGTTGAGCAGTTCCTCTAACTCCTTGATTTGGAACAGAAGTTCTACTATGTTCGCCTCTAACTCTATGACTCTTTTGGCCAGACGGCAGGTCAAACAAGTACCATCCGGTTCCAGATTATTCTGGCAGACCTCGCAAATTGTGCTAGCAACTATGCCCGTCACTTCCAAACCCATCGCCCTTCCCTCCTTTCACCCTTTAAAATAAGATCATCGATGCGTCGTCTTGCCACCCGAAGTTCTTCCTCCAACCCCACAATCCTGACCCTTGCCTCGATCAAAAGTTTAGATAGGCGTGACCTCTCAGCCTCACCATCCCTGATATTTTCTTCATAGCCATCTATCAATGATTCAAACTCATCCCTGGGCCACGAGGATGTGCCTCCGGTTTTGATATACTTTCTCCAGGTATCCCATAGCTTCATGATTCCACATGGCAGGGATTTATTTCCGAAGTGAACTGGACGGCAATCCTCCCAAGTAGGTTTTTGGAACCCTTCAACGATTTTCTTGGTTGTCTTTTTCATGATTTCTCCTAAGATTATTATGTTGCCCTACGATTCCATTTTTCAATCGCCTCTTCTTTGTAAATTGCATAAACGTGGACATGGCAGCACTTGATATTAAATCCCTCTCTGTAGCATTCTTCACCTATGCTATTATCCCAATATGTTTCAGGTTGCTTTCCACAAAACGGGCAACATAACAAATCACTCAAGTCTGTTTCCGGTGGTACGTATTCTCCGTGTCCGTTTGGCTGCCATGCGTAAAGTTTTACCATTTCACTCTCCGTGCTATACAGAATTTTTTCTGTATAATCAGTTGTTAGACATCCATTAATCGTTGATCATAACATTCGTAGCACCAAATATGATATTTCCCATCATCATCAATTATGCCTTCTCTGACGAAAGGATCTATTACACGACGGACTTTTTGATCATTACCGCACCTTTCACATTTTCCATCATAAATATCATCATAATCTATCCATTCTTCTGTCATAATATCTCTCCAAGATGTCTAACAAGGCACTCAACCGGACGGGTGATAGCAACCGGACTTCCCACACGATAAGCGCCGATCCTACTCTATGTGAGATGGCATTTGCGCCATCACCCGCCGGAGTTTTACGTTAGGTTGCGGTTGGTCAGCCAAGAATTTCGCCCGCTGCTCTGCGTTATATTCCCGCAGAATATTTCCAACATTCTGGATGTTTTGACCTTACCTTAACTTCATTAATGCTTTTCATCTCACGATTGTATGAATCTAATGTTGTACCGGATATTGTCATATTGTATCTCCCAAAATCATCCTGATGCAGGCAATCCTCTCCATTTTTTAAATCTCTTCCACAAAATCCACAAATTTGCCAATCCATCATTTTCTCCAAAAACGAGAATCTAACAATGCACTGAAATCCGACCATGATTAGCTGTGCCGAATTTAATCACGGTAGACGGTGGCTTAGTTCAGTCGTTATATGGAATTAATATTTCTCTCTGCATTGTGGATAATCTCTATTTAGGCATTTCCGGAAGATGCGCCTAAAAACGATAGGCCCACACTTTAAATTATATGAACCTAAAGCACCAGTTGGCGTCCGGCCTTCAGAATCAAATTCGTGTTCTCTTTCTGTTACGGGAGCATAACATTTTTTCCGTCTACAACCTTTTGAAGGTAGATATTCAATGATTTCCTGTTTCATAAAGATAAACCCTCACATAACAATTCACTCCAGCGGACGGGTGACAGCCCCGTGACCTCTGCGTTATACAATATAGCTTCCTTCCGGTATTATATATCGTCCCCGTCCTCCTGCACCGGCAATTCGGCAATTGCTCATCATATGCTCATGGCATTGATTCGTCATTCGTTTATAGGCATTGCACGTTTTCACCCGATGAGGATTACAACAAAGATACCCGCTTTTGTTTGGATTGTTGCAGTTACGTCCGCTGCCATATTTGCACCAGTACATTTCTCGATTCATTTTTCCTCCAAATAAATAAAAGCATAACCAGTCACTCCAGCACACGCCGCTGACCTCTGAGTTATACAGATAAGATTCTCTCGACAGACCTCATCAATTCTTGTTCACATTCCGAATGGCACAGATCACCAGGTGAAAAATTACGTTCAGGATGGTCAAAGTACGACAAATCGGGTAATGCAATCTTATCACAATTTGGTTTACCACAATACACGCAAATATCTGTATCATCATGGGTTTTTGTATATTCTTCGAGTCTTTCAGTTAAAGTCATATTCTCCTCCAAGTCATAACCACTCACTCCAACGGACGCCCAGGAGCGTTAGATGATTTGTGGTATTCCGTGGACAGCCCATCTATCAACTCACGTAGCGTATTAGCATTCCACCGCTTGTAAATAACCATCACTTCTGGTTTCCAAAATGACCTTTATTCTATTCAAAGTTACACTTTTGAAGTGTTCCCAGGGACTTTATCGACCAGTATCCTAGTCTCTCCTGTCCTTTCTGAACCCTTGTTCAACTCCGTTTGTCTAAATCGACTCGCAAAGTAGTTCTCCAAGAACTTTAGGATGCCAAATTAGATTTAAACTATCTTTCCTGGAACGTCCAAGTGCAAGATAATCTATTCGTCTAATACTTATGGTTTAACTCCACTTTTTTTCATCGTTAATCCGAGACTCCATTTATCAATTGATTTTCTATCTTTAAATCTTGCTTCAAAAGGAGTGAGGATACTCCGCCAAACCCTACAGTGTTCCATTTTCAGATGATGTTTAAGGCCAATCATATTAAATAGGTTTTACTAGATTTAAACTGTAAAAGATTTTCAGAAAAACTAAGAATTTGAAAAATGCCGAAGCTATTTCCGAGATATATTTCTAGAGGAGATCTGGGATGGTCCCCACGGTCCTTGCATCCTGACCTCCTTTCTCTTCCTTATACATGTCCAAATCTCCATTCATGCCCATAAATCTTCTAAATATAAAAAATGCTCAACATTGCTAATCATATAACCACAAAACTGTCTCCACTGAGGTAATTTATGGCTTTTACGTTGACTTATAATATTTCTAAGAACCTTGTAATTCATTACCCAAATACGTCTCTGCAAAAAACCCTCTGGTAATATATTTTTTAAATGTGGTAAAGATACTTTTTTATCAATTAAATCATTAATATAATTAAGAATTTTAGGCGAAATATCATATTCAAAATCAGTCTGTTCTAAATGTCTTTTACCTAATGTATGTATTGTACTCTCACTCTGTTTAGTGGTAAGTCTAAATGTATCCATTTCACTCCAAACAAAACGTGGAGCTGTGATATCTATCCAAATAAAAATACTTTCTAAAAACTTATTGTGACCTCCTTCTAATTTAGCCAATTTAACATCTACTTTATTATTTATAACATAGTTTAAAGATTTCCCATAAGACAAAGAAATCCCAAGTAATGCTTCTTTGTAACCAGATTCTTTTAAAATTTTAATTATCAAAGTTTTACCCAAAGCTAAAATCAAAACTTGACCCCATAATCCCCATTAATGCAAGAGCCATAGCCATAACTATATCATCATGAGCACCAGATGGAGCACCCATTTTATCCTGCTTTAAATAGGCAAATCGTTTAGCTTCTTTTATAAATTCTTTACTATTAATCCTTAATGTTTCACTACGAATAGCTCTATCTAGTTCTTCTATCATTTGAACCTTACTTAATCCAGTTGTAAGCCACCCTAATTTTCTATCAGGACCTGTATAAATTCTAGGATATGATGGATATTTTACGACTCCATTTCGAACAATACCATTAGAAAGATTTAAAAGAACTGCGTGTCCATGGTTATTTCGTTCTACCACTAAAATAGCATCATTGTAGGCTTTTCCTATTCTATGAATCTTTTCACTAAGCATATCGGGAGACCAACGCCCATGTAAAAGTGCTACCTGTTCTATTGGAAACGGAAAACCTCTAACAACGACAGCAGTTCCATAGTCAGAATTAACATCTCCCTCTGATGGATCTATTCCTATGAAGTATCTAGCATTAGGTTCTGCAATTTTATGAATAAACAAATCACCACCAAGCCATATTTCAGTAGGTTCTTGTTTTTCTAACTGTTTATCTATACTATCCAATAACTCTACATCAAAGACTGGAGAACCTGTTTTAAGAAATGCAGTATCATCATCTCTTTCTGGATATTCTTGAATAAATTTTTTACCTAAAACTTCAATCTTATTTCTTCTCCATTTTATTTGAGACATAGCTAATCTATAATGCTGTTTTAATTCAGTTTCTTCCTCAGTTAAATGTAGTTTTTCACCAGTTAATACCGGTATTTGATATTCATTATGTTCAAACCATCTATAATAATGGGCTTTGTATTCATTCTCACCATCTCGTGCTTTAATATAGTACTGATGAAATATATTTCCCTCACCTCTTGCCGTAGATTCTAGAACAACTCTACCACCCGATGGAACAGACTCTAATAACCCATTAAAAAACTCTTCCTTCCAAGCTGAAGCACTAACTTCAGAGCAGTGAAGATTATTTATTGTTTTTGAACGTCCAAATTCTTTAGCTTCTGCAGAACCTATTGTAAATTTTGAATTTATTACGTCAAAAAATAACTCTTTTTTATTAGAACGCTTAACATGAGGTTTCAATAATTCTGGAATGCTGTTAAACATAAATTTAGCTCTATCAAATAAATCTGCAGCATCTTGTTCCGTATGGGCTACTATAATTGAGATAGTATTGGGAACAAACATAGTATCATGAAGAAATAACCCAATTATAGCTGTACTAAATCCAAGTTGCCTGGGTTTTAGAATTATATCTCTAAGAGTTTTTTCTTTATAGTATCTGTTTTGGGACGGCAAAAATACAAACGGAACCGTTCTTTTATTTTTATCTACTATTGAAACCACAGATTCTAAAAAATATTTAGGGTCGTATAAAATTCGTTCATAAAGAGATCCTGTAGAAAGCCGATCATTCCATTTCTTTACTTTTTGAAAAGTTTTTTCAGTTGAAAAAGTCACACCTCCTCCCAGTAAGTTTTTAGAATGTCGTCAAACTTATGATAAATTGAACGAGTTACTTTAACATCGTACAGTGCATTGTGAAAATCTCCATTTTTATCTTCTTTTACCTCTAGCAAATCCGCCACAGTTTCTAATTTAAAATTAGGAAACACTAATCTATAGTCTTGACAAAAATAGGTAACAATTTGAGATACGTCTAACCAAGGATGCCAGAACCAACTTCCAAAATACTTATCATCGTTTTTAGTAAACCATGACCTAAGAACCTGATTATCAAAATCTGAAAAGTATCCGATTACCAAAAACTTATCTGCCTGATTAAACTTATTAACATGCTTACTTAAAATTCCTGTAAATTCTTTATATACATCTCTTGGATTATTAAATGTTCTAATCATTTCAATTGTCATGTTATTTTTTTCAAGAGATTCTTCTAAGACAACATCATTGTCGAAGATATTACAAAACAAGTCAAATTCTTCTGTAATAAGGAGATGTTCCTCAGATTCAATTTCAATTATACCCGCAATTTGATATAATCCAGATTTTTCAGGATCTAAACCAGTAGTTTCAGTATCAATAAATAACTTTTTCAAAAAAGTTGTCTCCTCTTTTTAAGCAAAATCTTTGGTTTATTAAGCTGATCTAAAGTTAAAACTAGTTTTCTTTTCAAGTAATCTAAACTTCCATCATTAACCAAAACAGCATCAACAATAATAGAATCTTGTTCTGTTTCTGAAACATCTCTATCCTGTTCTTGAATCTCTTGAATCTCTGGCCGTATTATTCTAACCAATTTACCACTTTCCTTCTGAATAAAAAGAACTTCGTTGCTCATCCTAACATCATCAATCACGATATTTTTACCCTTACACAAATCAGAATTAATAAAATCTTTTACAGGTAAAATCCAGGAATCTTTGTAAACCTGCCTCCCTAAATTTCCCCATTTCTGTAACAAATTCCTCACAGTAAAATTAGGCATAACCTCAAAATCCTTATTATTGAAACAATAACTTAACGGTATACTATAAACCATTGAAACAATCATCTTCAATCTATCAGCAAAAGATATTTTAACAAAGTTGTAATCCTTCATTAGCAACGAGGCAACTGTAGATTTTCCAGACTGTTTTTTTCCTAAAAGTCCTAGTAACAAGTCACACCGCCTCCTCCCTAAACTTAAAAAGATTTTCCTTTAGACCATCTCATCTAATTTCACCTCTAAATTCTTACCACAAACTGACAGATGAGGTTTACCTTCGTTTACAAGATTTCAAAAGTTTCTCCAGCTTGAATTCATATCTTTAGATTCTCTGTGAGTAATTCCAACATCTACACCTAAAAACTTATCCTTAGGTTTTGCCTTTTCTACCTCTCTCTGTAATTCCTTCCCACAAACTGGGCAGAAGTTAAAGCGATAACTATTTTCAAATGGTTTTTCTATCGGACAGTGTAACCATTCTTGTCGTTCGTGATTGGAATACTCACACCAGCACTCTCTGTTTTTAGGTTTTTCACTAGCCTGATTATCCCCATGATGGCAGTGATCCCAGGAGTATAATGGTAAATATCTACTCTTGTGAATTTCCTTGCAGTCTTTACATAAATCTGATTTCATTTTTACACCTCCACCACGGGGATTCTCAAAAGAACTCGCTGGAATAACCGAGGCACAACTATTTCTGTTTTCGTCAATAGATATTTTCATTTTTCCTCCTCATAACCATTCTATTCTCCCATAGGCGATGAAAGATTACGAATAGATGAACAAACAGCCATTTTTCATGTTTAAAGTTCATTTCTTTTCCTCCCTAACACCTTAACCTTGTTTACCACAAAAAGGACAAACTGAAAACCAATGATACCTTTCAGGATATAATCTACTCATCATCAGTTGCCAGATATTTCCACAGCATTCCCACTGTTTAGTTCGATAGTCTAACCATCTTAGTTTCATATCATTATCTCCGGAGTTCTGTAATCGTCGTTTACCGCCTTGCACTTTTTACAAATACCATATACTTCTCCGTTAAGGTCTATATGCCATTCCCATTCGTGTTCACATTTTTCTTGATAGTCTAACCATCTTAGTTTCATTTCAAGGTTACGAATTCCCAGAATAGTGGAACGGCTTCAACTCATCTTCAACAGCTTTTGCAGCAGCCTTAAGACAAGACGCCAGTCCGTATTCTCTTTTATGTGTAAACTGACAAAGTTCTCTCTGATTTATCCGAAGAGAATAGGTACAGATATCAAAGGGTTCATCAAAATTAGTTATGTTAACAATTGCAACCAAAAGTTACTCCTAAGTTAAAAGATTATCTAAACTTCTAGAAACTTTGATAAGATTCTTCTTTTTATTAGTAATAAATAATTTTTTTCACTCCGTACTATGATGAGACGTTCTTATTAAACGTCTTCTTTCTGAAGTTTTACTAATAATTGGGCTAGGTGGATTTTCTATCAAACCACCTAGTTGCTCTCGTCTAAAGGAAAATCTTTTTAAGTTTTCTGGAAATTCTTCTATAACATGCTTTCTTAAAACCCACTTTGTTTCAGCCTCAGAGTTTATTTGAATAGCACAGTGACACAATTCGTGATCTAGTAAACATCTTTTCTCATTAAGAGTCATTCTGTCCCAAGATGGTTGAACAATAATTATTACAAAATCTTCCCTTCTTGCAGAAAGTAATTTGTCAATTTCATCTCTTTTAGCAGCTCTACCCAGTATTGCTCTACCATTGCCCTCAGAAAATGGAGTATCTCTAAATAAATATGTTATATTTGCTTCGTTAAGATGTGTATGATATTCTCCAATTAACCCGCGTGCTAAAGAAGTTACTTCTTCATTGGCTATTTCGTACATAGTATATTCTCCTTTCTTTATCCTCTAAAACAATATTTAACCAGTGTAAAACCCAATTCTATCTTCTGGTTACATTCCCTGCAAATACCGTTTAGCTTCTTACTTTTTCTATAATTTGCTTGACTTCCCAAAAATTCCATGAGGATCAACGTTAGCAGCCTCCCATAATGCCAAAATAAAACTTCCTTTACCCAGATAAATAAATGATTTAGAAAAAATCCGCATAATTGAAACTAAAAATTCCTGA
>Ga0315278_10006410_pt1 | contig 10693 bp, 4 predicted proteins | sample YL17G06_0_MG_FD_203880 | JGI IMG/M metagenome (GOLD analysis project Ga0315278, IMG submission 203880) | Sediment microbial communities from Yellowstone Lake, YNP, Wyoming, USA - YL17G06_0 | ecosystem: Environmental > Aquatic > Freshwater > Lake > Sediment | place: USA: Wyoming | collected... | reverse complement strand
ACCGACATCACACCTTTTGGGTGTGAGCTCATCCCTCCAGGGATTGATGTCGCCCCCCAAAGGGATGATATCAATCCTTTTTGCTATTATATCACCCCTTTAAGCCCCTGTATCGCTCCCTATAGGGATCAAAATATGCCCCACTAAGGGGTGCGATCAATCCCCAAAGGGGTGATATCGATCCTCAATGGATTGAGTGCACCCCTTAGAGGGTTGATACCGATCCATTAAGGATTAAATTTTTCTCTCCCGAAGGGGTGATATCAGACCTTTAAGGGTTGATGCCAATCCTTAGGGGGGTAACATCACCCCTTTAGGGTTTGATGTCAATCCTTTAGGGGTTGATATAATAGTAAAAAGGGGTGATTTCAGGGAGCAGGAAAAAAGGAAGAGCGGAAGAGAAGAAAAAAAATCTGTGGAAATCAGTGTAATCAGTGGACAGGTCTTTTTCATTCGTGTTAATTCGTGCAATTCGTGGGCCTGTTTTGTTTTTTACTTGCAAATGAAGCGAATAAATCGTATAATTGCTTCAAAATGTGAAGCGATTAGGAGCGGTTAATGCTTTATATATGGCAGCATAACAATTGGCCTCGATTCCGATGGCGGGATGACCGTTTGATCGATGCAGTGGGTAAAACCCGTTTCAGCCAGGGTCAGTTATTAAGTAAAGTCCAGGGCCTGGGCATGCCGCTGAGCCGGGAGGCGCAGGCCGAGATATTGATCGAAGAGGCGGTTAAAACTTCATCGATCGAAGGCCAGGAATTGGACCGGAATTCCGTACGTTCTTCCGTGGCCCGGCGCCTGGGATTGTCTACCGCAGGTTTACCTGCCGCGGACCGTCATGCGGATGGGTTAGTAGATGTGCTGCTGGATGCCGCGACACATTATGATAAACCCCTTACGGCAGAACGATTGAAAAGCTGGCAAGCGGCGTTATTCCCTACAGGTTATTCAGGTTTGCGCCGCATTCATACCGGGGAATGGCGGGGGGCGGAGCCCATGCAGGTGATTTCCGGCCCCGTGGGGCGGGAGCGGGTCCATTTTGAAGCCCCACCGGCGGATCGAATTGAAAAGGAAATGGAACATTTTTTTTCCTGGTGGACGGAGAGTGCCGGAAAAATAGAAGGACTGCTGCGCGCGGGGATCGGGCATTTTTATTTCATTACCATCCATCCTTTTGAAGACGGCAACGGCCGTATTGCCCGGGCATTGACAGACATGGCGCTGGCGCAAAATGAAGGTCTGGCGATACGGTTTTATAGTTTAGCAAACCGCATCATGGCGGAACGGGAGATGTATTATGATATCCTGGAAAAAACCCAGAAAGGAGACGGCGATATTACCGGGTGGCTTTTGTGGTTCCTGGGCTGTATGGACCGGGCCATCGCCCATTCGGAAACCCTGGTGGCAGGCGTCCTGGCAAAGGCCGCTTTCTGGCAGAAGTATGGACAATCCCCCCTGTCGGATAACCAGCGAAAAGTGATTAATCGCGTGTTGGATGCGGGACCAGGCGGTTTCGAGGGCGGTTTAACGACGCGGAAATATGTATCCATGACCCGGATGAGCAGGGCCACGGCTTACCGGGAGATGACCGACCTGGTGAGTAAAGGAATCCTTGCAGTCAATCAAGGGAAAGGGCGGAATATAAGTTATAGACTTGAAAATAAAGTTGCCGCAGACGAAACGGCAACACGGACGGGCACGGACGAAAGATAGAAGTTGAGAAGAGAAGATGCGAAGAAGAGAAGAAAAAGCATCCTGTACTCTGTGGACCTGTTTTGCTCCTTGCTTTTCTCTCAACTTCCTAACTTCTTACCCTCTTAACTTCTTTCTTTACCATCGTGGGCTTGTTTTTGTTTTGAATTTTGAAAAAAATATCCGGTTGGTATATAATACGGGTGGAGGAATTACCTACAATGACAGCGGAAACAGTAAAATATCTCCCCTACGGCGTGTCGGATTATGCGCGGATCGTCCGGCGGAATTATTACTATGTAGACAAGACAGCGTATTTAGACGCAGTGGAAAAAGCAGGAGAATATATATTTTTAATACGACCCCGCCGGTTCGGCAAATCCCTGTTTGTCGCCATCATGGAATCCTATTACGACGTATTATACAAAGACCGGTTCGAGGAATTATTCAAAAGAACATGGATATATGAACATCCCACCGAAGAGAGGGGACAATATTTGACGCTGGTCTTAAATTTTTCCGCCGTGGACCCTGAACCGGACAAAATAGAGACCTCTTTTTTACACCATGTACAAATGAATGCCGTGGCATTTGTTCAAAGATACCGGGATTTTTTTTCAGCATACCATAAATTGGACTATTTCGCTAAAAGTATCGAAGCCAGCCGTTCCGCTTCCGACATATTATCCAACATCCTCACTCTCTGCAAAGAGGCCGGCCAAAAATTGTATGTGATAATCGATGAGTATGATAATTTTTCCAATACCATCCTGTCCACCGCCGGCAAACGTGCGTACCATAACCTGACCCATGGGACCGGGTTTTTCCGGTCTTTCTTTAATATATTAAAAAGCGGCACCACCCGTACCGATTCCCCCATATCACGGTTATTCATTACCGGGGTTTCCCCGGTTACCATGGACGACGTCACCAGCGGGTTTAATATTGGGAAAAATATCTCCATGGAACCGGCGTTTAACAGGGCGTTGGGGTTTACCGGGGATGATGTAATCGAAATGATCGAATATTACAGGGCCAACGGCCGGATTAAACATCCGACCGAATACTTGTTGGCCATTATGACCGAATGGTACGGCAATTACCTGTTTTCGGAATATGGGGACGGTGATATCAAAATGTTTAATTCGGATATGGTGCTGTATTTCATGGATAATTACTTCATAAAACACAATATCCCCCTGGATTTAATCGACCGGAATGTAAGGATCGACTATGGCAAATTAAGACACCTCATTATCCTGGACAGGGGTAAAACAAAAATCGCCAATGGAAATTTCAGCAAACTAAAAGAGATTATAGAGGAAGGCGGAACATCGACTCAAATCGTCAAAGGGTTCCCCCTGGAAAAAATGATGGATGCAAACAATTTCAAATCCTTATTGTTTTACCTGGGATTGTTAACCATCAAAGGACCTGAAAGAGATAAATTGCGCCTGGAAATTCCCAATGAAACAATTAAGCGGCTTTACTATGATTATATCCAGGAAGCCTATCGAGAGACAAACGTATTCGCCGTGGACCTTTCGGAATATTCCGATTTGATGAGCGACATGGCGTATGACGGCAAATGGGAACCTTTATTCAATTACATTGCAGGCCGGATGAAAGAAAGTATGAGTTTACGGGACTTGATTACTGGTGAAAAGTCCATCCAGGCGTTTTTGAATGTCTACCTCGGGTTGAGCGATCTATACATCATCCATGTAGAGAGGGAAATGAATAAAGGATACGCCGATATTGTAATGGAGCCATTTTTAGCCCGGTATGAAGGTATAAAATATTCCTTTCTCATCGAAATCAAATATCTAAAAACCCAGGGTAAACGAAAACCCGGGAAACCTCTTATCCGGCGTTTAAAACAGGAAGCAGAGGAGCAGTTAAGGGGTTACGCCATGGACGGGAAATCCTGGAAAAGCCTGGAGAAGACGACGTTAATCAAAATAATATTAATTTTTTCCGGGCATGAGTTGGTGTATCTGGGACAGGCGAATAGCGAGGATTCAGGGGTCAGGGGTCAGGGGTCAGATTTGGAATGATGAATGATGAACGATGAATGATGAATTGCCTTTACTTCGCGTGTCTTCGCGTTCTTCGCGGCTAATTTTTTCGTGTTAATTCGTGGAATTCGTGGGCCTGTTTTTGTTTGGGATTTTGAAAATTTGAATTTGGGATTTGTTTGTACACGCGATTTCGATATTTGTGCTTCAGTCTTCGCGATTTACTTTTCAAAGGTTTTGGATTATAATTTACTTTCGAAAGGAGAATAACCATGAGTCGTTATTTTAATACCGCCGGGCCGATTCGGCGTGATGACCATTATTACATCGAACCACTGGAACGCTTCGACCTGGAAGAGATCCTGACACTGATCGAACAAAAGAAATATTTTATCCTTCATGCCCCCCGGCAAACCGGTAAAACGACCTACCTATTGGCGTTAATGGAATATCTCAACCAACAAGGAAAATACAAAACCCTGTACACCAATATTGAAAACGCGCAGGCGGCCAGGGAAAATGTAAAAAAAGGAATCCAGGCAATTATGAACGCATTAGCTGAGGATGCCTTCGATCATCTGGGCGATCCATTTTTAAAAGAAAAGTGGAAAGAGGTGCTGGAAGAAAGTGGGGAATTTTCAGCCTTAAAAAGCTTATTATCCCTTTGGTGCCGGCAAAGTGAGAAGCCGGTGGTGCTGTTTATCGATGAAGTCGATTCACTGGTGGGGGATACATTGATATCGCTGCTGCGGCAGTTGCGGAGCGGTTATGCCAATCGCCCGGGGCTATTTCCACAGAGTATCATTTTATGCGGTATTCGCGACGTCAAGGATTACCGCATGCATTCCGATATCGAAAAAGCAATCATCACCGGCGGCAGCGCCTTTAATATCAGAGCGAGATCATTAAAGCTGGGTAATTTTACGCCGCGTGAAATAGAAAAATTGTATCGCCGCCATACGGAAGAAACCGGCCAATCGTTTTCAAAAGAGGTATTTCCATTGGTCTGGGATTTAACCGAAGGACAGCCCTGGCTGGTAAATGCCCTGGCGTACGAAGCCTGCTTTGAAATGAAAGAAGGCCGCCAGCGCAGTATTGAAATTACCGCGGATATGATCGAACAGGCCAAAGAGAATCTCATTTTGCGCCGGGAAACCCACCTGGATCAATTATCCGATAAATTGAAAGAAGAACGGGTGCGGAGCGTCCTGGAACCCCTATTGGCCTCTTCACAGGAAGCGAAAAATATCCCGGAAGACGACGTGGATTATGTCGTAGACCTGGGACTGGTAAAAAAAGAGCGGCAGATAAGGATTGCCAACCGGATATACCGGGAAGTGATCCCCAGGACGCTGACTTACAGCACTCAATTGACCATTCACCAGGAAGCCTCCTGGTATATGACGACCGAAGGCCGCCTGGATATGGATAAATTATTAACCGCATTCCAGGAGTTTTTCCGCAAGCATTTCGAAAGTTGGGTGGATGGTTTCGATTATGCCGAAACCGGGGCGCAGTTGTTATTACAGGCATTTTTGCAGCGTATTGTCAATGGCGGCGGCAGGGTCGAACGGGAATACGGCCTTGGTCGTCAGCGAACCGATCTACTGCTCCTTTGGCCGTATAAAGATGGCAAGCAGGAAGTGGTCATCGAGTTAAAACTACTCTACGGCAGCCTGGAAACCACCATCGAAAAAGGACTGGAACAAACCCGGCAATATATGGATAAATGCGGAACACGGGAAGGGTATTTATTAATCTTCAACAGGACGCCGGGACTATCCTGGGAAGAGAAAATTTTCAAACAGGAAAAAACCTTTAAGGATGTTAATATTATTGTTTACGGGATGTGACCTTCAGATAGAATGATGAATGATGAAGGTAAAACAGGAAGTGAGGAAGCAGGGAAGAGCGGAAAAAGATGGAAGTTGAGAATTTGAGAAGGTAAGAAGGTAAGAAGGTGAGAAAAACAAGGAAGCGAAGAAGCCGGGAAGCGAGGAAGAGAAGAAGAGCGGAAGAGCAGAAAAAACAATCTGTGGAAATATGTTTTTCTTCGCGTGTCTTCGCGTTCTTAGCGGCTATTTTTTTCGTGTAAATTCGTGGAATTCGTGGGCCTTTTTTTTCAACGTTGAAAAATAATTAAAAATAGTCTATAATTGGAATATGATGAGCCCCGCAAAACAGTTAAACAATAAAAGCAAGCCCAGTAAACGGCGAAAAAAAGAAGATTCCGCGTGGAAAGAAATCATCGAGAAATTCTTTGAAGAGCTATTGGAATTATTATTCCCGGACATTCACGACGCAATCGATTTTAGAAAACCACCGGAATTCCTCAACACAGAAATGCGACCGATAGCTCCCTTTAACAATATGGGCGACCGAGCAGCGGATGTGCTGGTAAAAGTGCAACTCAAAAATGGAACCTACAGTTATATCCGCATCTTCATCCACATCGAAGTGCAAGCAGAGCCGCGGGAATATTTTATGGAACGGATGTATATCTACAATTACCGGTACTTTGATAAACGGTTGGAAATCGGTACACCTGTGATTAGTCTGGCCATATTAACGGATGATGATGATAACTACAGGCCAAATGAATACCGGGTGAGTTTTTGTGATTTTGAACTACGGATGAAAATCCCGATTGTGAAAATCATGGATTTTAAATGGAAAAAAGAGCACCGGGAAAGACTGGAAAAAGCCACAGGTCCGATGGCGTTGATAATCAAGGCTCAGATAAAAAGTATTGAATTGAAGAAAGCGGGGGAAGACACGCGGTATGAGGCGGTAAAGGAGTTGATCCGGGAGTGTTACCGGGCGGGATATTCCAGTGACGACATTTACCCGGTAATGAAATTTATCGAATGGGTTATCCGTATATCCAAAGAAAACGAAAAACGGTTAAAAGAAGAAATCGTAAAAATAGAGGAGGTTTATAACATGCCATATTTAGCATCATGGGAAAGATCAGCAAAGAGAAAGGGAAAATTTGAAGGAATGGAATTAAAGGCCAAAGAAACAGCGCGAAACCTTTTGGAGATGAGTATCGATATCGATAAAATTGCAAAGGCAACAGGGTTAAAAAAGGAAGAAGTACAAAAACTGGCTTCAGCTTTCAATTAACGAGTATTTCCAATTGCCACTGCTATGAAAATAGCCACAAAGGCACGCAGGTTCGAAGGCACGAAGGTACACCAATTGGTGATTGGTAAAAGGGCGAACACGGATGTGCCACGGTGCGCCCCTACGAAACCTTGCCAACGGGAACGGTGGATATTGTTTTGATCATTTGGATTTTGTTCATTTGAATTTGTTTCGAATTTCGTGCTTCGGATTTACTTTTTATTTTTCTCAGTCCGTGCCGTCTGTGTTCGTCCGTGGCTCATATTTTTTATTTCCAATCAATTTTTAACGGTTACCGTAACAATCGGGCTTACCTCCGTCAGTCCACCGCCGTAATAGGCTTTGGCTTTGATTCGGTGCGTCTTATTCGTATATCCCAGGGTATTCCACGGGAAGGTGAAAGGAAAGGTCGAACTGCTTCCGAGAGGAAGGTCATCAATGAAGAAATCAACTCTCGTTACGGCAATATCGCCGTCGGTATGGGCCTGGATCGTGACTGTCCCGGAAACAATGGAATTATTTACCGGATAGGAGATATATACGATGGGGGTTTTAACCGCAAAATTTGCAGTTAAAGTCATGGTCCTGGTTACATTTTCCACTATTAACGGGTTTTGACTGGAGAAAGATCCGCTGGCATCGGTCCAATTCACAAATCGATAGCCGGTACTGGGCACCGCGGTGACGGCCGTACTGGTTTCGCCGTAGTTGAGGGTTTGGGTTGTAGTCCCGGTCAATGTCCCATTGGCTCCGGGAATGAAATACAGCGTAAAACTACCGAAAGTGAAATTGGCTTTAATCGACATATTGGAGGTAACACTCGTTACGGTTAAAGGATTAGCAGTGGAGTAAGTGGCGTCGTTCAATATCCATCTATCAAAACGATAATTTCCCACGGGAACGGCTGTTACAGCCGAACAATTCTGCCCTTGAACGACCGTCTGGGTGGTGTACCCATTAATTGATCCTCCCAATCTTCCCACCTGTGTGCCATTGGTGAGGGGCTGGAACGTGACAGTATAAGTTATTGCTGTAAAATTGGCGGTTATGGTCATATTGGCGGTCACATTCGTCACGGTCAAAGGATTGGCTGTGGTGGTAACAAACCCACTGCCCGTCCAATTAGAAAAATTATACCCGGAATTGGCAGTTGCTGTAATTGCCGAACAACTGCCGCCGTAATTGACGGTCTGGGGTGTTGCGCCGCTTATCGTTCCATTTGCTCCGGCCACAAATGTGACCGTATAAGTGTTTATAGCAAAATTGGCGGTTATCATCATATCGGAGGTAACATTCGTTACAGTTAAAGGATTACCGGTGGTGGTCACAAATCCGTCCGTACCGGTCCAATTGACAAAATGATAACCGGTATTGGGAACCGCCGTAACCGGCAAACAACTGCCTCCCTTTTTTACGATCTGGGTTTTGACCCCGCTTATAGTTCCGCCGTTTCCTTCCACAAAATAGACGGTAAAGCCACTGTTGGCAAAGTTGGCCGTTATGGTCATATTCTGAGTAACATTGGTAACGGTTAAAGGATTATCGGTGGAGAAAAAGCTGCTGCCTTCACCACCGGTCCAGCTTGTAAAATAATAATTTGTATTGGGAACTGCCGTTACCACTGTGCAGCTTCCACCATAAGGGATCGATGTTTGAATTTGAGGTGAGCCGCCGCTCAATATCCCATTGGCCCCGGCCACAAATGTCACGGTGTATGTCTTTTTAGTGAAGTTGGCTGTTATTGTTCTATTACTCATAACAGTAGTTAACGTTAAAGCAGGACTGGTTGAAATACTCCTCCCCTCCTGGTCGGTCCACTGGGTAAAATTATACCCGGTATTGGGATTTGCCGTAACCGTCGTGCAACTGCCCCCATGATTGACGGTTTGAATAACTACACCGGTCAACGTTCCTCCATTTTCGGCTAGAAAGTTTACGGTATAAGTGTCGGTGGCAAAATTTGCCGTTATGGTCATATTTTGGGTAACATTGGTGACAGTTAAGGGATTGACAGTGGAAGTAAAGCCGCCGGTGCCGGTCCAATTGATAAAATGGTAATTGGCCGCGGGAACACCAGTAACCTCTGTGCAATTGCTCCCGTAATCGACGGACTGAGAGGTGTTGCCCTCCAATGTCCCATTCCCCCCCGATGCAAACGTTACGGTATAGGTGTTTTTTGCAAAATTGGCTGTTATATTCATATTTGCGGTTACATTTATGACCGTTAAGGGATTGTCTGTGGAGCTATAGTCGCCGGTCCAATTGACAAAATGGTACCCGGTGCCAGGATTTGCCGTAACCATCGTACAATTATCGCCATGATTAACGGTCTGAGGGATGATCCCACTCACGGTTCCACCGGTCCCGCCGGTGAAATTGACCTCATGGGTGTCTATGGCAAAATTCGCCGTTATAGTCATATTTTGGGTAACATTGGTAATTGTTAATGGATTGACGGTGGAAGTAAAGCCGCCGGTGCCGGTCCAATTGACAAAATGATAATTGGCATTAGGTACCGCCGTCACCGCCGCGCAATCACTTCCATAATCGATGGTCTGCGGGGTGTCGCCGCTTACGGTACCGCCACTTCCCCCAGCAAATGTTACCGTAAATTGGTTTACGGTAACATTCGCCGTTATGGTCATGTTGGCGGTTACATTGGTGACCGTTAAGGGATTATTGGTGGTGGTGACAAAGCCGCCGGTCCCGGTCCAATTGACAAAATGATACCCGGTATTGGCAAATGCTCTAACAGACGTACAATTCCCACCATGTGAAACGGTCTGAATGATGGTTCCACTTATATTTCCTCCGTCGCCGTTCTCAAATGTAACCGTATACCTATTTATGGCAAAATTGGCGGTTATGGTCATATCGGAAGTGACATTTACCACCGTTAACTTCGTACCGGTAGAAAGGGTGGCATCATCCTGATCGGTCCAATTGACAAAATGATAATTGGCCGCGGGGACCGCTGTAACCGCGGAGCAATTGCCGCCACAAACAATTGTCTGGCTGGTGTTTCCGCTTAACGTTCCATTGGCACCGGCCACAAAGGTTACGGTATATGTATTGGAAAAATTTGCCGTTATGGTCATATTGCCCGTGACATTGGTTACTGTTAGGGGATTGGCGGTGGTGGTGACAAAGCCGCCGGTCCCGGTCCAGTTGATAAAACGGTAACAGCTATTGGGAACCGCCGTCACCGCCGTGCAATTGCCGCCGCACTCAACGTCCTGGGAGATATCCCCCGTCAGTGTTCCACCGGTTCCGGCCACGAAGGTGACGGTATAATGAATTTTCTCAAAATTGGCGGTTAAGGTCATATCCGATTGAACATTGGTTACCGTTAGCTGAATATCGGTGGAGTAAGGGTTGCCGTTCAAAGTCCAATTGACAAAGCGATAACAACTATCGGGAACCGCTGTCACTGCACTACAATTGCCCCCACAATCAACCGGCTGGGAAGTATCTCCATCCACTGTCCCACCCGTCCCGGCTTCAAATGTTACGGTATACGGAATTTTCTCAAAATGCGCCGTTATGGTCATATCGGATTGGACATTGGTTACTGTCAAAGGATTACCGGTGGTAGTTACAAAACCTCCTGTGCCGGTCCAGTTAACGAATCGGTAACAACTATCGGGAACCGCTGTCACTGCACTACAATTGCCCCCACAATCAACCGGCTGGGAAGTATCTCCATCCACTGTTCCACCCGTTCCGGATTCAAATGTTACCGTATATGGAATTTTCTCAAAATTCGCCGTTATGGTCATATCGGATTGAACATTGGTGACTGTCAAAGGGTTATCGGTGGTAGTTATAAACCCTCCAGTGCCGGTCCAGTTGAC
>Ga0315278_10006408_pt1 | contig 10694 bp, 8 predicted proteins | sample YL17G06_0_MG_FD_203880 | JGI IMG/M metagenome (GOLD analysis project Ga0315278, IMG submission 203880) | Sediment microbial communities from Yellowstone Lake, YNP, Wyoming, USA - YL17G06_0 | ecosystem: Environmental > Aquatic > Freshwater > Lake > Sediment | place: USA: Wyoming | collected... | reverse complement strand
CCTGTCGGGCGCGCCATTGCAACCTTTTCGGGCAGCGCCAGCGCCAATCCGTGCGTGTAGGCCGCCGCCGTTAGGCGAACCCCGACGATCTCGGGTCCCGCGATCACGATCCGCTCGTAGATGGCGTGCATCAGGTCTGACCTCTCCTTCGGTACGTCTGCCTGCTGGACTGACTCGGCAATGGCCTGCAGCCATTCGATCGCGCGCTGTGCCGGGACCCCGACCCCCGACCCCTCGACGAGCACGTCGCGTGCCTCCCGGAGCGCCTTCAGCTGGGCAAGGTAGGCGTCGTCCGCGAGGTCGCCAGCCGCGTGCTCCAGGGCGAGCTCGCGGATCCGCCGGTCGATCCGGGCCCGGTCCATCTCGACCGGCCGCCTCGTCGAGCCAAGGACCGCCACCACCGACGCGATCGTGTCGTCGTCGACGGTGATGCCCGCGACCTGCGCAAGCATCGGTCCCTCCCAGATTGCGTCGGCCAGACGGGCCTTGCGGCCCCAGGCTTCGCAGGGGTTGACGTGGAGCTTGCGGTGGCGGCCGTCGCCGAACGTGCCGTCGTTGCGGATCCGGAGGCCGCAGACGCACTCGAGCAACCCGCCCAGGAGGTCGACGCGGTCGTGGCGCTTCGCTCCCCCGCCCCGGGTCTTGCCTCGCCGGACGTCTTCGACCCGCGCCCAGAGCTCGTCCGACACGGGCGGGTGCGTGCGCCACGGTGCCGGCTTCCGCGACTCTCGGTCGCTCCGCCGGTGGCGGACGATCCAGCCGTTGTACAGCGGGTTCATTAGGATCATCCGGATGCGGGTGGCCGCGAGCCCGGTCTCCGCCTCGAGCTGGGTGGCACTCACGTTGCCCAGCGCATAGCGCTCGAACAGGCCGACGGCGGTGCCGATGGTCGCGGGGTCGATCTCGAGGGTGTGAGGCGGCTCGGGCAGACGCCGGAAGCCGAGGCCCGCGTGACCGCCCGGGTCGTCACGGTGGTCGAACTTGGCGGCGTAACCATCGGTGATCCGCTCGCTCAAGCGGCGGCTGTACTTCTCCGCTCCGGCTGCCTCCGAGATCAGCTCGTCCCAATCGTGCGGGTCCGACGACAGGATCCGCCGGTCGCACATGACGAGCGCGACACCAACGGGGTGGAGGCCGTCCTCCAGGAGTTCGAGTGTCCGCCGCAGGTTGCGCTGCCAGCGGTCGGAGTACCCGGCCAGGAGCAGGTCGAACGACCCCCTGCGCGCGGCATCCAGCATCTCGGTCATCGTCGCCGAGCGCCAGACCGTGGTGCCGCTGTGGGCGACCTGGTAGACGAGTCCCGTGTCGACGAGGCCGTGGCGCTCGATGAACCGATCCTGCTGCTCGCGCTGGCTTGCCGGGCCATAGCGGTCGTACTGGCCGGCCGTGGACTCGCGGATCCACCGGGCGACGCGCATCCCCCGGATGTCGTCGACCGACCGGGGCAGCCGCTTCAGCGTGCGGGGTTCCTTCATGCGGCCCCGGCCTCGCGCTTGCCATCCATGGCGACGACATTCGCTCTGTTTCGCGCAGCAGCCAAGCGTTCTCGGCGCATCTGCTCTGGACCCTCGGGATACTGCCGATGGATGGCCTCCACGTAGCGAGCCAGAGCGGCGACGAGCGGATCCCGCTCCACCGGCCGCCGCACCTTCTCGCTCATGCGGAGTCCTCGGGGTGGCAGATGGCACAGGACTGGCGCCCTAGGAGCCCCGAGTAGACGTGAGCGTTGGGGTGGGCGCGGAAGTCGACGCAGTCGATGTGGCGGTCATCGCCGCGGACGATGCTCAGACGGGCCGGCTCCTCGCGTGCGGGCGCGCCCGCGGGAAGCGCGAACGCCTTCGACGCCTTCGAGGCCTTCCAAGATGTCGAAGATGTCGAAGGTGCTGAAGGGGAGGGCTCTTCGCGCGTGTGTGGGCGGGCGAGGGCGGCTGAAGGTGTCGAAGATGACGGGGGGTCGCCTTCGGCATCTTCGAAGGCGTCGGCCGCGTGGGCGCTGGGCAGCGCCCAGACCCAGCCACCGGTCATCGACGTCTTGCGCGCCACGACGCCCAGGCGCGCCTTCGCACCGCGCGTCGCCGCGACGCCGAAGCCCCGGGCGCGCATCCGGTTCTCGGCGACGGACGCGGCGACCGGACCCGCGGCGAGGATCTCCTCGAGCGCCCGGGCCGCCTCGCCGGATCTGGGGCCCGCGTTGAGCATCGTCTCGATCGAGGTCGTCGCCTCGCCAAGCCACTCGATGCCCGAGACGGATCCGGCGACCCAGCCCGGCGGCACGCGGTCGACGACCTGGTAGCGGAGGGCCTTGTGTGCCCGGGCGTAGTTGAGCTTGGACACGCCCACGACCTTGGTCTCGCCCGACTCGTCCTCGGGGTCGGCCACGACGGTCCAGAGCGCCCGGGCGGCGCCGACGATGCCGCCAAGCGAGCCTGCACCCCGGTTGACCGCGGACGCCGTCGTGTCCTTGGAGAAGTGACGGACGACGAGGAGCGCGACGCCCGCTGCCTCGGCCGCGGCGGTGAGCGGGTTCATCACGCCCTTGCGCATCTCGGCGTCGGCGATCGTGCGGACCGTTGCGTCGATGTGGCTGAACAGGGGGTCGAGGATGACGAGCGCGAGGCCCGCGGGCTCCGACGCCCGGCGCACGACGAGGTCGGCGAACGCGGCCTTGCCGGACGGGAACACGACCTCGCCCTTGACGAAGCGCACGAGCGACGCGTCGCCGCCGGCCGCCTCGATCCGCGGCCGCAGCACGCGCCCTGGGTCGTCCTCGGTGGTGATCCACATGCAGCGCTGCGCCGGCGCGACCGCCGGCTGGCCGTCCGGCCACGCGCGCCCGGTCGTGATCCGGGCGACGAGGTCGGCGACGAGGGTGCTCTTGGAGACGCCCGGGTTGCCGTCCATGAGCGTGACCACGCCCCGCGGCAGCCAGGCGTCCCATAGCCAGCGGACGGGCTCGGATGCGAACTCGGTCAGCGGCGCGTCCTCGAGCGGCGGGGAGGCCTGGGCGGGGGCCGCGGGCCGTGCGGCGGCCGCGGGCCCGGCTGCGGCGAGCCCGAGCTCGGCCTTGAAGTCCTGCCAGCCCTTGCCCGCGCCGCGGTTGTGGAAGCAGTGGCCGAGCCCCTTGCCCCCGGCATCCTCGCCAACGCCGCAGTCGCCGCCCTGGTCGTCGTCTGGGTGGAAGGGGCACGACGCCAGCCGGTACCAGGTGCGGTCGTTGCGCGAGGACAGGCGGTACGCGATGGCGCGTTCGTCGAGCAGCTTGCCGACCCAGCCGGCCGGCATCGGGTCGCGGCCGATGACGACGAGCGGGCACTCGGCGGCCGCGGGGACGAGCTCGGCGAGCCGCTCGCGCGACACGGGCACAAGCTCGCTCGGGACGGCCAGGATCGCGGACCGCCGGTGCGGCCGGTCGGCCGTGGCGTCGCCCTTGACCTTCCGGGTGCCGATCAGCGCCACGATCCGCGACGCGTTCGACACGCTCGTGTCGATCGACACCGCGGCCGTGTCAAACCGCGCGGCGAGGTGCCGCAGGACGCCCTCGACGAGCTGCCGGGACGGCTCGTCGTTCGGCAGGTCGACCGGGTACAGGAGCCAGTAGCCGTTGCCGCTCATCGTCGCCAGGGGCTCGGGCCAGCCGAGGCCCTTGAGGTACGTCCAGACCCTGCGCGTGACGCCGAGGGCCGCCTCGCGCTCCGCTTCGCTCGCGCTGATGTCGGACGGACGCTGCGGGTCGATGTCGATCGGCAGCCAACGGCGCGCGATGACGTCCCGGTCCGAAGTCGTCGACCGCGAGCCCTGCTTGATCCGGTTAGCGGCTCGCGCCAGGAGGGCAGGGGCGACCGGGTTGAGAGTGATGTAGACGTTCTGCCGGCCGTCGTAGGGCCGGACGGCCGCCGCCAGTGCGACGGGGTCGTCGAAGTACCCGGAGTCGGTCCGGCGCGATGTCGGGATGCGGACCTCGCGGACGTCGCCAGGGCGCGACAGGACCGCCAGGAACGAACGGAGGTCGTCGGCCAGCTCCGCGTTCATGCGACGGCCTCGGCGGCCGGGATGATCAGGCGGAGGCGGGCGCCCGGGGCCAGCTCGACGCAGCGGATCAGGTAGCCGCGCTCCGGCAGGCAGCGACCGAACGGCGGGCAGGCCTCGTGGGCGATCGGCAGGCGGATGTACCAGCCGGTGCCGGGATGGGCGAGGAACCAGCGACGGTCCGTCTCGGACGCCGCGTCGATCGCGGCCTCGTGGAGCCGGTCGACGTGATCAGACGCGGTACGACGATTACGCGGCCGGGGCGCCATCCGACTGGCCCTCCGTCGCCTGGGCCGACCCAGGGGTCTCGACGACCGGGTCGGCCTTCTTGTTGGTCGCGGTGTCGGCAGCCTGCCACGCCGCCCGAATGACGTCGGCGACGACGGGATCCAGGTGGTCGAGTCGGAGGATGCGCGGCGGCCCCCAGCGCTTGCGGATGGAAGCGCGGCCCGCGGCGACGCGGGCGGGATCCTTGGGGCGGGCGGGGGTAGAAACAGAAGCAGCCACCGGGACGAGCCCTCCCGGCACCCTCGGGTGCCGATGGGATCCGCTGGTGGCTGTTGTCATCGACCGGCTGCGGTGGCCGATCGGCCTGTCTCTCTGGTTCTTCGGCTTCTTCGGGGACGTACTGTCCGCACCTATCGTATTAGCGGCGGGCGCCCCGTCTATACATCCCTGGGGCCAGGGGGTTCGAGCGCGCCGGCGTGGCGCGCGAGCTCTCGCAGCGAACGGCGGAAGCGGCTGTGCGCTCCCGGCTAGACTCGCCTCACCGATAGAAGTGGGGAGCTGACTTGGCGCGATCTCGGACGGCGGGCACTCGGGACACGGGCGCGAACCTCGGCTTCGAGGCGAAGCTCTGGCAGACTGCCGACGCCCTGCGCAACAACATGGACGCCGCCGAGTACAAGCACGTCGTCCTGGGCCTGATCTTCCTCAAGTACATCAGCGACGCCTTCGAGGCCAAGCACGCCGAGCTCGAGGCCGATCGGGCTCACGGTGCCGATCCCGAGGACCCCGACGAGTACCGGGCGGCCACGATCTTCTGGGTGCCCAAAGAAGCCCGCTGGACGGCCCTCAAGGCCGCCGCCCCGCAGCCGACGATCGGCACCCTCGTCGACGACGCGATGGCCGCCATCGAGCGCGACAACCCGTCGCTCAAGGGCGTGCTGCCCAAGGACTACGCGCGGCCTGGCCTCGACAAGGCGCGCCTCGGCCAGCTCATCAACCTCGTGTCCGACATCGCCCTCGGTGCGCCAGCCGATCGGGCGAAGGACACCCTGGGCCGCGTCTACGAGTACTTCCTCGCCCAGTTCGCGTCGGCTGAGGGCAAGCAGAGCGGCCAGTTCTACACGCCGCGCCACGTCGTCCGCGTGCTCGTCGAGATGCTGGCACCGTACAAGGGCCGTGTGTACGACCCGTGCTGCGGCTCGGGTGGCATGTTCGTCCAGAGCGAGCGGTTCATCGAGGCGCATGCCGGACGCATCGGAGACATCAGCATCTACGGCCAGGAGTCGAACTACACGACCTGGCGACTCGCGAAGATGAACCTCGCCATCCGCGGCATCGACGCCCAGATCGCCCACGGCGACACGTTCCACAACGACCGGCACCCCGACCTCAAGGCCGACTACGTCCTCGCCAACCCGCCGTTCAACGACTCCGACTGGCGTGGCGATCTTCTGAAGGACGACAGGCGGTGGGTCTACGGCACGCCGCCGGCCGGCAACGCCAACTTCGCCTGGGTCCAACACTTCGTCAGCCACCTCGCGCCGACCGGGATCGCCGGGTTTGTCCTTGCGAACGGCTCGATGAGCGCGAACCAGTCGGGCGAGGGCGAGATCCGCAAGAACATCGTCGAGGCCGACCTCGTCGACTGCATGGTCGCGCTCCCCGGCCAGCTCTTCTACTCCACCCAGATCCCGGTCTGCCTTTGGTTCCTCGCCCGCGACAAGCGCAACGGCCGCTTCCGCGACCGGCAGAGCGAGACGCTGTTCATCGACGCCCGCAAGCTCGGCGCGCTGGTCGACCGGACCCATCGCGAGCTGAGCGACGAGGAGATTGCCCGCATCAGCGGCGTCTACCACGCGTGGCGCGGTGACCCCGGCGCCGGCGAATACGCCGACGAGCCCGGCTTCGCCCGCTCAGCAACGATCGATGAGATCCGTGGCCACGGCCACGTCCTCATGCCCGGCCGCTACGTCGGGGCCGCCGACCCCGAGGAGGACGACGAGCCGTTCGAGGAGAAGATGGCCCGCCTGTCGACGATCCTGCGGGAGCAGATGGCCGAGGGCCGCCGCCTCGACGCACTGATCGAGGCAAACCTGCGGGAGCTTGGCTTCCTTGGGTGACGTGCGCTGCAGCAGCATCGGCGAGCTCTGCGACGCCGGAGGCGCGTCCCTCCAGACAGGCCCATTCGGCTCTCAACTGCACGCGAGCGACTACGTCGAGGACGGAGTCCCAGTGGTCCCGACCGAGGCGTTGGTCGACGGCCGCATCGATCATGACCTGCTTCCCATGATCACGACAGGCAAGGCCCGAGAGCTCTCGAGACACGAACTCAGTGCTGGTGACATCGTGTTCGCGCGACGGGGCGTCCAGGCAACTGGGCGCACGTCACGGATCGGACGCGCGGAAGACGGCTTCATCGGCGGGACGGGGATCATCCGACTCCGGATACACGCCGAGCGCGCTCCGGTCACCCCCGACTTCATGGCATGGGTGCTTCGATCGCCGGACTCGGTCGCGTGGCTCAAGCACCATGCGATCGGCGCGACCATGCCGAATCTCAACGAGGGGATCATCCGTACCGTTCCGGTCCCGCTTGTGCCCATCAGGGAGCAGCACCGCATCGCCGGCATCCTCAGTGCGTTCGACGACAAGATCGAGCTGAACCGCCGGATGGCGACGACTCTCGAAGGGCTCGCACGTGCCGCCTATGCCGAGTTGCAGGCAAGCCTGTCGGACGAATGCTCCGCGGGGTCGATTGCCGACGTCGCCTTCAATCCGCGCGATCAGGTTGATCCAAGGCAAGTCGATCCGTCCACGCCCTACATCGGACTCGAGCACGTGCCGCGGGGTCGGCTGGTGCTTGGGGAGTGGGGCCAGGCGGTGAATGCCGAGAGCGGCAAGCTTGCGTTTCAGAGGAACGACATCCTGTTCGGGAAACTGAGGCCGTACTTCCGCAAGGTTGGGGTCGTACCCACGAGTGGCATCTGCTCGACGGACATCATCGTGATCCGCGCAAGGAGGCCGGAGGACCTCGGCTACGTCCTTGCCGTGGCAACCGATGCGGCGTTCATCGAGGCCTCGAACGCAGCTTCGACGGGAACCCGGATGCCGAGGACCAGCTGGAGTGACCTCTTGCGCTACCAGTTGCTGATCCCGCCCATGTCAGCGCGGGCCGCGTTCACGAAGCGTGTGTGGCCGCTCATCGAGCGCGCGCAGGCAGCGGCATCCGAGAACAGCACGCTCGAGCAGGTACGCGACACGCTCCTGCCTCGCCTCCTGTCCGGAGACATCGAGCTCGCCACATGACGGGCCCCAGAATGCTGTTCGACGAGATGCCGAGTGAGTTCGCGGCCGGCGATGTCGAGAGCGCAGTGTCCCTCGCGGACGAGGTGGAGGACCACGAGCCGGGCGACCTGCGCTCACTGGGGACTGCCCTCGTCGCCCGCGGTGATGCGGAGCGAGCCACGCGCGACGCCGTCGGCAACTTGGTCATCGTCGACGGCCTGGTCTGCCAGCTGCACCTGCACGACGTCGCGCACGAGCACTGGGGTGGCATACCACTTGGGCCGATGATCGAGATGGACGGGAGCGCTTTCCCGCCCTACGTCCGGTCGTTTCCAACGAGCGTGTTCGGGTACCTGGAAGTTCGGTCGAAGGCAACGCAGCGCCACGACGCGCGCGCCCGGTACGGCGACTTCCTCTGGTGCCATCGCCGAAGCTACCCCGATGCGCAGGCTGCGATCCAGGCTTACCGGAGGGCAGGGCTCAGGTCGAACCCCGACGACGCGGTGCAGCACATGACCGCTGCGCGGTACCTCGCGCGTGCGGCGGAGTTGTCAATCGTGCTGAACTTCGAGCGGGCCGACCCGGCGGACGTTCTCCTGGGCAAGGTGAGGTCGGCGATCAAGGAGCCGGGTGGAGGCTTTGTCTGGTCGCTGGCGCACGCGCTCGGGCGCCTGGCGCAGGAACGCCCTGACGAGTCGGTCGCGACCGTTCAGGCGCTGATCGAAGCCGCTGACCAAGCCCGCGGCGACTCGAATCGCGAGAAGACGCTCCTGGAGTCGGCAGAGGCGATAGCCACCGCGCTCGGGCGGGGCGACCTCGCCCACAGCGCACGAAGCCTGTTTGCGGAGGCGTGTGAGCGCGAAGCCGACGCGAGGCTCGGGGACGGCTGGCTTGTTCAGGTCGCGCTTGTGCGAGACGCGATCCAAGCGTACGAGAGAGTCGGTAACGGTCCAGCGGTACAGCGGCTGAAGGATCGGCTCGCCGACGCTGCGGTTCAGGCCGAAGGCGAGTTGCACGAGGTCGGAGCCGAGGTGAGCATCCCGAATGAGGTATTCGAGCAGGCCCACGATGATGCCGCCGAGCGGATTGCGAAGGGTGATGGCGGCATCCTGCGACTGCCATTCATTCTGGGCGTCTGGCCGGGCTGGAGCGCGGTCAAGAGTCGGTTCGAGACCGCCAGGCATGAGCACCCGCTTCAGTGGCTTGGATCGCGGTTCACCATTGAGACTGAGGGCCGCATCTCGTCACCTCCGGAGAACGATGCCCCACGCGACGAGGCTTACCTGCTCGATTTCCTGAGCCACGAGGTGCAGATGAACGCTGGCCTGGCGATGCACCTGCTCGGCATGCTGCGGGAAAGCGGTGCTTGGTCTGCGGGTGCAGTGGTTGCCGCTATTCAGACAGGGGACGCGCGTCTGGCTGCAGGAGCAGCGGCCGGCGTACGCGCGTACGAGGTGGGCGACTACTGGACGGCCGTGCACGTGCTTGTGCCGCAGTTCGAGAGGGGCATTCGCACCATCGGCCTAGGGCTCAGCGCGAACGTGCGGCGGCTTGTGGCCGACCAGGGTCTCCAGGTCGCCACGCTTGGTGTCCTCCTAGGGGACCCTACGATCATCAAGTTCCTCGGGGAGGAGACGAGTCAGACCCTCGACGGCCTATTCACGCAGCCGCGTGGACTGAACATCCGCAACAACACGGCCCACGGGCTGCTTGATCCGGCGGAGAATCAAGGGCCGAAGGCGTATCTCGCCTTGATGGCTGTGCTCACCGCCGCCTTCGGCCTGTACTTGCTGGGTCGGAGCGGTGACGGCGGCTCGCCCACTCCGGCGGAAGACCCGGTGCCTGCCTAGGGTGGCCTCGGTGGCCAGCATGACATCTTTACACCTTGGCCTATCTTTACAGTCAGTGTGAAGAACCCGACCTCTGTTAAGAACGCTGGCCTTGCCGCCTGGGCGGTCTCCCTGCTGCGGGCGCTTCCCGGCGCCCCGGAGATCGGTAGGGCACCGGCCGGCTCTGTTAGCGACGGCAGCCTCCAGTTTCCGGACGCCGGTCTGGTCTTGCGAGTCGAGCAGAAGGCCCACGTCGACCCGGTGATCGCCCACTCGATCGCGGACCACAACGCGGGCCGATCCGAGCCGCTGCTGGTCGTTGCTAGGACGACCACCTCAGCGGCGCGCGAGCTCCTCGAGTCGAGCGGAATCGGCTACGTGGACGCCGCGGGCAACGCGGCGATCGACCAGTCGGGCCTGCACGTGCGCACGGGCTCGCTCGTACGGTCCGGGTCATTCACCGCTTCCGCGGTGATCGACCCGGCGAAGGACCAATCGATGTCGCCGCGCCTCGCCGGCAAGGCGGGCCTCATCGCCCAGGCGCTCATTCTCGAGCCGAACCGGCCCTGGACGCTCGACGCGATGGGCGAGCGCGCAGGCGTGTCGACTGCGCTCGCCCATCGCGTGTTCACCCGGCTCGAACGCGTCACGGTGCTCTCCGTGGAGGGCCGGGGGCCGCGCAAGACCCGCCAGGTGGCTTCCCCGGGGGCGCTCCTGGACCTCTGGGCGGAAGAGGCCGTCGAACCGAAGGAGCGGCGGACGCCCGCATACGTGCTGGTCCGTGGTGACGGGGCCCGGGAACTCTCCTCGCGGCTGGCGAAGCATGATCTGGCCCACGCGGTGACTGGAGTGGCCGCCGCAGTGCGGCGCGTCGCGTTCCTGACCTCGGTCCTCGTCATCGAGATCCGCGTGGAGGCGGCGCGCATGCCGGACGAGGTGGCCGCCGCCGCCGACGCGCGACTCGTGGAGGACGGGGCCAACCTCGTGTTCGTGCAGGGGCCCGATGACGTGGAGCTCCGGTTCAGGCGCGAGGTCGAAGGCGTCTGGCTGGCGGCCGAGACGCGCGTGTACCTCGACGCCCTGAGGGATCCCCGCCGGGGCGCCGAGCAGGCCCGCGAGTACCGCAGCCAGGTCTTCGGGTTCTGATGGCGCTCTCTAAGATGCGTTAGTCTAAGGCGTCTTAGATAGAGGCGAACGCGTGAGAAGCGACTTCATCGACCGGCACCAGGAGCGGGCTGACCTGGATGACGCGTGGGCGTCGGGACGCCCGGAGCTGGTCGTCGTGCATGGCCGACGCCGCGTCGGCAAGTCGGCGCTGCTCACGCG
>Ga0315278_10006407_pt1 | contig 10694 bp, 5 predicted proteins | sample YL17G06_0_MG_FD_203880 | JGI IMG/M metagenome (GOLD analysis project Ga0315278, IMG submission 203880) | Sediment microbial communities from Yellowstone Lake, YNP, Wyoming, USA - YL17G06_0 | ecosystem: Environmental > Aquatic > Freshwater > Lake > Sediment | place: USA: Wyoming | collected... | reverse complement strand
GCGCCCCGCGAACGTCCCGAGCTGTTCGATCTCGGGAGGTCCGAGGACTCCGAGCGCCGCGAGCACCGCGACGGTCGCGGGGCCCAGCGCCCGTTCCGAGCCGTCCTCGACTTTGAGCGCGACGCCCCAACCCTGGTCGGGGAGCGCGATCGCGTGAACGGCCTCGGCGCCGATTTTTGTCACCATTCCCGGAACGGCTCGCATGAGGGCGGTATCGAGCAGCCCCTCCGCCGCGACGAACTCCGGGTGACTCCTCATCGCGTCACGAATCGCCGCCAGGCCCGGTCTAGGGGCTCCGGCCGCGTCGATCCCCCGCCCGAGGAGCGCGAAGGCGAAGGCGAGGGTTGTGAGCGGCACCCGTGGATTGGGCGCGCTGCATCCGTCGATCGCCGGGTGGTCGTCGTGGAAGGGCTCCCCCACGACCTCCTCGAAAGCGGCGAGGATCCGCCGCTGCACGGGATGATCCTCATGTGTGTACCCCAAGAGTGGCGCGCCGAGGAAGCGGGCCAAAAGGAGCATCCCCGCATGCTTCCCACTGCAATTGTGACGTAACACGTTGGGAGCATCGCCGCGCGCCCGCACCGCCTCGGCGGTCGTCTTGTCGAACGGCGTATGGGTGCCGCAGGCGAGGTCGGAAGGCGAGGCCTGGGCGCTCGCGAGGATTTCCGACGCGAGCGCCGCGTGCCGGTCCGTGCCGCCGTGCGAGCCCGCGATCATCGCGAGGGCCTCCGTTCCGAGGCCGGAGCGCGCGAAGGCGCCCGACTCCACGAGCGGGAGCGCCTGGAAGGGCTTGAACGCCGAGCGCGGGTAGATGAGGAGAGAGGGGTCGCCGGTCGATGCGATGAGACGGCCGGAGGCGTCGACGACAGCGACGTGGCCGCGGTGGAGGCTTTCGAGGTGCCCGCGACGGCGCACCTCGACCAGAGGCGACGGCGTCAGATCGCGTGACTCGGGATTGACTCCCGTTCGGCGGGGAGCGGCCGTCTGCCGTCCGGTACGAGACAAGGCCGCCGTCCGCCTAACGGTCGATTTGGGCCTTCTGAAGCTTGCCCGAATAGTCGATGTAGACGGACTTCCATTCCGTGAAGGCGTCGATCACCGTGGGACCGCCCTCGCGGTGTCCGTTGCCCGTTTCCTTCACGCCGCCGAAGGGGAGCTGCACCTCGGCGCCGATGGTCGGTCCGTTCACGTACGTGATGCCGGCCTCGATGTCGCGCACCGCGCGCATCGCCTGATTCACGTCCCGCGTGTAGATGGAGGACGAGAGACCGTACTGCGTATCGTTGAGGACGTGGATCGCCTCCTCGAAGGACGAGACCGTGAGGACCGAGAGAACGGGCCCGAAGATCTCCTCGCGAGCGATGCGCATGTTCGGCGTCACCTGATCGAAAATGGTCGGGTGGTAGAACGCTCCGTCGCGAAGGGTCCCCTCCTCGGCAAAGGAGCCGCCGCAGAGGAGCTTCGCCCCCTCCTTCTTGCCGATCTCGACGTAGCCGTGGATTCCCTCGCGCGCCTTCTTGTTCACGACGGGACCGACCTCGGAGAGCGGCTCGAGTCCGTCGCCGAGGCGAAGCTTCATGGCCTTGTCGACCAGGCGCGGGACGAGCGCGTCGCGCACGCCCTTCGTGACGATGAGGCGGCTCGTGGCCGTGCAGCGCTGTCCGGTGGTGCCGAAGGCGCCCCAGAGAACGCCCTCGATGGCGAGATCGAGGTCCGCGTCGTCCATGACGATCTGCGCGTTCTTCCCCCCCAATTCCAGCGAGAGGCGCTTCAGCGCCGGCGCGCAGCGGGTGGCGATGTCCTTCCCCACCTCGGAAGAGCCGGTGAAGGAGATCATCTTCACGTCGGGATGCTGCACGATCGGGACGCCCACCGCGCTTCCGCCTCCGTGGACGATGTTCACGACACCCTCGGGGAGACCCGCGTCCACCATCGCCTCGACGAAGTGGTGCGCGGAGGCCGGCGTGTCGGTGGCGGGCTTGATGACGACCGTGTTCCCCGCCACGAGCGCCGGGAAGATCTTCCACGACGGGATGGCCATGGGGAAGTTCCAGGGCGTGATGAGACCGCAGACGCCGAGCGGCTGGCGGATCGACATGGCGAACTTGTTGGGGAGCTCCGACGGAACGGTGACGCCGAAGAGGCGGCGCCCCTCGGCCCCGATGTAGTAGGCCATGTCGATGGCCTCCTGCACGTCGCCGCGGGTCTCCGCCAGGACCTTCCCCATCTCGCGCGTCATGGCGCGGGCCAGGGTCTCCTTCCGCTCGCGGAGCAATTCCGCGGCGCGAAGGATGATCTCGGCGCGCCGGGGCGCGGGGACGAGCCGCCAGGTCGCGAACGCCTTCGAGGCGGCCGCGACGGCATCCTCGACGTCCTGGGCCGACGATTCCGGGAAGATTCCGATGAGGTCCGACGGGCGGGCGGGGTTCCGATTCTCGAAGGTCTTCCCCGAGCGGGCGGGGATCCACGATCCGCCGATCCGGTTCAGGTACGTGCGGCCGGTCGGATCTTGGGCTCCGGCGCTGGCGCCGAGCTTCGAGGACTCGGCGGCCGAAGCGAGCGCTTCCGGATTCATGACGTCCTCCAAACCGCCGGGCGAACGTCCCGGCGGATCACTTGATGATGACGAACTTCCCCTTGATGGTGCGTCCGTCGGTGGTTTGAACTTGATACATATAGATTCCTGACACCACGGCCCGGCCGTTGTCGTTCTTGAGATCCCAGGCCACGTCCCCCGTCAAGCCGCCCGGGCTCTGGTACTGGTTCGCCTGGAGACTCTTCAGCAGTTCGCCCGCGGCGGTGAAGATCCGGACGGTGGCGCGGTCCGGAACTCGGATGAACTTGATCAGATGCGAGCCGTCCGCGGGATCCCACTCTGCGCTCACGCGGAAGGGGTTCGGCACGACGACCACATCCTCGAGGTTGTCCCGAGGCGGCGAGCCCGGCAGGAGGTAGACGATCTCGCCCGAGTCGACGGGAGTTTCGTAGAAGTCGGAATTGATGAGCGTGGTCGTGTCGATCGCCGTCACGGCGTACTCGTGCCTGAAGCCCGCGAGGCTCGCACCGTCGGCGAAGATCCAGCAGTTGCTGCAGGTGTCCTGAGGGGCGCCCGGCGGGTAGTCGAGGACGAAGGTCGTGTCGGTGCCGACGACCTTCATGTTCTCTCTAAAGCCGCGGAAGAATAGACCGGTCCCCGGGTCCTGGTAATATTCGCCCGGACATGGCCCCGGAGCCTGCATGCAGAGGGGCCCCTGGGTAGAGCGGGCCTTCCATTGGCCGATCTGCTCCAGATTCCGGTTGCTGACCCCGAAGATGGTCCGACGGACTCGATAGCCGCCCCACGTCGTGTCGATCTCGGAGTTGTCCCCCTTCCAGACGACAAAACTGAAATTCCCGGTCCCGTTCCCGCGTGGATTTCCATACAATGACTTGTAGAATCCACTGACGTCCTTGGGGGACTTGAGGCCCGGCGACTGTGCGGATGCTTGGGACACCCCGACGAGGGAGAGCGAGGCGAGGACCGCGAATGTTGCGTAAGCCTTTGGTACGAATGACATTAACTTCCCCTTATGCCCGAGCGACCCCGGCATTGCGCCGCCTCGGAACGAGTCTCGTATCCATGTGGGGGGGGCCCTGGGCCAAGAAGACAAGCAAGCCCGGCCGGACGGGCCTCCGGCCACGCGGACCGGCGCCTGACCCTGGCCGCAGACTAGGCTCCAAGTGGTGGAGTGTCAAGACGTTTTTGGGTGAGCGGGGGGGAATCGATTTCCAAAAACTGCTTGACACTTCGTCGGTCGGACGCGTATACTACTTGGAGTGTGAAAGCGGGAACAGGTGTTCCCGATTGCTTGCAATAACATCACTTTAGAGCCACTCTGAAAGCTGAGTTACTAAGGAGGTGATCGGGCTCAGACTGTCGTCTACCTTATCCTCTTGAGGTGTCTTCTCGCTTTTACCCGCGTTTAGAGAGGAGATGAAGGAATGAAGAAACTGCTAGGTGTGACCGTGCTACTGGCGCTCGTCTGCGCGCTCGTGCCGGTACATGCGTTTGCAGCCCTTCGTGGGGTCTGGGATCCCCTCACGAACACGTCTGCGTATCAAACAGGCCTCGCGAACGGCTGCGAGCAGCCGTCGCTCCGTAACGCCAACGTCGGCTCGAACGGCGGCCATGCTCAGGTTGAGCGCTGGTTTGCTTTCTCCACGCGCAGCACGGTCGTCGGCAGCGAAACCGTTCGTTCGATCTGGATCGGCCGCAACGCCGCTCAGATCGGCGCCTCGGTCGCCAATATCCTCGATGCTCGTCGTCCGCTGCTCCTCGATCCGGCCGCCATGGTCTCCTACACGGATCCGGCGTGGAGCCCGAACGGCAAGTATCTCGCGTACGTCGAAACGGATGGAGCGGTCACGCAGTCGGCGATCTGGGTTCAGGAGTACGCGACCGGCACGTCGCTGACCAGCAGCCCGGTCAACGCCGCGACGCCGATCGGCTCGCCCCTGCTCATCATCCCGGCCGTCCCTGGCGTCGTCAATCGCAGCCCCGACTGGAAGCCGGATGGCACGGCGCTCTGCTACGCGTCGAACGCCGCCGGTCCCTCGACGGACATCTGGTACGTTGACGTTGACGTTCCGACCGCGACGGTCGGCGTTCCGGCACGCGCCACCACGAACGACACCCGGTCGGAAATCAACCCGACGTGGGGACCCGGCAATCAGATCGCGTACGCGACCAACAAGTTCGGCCGCAACGTGCTCGAGATCGTCGACCTCGACAACCCGGGCTTCTTCTTTCTGGCCGAAACGAACTTCGCCTCGATTTCGCACAACAACCCGTCGTGGTCGTCCGACGGCAGCAAGATCTACTACGACGCCGCGCAGAACGAGGACATCAACAACAACACCGACATCTTCGTGCTTACCCTCGCGACGCAGTCGAAGTGCGACATCTTCTTCGACAACCGCGGCGATGCAGATCCGGATGTCTCCTCGCGGACGAACCTCAACCTCGACGGCGTCCCGTACAACCTGTTCCTCTGCTCCAGCCAGGGCGCGAATTTCGGCCTCAATGTCTGGCGCGCCAGCGCGAACAACTGCCTCCCGGCGATCGCGCTCGGTGTCAGCTTCAATCCGACGACGCTGAATCTCTCGGGCAACAACCCCCGGCTCGACGCCACGATCACGATGCCGCCTGAGTCGTATGCGGCAGGGTTCCGCCCGCTCGTGGACGTGGATGACATCGGTAATGTCGGGATTCCCGCGGGGACCGAGGGTATCAAGAACCGTAACTCGATCATCGTCAGCCCGACGTTCCTCGGCCGCGCTGCTCCGACGTCCGAGGTGAACGGCGCTCCGTTCGCGGCATGCCAGAACAACGATCTGGGCGGCGGTGAGTACTCGATGACCATGAAGTTGAGCGCGAGGACCGTCTCGGCCCGTTTGATTGCGCTCGGCCTCGTCGACCAGAACGTTATCTGCCCCGTTACCGCCTACTCGAACGTCCGTGGCCGCCAGATGCAGGGCTACGGATACCTCCACCTTTCGTCCAACAGCTTGTCCGGGCAGCTGGTTCGCCTCGAGCAGAACTCGCCGAACCCGTTCAACCCTGTGACCAAGATCCGCTTCGCGGTTGCCAAGCCCGGCTTCGTGAACGTCCGCGTCTACAACGTGCGTGGCGAACTCGTGAAGACCGTTGCCAGCGGCAACTTCGGAACCGGTTCGCACGACGTTTCGTGGGATGGTTCGACGAATACGGGCAACAAGGCTGCCTCCGGCGTCTACTTCGCGAAGGCTAGCGTCGGCGACGGCAAGGGCGGCGAGGTCACGTCCGACGTCGTCAAGATGGTGATGGCGAAGTAAGCCGGAACCATTCGCAACAGCATCACGAACGGCCGCGGGGCTTCGGCTCCGCGGCCGTTCTCTTTTGCCTTCAGCCCCCATTGCACCTGTCCGCGTTTGCCCGGGGATATCGAGGGCGACGCAGGAGGCCGCAGGAGCGATGTCCCCGGGGAACTCGCCGACCCCTCGCGGATCGCACCAGTCTTGCCGGGGTGTGGGACCTGCTTCCCCTGGGGACGGGATCGCGGGACAGAGGGGAGCCCTGACCGCGTGCCTCGCCGCCGTCGAGCTGCTTCACGCGCCCCTCGCGCGGGCGGGCGTGAACGAGCTCGACCGCTACCTCCAAAACGGATCGACGCGACCGGGCGGATCGCGTGGCAGGCCGGCTTTCCGGCGGGGCCGATGGGGTGATCGCGACCTGGCAGGACGAGCGGGGAGGCCCCCCCGACATTTATGCGCAGCGCGTCACGCAGGATGGGACGCTCGATGATTCTACCTGGCCCCTCGACGGCGTGGCCGTCTGCGCGGCCGCGGGGACGCAGACACCGACCCCGTCATCGCCCCTATGACGGCGGCAATGGCGCCTACGGCGCTTGGGAGGACTTCCGGAGCGGGTTCGACAGGCGGGTGTACGCCGCTTCTGAATGTCCGCTGAACGCCGCTTGGGGTGGCCGCCGATCGCCGACGGAACGACCGACGCCCAGTGGCCCGAGAATGGGATGCGGATCGCGAACGGGACCGGCCTCGAGTTCCAGCCGGCGATCCTCTCCGATGTGCGGGGAGGCGTGTTCGTGATCTGGGTTCGCTACTGGCGCGTCGGGACGAACACGGACTTGATCGCGACCCGGATCACGGCGTCGGGAAGCGTGCCCCCCGGCTGGCCCGACAGCGGCCTCGTCGTCTGCGGGGCGCCGGGACGCCAGGACCTCCCCCTCCCTCGTTCCCGATCGTCGGGGTCGGCTGAAGGGCCTCAAGAACGTCTTCGTGCAGCGGACCACGGCCGAGGGGGGGGCGCCGGCCCGTTGTCGTGCGCCGGCTGCGACGGAATCCTGAGCATGGCGCCGAATCCGGGCGCGGGTCGCTTCCGACTCGACGTGGAGAATCCGGAGAGCGGATCGAGCGCGCTCCTCCGAATCCAGGACGTCGCCGGCCGGCTTCTGAGAACGAGCCAGGTTACGGACCTCCCCCCGCTAAATGAACGCGAAAGGCCGCGTCCACCGTGATCGTGAACGCAGCCTAGTCGCGCACTACGAAATGCCGCCGGGGCGCCTACGGCATCGGCGGCAGCGTGGGCGATCCGTTCACGTAAGCGAAGGCCGTCTTCATGGTGGCCTGTGCCTGAGCATCCTTCATGAAGTACATGGGGAATCCAAGCACCACAACGCGTCCGATGACGCCCCCGGTGTTGCCGGGAGTGATGGCTCCGCCCCCGAATCCGCCGAGGTCATGGGCCTGCACCTGGACCCCGATGATCAGGTTTTCGCGCGGAGACTGCGCCCCCGTCATGTAGATCCCGATTGGAGCCCCGTGATAGGTGTAGAGCGGCGTCGAGATCGGACTGTTCGTGTCCTCCTTGCGAAGGAGTGCCTGGCTCGGCTCGCAGTTGAAGAACGTGGCCATCCTCCACCCTTCGATACGAGGAAGCCCTGGAGCCCACGAGGACTCGGGATCACCCGACACGGCCTTGCCGTACCACTTGGCGGTGATACCCGTGTCGACCACAGCCGTCGAATACCCGAGAGCCGTGCCCTGGCTAGTCACGCGCGCTTCCAGGAAGTCCTTCGCGCCCTGTCTGCGAAGGCCCTCGTCGGCGCCCTTCGCCCCGTCGATTCCCATCATCGAGCGGGGGAAGAACGTCTGGTTGTAGCCCACGGAGCCCGGCACGGGGAACGCGAAGCAGAGCCCTCGCGAGAAGTTTGCCGTGAGGGCCGTCGTCGGCGTGACGATGCTGCTCGCCACCGAGAAGCCGGACAAGACCAGCGTCCCGCCCGCGCGGAGGTACCCGCCCAGATCGCTGTAGGCGCCGCCGACCAGCGTCAGCCAGAGCGCCGTCGGATTTCCGACCTGGTTGTTGTGATCGACGCTCCAGAGCACGACGCGATAGGGCGCCAGGTCGGTGGGGAGGGGCTGAATTCGAGATCCGCCCCCGTCGGCCGTGCCTCGTCCGTACGTGTCCCAGTCCCGCCGGCCCACGCCGTACGTCAAGGAAAGAGGTGTCAGGATATTGATCCGCCACCACTCGTCATCTTCGACGTCGGACGGATAGTTGAAGAAGCGGTTGACGTTGTTCGTGCCCGGAGAGAGGGCGTCGTCCACGTAGAGATACTGCGGCGGATTCAATGAACTCGGCGGATCCTTGAAGCCCGGATGGACGATTCGGAACGGGATGAAGGCGTTCGTAATCAGACCGCCGTCGTCGACGACCCGGATGAAGAGGAAGTGTGAACCCACCGTCAGATCCTGGGGTCTGTACGTCACACCCGTGTTCCGGACGTCGATGCCGGGCAATTCCAGGGTGTCATCGATGGAGTACGTGAACCCAACGATGCTGCCGCCGTAGGCCGTGGCCGACGCCGACCATGAGAAGGAGATGAGCTCGCCCTCGAAGATCTGGAGCTCGCGGCGCGGGAAATCATAAAACCCGATCGCCTTCGGAAGAGGCGTCGTCAGCACGCTCGCCGAAATGGTGAGCTCCGGCCCAGGGTTCGTGGTCGTGACCGTGTAGTGCCGGATGTTTCGCACGAAGGCGAGATTCTTCTCTCGCGCGCCGGCCAGATCCACCGCGCGCAGGGCGAAGACGTACTGGGCGGGGGTCGCGTTCCGGATTCGCAGGCGGTTCCCACGGATTCCGACCCAACGCCAATCTCCGTAGGGCGCCACGAGCGTGTCGCCGACGCTGTCGTTGATGAGGTTCACGTACAAGGTCTGGTTGAACTGGGGAAGCGGCGGATGCGTCGGCGGCGGGGGGGCGTTGGGGTTCACGGACCCGACCTGGAGCAGCAGGTACTCGAAGGAATCACAGGGAGCGCGACCTCCCGTTTCACCGCCGTCGGGATCGATTCCCTCCCACTCGAACGTGATGTTCGGACCGATGACATCGTTGAACGCCGACGGGCCGAGAAGAATCTTCGAGTTCGGCGGAAGGGTCTTCGTTGAGAAGAACCGCTTGGCGGGCGTCGGGTCGATCAGGCTATCGTTGTCCTCGGCGGAGACCCAGAAGACGTGCCCGCGAATCTCCTTCACGGGATCGACGAGAAGGAGAAGCGTCGTGTCCTTGGCGGTCGTCCACTTCCACTTCTTGCGATCGGATTCCGCCGTGTCGGCGTCGATCGCGAAACGGAACCGAATCACTTCCCCGTCCCGGTCGTAGCCGTTCCAATAGAGGCGGACGCGATACCCCGCCGTGTCGCCCTCCAGAGGCGCGTAGGTCAACTCCGTCTCCGGGTTCTGTTTCGCCGGAGCCGGGCCCGCTGTGTTGTCCTTCGAGCAACCCGCGAAGAGCGCCGCGACGGTCGCGAAGAGCAGGACGGAGACAAGCTTCAGGATGTTCCGGATCATCGAATCTCTTACTCCTCTATCCTCGGCGTGGTCGCACTAGGGACAAGGTGCGTTGGGGAAGCTGCACAGCGTATCTACGTAATCGACGTTGAACGTCACCTTCAGGCGCTCCGCTGACGCATAGCCGGCGCGGTCCTTGACCCGCACTTCGGCGATATGGGGGTTCGTCAGCGAAAAGTCCCGGAAGACCCGCTCCGGGATGTAGTAATAGTTCGGGCCGCGAAGGGTTCTCGTTTCGAGGCCGTTCTCGAGGAAAAGCTCGGCCGTGCCAGGGAAGCCGTCTTCCTCGTCCTCGGCGTCCCACTCGAAGCGCTTCCACTTCTGCCCGAGCGAGCAGGCATCACAGACTCGGAAGTTCTTCAGTGTCGGCGGGAAGTTGCAGTTGAAGGTGAATTCGCCCGAGTACTGTATCCCAGAGACGCGATTCGAGAGGTCCTGCGACCGGACTCGCACGGGGATATTGTTCCCCGCGTCGAGGGAATCGAGAATCAGATCGGACCGACCGATCGGCCCCAAGACGGCGGGATCGTTCGTCTTGAACGGAATGCCGCTGCCCGGGACGAGTTCGTCGATCAAGCCGATCGTGTAGGGCTCGTTGTCGTTGTGATAGATCGCACCGGTGAGCGAGAACGCTCTGATGCCGCTCGGATTGTCACATACGTTGTCCTGGCCATCCCACTGCCACCAAACGGTGGAACGGAACGGAACCGTGTCGCCGGGCGCGAACTGGCGAATGGTCGGCGGAACCAGCTGCCCGCGGAGATACGGCGCGATGTAGTAGCCGACCGGGATCCCGCGTCCGCCCGACGCGTCCTTGAACCAGGTCTCGGGGTCGCGATTCACGATGAAGAGGAACTTGCTCGCCCCGGGGTCGCTCAGGGCGTAGGCGTTGTCGATAGATTGGACCGTCAGCGTGTAGAGACCGCTTGACAGCGCGATGGAGTTCGGATTGTTCGCGTCGTTGAAGCTTACGCACGAATCCCGGACGATGGGACTGCTATAGGCGCCGACGTCGAACTTGTACCCGAGAATAGTCCCGTCCGGATCACTTCCGCCCCAGCAGACCTCGAAGGGCTGTCCGTCGCAGAGCGAATCGCTCCCCACGGGCCCAGGGCCTGGAAGCGGCGGCTTGAACGCCACCGTCGGCTTGAGCGTGGTCGAGATGATGATCCTCCTGTTGAAGCTGATCAGGTTCGGATCGGGTTTGCCCAGATTGTCCACGGCTCGAATGAAGAAGGTATGCCCCTTCGACGTTCCGGGTGGTGTAGTGCTGTTCCCACCCGTGATGGTGGACGAGTCGTTCA
>Ga0315278_10006406_pt1 | contig 10694 bp, 11 predicted proteins | sample YL17G06_0_MG_FD_203880 | JGI IMG/M metagenome (GOLD analysis project Ga0315278, IMG submission 203880) | Sediment microbial communities from Yellowstone Lake, YNP, Wyoming, USA - YL17G06_0 | ecosystem: Environmental > Aquatic > Freshwater > Lake > Sediment | place: USA: Wyoming | collected... | reverse complement strand
ACAACTGCCCGTACAAGGTCCGCTACTTCAACTGGTACGCCTACGCCAAGAAGGCCTTCCCCGAGCCGATGGCGCTGCAGCTCAACCCGGAGGTCACGGTGCGGGCCCGCGGCGTGATGGAGAAGTGTACCTTCTGCGTCCAGCGGATCCGGTCGGCCGAGCACGCGGCCAAACTGGAGGACCGGGCCCTGCGGGACGGCGACGTGGTCACGGCCTGTGCGCAGGCCTGCCCGTCGGGGGCGCTCACCTTCGGCAACGTCAAGGACCCGGGCAGCCGCATCGCGAAGATCAGCGCCGCCCCACGCGGTTACCATGTCCTCGAGGAGCTCAACGTGCGGCCCGCCGTGACCTACCTGGCCAAAGTCCTCCACCCGACGGAGGCCTGAGTCCATGACGGCTCTCGCGCAGGACCAACCGGTCATCACCCAGACCCACGCCGACGTCACTCGCGACGTGGTGGCCACGCTGGGCCCACCCAGCCGCGGCTACTACCTCGCCCTCTTCACCGCGGTCGGCATGTTCCTGATCGGGGCGGCGACCTTCGTCGCCCTGCTCAAGGAAGGGCTCGGCCTGGCGGGCTACGTCCCGCCGGTGATGTGGCTGGTCTACATCACCACCTTCGTCTTCTGGGTCGGCATCGGCCACGCGGGTACCCTGATCTCCGCGATCCTGTTCCTGTTCCGCTCGCCCTGGCGGACCGCCGTCTACCGGTCGACCGAGGCGATGACGGTCTTCGCGGTGATGACGGCGGGTCTCTTCCCGATCATCCATATCGGCCGGCAGTGGATCTTCTACTGGCTGCTGCCGTACCCGAACCAGCGCTACCTCTGGCCCAACTTCAAGTCACCGCTGATCTGGGACGTCTTCGCGATCGGGACCTACCTGACGGTCTCCACGACTTTCCTGGTGGTCGGTCTGATCCCCGACATCGCGGCGGTGCGGGACAAGGTCAGCGGCTGGCGCCAGGTGATCTACCGGGCCTGCTCGCTCGGCTGGACCGGCGCCGACAACCAGTGGCGCCACTACAGTCGCGGCTACCTCTACCTGGCCGCGCTGGCGACACCGCTGGTGCTCTCGGTCCACTCCGTGGTGTCCTGGGACTTTGCCATGTCGATCATTCCGGGCTGGCACGGGACGATTTTCGCTCCCTACTTCGTCGCCGGCGCCATCTACTCCGGCATCGGCATGGTGCTGACGTTGCTGGTGCCGCTCCGGCGAGTCCTCCGGCTCGAGCACATGATCACCGAGTACCACTTCGAGAACCTGGCCAAGCTGACGCTCTTCACCGGCTCGATCCTCGGCTACGCCTACGTGATGGAGTACTTCGTCGCCTGGTACAGTGGCAATACCTTCGAGCAGACGACCTTCTTCCGCCGCGCCTTCGGGCCGATGTGGTGGGCCGGCTGGTCCATGATCGTCTGCAACGCCTTCGTCTCGCAACTGCTCTGGTTCAAGAAGATCCGGACCAACCTGACCGCGCTCTTCGTCATCTCGATCTTCATCAACGTCGGGATGTGGTTCGAGCGCTACGTGATCATCTCGTCATCACTGTCCAACGATTATCTCCCCTACGCCTGGGGCCAGGCCAACCCGACCTGGGCGGACTGGGGGATTCTGATCGGCTCGTTCGGCTGGTTCTTCATGTACTTCCTCCTCTTCGCGCGGACCTTCCCGATCGTCGCGATCCAGGAGATCAAGGAGATGATCCCGATGCCGCGGCGGAAGGGGGCGCACCGATGACCAACCATGTCCCCGGGGTCCTGGCCTCGTTCGAGCATATCGACGCCGCCGTGGATGCGATCCATGCCCTGAAGCGGGCCGGTAACGCCGACCTCACGGTCTATTCGGCGGCCCCCAATCACGAGCTTGAAGAGGCTCTCGGCACCGGCAGCAGCTGGGTCAGGGCGTTTACCCTGGTCGGCGGGCTCACCGGCTGCGCCGCCGGGTTGGCCATGACCACCTGGATGTCCTACGACTGGCCACTTCTGGTTGGCGGCAAGCCGATCGCCGCGCTGCCACCCTACGTCGTCATCATGTTCGAACTCACCATCCTGCTGGGCGCGCTCAGCACGGTGGCCGGTATGGTGCTCCTGCCGCAGCTCAAGAAGATCCGCGGCCGGCCCTACCACCCCCGCTTCTCCGACGACCTGATCGGCATCTTCGCGCCCTGCGGGCCGGACCGGGCCCAGGCGCTCATCCGGATCTTGACGGTGTCCGGCGCCGTCGAGGTGACCCATGAGGCGTAGGCTCCGAGCGCCGCTTGCCGCCCTCGGGCTGTTGGCACTGGGCGGGTGCAACTGGTACTACAACACCCTGCCGTCCCCGGACGACCTGATGAAGCTGGTTCCGTGGTTCGACCATATGATCACCTCGCCGGCGATCCACCCCTACAAGCGGTCGGACCTGCCCCGGAACACCGTGGCGGGTTCCATCCCGATCACCAAGACCGAGGCGGACTGGGGCGCCGAGTGGGCAGCGGGCACCTGGGCCCCGGCCGACAAGATCGTCAACCCGACCGACCCCGCCGCCACCCTCGCGGCCGGCGACTCGCTCTACCACATCTACTGCACGGTCTGCCACGGGCCGGCGGGAGCGGCCAACGGAACGGTCACGCCCAAGGTCGGCGCACCGTCGCTGCTCACCGCCAAGGCCCGCGGCCTGTCGGATGGCCATGTCTACAGCCTGATCCGCTATGGCCGGGGTGTCATGCCACGCTATGGGGACAAGATCGTCAAGCCGGCTGAGCGCTGGGCCGTCGTCAACTACCTGCGTAAGCTCCAGGCCGACCAGCCGCTGCCGACCGCCGCTCCGGGAGGGAGCAAGTGATGCACGATCAGGCGCTCCGGGACCGTCTTGTCGAGCACTCGCTGGCCGGCAGGTACAACGCCTTCGTTCGCGCCGGCCTGCTCGCCGCCATCGTCGGGGCCGTCCTCTTCGGCGTCGTCCTCTCGGGCGAGAGCGCGGCGCGAGGCTGGCAGGCCTTCCTCGTCAACTGGCTCTTCTTCACCGGGCTCGCCGGCGGCAGCATCGCCCTGACCGCGGTGCACAAGATCGCCAACGCCAAGTGGTCTGGGCTGATCCTTCGCTTCGGACAGGCCGCGGCTGCCTTCCTCCCGGTGTCCCTGATTGGCCTCGTCCTGATCTTCACGGTGGGATACCAGCCGATCTACGGTCACATGCAGGAACAGCTGCCTCTCCTGCAACCCGGCAAGGCGGTCTGGCTCTCGCACGGGTTCATGTTCGGGCGCCTGCTGGTGGTGCTCACCCTCCTGTTCGGGCTGGGCTGGGCGCTGATCCGCGCCGACCTGACGCACGATCTCTATCTGGCCAGGGGGAAGGTCGACGAGCGCCGCCGCCGGCTCTACCAGTCGTGGACCGCCGGGTTCGATGGGTCGCCCGCGGCGCGCCAGCGACAGCACCGAAAAGTCAACAGACTCGCCGCCATGTTTGCGCCTGCGTACGCGTTCGGGTTCACCCTGATCGCGTTCGACATGATCATGGCGTTGCAGCCTCACTGGTCCTCGAACCTGCTGGGCGGCTTCTATTTCATGGGGTCATTCCTCGGGGCGCACATGCTGCTGGCGCTGACCATGCTCTACGGCGAGCAGCAGACCGGGATCCACGACCTGATCAGTCCCAAGCAGCGCCACGACCTGGGCAAGCTCTGCTTCGGGTTCACGGTCTTCTGGGCCTACCTCATGTGGTCGCAGTTCCTGGTCATCTGGTACGGCAACCTGCCCGAGGAGACCGGTTTCGTCTTCTCGCGCCTCTGGGGGCCGTGGCGCCCGGTCGGCGCGGCGGTCTTCCTGGGCATGTTCCTGGTGCCCTTCGCCGGCCTCCTGGGGGTGGCGCCCAAGAAGGGCCGGCGGACCCTGGCTCTCTTCGCGGGGATCAGCCTGGCCGCGCTCTGGCTCGAGCGCTACCTCCTCGTGATCCCATCCGTGACCTCGGAGCACGGCCCGTCGTTCGGGCTGCCGGAACTGGCGGCCACGCTGACATTCATCGGCCTGTTCCTGTGCTGCTACGGCCTATTTGCGCGGACCTTCCCGATGGTGTCGCCTCGGCTCGCCGAGATCACGCTCGATCGTGAAGCCCATCATGCCCAGGTGCCCAACATCGGGGAGCATGAGGAGGGACCAGGGGACTATGTGACGGAGGAGATCATCGAGAAGGACAAGCACGGGCACTGATCGCTGGGCAGCGACTACTTCAACACCACCTCCTGGGCCAACAGGTTCAGCGAATCCACCGGCAGCCGCGCCACCACGGCCAGCACCCGGCTGGTCCGATGGACGCTGCCGGCGGCTTCCCTGTAGTCCGGCGGCGACCGGCCCGGCTCGCTGGACTTGACCTCGGTGCCGGGCTGAAGCTGGTCCGAAACGAACGCGGCTACCTCGGTGACCGGACCTTCGATGATGTGGATGAAGGCACCGGAAGAGTGCTGCTGCGTCACGATCAGCAAGGGCCGGCTCTGCCCATCCCCCCACCGCATCCGGATGTCCAGGACCGGGAGGTCCGGTACCACCGGAACCAGGCCGCCGGTGGCGTCCTCTGCCTCCCCCAGCGATACCGGGGCCCACTGGTCGTCCAGGCTCAGCGAAACGTCTTCCGTGCCCGCTGCGGCGGGCAGGGACACCTGCCGCCGAGGCAGCGAGCCACCCGATGCGAGGCGAACGGTGGGGTTGCTCCACCTGGCGCCGGAGTGAGTCGGGGCTGAGAAAATCAACTCCGCCGGACTGCTGTCCGTGGTGGCGGCCGGAACCATCGGGGACTCGGTCGGGAGGGCCGCGGCGGCGTTGACCGCCACCGGAACGGGAAGGGGCTCGCCGTGCGGGTCGAGCGCCGTCCGCAGTCCCCACCCGGCGATGACCGCCCCCGCGATGCTGGCTGCCCACACGGCCGATCGCTGCCATGACCGCTGCCGCCTGGTCTGCGCCCGCGCGGCCAGGATAGCATACGGAGGCGGCGAGACGTGGCGGGGAGCCGCGGCAGCCAGCAGAGCCGTCGTCCGGTCGCGAAGCCCGGCGATCGCGTCGCGCTCCTGCTGACAGCGGAAGCAGGCCGCCAGGTGCGTCTCGATTTCGATGCACTGGGACCGGCTCAGCGCCTGGTCCAGGTACGCATGCAGTTCGGCTTCAGGAACGTGCCGCATGCCTGCCACTCTCATTCTGGTCGTGTGCCTCCACCAGGCGGCGGCGGGCGCGGGCGAGGGTCGTCCCCACCGCGCCGACCGCGAGGCTCGTCTGCTCGGCAATCTCCTGGTAGCTCATACCCGCGTCCCAGAGGAGCAGCACTTCGCGGTCGCGCGGACTCAGGGCGGCCAGCGCCTCATGCACCTGAGCCATCGCTTCGTCGTGCTCCATGGTCTCGTCGGCCATGGCGTCGGGGCGGGCCAGGGTCACCGGGTCATTGGTCAGGAGGGTCAGGTGCTTCCTGCGGCGGATGGCGGAGCGGGCTTCGTCGCGGGCAAGGTTCGCCGCTACCGCGAAGATCCACGCCCGCGGCTTCTCCGGGTTGTGGGCCATCGCCCGGATGAACACCTCCTGGGCCAGGTCCTCGGCGCGATCCTGATCCCATACCTTGCGGTAGAGGAACCGGACCACGGACGAGAACATCGTCTGGTACAGGTGCTCCAGTTCAGTCATGGGATCCCGGGGTGTCTGCTGTACTCAGTAGAGGACGAACCAGCCGCGGGGGGTTGCACACCCACCCTGCCCGGCCGGCCGTACGCGGGCCCCGAGTCACTGGGCGAATACGCACCCCACATGCAGGGTTTCGTCTCTGGATGGCTTGGGCCAGCGGTGGCAGAGGTCCGGTTTGGCCGTCCGCCCATCGGCTCGCTTTCGGCCGTGCAACGTGCATGCGACCCCGTCCTCGCCCAGGTAGCCGCAGGCGGAAATCATTTCCGCGCCGAGGGCGTCGTCCCGCTCCCGGACCACTTTGCACAGGTAAGGGGCCTTCCGCGAGCGCACCAGCAGTTCCTGGCGCGTCCAGGACTTGTCGCACATGATCTCGACCTGCAGGTCGCGACAGCAGGCAGCCTTGCGGGTGTGGTCCGAGGTCTGGCAGGATGCCTCGGCGCACGGATTGTGGCTCAGGACGGTCAGGGACCGGCTGGAGAGCTGCGGAGCGGGCAACCCCCGCTCGACGAGGCGGCCGCCGTCCACGATCCGGAATCGGTCCCTGCCCAGCCTGCGCCGCTGCTGGCCGTGCCGGTCCGGCGGAAGCGTTCCGGAGTACCCGTGGGGGCGGCAACTGACGGTGCCCCCTGGGTCCTCTGCCAGGTGTTTGCAAGGTACCTTGAGCACGGCCCGCGCAAAGAGGTCCCCGCGGTGCCGCCAGAGTCGGCCGAAGGAGATCCGCTCTGTGTGACCCAGGAGCCAGGTGGCCTCGTGGTCGCCGCCGGAGGTGCCCTTCAGGTCCGCCGACACGCGCACGGTGACCCGAAGCGACCGGCACTGGGCACCGAGGGAGCGGCAGGGTGGAACCGCCGGAGAATTCGCCATAGGGCGCGTAAGATAGCGGCCGTGCCGGCCTCTGGAGAATCGGGGACGGAGATATTAGATTGTGAATCTGTTCACAAGTGGTCTGCGGGTGGGCAATCAGGCCGACCCGCGATAGTGACCTTCACACGACCCTGGATAGGGGAGGCAGGACAGCGATGCTGAAGCAGCTTTCGATGGTGGCGGGGCTTTCTTTGATGGTGGCGGCGTGCGGCGGCGAGAAGAAGGCCGAAGAGCCTGCCGCCGAGGCTCCGGCGGCGGCCGTTCCGGCGGCTGGCGCGACGCACGACGTGAACATGCAGCTCGACGGGACCACCTATCACTACGTCCCGAGTGAACTGACCATCAAGGTCGGTGACGTCGTGAACTTCCACAACGTGTCGGGCGGTCCGCACAACGTGCAGTTCTGGACGGACAGCATCCCGGCTGGCGCGGCGGACAAGCTGAGCGCCGGTATGCCCGACCAGATGAGCCCGCTGGCAAGTCCGCTCCTGGTCGAGCCGAACGCGGTCTATTCGGTGACCTTCACGGGCACCCCGGTCGGCGACTATAAGTTCTACTGCCTGCCCCACTTGGCGATGAAGATGGTGGCCAAGATCACGGTTACCGAGTAAGACGGTACCACGGTACGAGAGGCGGCAGGCCCCCGGGCTTGCCGCCTCTCTCTTTTTTCGCTCCCGTGGTTCGATCTTCAGGCCGCTGTGCCGTCCCGCAGTACCAGCATCGCGATCGGAACGGGAATCAGCAGGCCGGCCAGCGCGTCCACCGCATAGTGCATCTGGCAATACACCACGCCGATCGCGAGCAGCAGGGTGGGGATCACGAGGACCAGCCCCATCCGGCGTGAGCCGAGCCAGGTCCCGATCGTGGCCGCCAGGGTGGCGGCCACGTGCGACGAGGGGAAGGCGGCGCCGTATGAGCTGCCCTGGGCCAGGGTGGCATAGACCAGGCGTGCCGCCCAGTTGTCCACGAAGGCGCCGGTGGGCCGTGGGAACTCGTAGTAGGGGCCGGCGACCGGGATGATCAGGAAGCAGACGTAGCACGCCAAAAACGTCGCCACGATGATCGTCACGGCGGTGCGGGCCTTCTCGGGTTCGCGCCGCAGGAGGAAGTAGATGACTGGAAACGGCACCACGAAGTAGTAGACGAAGTACACCGCATGGAAGACAGTGGACCAGAAGGCGCTGGGGGCGCTCTGCCACCATGTCCGGCTGACCTGTCCGCCGAAAAGGGCCACCTCCCAGCCTTGGATCACCTGGTCCCAGGCCGGGATGTCAAACCCGTTGAGCAGATCCAGTGAGCCGTATAGGGAAGGGAGGATGACGATCGGATAGACGGTACGCAGCACCCGGCCAACCCCGCCGAGTCCGGGCCGGTGCACCAGGAAGACCAGCAGCCCCACCAGCAGGTACGCGCCAATGACCCATGGGGCCCACGGCTTGATCGGCATCCGGGTGATCGCGACTACCATGGCGACTCCGAGGTAGCCGAGCATAAGACGATCAACGAGACCCAGCGGTACGGCCGGCGCAGCCGGTACTCCGACATTCATAGCCAGCCAGCCTTGCGGCTCCATTCAAGGGTCCGCGCCACCCCCGCCTCGAGGTCGTGGGCCGCACGCCAGCCGATATCCCGCTCCAGATTGGCAGGATCGCAGGTCCACGCCGGCTGGAAGATCTCGTTGGCCTTGTCGGCGTTCAGGACGGTCGGCCGGTTCATGAGGTTCGCGATCGCGCCCGAAATGTGGAGCGCCCCCCGGCCAACCGGGACCGGGATTCGCACCACCCGCACCCGGTGTCCCATCACGCTGGCGATGGTGCGGACGAACCCCGCGTGGGTCGTCACGACGGGATGACTGGCGTAATAGCTTCGGCCGACCGCAGCGGGTGACGTGCCCGCCTCGGCGATCGCCTCGGCCAGGTCGGGCCCGAAGACCAGGGACATCTCCTGATCGCCGGCCCCGAAGATGGGCGCCACTCCGAGCGACGCCGACTTGAAGAGCCTGAAGAACTCATGGTCTCGCGGCCCGTATACTGCCGGCGGCCGGATGATCGTCCAGGGCAGGGGACCGGCCTTCACCACCGCTTCGCCCGCGAGCTTGCTTCGGCCGTACCGGGTGACCGGCCGCGGGGGTTCGTCACCGGTGAGCGGCCTGCCGGGCAGCGTCGGCCCACCGGCCGCGAGCGAGGAGACAAGGACGAACCTGGCACCGGTCGGCGCCGCCGCCTCGAGCAGACGACGGGTGCCCTCGCTGTTGACCTCGAAGAAGTCGGCTTCGGTCCGCGCCGCGATCAGTCCGGCCACATGGTATACGACGTCGACGCCCTCGGCGGCCTGGCGCAATGCCGTTTCGTTGCCGAGGTCGCCCGGCAGCCACTCGACGCCACGCAGACCGAGCGCCTCCGCCCGGGCGGACGAGCGCGCCATCGCGCGAACCGTGTGGCCACGCTGCTGAAGGGCTTCGATCAGGTGCGACCCGACGAAGCCGGTCCCACCCGTGACCAGCGCTTTCATAGCGCCCGGTCGTATATCCGGAGCGTCTTGTAGTGGCGAAAGCCCATCTTGAGGAGGCCGGTCTTGATGGCGATGTTGTCCTCGAGGATCCAGCTGCCCTCACCCCACGGCATGCCGTGCTGGCCGGCGCGGGTCCACATCCAGTGGTAGAGGAGCGCATCGATGCCCTTGCCGCGCCACTCGGGCAGAACGCCCAGCAGCAGCACGCGGGCCCGCCGGATGGTCTCGCGCTTGAGCGCCCAGAGCAGGCGGGGCAGCACCGGCAGCAGGTACCCCTTCCGATTGGTGCGGAGGACCGTGTTGATGTCGGGCAGGGCAAGCCCGAAGCCGATCATCTTGCCGTCCTTCTCGACGAAGGGCACCAGGTCTGGGATGACAACCGGCTTGAATTGCACCGCCAGGTGGTCAATTTCGTGCTCGGTCATCGGCACGAAGCCCCAGTTTCGCTCCCAGCACGCGTTATACAACTCCTTCACCCGGCCAACCTCACCGGCGAAATCCTTCATGTTGAGTGGGCGGATGGTCAACCCGAGTCGCTGGAGGAGCAGGTCGGTTGCCCGCTGGATCCGCTCAGGCGCCGTGGACCCGGCCTCGTCGCCGCCCTCGAGGACATGCAGATCCTTGGCCTTCCGAAACCCGGCGCCCTCGACCAGCTCGGCGTACCAGGTCGGGTTGTGGGGCATCATGACCGTCGGAGGGGTATCGAATCCCCAGACCAGGAGCCCGCACTCGTCGTTGGTCGAGAACGATTCCGGGCCGCGCAGGGTGTCGTGTCCGTGCTCATGGCACCAGGCGGCCGCTGCGTCGAAGAGGGCCTTCGCGACAGTCTGGTCCCGCTCGCACTCGAAGAACCCGAAGAACCCGACCTTGTCGTTCTGGATCTCGTTGTGCAGCCGGTTGGAGATGGCCGCGATCCGGCCGACGACGGCGCCATCCCGCTCGGCCAGGAAGTACTCGGCCTCGGCATGCTCAAAAAACGGATTCTTCCGGCGGTCAAGAAGGGTGCGCACATCCTGACGCAGCGGCGGGACCCACATAAGGTCCCGCGCGTGGAGCCGGTAGGGCAGGTCGATGAAGCGCTTCAACTCGCGGCCGGTCTGGACCGGCCGAACGGTGATGGTGTTCGTCAGATGACGCCGAGCTCCACGCCGATCTTCGAGAACGCCTCGATGCAGAAATCGATCTGGTCGTCGGTGTGCGTGGCCATCACGCTGGTGCGCAGCCGGCACTGCGAAGGCGGCACCGCTGGCGGCACCACCGGGTTGGTGAACACCCCCGCGTCGAACAGCTTCCGCCACATCACCATGGTCCGATCGAGCGGTCCGATCAAGACGGGGACGATCGGGGTCTCGGTCGGCCCGATGTCGAAGCCGAGGCCACGCAGCCCGTCCTGGAGGTGCTTGGCGTTGTGCCAAAGCTGGTCGCGCCGCTCCGGCTCGGTCTTGACCACTTCCAGCGCCGCCAGCACCCCGGCGGTATTCGCCGGCGGGAGCGCCGCCGTGAAGATGAAGGGCCGGCTGTGGTGCCGGAGGTAGTTGATCACGCGCTCGGACGAGGCCACAAATCCACCGACGGACGCCAGGGACTTGGAGAAGGTCCCGGCGATGATGTCGACCTCGGCCTGCAGGCCGAAATGGGCCGCAGTACCGTCGCCGTGCGGGCCCAGGACGCCCAGCG
>Ga0315278_10006405_pt1 | contig 10695 bp, 12 predicted proteins | sample YL17G06_0_MG_FD_203880 | JGI IMG/M metagenome (GOLD analysis project Ga0315278, IMG submission 203880) | Sediment microbial communities from Yellowstone Lake, YNP, Wyoming, USA - YL17G06_0 | ecosystem: Environmental > Aquatic > Freshwater > Lake > Sediment | place: USA: Wyoming | collected... | reverse complement strand
GTCGGAATACTTCAAGCATGAAATTTCCGATGGGCAGAATGAGTTCATCGGGGAATGGTTGCGGTTCCAATATTTTGGGGACGAACGACGGTTCAATCTCGGATAGCGCCAGGATAGCAGGCCCCGCGGGCAACGCCGGGAAACCGGAAGACCTGAAATGACCATACACCAGAACGCCCCGGAATACCTGGAGTGACACAGGACGAAACGGGGAATCTCCCGGAAATCCCTCGGCGCTGGGATGAGGAAAGGTTCCTCAACGTCCGCACCGAGAGCCCCGTTCGTCTCGCTACATCGGGAATTCTGAGCATGAGGGTTTCTGCCATGGCGAGGATCCTCCTGTGGACATCGGGGCCAGCCTACCGCGCGGGCCTGACAGAATGCAAGGCCTCTCAGGTATTGGCTCCAACCTGCCAAGTCTTCGGCGGATTTTCGCAGCACAAGGGATTTTCAACGCGCGGTTTTTGCAACAGATCAACCTGGGCCAGACCATGGGGGAAGGCGTAGACCACGGGGCTTGACCCCTCAACCCCGCTTGACGGGACAACCGCTGATGGCCCGGAAATGCAAACGACCGAAGCGAACCAGGCGAGCGGGCAAGCGGAAGACGGGCAGACCTACCAAGAAAACCAAGAGGCTTGTGGCGAAGATCATCCGGCTGATCCGGGCAGGGAACTACGCAGAGACGGCAGCCCTGTCCGTGGGGATCGCAGAGGAGACGTTCTACGCCTGGATGAGGACGGACAAGGCCTTTTCTGTGTTGGTAAAAGAGGCTACGTCACACGCGGAGATCGAAGCCCTGGCCGATGTTGCGAAGGGTGGACCCCATTGGCAGGCCCGCGCCTGGTTCTTGGAGCGACGACTGCCCGGGAAGTACAGCCGCCAATACCGGCTTCCCATTCCCGCAGCAAAAGAAGCGCATCCGCATGAGGACATCGAGTTTGATCTGCCGTTCGCTGATGCTGAGCATGTGCGCGCTCATGTGCGCGCTGCTGACGAGAACGGCGGCAACGGCAAGCCCCCAGAACCCAAACCAGATGATCCAAAGCAAGATCCTAAACCCATTTGACCCGGGTAAGGCGCTGGGCTTCTGCACCTACCAGAGGCCGCTTATCATGCCCGAGGCCAAGATCACCCTAGGGGCGGGCGGCTGGCGCTCAACCAAGACGGTGGGCGCCCTGGGCTTCTGCGCCAACATGATCGCCACGAATCCGGGGAAGCCTGGGGCTCCTTCAACGGGTCTGGTCATCTTGCCCACCCAAAAGATTTTGAATGAGTTCCGCGACATGCTCTTTCGCCAGGCCTTCGCTCCGCTCATCACCCACGAAGACCTGGGCCAAGGCGTGATCTACCTGTGCAACGATACCCGAGTGGTGTTCTTGAGCGGGTTCGTGCCGGAGCGGATCGAGTGGTACACCGCGGCGTGGGCCTATTGCGACGAAGCGGGCCTGCTCAAAGAAACCGTGTTGCGTCGCCTGCAGGCACGCATCAGCGACAAACGATGCAAGAACAGACGCATCTTGTTTACGGGCGTCCCTTACAACGGGTGGCTGCGCCGGGAGTTCGATGGCAAAGACGACGCGCAGAGAAAGATCATCCACCTACGCACGGAGGACAACCCCTACCTCGATGACGAATATATCCAGGACTTGCGCGCAATCGTCCCCGCGCGTTTGGCCGAATGCTACCTGCATGGGCAGTTCGTCTCAGATGGCGATGTAGTCTATCCCGAGTTCAGCCGAGCGATCCACATTATCCCCTGGACCTATCAGCCATTCGTCACCGACCGTGCCGGACGTCGGCACCACGTCGACACAGGGGGAGTGATCGACTGGAGCCCGCGCCGTCCCCACGTCCTGGTAGTGGCGCACATCCCGCCCAATGTCGACCTTCCGGGCGTCGGGGTGACGGAACGCGAAACATCGGTTGTGGTCGATGAACTATATCCGGACGGCCGCTACAACTCGATCACGGTGCGCCGCCTCTGTTCGGCCATCAGACAGAAACACGGGAAGACCACGGGAAAGCCCTACCCGCTATCCTGGATTGTATGTGATCCGGCAGGCGCCAGTGCACAGAGCACCTCGGGGGAAAGCGAGATCATGCAGGCCGAGAAGTTCTTGGACTTGCGGATCCTCTACAAGTATGGGCAGCGGATCAAGGTCGGGATCCAGCACGTCAAACTCGCCCTGGAGCCTCTGGTGGGCCGTCCCTATCTGTACTTCTCAAGCGATCTGCTCAAGAACGTGGCCACGCCTGTTGAGCGCTCAGTTATCGCCGCCATGGAGAACTACGCCTACAGCGCCGAGAAGGAAGGGAAGCTGGACGACGAACCTGATCACGATGATGTCTACTCGCACGCTGCAGACGACGTGCGCTATCACGAAACGTATTTCCACGCCGTTGAACGGCTCGATGGAGTCTGACCATGCCACAGGGATTGATCTCCAGAACCTATGACTGGCTGCGCGGGAAGTCCAAGGAAAGCGTTCGGGGCCTCCTGGAGGAAGCCGCCAAGTGGCAACCCACCAGCACCTATGACGCCGACATGGACCTTCGCGTCAAGTACCTCGACGGCGAGATGCACGACGATGCCCTGACCTTCCTGAAAGCGGAGTTCCAGGACACCAGCGACGAGATGATCAACCACATGCAGGAATACCCGCTGTGCTCCTACATCGCCACCAAGCGCGCCCGGGAGTTCGAAAACAGCCAATTTCTTCTAGTGGACGAGTCCCGGAAGCCGGCGGAACCCGACAGCCCCGCGGCGCAGGCATGGGCCGAGGTGGTGCGGAAGTCAGGGCTTGAGACATCCCTTGCCCGGGCATCAAGACTGCGGGACCAGCAAGGGCAGTCCTATGCCAAAGCCTGGTGGGACATCGATCACGTCCGGGTAAGCCCGTTCCCCGCCGGCAAGGTCAAGATCGTCCCGAACGTCATGCGCGAGTGGGATCCCTACAGCGCGGTGGCAACCATGTTCGCTCGCACGGGCGTTGGCGGGATCGGTTCTCCCCCTCGTTGGGAGATCTGGGCCAGCCGCAGCGAAGACATGATCGCCCAGGTTGACGCAGAGGGTAATCCGATCTTCTCCCCCACCCTGCACTACATAGCCGACCAGGACGGCTATCAGGAACAGGTCAACGACACCGACACCAACCCGCTGGTGGACGAGGAGGGGAAGCCTTTCGTACCATTCGTCCGGTTCACCGAAAATCCCGATGTCCTGTACTGGGCCTCCGGGTCCGCGCTGATCAACTTCAACCGGGTGCTCAACCTGGCCTTCACCCAGATGCAGGCCCACGTCAGTTGGGGGATGCTGGGCTATCCAGTCATCACCGCTGCGGCAGGAAGTAACTTCAAGGCCCCTGCGATCCAGTGGTTCTCCCCGGCGCGCTTCCTGAAGTTGGCAGCCGGGCAGGCGGTGGAATTCGCGCGCAACGATATCCTGCTGGTGCCGATCACGGGCACGCTGCAACTCATGCAGCAACTCCAAACCATGTTCGCGGGTCTGGACCCGGCGATCATCAAGCTGGACTCGACCGCCCCGGAGTCGGGGTACGCCATCAAGGTGCGGTATTCGTCCCTCGTCCAGTACATCCGCCGCCTGCAGCCCATCATGCAGCCCGACGTAGACCACCTGCTGCTGATCATGAAGCGGATGCACAACTACTACCGGAAGGGCCTAACGGGTCCCAGTGTCCCGGCCGAGATCCCGCAGAACCTCACCCCCAAGTGGTTCCCCGGCCAGATCGAGGCGGGCCCGGTGGACGCCAAGGAATTGGCCGAGTACTACCCCCAGGCGATCGACCGGGGGGCTGCCACGGTGGAGGACTGGGTTTCCGAGTGGCGCGGGGTGGACAAGGTAGAAGCTAAGAAGTTGGTGGATGAGAACCTGAAGCGCAACTCCGAGATCAGCAAGGCCAACACGGCGTACCCGGAGAACCAGGACGCTGGCCTCAAGGGTGCGATCGACAAGCTCAAGGGCATGACGGGCGACAACCAGACTGGCGAGAAGGTACCGCCCGAGAAACAACAGCCGGCCACGCCGGCAAAATAGGAGGAACGATGTTCAACCGCAAGAAGCGCGAGATCGCTGATCTCAAGAAGCAACTGGAGGGTGCCGCCGCCATCCTGCACAACCGCAACTCGGTGGTGGCAAACCTGTTCATCCGTCTGGAGGGTGTCATTGGGCTGGCCGAGAACCTGGTTCGATACCCCATGGCCGGGCAGAAGGCTTCCATCCAGGAAGATCTCCGGGGGACCCGGATCGAGGTGGAACGGCTGGCCGTGGACCTCGAACGCCTGGGTATCGTCCGCAGGGAAAAGGTCGGGAAGCCGCCCGAGGAGTCCAAGATCCTCGCCCCGACTCCAGACAACATCCGGTCCCTGGTGGTGGAGAAATAGGCCATGCCCTGCTACAACCTGATCTGCAGCAACGAGAAGTGCCGGGAGAAGGTTCCCGAGGCCATCGTTTCCAAGTACCTGGACAGCGGGGACGTGGCACCCGGGCATCCGTGCCCGAAGTGCGGCAAGCCCATGAAGCGCACCGGCGGCGACCTCCCGGCGCACATGGTCAAGTGCTGGGCCGGGTACAACCTCAAGGACTTCTAGGGTGGACTTCAAGCCCTACAGCAACCCAGATGTTGAATCCTCGGTGGTGGCGATCCGGGGGGACCTACAGGACACGTTCAAGAGTCTATCTCGGGAGCTAAAGGAACGACTGGCAGAGTTGGACAGGAACAAGGATCTTGTCGACGGTAGCAAGCTGAACATCGAGAGGATCCGGAATCTCTGCCAACAGCTGCAGAAGGTCGCCGACGAGAACGGGTTTCGGGCCGCCATCGACAACCAGTCGAACCAGATCGTCAAGTTGGCCGAGTCCATCTTGTCCGAGTCGGGTAGGTCGGGCTTGGCAACCAAGTTCGCCGGGGGCACATCGGACGGCATTGAGGCGATGATGTGGGGGGTCCACCGGGAGATCATCGGTTCTGAGGTGAAGGTTGCCGGGGACCTCGAACGGTTGCTGCTGCGGTCGGTCATGGGTGGCACCCGTTGGGGGGACCTGATCGACTCGATGCAGAAGACTCTGGACATCAACGAGGAACAGGCGATCACCAAGGCCAGCACCACCCTTGCCAACTTTCACACCTTGGTTAGGCGTCGACATTTCGAGGAGAACGGGATCGAGTGGTTCGAGTACGCAGGGCCCGAGGACGACATCAACCGCCCCTTCTGCGCGCACTTCGCGGGAACCCGCGTCACCGCCGCTATCCTGGACGCCAACGCGGACGAGTTCAAGCGCAACGACCCGCTGCCCCCGTCCATCTCCCTCGGCGGATACAACTGCCGTCATGAACTGATCCCTCTGGTGGATGGGAAGGACAGCGATCTACCGGTGGGTCCGCAGTGAACATCAAACTAACCCTCGGATGGAAGCCCAAGGAGGAGGGCGACGCCTGGCAGGAGGCCATGAAGCGCGCCGTTGATCGCGCTCTGGTGGCCGTGGCCGCCAAGTACCTGGAGATCCAAGAAGACCGCATCGAAAGCGGGGTAGACCTCGACGGGGTGCCCTTCGAGCCCTACAGCAAGCGGTACTTCGAGCAGAAGGCCAGGGCCGGGCAACTCCACTGGCTGCGCGTTACCGGGGAGATGCTGAGAAGCCAGGAGGCCCACGTCAACCACTACGGCAGCACTACCATGCTGACCGTGACATTCGGCGGCGTCCACCCGGCTGTCCAGTTCCAGGTGCGAGCGCGCAAGTTCAAAAATAAGAAGACCGGGACCATCTACGACCTGACCGCCAAGAAACTGGAAGAGGGCCTCAAGACCAACGCCCAGGTGGCCGGGGAAGTCAACGCCGTGCGACCATTCGTCGGGGTGAACCAAGAAGAGGCAGACGAACTCGAACAGACCTTCCGTCGGGTACTCCGCGAGGAAATGGCAGGAATCCGCCTAATACGTCGCGCCGGCAGTTGACCCTCAGGTATTTTCGCCAAGACCGTATAACAAAAACAGAAAGACTCAAGGCGCGCCAGTTTTGCGAGGCGGTTTTTGCCAACCGTGACGCTGCAGCCCACCCTCGAATCACACGGGGCTTGACCCCAAAGACCAACGCCCGGGCGACGGGCAGGAGCAAAACAAATGAGGCCATGGCTGACGATGAGCCGTAAACATTCACGGTCGCTCGACGACCACAACCCTGGCGGCGAGCTGTACGAGCGCCATCAGGCCCCTGCTCCCGAAGGTGATCCGCCCCCGCCCGAACCGCCCCCCACGCCCGACCCGCCGCCCAGCGACGACGAGCCGGAAGAGATCGATCCGGAAAAACACAAGGGGCTGGTCGAGCACAACCGCCGGCTGAAGAAGCAGTTCAACGACCTGATGGGCACCCACGCCAAGACCCTGAAGGAGAACGAGGCGCTCAAGAAGGCCCAGGACGCCGCCGACAAGGCGAAGCTGTCCGAGGTCGAGCGGCTGCGCGCGGAGAACCAGGAGAAGGACCAGAAGTTGGCAGAGAAGGACGCTGAAATCGTCCGGAAGGATTGTCTGGTCATGTTGGCCAACCACCAGGTCGACCCTGAGTACCAGGACGAGATCGGCGCGAAGCTGGCCAAGGCGATGAAGGCCGACGGGTTCAAGGCGAAGGACTGGTTCGAGTCGCTGAAGGCGAAGAAGCCGGCCCTGTTCGTGGGCGAGCAGACGCACACCACCGCAACCGCAGGCGGGACCGCGGCCGCGGGTGGGGGCGGGGAAGTCGCAGAGTTGAGCAAGAGAATCGAGTCGATGATCGGAAAAATCTCAATGCTGAACCAGGAAGATCAGATGGAACTGACCTACCTGATCAGCAAACGCAACGCGCTTCAGGCGAAGTGAAATAACACCCCGCCTGTGCGCGGGAGGAAACGACAATGGCTCAGGCATACAACGCGGGTGGCGTGTTCAGTTCGCAGCTGATCGGCGTCCCCGAATCCTACGACCAGCAGATGGGCGTCCTCGCCCTGCGCGAGGCCATCGCCCTGGCGATCCTGGCTCCCGATTTCGGCGCCAGCAACCCGATCGGCAGCCACACCCACAAGTACAACGACATGGTTTGGACCCCTGCCCAAACCAAGCTGACCTCGACGATCACCAACTCCAGCACCTCGCTGGCCCTCGATGACGCGGTCGCCTCCGAAGGGATGCTGATCCGCATCAACGAGGAAACAATCCTGCTGGGCACCGAGAGCCCGGCCAAGACCTTCGACGTCACCTCTGGCCGGTCCGTGAACGCCGGCAGCGCCGCGGGCCACACCGCGGCTGAGCTGGTGTCCATCCTCGGCAAGCCGCAAGTCCAGGGTGCCGCTGCCGGCACCGCCGACGTGGTGGTCGAGCCCGACGAGATCACCAACTACATCGAGTGTTTCGCCAAGTTCATCATGGTCCCGGACGCCACCGAGGGCCTGCCGCAGCACTTCCGCCCCGGACAGTCCCGGTTCGACTACGAGTTGAACCAGAACCAGATTGTGGCGCTGCACGAGCTGGAACACTCGCTGTTCTGGGGCACCGCCCGGGCCCCCAGCACCAACGCCACCGCCGGCAAGATGGGCGGGATCTGGGATCGGATGTACTCGTACACTACGGACCTGGGCGACTCGGCCCTCTCCCTGGACAACATGCGTACCGCCGTCCGCTCCTCGGGGAACTACGGCGGGGCCGCGAAGTTGTATTTCTTCGCCAACCTCTACACCTGCGACACCGTTGACAGCTGGCAGATCCCGCACGTCCAGGTGCAGCAGGGCAGCCCGGAAAGCCAGAACTTCGGCGTGGCAGTCCGCAACGTCCTGGTGGGCGGCAAGAACATCGTGCTGGTTCCCTACCCGCAGGCCGCCGCCGATTGCTTCCTGCTGGACGCCACCAAGATCCGCCTGCGCCAACTGGCCGGTCATGGTTGGACCCTGAAGATGGAAGGCCGCGAAGGTCTCCGGACCAAGTGGGATCTGTCCTACTACGGAACCGCCGAGATCAAGTGCGCCCCGGCGCATTACGTATTCACCAGCGTCAAGCAGTCCTAATTGGGCCGTGACGCGCAAAGGAGGATCCCTTGGGTATCATCGAAACAGCAAAACAGGGCATTCGGTTCTGGATCCCGTGCGTCGAGCACTACCCGGGCCAGCCGGAGACCAAGGGCGAGGGTCCGTACCCCAAGACCAAGGGGCACATCGCTCGCGTCACCTTCGCCAACATCATGGACCCCGCCACCAAGGCCCCCGTGTTCGTATACGGGGAGGCGTGGTTCGACAACGCCGAGATCATCGAGCACTTGGTTCAGCACGGCGGCGGGCGTCTCAAGTTCGACCCGGCCGAGATCGTCACCAAGGGTTACATGAGCCCCGAACAGATCCTCCGGCTGGGTTACACGGTGCCCAAGGGAACCGTCCAGGGATCGGCCCACGAAAAGGCGTTTGACCCGACCCCCCCGGTACTCCCCGACTTCAACCTGATGAGCAAGACCGAGATGAAGACGTGGGCCGACGACAACAACATCCTGGTGGACGCCAAGCTCACCAAGGACCAGATGGCCAAGAAGATCAAAAACGAACTCGAAAAGCAGGGCAAGTAGCCCCGCGCGCAGAGGAGAAAAGAACATGAACCGCTTGCTCAAGACCTTCGGATTCCTGGTTGCCGTCCTGATGGTCGGCACCCTGATGATGGGCGCCGCCCCCTCGCCTCCGGGCGGGTCGGCCGCGGCCACCCAGACCTCTTTCAACCAGTCCTCGCCGTTCGCCTACACGCAGGTTTGCGACAAGGTGCGGCAGTGGATCCCGCTGGCTCCATATGCGATCAGCGTCACGGACACCCTGGCGGACTCCGCGATCACCGTCCACAACATCGGCGGTGGCACCCCGAACGTAACCAACCTCAACAGTTCGGCCGTGTCCGGGCTGCTGATGGATACCGACGCCAACGACAGCGTGAGCGTACCCTGGATCCTTCCGGGCGATATTGACCTTGCCCAGCCGATCTACCTGCGCCTCCTGTTCGCGGAATCCAGCTCTACCGCTGGATCTGCCGGATTCTCGACTCAGTATCTAGTCGTGACCACCGGGACCACCGCGATCGCTGCTCAGTCGACCACCACGGGCGTTACTGATGGGGACGAGATCGCCACCAGCACTACGGGCTATGCCGTCCAGTGGACGAACGCGACCACGATCGCCGCGTCCACCTTCAGCGGGACTCCCGGACAAGATCTGATCATCTGGGAGTTGAGCAACCAGTTCACTACAGTCACCGACTCCTATTGGATCGGCCTGCGGATCGATTATTCGCGGCGTTACCTAGGGTGTGGTGTGGGGATGTAGCCCCCACCGCTCGGGATACACACCATGGCCCCCGTCCGCATGACCATCCTGGCCCTGTTGGCGGGGGCTTTTCTCTTTTCCGCCTGCACCAACAAGCGTCCCGTGGTCGAGGAGTTCGAGTCCTGGTGGCGCGGTCTATCATCTGAGGAACAGGAAACGTTCCTCAGGGACGAACGCGGCAACCCCGAGATCTACAAGATCGACCTGACCGATGAAGGCAAGGCTATCCCGGAACTCAAGGAGTTCGCCGACTGGGTGAACAAGTTGCGCCCGGCCATGATCGAGGCATTTGAGTTGAGCAGGATCGAGAAGGCCACCAAGGATCCACGGATTACTGATCCACTCAAGCAGGCCGAGATCATAAGGGTTCAGCCGTGCATGGGTGTGTTGGTGCTGTCCAAGCATTGCGGGCCGCTGGATTCCAAGGTCACAGAAACCGAGTGCCTGCACTGTGTGCCGGGCCTCGCCAAGGAGAAAGACCATGCTGAAGGTATTCGTGGCGGCGCTTCTGGCGCTGGCATTGACCGCGTGCGCGGGAGCGCCCCCGGCCCCGTGCCCGTCCGCTGACCAGCCGATCAAGGTCACGGTGTCCAAAGAGATCGTCATCGCCGCGGGGATGTTGGTCAAGACCTGTCTACCCCCGAATGACAAGAGCCTGATGGTCAAGTGCGACCAGACCGCCATCGAGCGGTTGGTTGCCCTGATCAACCGGGCCTCCGAGGTGGAGAAATGAGAACCCTAACCATCATCCTAGCGGTCTTCCTGCTGGCCGGGTCGGTCTTCGCGGCCGACACCATCCCCGCCGGAGCGAACAACACCAGCAACACCCTTGAGGGCACGGTGGTCTATACCCGCGCCCAGTGCTACGACGGAACCTACTGGGATACCCTGACGCAGTACTGCATCCTCCCTGTGGACTTCGACACTGGGGCAGGGACCGACTATCACTCAGCGGTTGGCCTGGTCATCGCCGGCAGCGGTGGACATACCCTGGTGAGCGCTACCGCCCCCCTGCCCGTGAGCGCAACCGGTGCACCGAACACGGCGGCCGTCCCCCTCTACGTTCAGACTACCAACGGGACCACGGCGAACGCGGCTGCGACCCCGGAGTACGTCTCCAGCATTCCCCTGGTGTTCGCCGGGAACCTCCCCGCCAACTGTGTGGCGATCACCGCCGGGTCCGTCCAGTTCACGTTCGCGGCCTCGACCTACTACAAGCTCTGCGCGTTGGGAAACACCGCCTACGTGTTGACCGGGGCGAACCCGACCGCGACGACAACCGCCGTGACCGGCTATGACTTTTTCGTGCCGGAGGGTGGCTGCGCGGGGCCCTACAAGTTCAGCGGGGCCAAGG
>Ga0315278_10006403_pt1 | contig 10695 bp, 7 predicted proteins | sample YL17G06_0_MG_FD_203880 | JGI IMG/M metagenome (GOLD analysis project Ga0315278, IMG submission 203880) | Sediment microbial communities from Yellowstone Lake, YNP, Wyoming, USA - YL17G06_0 | ecosystem: Environmental > Aquatic > Freshwater > Lake > Sediment | place: USA: Wyoming | collected... | reverse complement strand
TACGACCACCTTCCACCAGGCGTTGGAGACCCTGCTATTGCTGTTGGCGCCGGCTGCTCCTCATATCGCCGATGAGCTGTGGCAGCGCACCGGGCACTCCGGCAGTGTCCACCAGCAAGCCTGGCCCACCTGGGATGCAGACCAGGTGCGTGACGAGCTGGCCCAGGTTGCGATTCAGGTGAATGGCCGCTTCCGCTGGGTGATTGAGGCCCCGGTGGACGCCAGCCAGGCGCAGGTCCAGGAGCTGGCGCTGGTGCAGCCCAAAGTCCAACAGCACCTGGAAGGCAAGACGGTGAAGCAGGTGTTTTACGTGCCAGGCAAGATATTGAACATGGTGACTGAATAAAATGACCCTCGCCTTGGCTACTGCCTGGCAACCCCGCGGCGAGTTGGCTCGCTTCCAACGCCTGCTCCCGGAGCTAGGCCAGGTCTACGATGAGTTGGTAATCTCGCTGCCGCCCCAGCCGGACCCTGTGCTGGTGGAAGCCCTGCGCGCTTCGAACCCACGACTTACAGTCGCCATCACCAATGATTGGTCCTGGGGTCGTTATGCTGCCCTGCAGATGGCCCTGGAGACGCAATGTAACCACATCCATTACGCTGATTTCGACCGTTTGCTGCGCTGGGTCGAGACTCGCCCTGAAGAATGGCAGCGGACGGTGTCTGCTATTCAGGAGGCTGATTGCCTGTTGGTGGGCCGTACCCCGGCAGCTTATGCCACGCATCCACAGGCGTTGGTGCAGACCGAAGCCATCAGCAACCGGGTTATCTCGCATCTGTTGGGCAGGCCCGTAGATGTCAGCGCCGGGTCGAAGGGCTTTAGCCGCGCGGCCGCCGCTTACGTGATTGCCAATACTCTCCCCGGACACGCCTTGGGCACGGATGGCGAGTGGCCGGTGCTTTTGCAACGGGCAGGTTTTCGGGTGGACTATATTTCCGTAGATGGACTGGATTGGGAATCGGCCGACCGCTTCCAGGAGCAGGCTGCCAACCCGCACAGCCAGCGCCAGGCTGCCGGTGCTTATGACGCCGACCCTCAGAACTGGCAGCACCGCATAGCTGTCGCAATGGAGATTGTCCATTGCGGCTTGGTTGCGAGTGTAAGGGATTTGTTTGGACACTAAATGGCTGGGTTGCCCGGCTCATATCGACCGAATCGAGAAGAATGGTTATAATCGCGCAGAAGCCAGGGATTGGTGACTGGAGACCGGGAATACCCAATCTCCAATCAGCAATCAGCAATCACCAATCCCCAATCACCTATAATTTTGGAGTTATTTGATGACTGAAACCCCACAATATAACCCCGCCGAGATCGAGCCGAAATGGCAAGCCCGTTGGGAAGCAGATGGCCTGTACTTTTCCGACATCGACCCGGGGCGCCCCAAACATTACGCCTTGACCATGCTGCCCTATCCTTCCGGCGACCTGCACATCGGCCACTGGTATGCCATAACCCCCTCCGACGCCCGCGCTCGCTTTATGCGCATGCGCGGCTTCAACGTGCTTTTCCCAATCGGCTTCGACGCCTTCGGCCTGCCAGCCGAGAATGCCGCTATCAAGCGCGGCATTCATCCGAAGCAATGGACTTACCACAACATCGACCGCATGCGCACGCAATTGAAGAGCATGGGCGCCATGTTCGACTGGAGGCGGGAAGCCATCTCGGCTGATGTTGAGTATTACCGCTGGACGCAGTGGTATTTCTCCCAGCTATACCAACATGGCCTGGCTTACCGTAAGATGTCGCCGGTGGACTGGTGCCCGAACTGCAACACGACCCTGGCGCGCGAACAGGTATGGGGCGAAGACCGCCACTGCGAGCGCTGCGGCACACCGGTTATTAAGAAGAACCTCGAGCAGTGGTTCTTCCGCATTACCAATTATGCCGAAGAGCTGCTGGATTTCTCCCACACCGACTGGCCCGAGCGCGTCCGCACTCTGCAGACTAACTGGATCGGACGCTCCGAAGGCGCCGAAGTCCACTTCCCCGTCGTCGCTCCACTCTCAACCCTCCACCCTCCACGGATTTCCGTCTTCACCACCCGGCCCGACACCCTGTGGGGCGCCACCTTCATGGTGCTGGCGCCTGAGCATCCCCTGGTGGAGGTCATTACCAGTCCCGAGCAACGCTCAGCCGTCGAGGCCTACATCCAACAGACCGAACGCCAGAGCGACATTCAGCGCGAAGCCGCAGATAAGGATAAAACCGGCGTTTTCACCGGCGGCTATGCCCTCAATCCCGTCAATGGCCAGCCTATCCCGGTCTGGATCGCCGATTATGTGCTGATGACCTATGGCACGGGCGCGATCATGGCCGTCCCCGCCCACGACGAGCGCGACTTTGCCTTCGCCCTCAAGTTTGGCCTGCCCATCTTGCCGGTAATCGATCGCCCGGATGGGTTGACCAAATCTTACGCGGTCTCAGGCAGCATGCGAGAGGATTTCGCGGGTAAGTTACAGCAGGAGGGTATCCTCTTTGAAGAAGGCACAGGCGGGTTGTATATTACGATTGCTCCCGATAAGGTCGACCGCTATATCGTGACCGCCAGGGAGTGTCTCCGTCCTGGCCAATGGAATGAAATCGTGGGCGCCCGCTGGGTCTTCATCTTCGATGATGGCGTCGAAGAATGGGATTCTACCGAGAGTGAGCAGCGCATCCTGGCGCGCTGCCAATCCCTCACGCCGGGAGTGCGAGAGCGCCGCACCTTAATGGAGATGTTGTGGACGTGCGAGTTCTACCGGGATGCCCTTTACCACGCTGAATATGGCACGATGATCCATTCCGGCCAGTTCAGCGGTACGCCGGGCAATCTGGCTCGCCAAAAAGTGACGCAATACTTGCAGGAGAAAGACCTGGGCAAGGGCACGATTAATTACCACCTGCGCGACTGGCTGATTTCGCGCCAGCGCTACTGGGGCGCGCCGATCCCGATTGTCTACTGCCCAGAGCATGGCGCGGTCTCGGTGCCCGATGATCAGTTGCCCATCCTGCTGCCCGATGACGTCGAGTGGCGCCCAACCGGTGAAAGCCCGCTCAAGCTGCATCCTACCTGGAAGAAGACGACCTGCCCGGTGTGCGGCGGCCCGGCGGAGCGCGAGACCGACACCATGGACACCTTCATGTGCTCGTCCTGGTACCACCTGCGTTATTTAAGCCCGCAATTTAACCGTGGTCCATTCGACCCGCTCGAATACGATTATTGGATGCCGGTAGATACCTACACCGGCGGTATCGAGCACGCCACCATGCACCTGATCTACACCCGCTTTTTCCACAAGGCTGGGCGCGATATGGGTATTATGAAAGGCCCCGAGCCAATGGTGCAGCTCCGCAACCAGGGCATCATCCTGGGCGAAGATTCAGAAAAGATGTCCAAGAGCCGTGGCAACGTGGTCGCCCCCGACGACCTGGTCGGCCATTATGGCGCCGACACCGTGCGGGCCTACCTGATGTTCTTTGCCCGTTGGGACATGGGCGCGCCCTGGAATAGCAGCGGCATCGAGGGCGCGGCGCGCTGGGTGCGGCGCGTTTGGGCCCTGTTCAACGAGGAACGAGCTGAACCGTTTACTGAATCAGCCGCGCCCGGCAATCCCAATCCCGATGCCCTGCGCATCCTGCGCCGCAAGCTGCACCAGACTCTGCGGCGTGTGACGCGTGACTTCGAGACCTTCGAGTTCAACACCATCGTCTCCGGCTTGATGGAGCTGCTTAATGACATGTATAAAGCGCGTGAGCTGGGCCTGTCTGGTATGCCGGAATGGAATGAAGTCCAGGAAATCTACCTGCGTATGATGGCGCCGGTTACGCCGCATGTGGCCGAAGAGCTGTGGGCGCGCCTGGGAAAACCTTATTCCATTCACACCCAGCCCTGGCCGGCGGTGGATGAAGGCGCCGCCGCCGAAGAGCAGATCACACTGGTAGTGCAGGTCAACGGTAAGCTGCGTGACCGCATCCTGGTGGCGGTTGACATCTCTGAAGCAGACGCCAAAGCTGCCGCCCTGGCCAGCGAGGCGGTCCAAAAACACCTCGAAGGAAAACCCCCTCGTAAGGTGATCCTGGTGCCCGGAAAATTGGTCAACATCGTCGTAGGGGCGAAGCAAGGTCTGGCATGATATGAGCCTATCCAAGATCCGCTTCGCCCCTACAGACTTTCTGCTTGGTCTGTGTCTGCTGGTTATTTCTATCACCCAGCCGGCTCTGGCCGACGTGGCCCCGCCTGCTCAACCGCCCGGCGGAAGCATTGTCCCTGGCGAATCAACCCAGGTACAGATGCGGGCAGAGATAGTGGAGGTCACCGTCCAGCCCCTACCCTATGTGGGCGCGCCTGAGCTGGTGGACAAGACCACCCAGGCGAAGGTGAAGGCCAGCTTCAGCATGCGCAACCAGGGCAGCGCTGTAGAGAAAATGCAGGTGCGTTTCCCGCTGATGGACCTCACCGGCATGGGCGATGGTTTTGGCAACTACCCGCAGATCCAGGACATCCAGGTGCGGGTGAATGAGAAGCTGGTCCCAACCACACGGGTCACCACCCCGACCCCCAACACCTGGGACAAAAACGCCCCACCCATCGCCTGGGCTGCCTTTGATGTGACCTTCCCTCCCGGGAAAAACGTGGCGATTGATGTGAGTTACACGCTTAAGCCCACCGGGTATTATCCCGTAGCCGAATTCCGTTACATCCTCGAGACCGGCGCCGGCTGGCGTGGTCCAATCGGCTCGGCGGATATTGTACTGCGCCTGCCCTATGACGCAACTCCGCAGAACGTGCTACAGGGAGAGAACGCTTCCACCTCTGGGGGGCAGTTTGCCGGGAATGAGGTGCGCTGGCATTACGAAAACCTGGAGCCGACCGACCAGGATAACTGGGCCGGCGATATTGTAACGCCCGGCCTGTGGCAGTCGATTTTGGATGCCCGCGCTGCCGTGCAATCTGCATCGTCGGACGCTAAGGCCTGGAGCCTCCTGGCTCAAACTACAGGCCAGGCTGCCCATGACCAAAGCGGTAAAGGCTGGTTGCGGGAAGACGGTAGCGGGCGGCGTCTGGCAGACGAGTCCGTCAAAGCCTACGAGAAGGCCGTTGCGCTCGTGCCAGGCGACCCTGGTATGCACGCCGCCTATGCCGAGCTGCTGTGGCGGATTATCTTGCAATATAAATACCCCACTTCCGATATCCACCCCGGTCCGGCCGATGCCACACTGCGGCGCTGTGTGGATGAGATCAATTCCGTCTTAAAGCTTGACCCTAAAAATGAGCAAGCCCAATCGCTCAGCGATTGGATCCAGGGCACGTATCCAGCCATCGTCGGCGTCACGGACACCGGCCAGCTCACCCTGGCAACGCCTGCGCCTTCACCCCAACCGGCTTCCAGTTCCACGCCTCCCCAACCTGCTCCTACAGCTACCTCACCTGGCGAAACGTTAACACCTGGCATCACTCTCGCTCCAACGACTACATCCCTACCTGCCACTTCCACTCCGGTGCTGGCCTCCGCCACCTCTCCTCAGCAGGCAACCACACTAGCATCCCCATCCCCTCCAATTCCAATGCCTACCCTGTCTGCCATGCTTGGATTAGGGGTGGTGGCGGCCGCCCTGGTCATCTCGCTGGGAGTTGTCCTGGCGCTGGTTTGGTGGTTGTCTCATAGGACGCAGAAATAATTCCGGCGATCCCCGAGCGGCGGGTTTTGCTGCCATCCCTTTCCCTGTTTTGGTCCACCTGGGGAAATGATCATTGCTTAAGGTGGTAAAATCGCGCCATAATCCTGACCTGGGAGGCAGCCTCCATGCGCATTGAAGACCTGAGCTGGATGGACGTTGAAAACTACCTCAAGACCGATGACCGTCTGATCCTGGTGCTTGGCGCCTGCGAGCAGCACGGCTACCTCAGCTTGCTTACGGATGTCAAAATCCCCCTGGCCCTGGCCGACGCCGCCAGCCAGCAAACAAGTGTGCTGGTGGCGCCACCCCTCAATTTCGGTAGCTCACCGTATTTCCTGGCTTACCCAGGCACCTTCAGCCTGCGCGTGTCCACTTTATTGGATGTGGTTGAAGATTTACTGCGCTCGGCATACCGGCATGGTTTCCGGCGTGTCTTGCTACTGAATGGCCACGGCGGCAATGATGCGGCGCGCTTTCGTCTTCACGAGCTTGCCGATCAGCTGCCTGGTCTGCGCCTGGCCTGGTATGCCTGGTGGACGGCCAACAGCGTGGTCGAAGTTGCTCAGCAGCATGAGTTAAAGCCTGCCCATGCAAACTGGCTGGAGGCGTTCCCATTCACGATGGTAGGACCGCTGCCGGAAGGGGAGAAATTGCCTCCGTACGTGCCGGGCTTGTTGGGCGCCCAAGAAGCCCGCCAGGTTTACGGGGATGGCTCCTTCGGCGGCTCCTATCAGGCCAGCCCGGATGTGATGGAAGAATTATTCGCCGCTGGGCTGCAGGACGTTTTACAATTATTGCGGTTTGAATAGAACGACCCGGTGGGTCGTCTTCCCTGGGTTGCCCTCACCATAGACCATACTGGGTGTTGGCGATAAAATGGTAAGGTCAGGCTGGCGACAGAGGATTGGATAACTCACCGGCCGGTATTAAAGGTCCAGTGAACCTTATGGAGGTTACTATATGCCCGAAAAACAAATCATAACCGCTGAAAAAGCCCCCAAGCCGATTGGTCCCTATTCAGCAGGGGTGCGCGCCGGGCCTTTCATTTACACGGCCGGCCAAATCGGTATCGACCCTGCTACTGGTGACCTGGTTTCTGGCGGGATCGAGGCCGAAACCCGCCAGGTGCTGACCAATCTGAAGAATATCCTCGAGGCCGCCGGGGCGTCTATGGATCAGGTGGTGAAGACCACCGTCTTTCTGGGTGAGATGCTCGATTTTGCCCGCATGAACGCCGTTTATTCTGAGTTCTTCACTTCTGCTCCCCCGGCCCGTACCACTGTAGCAGTTGCAGGGCTGCCCAAGGGAGCCTCTGTGGAAATCGAAGCGGTGGCATTAATGGATTAGCACCCTCCCCCCTTTTATCGGCGACGGCGACCGGCTGGGGCAAGTCTTTGCCAACCTGGTGGATAAATCTCAGCCCAAAACCATACCGGTCAAAATTCATCATTCCAGGGCAGCGTATTTGTGGTAAATCTACCCGTTACGCGCCCTGACGATTCGACCTCGGGCGGGCGCAAGGCGGAGCGTGGCGTAGCATAATTTAAGGATGGCCCTGTAATGCCCATCGTTTCCATCGTTGTACCGTGTTACAATGAACAGTCCACAATCCGCCTGCTGTTGGATGCACTGTACGCCCAAACGTATCCACGCCCCGAGCTGGAAGTGATCATTGCCGATGGCCTATCTACCGACCGCACTCGGGAGCAGATGGCTGCTTTTCAGGTGGAGCGCCCCGATTTGAATGTCCGAGTCGTGGACAACCGCCAGCGCACCATCCCTGCCGGGTTGAACTGTGCCATTGCCGCCGCCCAGGGTCGCTTCATTGTGCGACTGGACGCCCATTCGGTGCCTGACCCCGATTATGTGGCCCGATGCGTAGCCGACCTGCTTCAGGGTCGGGGTGATGTGGTTGGTGGGTTTTGGGAAATCCAGCCACGTGGCAAGACATGGCAGGCGCGCTCGATTGTAGTGGCAGCCGCTCATCCCCTGGGCGTTGGCGATGTCCGCTACCGTCTGGGCGGCGCCTCTCAGCTGGTAGATACAGTGCCTTTTGGCGCCTTTTTGCGCGCTTTGGTCGAACGTGTTGGCCCGTTTGATGAAACTCTGCTGACCAACGAAGATTATGAGTTTAATACCCGCGTGCGCCAATCCGGGGGAGCGGTGTGGTTTGACCCTGAAATTCGTTCGACGTATTTCGCTTCACCCACCCTGGTCTCGCTGGCGCGCCAGTACTGGCGCTATGGGTTTTGGAAGGTGCGCATGTTGCGCCGTCACCCGGCTTCGCTACGCTGGCGCCAGGCCCTCCCGCCGATCTTTGTACTGAGTTTATTGGTGCTGAGCGTGCTGGCGGTCTGGTTTCCTGTAGCGCGCACGCTGCTGGTGACCGAGGGATTTGTGTATATCCTGGCTTTACTGGCTGTGGGTGTGCAATCCGTTATTAAAAAGAGAGACCTGGCTTTGGTGATCGGTGTCCCCCTGGCTATAGCAGTGATGCATGTGGCCTGGGGCAGCGCTTTCTTGTGGAGTTGGTTAAGGTAGATGTCTATTCCCAGGCGCGTCCATAAATCAAGCCCCTGGCAGTTACGATTAGGCGAGCGGCGTTCATTGCTGCTGGTGGGCGATTTCTTGATGGCCTTGATTGCGCTGGGGTTGGCGCTTTATTTCTGGGCCCTCGGCGATCGCTGGCTGGGCCACAATGTCCTGAAGTTCCTGCAGACGCGCCCACCGACCTGGTTTTTCCTGTTACCCTTCTTATGGGTTTTGCTGCTGATCGAGCTGTACGACGTGCACCGCGCCGGCAATCGAGGTGAAACGCTGCGCGGGATCATCTTGTCAGCCCTGATCGGTTTGTCTGTATATTTCCTGCTTTATTTTATTACCCCTGATCCTACCAAGGAGCTGCCTCGCCGGTGGGTGGCTGTTTTTGTCTTGGCGGCTGCGTTGCTCACCCTGGCCTGGCGGTTGCTGTATATTCGCGTTTTTACCGCGCCTCAGTTTATGCGCCGGATGTTGCTCGTTGGTGGAGGTAAAACCGGCCAGATTTTGCTCCACATCATCGCTGACCTGTGGCCGCCGCCCTTCTTCATGGTTGGCATTGTCGATGATGACCCTACCAAAACGGAAACGCTGATCGAAGACATCCCCGTGATTGGCACCAGCGAACATTTATTGGAGATCGTCACCGAGAACCATATCTCCGATATTATCGTCGCAATTTCGGGTGAGATGCAAGGTTGCATGTTCCAGGCCTTGTTGGACTCGCAGGAGCGTGGTGTCGAGATTACGCGCATGCCGGTAGCCTATGAAGAGCTGCTTGGGCGAGTGCCGATCCAATGTCTGGAAGCCGACTGGATCCTGCGCTCATTTGTGGACCATGCCCGGGTGAGCGGCTTTTTTGAGCTGGGGAAGCGATTGGTTGACATTCTGGGCGGCCTGATCGGAACTGCGATTTTCGGGCTGTTTCTCCCATTTTTAGCTCTGGCGATAGTGGTTGACGATGGAACACCGATCTTTTACATCCAATCCCGTTCCGGGCGCGGCGGTCAGCTCTATAACATTCTGAAATTCCGCACAATGTTCCGGGACGCCGAACCTGACGGCAAGCCCAAATGGGCCAGGGAGGATGACATCCGAGCTACTCGTATCGGGCGAATCTTGCGCAAAACCCACCTGGACGAGTTGCCCCAGTTCCTCAATGTGCTGCGCGGCGACATGAGCCTGGTTGGGCCACGCGCCGAGCGCCCTGAGCTGATGACGATGTTCCAACAGCATGTGCCTTTTTACCGGGCGCGCTTGCTGGTAAAGCCGGGTATTACCGGCTGGGCCCAGGTTAACTTTGGCTACGCCTCTACTATTTCGGAAACGATTATTAAATTGGAGTATGATTTGTATTACATTAAGCATCGCAACCTGGTAATGGATCTCCTTATCCTGTTGCGCACACCGGGGACGGTATTAGGTTTTCGAGGAAGGTGATACCTTTGCAAAACTCTCCTGCTATTTTGGGCGGTGCACTCGCCTTTCCCGAAAAAGTACCGATTGTCCGCCCGGTCTTACCGTCTCTCGCTGAGATGAGTGACGACTTGCAGCATATGCTCAGATCTGGCATGGTCACCAAAGGCCAGCACCTGGCTGCATTTGAAAAAGCGCTCGCCGACCACATAGGGGTTAAACATGCGGTTGGGGTATCGAGCTGCACTTCTGGCCTGATGCTGACTTATACCGGGCTGGGCCTGACTGGTGATGTCATCGTGCCAAGTTATACCTTTATGGCGACAGTCAGCGCCCTGGTGTGGTGCGGCCTGCGCCCGATCTTTGCCGATGTGGATTATGGGACGACCAACCTGGATCCTGCCGCGGCCGAAGCCTCCATCACTCCACGCACTACCGCCATAGTCGCTGTGCATAATTTTGGCAACCCCGCCGATATCCCGGCTTTGCAGGCCGTAGCTGACCGGCACAACTTGAAATTGATCTTCGACGCTGCGCATGGTTTCGGCGCCCGCTACCAGGGTGTTCCAGTAGGCTCCCAGGGGCATGCCCAGGTCTTCAGCCTTAGCCCTACCAAGTTGCTGATCGCCGGTGAGGGTGGGATCGTCGCCACCAATGACGAGTCCCTGGCGGAAAAGATCCGCCTGGGGCGTGAATATGGCAACAATGGCCACTATGATAGCGCCTTTCCTGGCCTGAATGCCCGCCTGGGAGAATTTAATGCCTTGCTGGGCTTGCGCAGTCTGGAAAATTTGGAGAATGCCGCTCGCTGTCGCAACGAGACGGTGGCTATCTTCCAGGAAATGCTGGAACGCCTGCCTGGGGTCGGTTTTCAAGCCGTCCGGCCTGGAGATCGTAATTCCTACAAGGATTTTTCGGTTACAATCGATCCTGCAGCCTTCGGGCTTACGCGTGATGAACTTGCCATCGCCCTGGCTGCCGAAAATATTGACTCGCGAAAATATTATGAGCCTCCTGTCCACCGTCAGATCGCTTACCGGCATTTCTATGATGGGAGACCCCTGCCGAATACGGATTGG
>Ga0315278_10006400_pt1 | contig 10697 bp, 7 predicted proteins | sample YL17G06_0_MG_FD_203880 | JGI IMG/M metagenome (GOLD analysis project Ga0315278, IMG submission 203880) | Sediment microbial communities from Yellowstone Lake, YNP, Wyoming, USA - YL17G06_0 | ecosystem: Environmental > Aquatic > Freshwater > Lake > Sediment | place: USA: Wyoming | collected... | reverse complement strand
CCGAGGCCGGCCTGTGGGCCTGCGACACGGCCTATGCGGCGGTGAAAGATCCCGACGGATACACGAGGGAGGCGGAAGCCGCGCGCCGGCTTGGCTATCTCGGCAAGTCGTGCATTCACCCCAGCCAGGTCCCCCTGGCGAACGCGGTGTTCCGGCCGAGCGCCGCGGAGATCGCGGCCGCCCTCCGCGTGGCCGAGGCGGCGCGCGCCGCCGAGGCGGGCGGCATGGGCGCCTTCCTGGTCGATGGTCGGATGATCGACGGGCCGTTCATCAAGCGTGCCGAGGCTATTGTCGTCGCGGCGCGCCGCCTCGGCCTTGTTCCCCCCTCCTGAGGCGCACCGACAACATCTGACCAGGGCCCAGGATCGCCGTGTCCAGCATGGCGCTTCATGATAGTTATGCCCCAGGCGGGGCCGTTCTTGAAACTCCTACGAGCGCGAGGAGCTTGAGCATGGCGAGACTCACCCCGATCACCAGCAAGGACCAGGTTCCGCCCGAGGGTCACGCGGCCGTCGACAGTATCGTCGGGAGCCGCGGGGCGCTGCAGGGGCCGTTCACGATGTTCCTCCACGCTCCGGAGCTGGCGGGGCGCGTGGCGCACCTCGGCGCCTATGTCCGCTTCGAGGGCGAACTCGACATGCGGAGCCGCGTGCTGGCGGCGATGACGGTGGCTCGGGAGCTCGACGCCGTCTACGTATGGGGCGCCCAGACCGGGAGCGCGCGGCGACAGGGCGTCCCGGAGTCCACCATCACCGCGATCCGCGAGAAGCATTCGCGCGGGGTGCCGGCCGACGACCTCCAGATCATCGAGTTCACGCGACGGCTGCTCCAGCGGCACCGGGTGGACGACGCGACCTTTGCCGCCCTCCGCACGCGACTCGGGGAGCGCGGGCTCCTCGAGCTCACGGGCAGCATCGGCTATTACGCCATGCTGGCCATGACGGTCAATGCCTGCGAGCTGGAAGCCGCCCCCGGCGCGGAGGTGCTGCAGCCGTGACCGTCGATCAGCTCCTGGCGGCAGCCCCGGAGATCATGGTGGGTCGTGATGCCGCGGCGGAGGGTGCCGTTGAGGTAGGGGGCGCGCCCGGGAATCCTGCGCACGAGGCGCGGGCGGTCATTACCTTTGCGGTACTCGATGGACTCACGTTACAGGAATCGAGGCCTGATCCATGGTCCTGATGGCCGCCTTCGTCTCGATCGTCTTTCTGTACAGCCTGGTCTCGCGGCGACTGGAGCGGACGGTCGTCACCGCGCCGATCCTGTTCACCGCGGCCGGGGCTCTCACCGTGCTTTTGCCGCCGGCGCTGAGCGAATTGGCGGTTGACCGGAAGATGCTCCTGATGATCGCCGAGGTGGGACTGGTGATGACGCTCTTCACCGACGCCAGTCGCATCAACCGGCGGATGCTCAAGGGCAACCGCAACCTGCCCGTTCGCTTGTTGGGCATCGGCATGCTGCCGACCATCCTGCTGGGCGCCGTGTGCGCCATGCTTGTTCTTGGCGGGCTGTCCTGGTGGGAAGCGGGCATCCTTGCGGCCATCCTGGCGCCGACCGACGCCGGTCTTGGACAGGTGATCGTGACCAGCCAACGAGTGCCCATGCGCATCCGTCAGGCCCTCAACGTGGAGGCCGGGCTGAACGACGGGCTGTCGGTTCCGTTCCTGATGTTTTTCATCGCCCTCGCCGAGGCCCGGGACAGCACCGCCGGCGCGGGCGCCGTGCTCACGCGGTTCCTGGGCGAGCAGCTCGGCTACGGCGTCGTGCTCGGACTCGGGGTCGGGCTGGCGGGGGGCTGGCTTCTGGGGCTCGCCCACCGCAGGGCGTGGATGGCCGAGCCGCTCGGACAGCTCGGTGTGGTGGCGTTGCCGCTGCTCTGTGTGATCGCGTCCGAGGCCACCGGCGCGAGCATGTTCATTGCCGCATTCGTCGCCGGGCTCGCAGCGCAGGCCGGATTTGGCGAAGTGGGCCGGAAGAGCGTCGAGTTCACCGAGGATTGGGGGCAGCTCTTCAACTTCTTCGTCTTCTTCCTCTTCGGCCTGCTCGTGACACGGGCCTGGACCCAGTTCAGTCCCGCCGCGGTGCTCTATGGCTTGCTCAGCCTGACGGTGATTCGCATGGTGCCGGTGGCGCTCGCGCTGAGCGGCACGGGCCTGAGCCGGCCGACCGTACTGTTCATGGGCTGGTTCGGCCCAAGGGGGCTGGCGTCCATCGTGCTGGGGCTTGTCTATCTGGAGCAGGAAGTGGACCTGCCCGGGGAGTCAACGATCCGGCTCGCCGTCATGGCCACGGTACTGCTCAGCATTCTTGCCCACGGCTTGAGCGCATTGCCCGGCATCGATCTCTACGTGAAAAGAATCGCGTCGCTGGGCACGGACGCGCCCGAGTATCACGCCGTCGAGGGAGTGGCCTCGAATCGAGAGGGGCGGACGGTCTGACGAGGCTCCAAAGCCGTGCGCCCCTCGGCCTTCTCCGGATTTGGCATGAAGTGACGGTTTTGGAGGCCGGGCGCGCGCTGAGCGACGGATAAAGGCCTGATTCCGTTACCCTGCGGGATGGCCCACCGTTTGCTTTGACAGAGGGCATGGCGAAGGCTGCCCCCGGGCCGAGGCCCCAGGCCATTCATATCCTGGTGGTGGAGGACGAGCGCTCCATCGCGCAGATGCTGGCCGACCTGCTGGCCGACGAAGGGTACGCTGTCGACGTCGCGGGCAATGGGCGGCTGGCGCTGGAGAAGATCGAGGCCCGCGCCTATGACCTCATCCTCAGCGATCTCCGCATGCCTGAGCTCGACGGCATCGGGCTCTACCGCGAGCTGGAGCGGCGGCAGCCGGATCTCCTGCGGCGCCTGATCGTCATCACCGGCACCATCGGGCATCCCGACTACGAAAGTTTCCTCGCGCAGACGCAGGTGCCCGTGCTGGAGAAGCCCTTCAGCGTGCTGGCATTGCACGCCCTCATGCGCGAGGTCCTGTCGGCCTGTCGGCCGGCGGTCGAATCGCCCCGACGCTAAGGCTCCCGTTGCCACAGAACGGCGCCCGGGCCGTGATCGACGGCCTGCGGACGACCTGAGCCGATCTATCCAGGAAAATGATGGAGTTGCTTCATTGCCTCTCGTCCGGCGGGTCCTGTAACGTCAATGTTCGAGGGAGGTGTTCTAGGCAACTCCCTCGGCGCTGTGAACCTCAAAACGGAGGTTCCATGGAGGAGAGTCCACCTGATCCGGAAGCGGCGCCGTCGGGCTTGAGTATGCCGGCGGGGCCCAGGGGGCAGCGAGCTTGGCGTAGCACATAAATCCCGGCGCACGCCGGGAGGCGGCAATCAAAGGTGCCGCACGACAACCGCCCGGTCCACGGGGTGACGCGTCCCCGTGAGACCGGGCACCGTTTTTTGAGCGAGGGCGCGATGCGCGCCGATTCAGCTCATCGGCCACTTGGAGCGCGGGAAGGTGATGCCGGTGCGGGCCTGCAGCCGCTCGCCGATCTCCTGCACTTTCGCGAAGAGGCGCGGCTCGTCCGCGAACGTCTGCCGATAGGCGTCCACCACCACGCGCCCGTCTATCACGACGGTGTGCACGCTGCGGCCGTCGGCATTGTAGACGAGGTTGTTGACGGGATTCCAGAGCGCCTGCCACTCGGGACGCAGCGTGTCGAAGCAGACGAGGTCGGCCTTCTTGCCGGCTTCGATCGAGCCCAGCTCCTCGCCCAGGCCCATCGCCTGCGCGCCGTGGAGGGTGGCCATCTCGAGGGCCGCCTCGGCCGGCACTTGGCGCAGATCCTGGCGCGCGTCCTTGTACTGGATCGCCGCCATGTTCATCGCCCGCACGATGTCGAGGTGATTCGAGTTGTTCGGCGAGTCGCAGCCGAGGGCGATCTTCACGCCCCGGGCCAGCAGCTCCGGCATGCGGCCGTGCTCGGGGACACCACGGCCGCTCTTGGCCGCCGTGACCGGGCACATCGCCACCGTCGTGCCCGTGCGCGCGATGCAGTCGATCTCGCCCTCGTCGATCCCGAGGCAGTGGGCCAACAGCACGTTCGGCCCGACCACGCCGATGGACTGGAGATAGGCGGTGGGGGTGTGACCATACCGCACCAGTGACTCCTGCCGCGCTTTCTGCCCGGTGTTGTGGTGCAGCGTGAGCCCCGTACGGTGCTCGTCGGCCACGCGCTTGAGCGTTTGCAGGAGCCCCGTGCTGCAGGTCTCGTACGAGAACGGCATCGCCCAGGCGCGGATGCGGCCGTCGAGCCGCCCATTCCACTTGGCGATGTACGACGTCGTGCGCGCAACGGCCTCCGCCGGCGGGAATCGTGGCAGCGCCCACGGCGACTCCTGATCCGTCACGCACTCGCCCAGGATCACGCGGATGCCCGAGTCCTCGTAGGCCTGCAGGCACGCATCCGGGAACTTCGTGCTGCCGGGATCCAGGAAGCACACGGTTCCGCTCTTGAGCAGCTCGACGAGGCCGAGCAGCGTGGCGTGGTATTCCTCCTCCTCTGTCATGGCGGACTGAAGATTGAACACGTGCACCAGAGGGCTCGCCTGCTCGTCGGGGAAGATGCCGCGCACCGGATGCGCGTAGCTGATGTGCATGTGGCCGTTGAAGAACCCCGGCGTGACCACCATGGCGCGCCCGTCGATCACGCGGTCGGCGCGCGCGTCTCCGAGCTCCGAGGCCTTGCCCACGCGGCTGATGCGGCCGTTCTCGACGAGGACGGCGCCATCCTGAATGATGCGGCGCTCCCGATCGAGGGTCAGGAGATACAGGATGTGATCGATCTTGAGGCTCTGCTGTGCCATGGCGGACCGCCTCCTGAGCGCCGAGTGATGAATCGCCCGGAGTCTACGCTGCGTGCCCACGCCTTGTCCATCACCCAAGAGCCGGCGCCATGGCCGAGCGTCGGCGTGCAGATGCCGGGAGCAATGCGATATCATCACCGTCCATGCTGATCGACATGCAGCACCGCTAAGGGCCGGACTCGCCGGCCATGGCGCCGCCTGGGGAGGTCATGAGCGACCCCGCGCTCGGGAATGCCCGGCGCTGGGCCATCACGGCCACCGTGATGCTCGTGTCGGTGCTCCAGATCCTCGACACCAGCATCACCAATGTCGCGCTTCCGCATATCCAGGGTGCGCTCTCGGCCGGGCTCGACGAGGTCTCCTGGGTGCTCACGTCGTACCTGGCGGCCAATGCCATCATTCTCCCCGCCACGGGCTGGCTCACCGCCCGCCTGGGGCGCCGCCGCTTTTTCCTCCTCTGCACCGTCCTCTTCACGGTCAGCTCCTTTCTCTCGGCCATCGCGCCCTCGGTGGAGCTCCTGATCGCGGCGCGCGTCCTGCAGGGCCTGGGGGGCGGGCCGATCATTCCCATCGCCCAGGCCGTGCTGTGGGAGATCTTCCCGGCCCGCCAGCGGGGCATGGCGATGGCGGTGTGGGGCATGGGCATCGTGCTGGCCCCGACGTTCGGGCCCACGGTGGGTGGCTGGATCGCCGACAACTGGTCGTGGCGGTGGATCTTCTACATCAACCTGCCGATTGGCATCGTCGGCTTCTTCATGGCGAGCGTCCTGCTCTTCGACTCCCCCCACGCCAAGCCCGCCGGCCGCGCGGACCTGCTCGGCATGGTCCTGATGATCGTGGGCTTCGGCGGCCTTCAGCTCGTGCTGGACCGAGGGGAACGAGAGGACTGGTTCGATTCAGGGATGATCACGGGGCTGGCGATTCTCGCTGTCGCGGCGCTCACCGCGTTCGTGATCCGCGAGCTGACGGCGGACGAGCCGCTGCTCGATCTGAGCATGCTCGCCGACCGAAACTTCACCGTCGGCTCCGCGGTCATGTCCCTGGCGGGCTTCGGCTTCTACGCGAGCATGCTGCTGCTGGCGCTCTACACGCAGAAGCTCATGGGCTACGATGCCTGGACCTCGGGCCTGGTGCTTGCGCCGAGCGGGATCGGGCAGGCCGCCATGCTGCTCTTCGTGGGGTTTCTCGTGAACCGCTACGACCAGCGCATCTTGCTGTCGTTCGGCGTGCTCATGAACGGGCTGGCGACCTTCATGATGTCGAATGTCACCCTGAGCATCGACTTCTGGTCGCTCGCTTTTCCTCGGCTTCTCCAGGGGCTGGGCATGGGCTGCATCTTCGTGCCGCTCCAGATGCTGGCCTTCGCGTCCATCCCCATGCGGCACTTGCCGAACGCGACCGCGCTCTTCAGCGTGGTCCGCAATATCGGCGGGAGCGCCGGGGTAGCCATCTCGACCATGCTCCTGACCCGACGGGCACAGCTGCACCAGTCGGCCCTCGTCGCCAACGTCCACGTTGGCGACCCGGAGACCACCGAGCGCCTGCGATTGTGGACCCAGCATTTCCAGGCGCACGGGGCTGATGCGCTGACGGCAGGCCAGCAGGCGGTGGCGATGCTCTACCGGGAGACACAGACACAGGCCCAGGTCCTCGCGTTCATGGACGATTTCCGCCTGCTTGCCGCCATGTACGCGGGCCTCGTGCTGCTGATCTTCTTCATGCACCGCATGCGGACCGAGCGCGCCGGCCCGAAGGAGTCCCCCGACGAGCGGGCCGTCGCGGCCGCCGCCGCGGAGTGATCGCCGCCGCGCGCGGGCCGCTGGACGACGGCGCCGCGCCAGAGTAAAGTTCCGCGACGGAGGCCGAGCCCCCGCGACCTCGCCGAGGCCGCCCCGACCCTCTAGCCCAGGAGACGAGACAAGACATGGCACAGATGATGAAGGCGGCGGCACTCAGGTCGCTGCTCGACGCGCAGGCCACGTGCGCCCTGATCGATGTCCGTGATGCCGGCGAGTACAACGACGCGCATATTCCCGGTGCGAGCCTCGTCCCGCGCCGGCAGCTCGAGTTCCGCATGACACGGCTGGTGCCGTTCAATGGCACGCAGGTGATCGTCTGCGATGACGACGGCCGCCGGGCGCCGCTGGCCGCGGCAACGCTCGAGCGCATGGGGTTTCGCCAGGTCGCCGTGCTCGAGGGCGGCATCAACCGGTGGACGACGGAAGGTTACCCGACCGAATGGGGTGTCAATGTCCCGAGCAAGGACTTTGGCGAGAAGATCCAGGTCGAGCACCATGTCGCGGAGATGCACCCGGAAGAGCTGCACGCCCGCCAGCAGCGGGGCGAGAAGATCGTCCTCCTCGACTCGCGGACACCCGAGGAGCATCGGCGCGCCACCATCCCGGGCGGACGCAGCGCGCCCAACGGAGAAGTCGCCCTGCACATCGCCGATCTGGCTCCGGATCCCGACGCGACGATTGTCGTGCACTGTGCGGGACGGACCCGCAGCATCGTCGGCGCCCGACTCCTGCAGCGGATGGGGTGCGCCAAAGTCTTCGATCTGCGCAATGGCACCATGGGCTGGATGATGGCGGGTCTCGAGCTGGAGACAGGATCCACGCGCCTCGAGCTGCCCGCCCCGTCGCCGGCGGCAGTGGCCAGGGCCGAAGCTTTCGCGGCGCGCATCGCGGTCGAAGATGGCGTGCGGAATCTCTCGATTCCCGCGCTTCGGGAGCTGATGGCCCGGGCTGATCGCGACAACGTCTATCTGATCGATGTCCGGACCTCGGACGAATACGCACGGGGGCACATTCCCGGCTTTCAGTGGTTCCCCGGCGGCCAAGCCGTGCAGCGCGCGGACGACCTCGTGGCGGTGAAGAACGGCCACGTGGTCTTTGCCTGTGACGGGCGCGTGCGAGCGACGGTCGCGGCATCCTGGTACCGGCAGATGGGTTTCCCCAACGCATACGTTGTGGACGGCGGAACGACGGCCTGGCTCGCGAGCGGTCAGGCGTTGGCCAAGAGTGAGTCGCCGGGCGGGCCGCGAGGTTACGACGAGGGCATAGCGGGCGCGCTGCCGGCGGGCTACGAAGCCGCCCGGGCCCAGGTTGAAATGCTCACTCCCACCGCGCTCGAGGAGCGTCGAGCGAAATCGCCGGCGCCGCTGGTGATTGTCGTGGACACCAGCCGCGATTTCAGCAATGGCCACGTCGCCGGAGCCCGGTGGGTGCCGCGTGGATGGCTGGAGCTCGCGATCGGAGACGTCGCACCGTCCAAGGACACGGCCCTCGTCGTGACGTGCAGCAATGGCCTCAACTCCGTGCTGGCGGGAGCGACGCTCAAGGGCCTCGGGTATCAGCGCGTCGCGGCGCTCGCCGAGGGGATGCAGGGGTGGGGCCGGGCCGGACTGCCCGTGGAGCGGGGCCTCAGCGGGGTGATGAATCCACCCAATGACGTGCTGACCATGGGAACGGATCGCACCTGGGCGGAGGCCATCCAGTACCTGCGCTGGGAGGAAGAGCTCGGCAAGAAATACGGTGGACACTAATGGAGGCTCTGCGCATGACCTACGAGTGCCTGCTCTACGAAGTGAAGGACGGCATCGCCACGCTCACGCTGAACCGTCCCGACCGGCTCAATGCCCTCGGCGGCACGCTCCGGCAGGATCTCTTCGATGCGGTGACGCGCGCCGGCGCCGACCCCGACGTGCGCGTGATGGTGCTGACGGGGGCCGGCAAGGGCTTCTGCTCGGGCGGAGACGTCAAGGCCATGGGCGAGGCCAAGGCGGCCCGGCGCGAGCGGCCCCTGATCGAGAAGATCGCTCCCGGCCGTGACCGGACCCTGCTGGCCATGCACGAGGTGCCCCAGCCCATCATCGCGGCGGTGAACGGCGCCGCGATCGGAGCCGGTATGAACCTCGCGCTGGGCTGCGATATCCGCATCGCGTCCACCCAGGCCAAGTTCTCTCAGGCCTTCGTCAAGCGCGGGTTGCATCCGGACTGGGGCGGGACGTATTTCCTGCCGCGCGTGGTCGGCATGGCGAAGGCGTGCGAGATGATCTTCACGGGGGACCTGGTCGACGCCGCCGAGGCGCTGCGGCTCGGTATCGTGAGCCGGGTGGTCGCGCCGGATGAGCTTCTGCCGGCAGCCTACGATCTCGCCCGGCGCATCGCCGCCGGGCCGCCCGTGGCGATTCGCCTCGCCAAGCGGTCGCTCTACGCGAACGCGGACCTCGACCTGCGCGGGGCGCTCCAGATCGAGACGATGGCCCAGAATATCTGCTTCGAGACGGAGGACTCGACCGAAGGTATCCGCGCTTTCGCCGAGAAGCGCGCCCCGGTCTTCAAGGGGCGCTGAGCCCATGTCGGGGCGCGTCCAGGTGAGCAAGGACGGCGCCAGGCCCCCGATGTAAGACCACGCCTCCGGCTCGGCGCCCGCGGGGCCGTCATAGCCGCGGCGCGAGGGCCTCCACGGCTTGAGCGGAGGTCACGACCGGTTCGCGGAACCGGCGATACACGGGAACCGGATCGCCGCGGACGCGGCAAGGCGTCGGGTCTCACGTTACCGAGTGACCGGGCGGGTGACGGAGCGTCCAGAAGGCGACGCAACCGCCCAGGTAGGCCGCGATGGCGAGCAGGAACGCGATGCGATAGCTGCCGGAGAGATCGAAGATCCATCCCGCCGCCCAGGAGCCCACCGCGGACCCGATACCCGCGCCGATCGTGATGACACCGAGGATGGCGCCGAGGTGGCGCCCCGGGAAGAGATCCGCCGTCTTGGCGGTGATGGCGGGGCCGCGCGCGCCCCAGGTGAGGCCGAAAAGGCAGGCGTGCAGCCAGAGGAGCCAGCTCTGCTGCGGACCCGTGATGAAGAGCGCGCAGACGACCCCCACGATGGAGATCCCGTAGGCCAGGATCGCCGATCGCTCGCGCCCGATATAGTCTGAGATGGTGCCGGTGAAGATGGTTCCGGCGATGGCGAGGAAGCTGCCTATGCCGAGCACGGTGGCCGCGTACAGCTTGTCGAATCCCATGTCGACGGCGAAGGCGAGCTGGTGCAGCGAGACGAGAAAACTGCCGAGCCCCGTGCAGAGGTACACCGCGAAGAGCAGCCAGAAGTGGCGTGTCCGGATCGCGTCATGAACCGTCCAGTCGTGGTCCGGCTCGAGTGCGTGAGCGAGGTCACGGTGCCCGGCTTCCGGAGCGGGCTGCTTGCCCGTCGCTACCGGATCGGTGCCACGGAAGAGAGCGGCGAGGGGAAAGATCAGAGCCGCCATGACGGCCGCCTGCGCCAGGTAGGCGCCGCGCCAGCCGATGGCCATGATCAGAAGCTGGACCACGGGCGCTGATACCGCGCGTGAGAATCCGTTGGCGGACTGCACGACAGAGATCGCCATCCCCCGCCGGTGGACGTACCAGCGCGAGAGAAGCGGGACGAAGACGACGAGTCCGAGACAGTTGGCGCCGATCGTCATCACGAATCCGTAGAGCACGACCACCTGCCAGAGGGAGGAGACGTACGCGCTGCCGAGGAGGCCGAGGGTGAGGAGGCCCCCGCCGAGCAGGACCAATCGTCGCGGCCCGAGCCGGTCCACGAGCGCGCCCACCAGCGGCGAGCTCGCTCCGGCCACGAGCTGGGAGGTCGAATACGCCAGGGAGGCTTCCGCGCGGCTCCACCGGAAATCCTCGAGGAAAGCCACGAGGAATACCGCGTAGGAGTGCATCAACCCGGCGCTGATGGCGAAGGTCGTGAACGCGCCGCCGAGCAGGAACGCGCTGCGGCGGCTGGAAGAGGCCGGCGGCGCGGGGCTCACATCACGACCTGGTCGCCCGCCGCGCCGCCATGCAGGCAGGCTAGGGGTGCGCGGTCGGGAGGTCAAGTAGGGGCCGGTTGATCGCCGCCGG
>Ga0315278_10006399_pt1 | contig 10698 bp, 7 predicted proteins | sample YL17G06_0_MG_FD_203880 | JGI IMG/M metagenome (GOLD analysis project Ga0315278, IMG submission 203880) | Sediment microbial communities from Yellowstone Lake, YNP, Wyoming, USA - YL17G06_0 | ecosystem: Environmental > Aquatic > Freshwater > Lake > Sediment | place: USA: Wyoming | collected... | reverse complement strand
GCACCTCGACGGTCCGGGGCAGCGATCGGCGGATCGTCGCCTCCGCTACCCACGGGCACGCGAGCACCTGACGCCGCCAGTCGTCCAGCCGGACGAACAGGATGTTCTGGCCCCTGAGGCCCTCGAGCGCCGCGAGCACCTCGCCTTTGGACAGGAGCTGGTTGCCAGTCACACTGATGCGATCGACGCGGAGGGCGGGAGCATTCAAGACCGCCAGCGCCAGCCACGACGCGACACCCGCCGCCGCGGCGAACAGGAGGCACCAGCGACACAGGCGCAGCCACCCCCGCCATCTCGACGTGCGTCGTCCCGGCTTCACCTGCGCCCGCAGGAACCGACGGTCGGACGGTGCCGTCACGCTCACGATGGATCGCCCCCAGTCGCGTTTCGCGCGCCGCCCGGACCGGCGAGAGCGGCGCCAGGGTGCCGTCGGAGCGCCGACACGATGGCTTCCGACGCGGCGCCGATCGAACCCGCGCCGAGCGTCAGGACGACGTCACCCGGCTGCGCCAGGCGCGCAATCTCCGACGGCACGTCCCTGACGTCGCGGACCAAATGCAGCGGCGCCGACACGTGGCGGCGAATCGCCTCGGCCAAGGCATCGACCGTCACGCCCGGAATCGCGTCCTCACCGGCCGCGTAGATGTCGGTCAGCACGACGACGTCCGCGCCCTTCAGCGCCGGGCCGAAGCGATCGAGCAGACGGCTGGTCCGCGAGTACCGGTGCGGCTGGAAGGCGACCACCAGGCGCCCGCCGAGCGCCGCCCGCGCGGCGCCGATCACGGCCGCGATCTCGGTCGGGTGATGGCCGTAGTCCTCGATCACCCGCACCCCGCGCGCCTCGCCGTGATCCTGGAACCGCCGCTCGGCGCCCCTGAATTCGGCCAGCGCCTCGGCGATGCGGCTGAATGGCAGGCCAAGCTCGACACCGACGGCCACCGCCGCCAGCGCGTTCTGCAGGTTGTGGCGCCCCGGCACGTGCAGCACGATCTGCCCCAGCGTCTCTGGCCCCGCCGCGTCGCCGCCGCCCGCCCGGCGCACGTCGCCGACGACCGTGCAGCGCCAGTCGAACCCGGCCCCCTTCACGTCCACACCGCGATAGTGCACGCCGTCGGTGTCCAGGCCGTAGGTGACCACCCGCCGCGTCATGGCCGGCAGCAGCTGCCTCAGGTAGGCGTCGTCGGCGCAGGCGACGATCGTGCCGTAGAAAGGCACCTTGTTCGCGAACGCCACGAATGCCTGCTGCAGGTCCTCGAAATCGCGGTAGCTCTCCAGGTGCTCCTGGTCGATGTTCGTGATGACCGCCACCGACGGCGTCAGCTTCAGGAACGAGCGGTCGCTCTCGTCGGCCTCGACCACGATGAGGTCGCCGCGGCCCAGCCGTGCGCTGCTGCCGAACGCGCTGAGGCGCCCGCCGATGACGGCGGTTGGATCCAGGCCGCCCCGCTCGAGCACGAGCGCAATCATCGACGTAGTCGTCGTCTTGCCGTGGGCGCCCGCCACCGCGACGCTGTACTTGAGTCGCATCAGCTCGGCGAGCATCTCGGCGCGCGGGATCACGGGGATGCGGCGCCTGGTGGCCTCGACGATCTCGGGGTTGGTGGGGTGCACCGCCGAGGAGTACACGACGACGTCGGCGTCGCCGATGTGACCGGCCGCGTGCCCTTCCTCGATCCGGACGCCAAGGGAGGCGAGGTGCGCGGTGACCGGGGACAGCGTCGCGTCCGAGCCGCTGACGGCGTACCCGAGGTTGGCGAGCAGTTCGGCGATGCCGCTCATGCCGCTCCCGCCGACGCCGACGAAATGCACCCTCCGGGTCCGTCCCAGCACGCGCTACTCCACTGCCGTCGCCGAGGCCTGCTGCGAGATGTTCAGCAGCACGCCCATGGCCACGAGGCTGACAATCAGCGATGATCCCCCGGCGCTCACCAGGGGAAGGGAGATGCCCTTGGCGGGCAGCAGGCCCGTCACGACGCTCATGTTGACCAGCGCCGGGATGCCGAGCATCGCGGTGATCCCGACCGCGAGAAGCGAGCCGAAAGCGTCGGGTGCGCGCCGAGCGACACGCAGGCCGCGCCAGATGATGACCGCGAAGCAGAGCAGCACCACGGTTGCGCCGACCAGCCCCTGCTCTTCGGCGATCACGGCGAAGATGTAGTCGTTCTTCGCCTCGGGCAGGTAGAACATCTTCTGGACGCTCGCCATGAACCCCTTGCCCCACACGCCGCCGGTGCCGAGCGCGATCCACGACTGGATCGTCTGGAATCCCAGGCCGTACTGGTCTTTCCAGGGGTCCAGCCACGTCTTCAGCCGCTGTTGGCTGTGCGCCGAGAACCACAGAACCGCCAAGAGCGGCGGCGGCAGCGCCAGCATCGCGCCCACCACGTACTTGGTCGGAAGCCCCGACACGAACATCATCATGAACGCGGCCGCCAGCAGCACGAGACCGCCGCCGTAGTCCGGCTCCAGGAAGATCAGCGCCGACAGGAGCATCACGAGGATGCCTGCCTGGAACAGCCCTGGCTCCAGCGGCTCGCGCTCCTCGAGCCGGCGCGCGATCACCGTGGCCGCGAACGCGACGGCAACCAGCTTGGCGACCTCAGACGGCTGGAACGTCAGGCCGAGGACGTCGATCCACCGGCGCGCCCCCTTCACCTGGTGGCCGAACAGCAGCACGGCGACCAGCAGCACCACGGTCACGCCAACCACCCAGAGCAGCACAGGCCGGTTCGAGATGCGGCGGTAGTCGAACTTCATGGCGACGAACAGCCCGGTCAGCCCGAGCACCAGGAACTTGCCCTGCTGGATCGCGAGGTCCGCGTTCTTCGCCACCACCGACGCGCTGTAGACCCACGCCATGCCGATGACGAGCAGCAGCAGCGTGGTGCTGAACAGCACGGCGTCCGATTTGAGCGTGCGCGCCATCGTGTCTCGCTCCTGCGGCGTCCCGGCCGGCCTAATCCCCGAGCTCGATCGATCCGACAGATCCGACGAGCGGCACAGTCCCGTGAGCCGCCAGCAGTCATCAGCCAGCCGGGGTCGAGACACCGACCTCGCAGGCTGGGGCAGCCTGCGTTCCCAGCGGTCAGCTCTCAATCGCGCGTGCCGACTGACGACTGCTCACGGCTCACGGGTTCCGTCGAACTCCCGCGCCAGCCTCTCCACTTCCTGCTTGAACACCCGCCCCCGCTCCGCGTAGTCGCGGAACATGTCGAAACTGGCGCACGCGGGGGCGAGCACCACGGTCCCGCCCGGCGGCGCCGCGCCGAAGGCGGCGCGGACCGCCTCGGCCATCGACCCGGCATCGATGACCGCCACCGCGTCGCCCAGTGCCTGTCGAACCGCCGCGCGCGCTTCGCCGATCGCGACGACCGCGGTCGAACGCCCCTGGAGGGCCGGGCGCAGGTCGCCGAGGTTCCCGCCCTTGAACCGCCCGCCGATGATCGGCACGAGCCGACCCTCGAAGCTCTCGATCGCCCGCCGCGCCGACTCGACATTGGTGGCCTTCGAGTCGTTGACGAACTGGATGCCGGCGACGACCGCGACGCGCTCGAGCGCGTGCTCGAGGCCGTGGAACGCCGACACCGCTCGGCGGATCGCGTCGGGCGGCGCCCCGGCCAGCAGGGCCGCCGTCGCCGCCGCCGCCACGTCCGACAGCAGATGGCGCCCGATCAGCTGCACGTCGCCGACCGGCAGCACCGGCACGTCGGGCGCCCCCTCGGTGCGCGACACGATCCACCCGTCGGCGAGCACCGTCCCGCTCGCGAGCGGCTCGTCGAGCGCGAACAGCCGCCTGGGCGCGCGCGCGCGGCGTGAAGCCAGGCGCATGGCGGGAGGGTCGTCGGCGTTGACGACCGTCCAGTCGCCGTCACCCTGGTTGGCGAACACCCGCGCCTTCGCTCCCGCGTACTCGCGCAGACTCGCGTGCCGGTCGAGGTGGTCCGCCGAGAGGTTCAGCAGCACGGCGATCCACGGGTGAAACGTCTGGGTGGTCTCCAGCTGGAAGCTGCTCACCTCGACGACGTGAATCGTGTCGTCGGTGGACGCGTCGACCTTCGCGGCGAGCGGGTCGCCGATGTTCCCCGCCACCGACGCCTCGAGCCCGGCGGCGGCGAGCATCCGGCCGACGAGCGTCGTGGTGGTCGACTTGCCCTTCGTACCGGTGATGGCGACGATGCGGCCGCGCATCATCCGCGACGCCAGCTCCACTTCACCGATGATCGGCACGCGAGCGCGCCGGGCTCTGGCCAGGGCCGGCTGCCGGAGCGGCACCCCCGGGCTCACCACGATCAGGTCGGCCGCTGCGAACAGCGCCGGGTCGTGCGGCCCCAGCCGCACCTCGACGCCGAGGTCGCCGAGGCCCGCCGCCTCGGGCAGCTCCGGTTTCACGTCGGCCAGCGTCACGCGGGCGCCCCGACGGGCGAGCAACTGCGCGGCGGCGATGCCGCTGCGGGCGGCACCGACGACCACGATGCGCTTGCCGGACACCTGGAAGTCGACCATACGAATCACGATCGCGGGTCTTCCGCCTTCGCCCTCCCGGGCTTCGGCGAGACCTCGAAAGACCCGCGCTACACCTGAAAAGCGGCGACGAGGCGCTCGACGACGCGCTCGGTCGCGACGCCGCGCGACCCCTTCACCAGCACGAGGTCGCCCGCCCGCACCTCGCGCGCGACGATCTCGGCCGCCTCGCCGCTCGAGTCGGCATGCCGAACGTGCGCGTCGGGCATCCCGGCCTCGACGGCGGCACGCCCCATCGCGCGCGCCGGCGCCCCGCCGACGGTGACGAGCAGCGACAGGCCGGACGCGGCCGCCGCGCGGCCGCACGCCTCGTGCAGCGCGACGGTCTGCTCGCCGAGCTCGAGCATCTCGCCGACGACCGCGGCTCGGCGCGTGAACCGGCGCTCGCCGGCCGCGACGGCGAGCGCGCCCTCGAGCGCCCGCGGATTCGAGTTGTACGCGTCGTCCACCACCGTCAAGCCGCCGGCCAGTCGGATCACGTCGCCGCGGTGCGCAGCCGGCCTGAGCGACGCGGCGCACTCGACCACGGCGTCGAGCGGCACGTCGAACAGGCGGGCAACGGCGATCCCGGCCAGGACGTTCTGCAGATTGCCACGGCCGATGAGCGGCACGCGGACCCGAATCGTGTCGCCGCCGGACTCGACGCGCGCCGCCATGCCGTCGATCCCCAGGCTCTCGATCTCGGTCGCCATCACCGTGGCGCCCGGCTCGGCTCCAAACGTGACGAGCCTCCCGGGAAACCCCGCCGCGCGCGCCATCACCCGAGGGTCGTCCGCATTGGCCACGAGCGTCGTCGTCGCGGTGGCGCGCTCGAGGATCTCGGCTTTCGCGTCGGCGATGGCGTCGATCGACGAGAAGAACTCGAGGTGCACCTCGGCGACGTTGGTCCACACCCGCACGTCCGGCTCGGCAATCGCCACCAGGCGGCTGATCTCGCCGGCGTGGTTCATGCCGAGCTCGACCACCGCCACCTCGGCTCCGTGGCGCAGTTCCAGCAGCGACAACGGCAGGCCGATGTGGTTGTTCAGGTTGCCCGAGGACCGCATCACCCGGTGGCGCAGTCCGAGAAACGCCGCGGCCACGTCCTTCGTGGTGGTCTTGCCCGCGCTGCCGGTGACGGCGACGACTTGCGCCCCCGACTGCCGACGCACCCACCGGGCCAGCCGCTGCAGGGCGCCCGTGGTGTCCGGCACCACGATCAGCGCGCGGCCCGCCACCGCGGCCGGCGGAAGGGGGCCCAGCGGCCGGCCTACAACCGCTCCGGACGCGCCGGCCGCCAGCGCCGCTTCGACGAAGTCGTGACCGTCGAACCGGTCGCCCCGAATCGCGACGTAGAGCTCCCCCGCCCTGATCGTGCGGGTGTCGATCGAGATCCCGGACACCGATGCACCGCCGTCCCCGCAGAGGAGGCGCCCCCCAATCGCACCGGCGATGTCCGCGATCGTCAGGGTCATCGATACCCGCTACCCCCGGCCACCGCGCCGGCGATCGAGCGCCCGGCGTGCGACCTCCACGTCGTCGAACGGAATCTCGCGGTCCCCGACCACCTGGGACTTCTCGTGTCCCTTCCCCGCAATCAGGACGACGTCGTCAGGCCGCGCGAGCGCGATCGCGCGCTCGATGGCGAGCGCGCGGTCCGTGATCGCCAGGTGCGCCGTCGCCGTGGGCGGGGTGTACTTCGGCTGGCCCTCGCGCGGCTCCGAGGGCCGCGTCCGCTCGGCCGGCACCGCCACGCCGCGCCTGATCTCCTCGATGATCTCGGCCGGGTCCTCGCTGCGCGGGTTGTCCGACGTGAGAATGACGAGGTCGCTCAGCCTGGCGGCCACCGCTCCCATCAACGGCCGCTTCGTCTTGTCACGGTCGCCGCCCGCGCCGAACACCGTGATGAGCCGCGCCGTCGCCAGCGGCCGTGCCGTCTCGAGCAGGTTCTTCAGCGCGTCGTCGGTGTGCGCGTAGTCGACCACGACGGTGATGCCGTCGCCCTCGCCGGACACGACCTGGAAGCGACCGGGAACGCCCTCGAGGGCGGCGATGCCGCGCGCGATGGCGTCGTTCGGAAGGCCGCAGGCGACGGCGGCGCCGATGGACGCCAGCATGTTGTAGATGTTGGGACGGCCGACGAGCCTCGAGCGGACCTCGATCGGCCCGACCGGCGTCGTCGCCTCGAATGCGAGCCCCCGAAGCGTCTGCGTCAGCGTCGACGGGTGGATGTCGGCCGGCCGGTCCACCGCGTAGGTCAGCGTGCGCCCGCCGAGCCCGGCCAGTGATGCGCCGCGCGGATCGTCGATGTTGAGCACGGCCGACGCGTCCGGCCCGAGCATCTCGAACAGGCGCCGCTTCGCCGCGAAGTACGACTCCAGGTCGCCGTGGAAGTCGAGGTGATCGCGCGTCAGGTTGGTGAACACGGCCGCGGCGAATCGCGTGTCGTCCACCCGGCGCTGCGACAGCGCGTGCGAGGACACTTCCATGGCGCACGCGCCGCACTGGCGACTCACCATCTCGCGGAGCATCTGCTGGACGTCCACCGATTCCGGCGTCGTCCTTACGGCGTCCCGATCCTCGGCGCCGGTCCGGTAGACGATCGTGCCGAGCATGCCGCAGCGGATGGCGGCCGCCTCGAACAGCGCGCTCACCAGATACGCGGTCGTCGTCTTGCCGTTCGTGCCGGTGATGCCGACCACCGTCAATTCCCGTGACGGGTGGCCGTAGAACGCCGCGGCCAGGCGCGCCAGGGCGAGCCGTGCGTCGCGGACAACGACAAACGGCGCGTGGACGTCGGGCGGCGGTTCCGTCTCGGCGACCACCGCGGTCGCCCCCTTGGCAAGCGCCTGCGCAATGAACGCGCGGCCGTCGGCCTTCTGTCCCTTCAGCGCGACGAAGACGGACCCTGAAGCCGCTTTGCGCGAGTCGTAGGCCACCGCCTTCACCGGCCGGTCGGCTGCCGCCCCGTCGAGCACCGGCGGCGGGCCGGAGACCAGGTCGCCAAGCGCGGCGAGAAGCGCGGCCAGCGTCACGGTCGCACTCCTGGCACCGGACGTCCGAGCACGAGGCGGCACGCGCCGCCCGGCTCGACCGGGCTCCCCGGCAGCGGATCCTGTTCGATCACGATCCCCTCGCCGGCCACGCGCGGAGTGATTCCCAGTCGGGTCAGGATGCGCAGCGCCTCTCGCCCGCTCAGCCCTCGCAGCTCCGGCAGGACGATCTGCCCGGTCGCCCCCGCGAGAGTGGAGGCGGGCACGATCGTGACCGGCACCGCGAGCCCGGTCGTTCTCACCGTCGCCTCCGCGTCGCGTCTCGCCAGCAGCACGGGCGGCGCCGGGTTGATCGTCGGCGCGACGGCCAGGTAGCGCAGCGCCGCGTCGGCGATCCGTTGGAAGATCGGCGCCGCGATCGCGCCTCCAGACTTCGTGACGGGACCCCGCGGCGTGTCGATGACGACGAGGATCGTCAGCGCCGGCTGCCGGGAGGGCACGAAACCGACGAACGACACGTTGAGGTCGCCCTTGAGATAGTGACCGTTCTGGTTCTTCTCCGCGGTCCCGGTCTTGCCGGCCACGGTGAAGCCCTGGATCCCGGCCTTCGTCCCCGTTCCGCGCTCGACGACCCCTTCCATGATCGACGTCATCTCGGCGGCGGTTCCCGGAGAGGTGACGCGTCGAATGACCGTGCGGGGAACGGGCAGCCGTTGATTCCCTTTGATCACGGCGCGCACGACCCGCGGCTTCACGAGCTCGCCGCCGTTGGCCACGGCCGACGCGGCGGCGGCCATCTGCATCGGCGTCACGCCGACCTCGTAACCCATCGACACCGAAGCCAGCGTGCCGTCGGTCCACCGGGACGGCTCCGACACCATGCCGGCGTTCTCGCGCTGGAAGTCGGGCGACAGCCGCGTGCCAAACCCGAAGCGCTCGACGTAGCGGCGGAGGCGTTCGGCGCCGAGGCGGAGGCCGATCTTCACCGCGCCGACGTTGCTCGACCTGACGATGACATCGGCGAACGAGAGCGTGCCGTACCGGTGCCCCTGGAACTCCCGGATGATCCGATCCGCGCCGATCGTGATTGTCCCGTCTCCGGTCTCAACCAGGTCGGCCGGGCGCATCACCTTGTCTTCGAGCGCGGCCGATCCGGTCACGATCTTGAACGTCGAGCCGGGCTCGTAGATGTCCTGCACCGCGCGATTGCGCCAGCGCTCCTCGGACACGAGCCTGAAGTTGTTCGGGTCGAACGTCGGCTCGCTTGCCATCGCCAGGATCTCGCCGGTCGCCGGCACCATGACGATGACACAGCCGCCCAGCGCGCGGTTCTCCTCGACGCCGGCCCGCAGCTCGCGTTCGACGACGTTCTGGAGGACCGCGTCAATCGTCAACTCGAGCGTGTCGCCGGGCACGGGCGGCGCGCCGATGCGGCTGAACGCCGCCCGCGTCTTGCTGCCGTCCTTCTGCACCAGGATGTGGCCCGGCTGCCCGCGGAGCTTCTCCTCGTACATCTCCTCGAGGCCGGCCCTCCCCTTGTTGTCGAGGCCGACGAATCCGAGCACGCTGGCCGCCAGCTGCTTGGCGGGGTAGTAGCGGTGCGGCTCCTTCTGGAGGTAGACACCGGCGATCTTGAGCGCGGTCACGCGACGCGCCTGCTCCTCGGTCGCCCAGTGGCGTACGTATTCGAACTTCTTCCACTTCTGGCTGAGGCGCCTCTCGAGATCGGCGCGCTCGGCGGCGGTGCAGTCCCCCAGCGCGTCACACAGGCGCACGGCCGTCCGCCGCGGGTCCGTGAGCTTGCGGGGGTCCGCGCCCACCGTCTCCTCGTCCACCGTGTAGGCCAGCGGTCTCCCGTGCCGATCGACGAGGTCGCCTCGCTGGGCCGGCTCGTCCTCCAGGCGCGTTCGCAGGCTCTTCGCCAGGGCCTCCAGGCTGTCGTGCTGGTAGATCTGGAGGTCAACGAGGCGGACGAAGACGGCGAGTGCCCACACGGCGAGCAGCACGCCGACGACGAGCAGGCGGGGTCCGACCGTCTGCCGCCAGCTGCGAGGTCCCGGATGCTCGGCCATGCCCCCTCCTAGCGTAACGCGACGACCGACGACGGCGGCGGCTGGGGCGGTACGACGCGCTCGATGACGATCTGATCGTCGGGGCCGGGGGGCACCATGTGGAGCTGCTCGCGGGCGAGGCGCTCGATGACGGCGGGCGAGCCAAGCGAGGCGATCTCGAGTCGCAGGCGGCGCCCGATCTCTTCCTCATCGGCGCGATCGCCCTGGAGCTTCTCGATCCGGTAGCCGTGCGACAGCGGCGCCGACCGCTGCGACCCGTTGAAGAGCGCCGCGGCCAGCAACGCGAGGCCGAGGAACAGCCATCGGCGGTAGTCGACCTGCCGCGACGCGTCCACCTGGAGGACGACCTTCTGCGGCGGCAGCTCTGGGCTGAGCGCGAATGCCGTCGGTCGGTTGACCCTGCGGTCCATCTTCACATCACCCTCCCGCCGCGCGGGCGTCACGCCACACGCTCGACGGCCCGGAGCCTGGCGCTCCGGGCTCGCGGGTTCGACTCCACCTCCGGCCCGGTCGGCCGTGCCGCTTTCCGCGCGAGCAGCCGCAGCGAGCGCGAGAGGTCGGCCACCAGCTCGCGGAGCGTGTGCTTGACCACGCGATCCTCGAGCGAGTGAAACGCGATGACGACCAGGCGGCCGCGCGGCGCCAGCCGCCCGCACGCCTGATCCACGAACCGGTCGAGCCCGTCGAGCTCCCCGTTCACCGCAATCCGCAGCGCCTGGAACGTGCGCGTCGCCGGGTGAATCGGGCTGTACCCCTTCCGCGGAATCGCGCGCCGCACGAGCGCGGCGAGCTGGCCCGTCGTCGCGACCGGGCCGCTGCGCCTCGCCTCGACCACCGCACGGGCGATGCGCCTCGAGTAGCGCTCCTCGCCGTAGCGGTAGATCACGTCCGCCAGCTCCTCCTCCGGCAGATCCGCGATGAGGTCGGCGGCCGTCGGGCCCTCTGATCGGTCCATCCGCATGTCGAGCGGCTCGTCCCTCTGGAAACTGAACCCGCGCCCCGCCCCGTCGAACTGCAGCGAAGACACGCCGAGGTCGGCCAGGATGCCGTCGACGCGCGGCACACCGCGCGCGTCCAGCACATCGCCGAGTCCCCGAAAATCCGCGTGCACGAATTCGACCTGCCCCATCCAG